>ERZ1106930.34-NODE-34-length-84241-cov-23.002471_pt1 | contig 84241 bp, 71 predicted proteins | sample MGYA00403663_ERZ1106930 | MGnify/ENA primary metagenome ERZ1106930 (study PRJEB35170, sample SAMEA104062438) | human gut metagenome | biome: human gut; feature: human-associated habitat; material: faeces | place: Denmark | collected 2012-06-26 ... | reverse complement strand
CAATCTCGAAAGGCTGTTGTTCGAAGTTTGCGGAAGAAATGCGGAACTGACGGCGTCGCGCATGAAAAATTTGTCGGAAAAAGGTACTTACGAAATCTCCGGAGCGGAAAAAGAAATTCTCGCAGAGGACTTTTTCGCCGCGTATGCGAGCGAGGACGACACCGTAGAGGCGATGTACGAAATTTTCGAGGAATACGGCTATCCCATGGACACTCATACGGGCGTGGCGATGCACGCCACGATGTTCTTCCGCGAAAAGCGGGATAAAAAGGACGAAACTCCGATCGTCGTGCTCTCGACGGCAAATCCTTATAAATTTCCGCAGGATGTCCTGTATGCACTGTCGGGAAACGATGTCAAAGACAGCTTCAAGGGGATAAAAAGACTCAATCTGCTGACCGCCATGAAGCCGCCTAAATGTCTTTTGGATTTGCGATATAAGCCCGTCCGTTTCAAACAGACGATTGCCGCCGACGAGAAAAAATTGGGCACGGAAATTCTCAAATTTGTCGGAGGAGAGGTGACTCCCGTCCCGCCGGCGCCCAAAAACTGATTTTCTTCCGCCTTTTCGATACGGAAAAAAGTTTTCGTTTCACGGGGAACAGAAATTTAATCGGTAAAAGCGATTAATTATCGTTTTTTACGGAAAGAGAGTAACGGTTGCGAAAGAAAACCGATATTCAGTTTGTTAAACGTGTGATAAATTCCGTTATTTATTGTGAAGTGTGCTTTTTGGGTTTGCTTTTTGAACAAAGTCGTGTTATAATAGAAGCGGAAATACGGAAGCGCAAAGCATTTATAAGTATTTCCGCGCCCTGTTGCACATAGCTCCGCTATGTATAATAGAAGCGGAAATGTAAAAGCGCGGGAGTCTGCGATCGCCAAAGGATTCGAAGCGCGCGGAGGGATATGTTCGGTTATATTCGTACGGATACGCCATATCTATATATTAAGGATCAAATGCTGTATAAAGCGATGTATTGCGGCGTATGTAAGGGAATATCCGCTTCGTGCGGTCAATGTGCGAGAATGGGACTCACTTACGACGTCACGTTTCTTTCGGTCATACTTCACAATATTGCGGGAGTAGACGTCACGATAGAAAAACAGCATTGCCTGACGCATGTCCTGCGTTCCAAACCCATGGCCTGCGTGGACGATATGACGAAAAAGCTCGGCGCTCTGAATACCGCCCTCGTGTATTATAAATATACGGACGACATCAAGGACGGAGACAAAGGGCGGGGCAAGCGCCTTTGGTTCGTAGCGGGACATAAGCGCGTGGTCAGGGATTATCCCGAAATCGAGCGCATTGTTCGAGATAACCTTGCGGAGCAGGAAAAGACGGAAAAGTCAAAGACGGACAGTCTCGACCGCGCGGCGGACGCTTCCGCGAACATGATGGCGGAATTCAGCGATTATATTTTGAAAGAAGCGCGCACGTCTTTTACGCACAATCTCTTTTATGCAATCGGCAAATGGATTTATCTCATCGACGCGCTGGACGATTATGACAAGGACAAGAAAAAAGGAGCGTATAATCCCTTTGTGCTTGCGTTCGGCAGTGAAGATAAATGCGAGCTTTTGAAGAGGCATAAAGAGGAAGTGGAATATGTGTTCCATTCGCTGTTTTTCGACATCAGGGAAAATTTGTCAAAGATAAAATTTCATTTTAATCGCGATTTGTCGGATAATATATTATTGCGGGGACTTCCTGCGGAGACAAAGCGGATTATGACGGGAACGGCGTGCAAAAGCTGTAAGGACGCTCCGCCGAAGGAAACCGCTTCGGAGAAGAAATAAAAAGGCAACAAGTGTTTTTCCGCAACAATACGCGGAAAAAGGAAAGGAGAAATTTTTTTTAGAAATGAACAGGGAATATTACGACCTTCTCGGCTTGAACGAGGACTCGACGGACGAAGAGATCAAAGAGCGCTATGCGGAACTGAAAAAGAAGTATAACGAAGACCGTTGGTTAGACGGGGAAGCGGGAAACGAAGCCGCGCGCATGCTGAACAAGCTGGACGCCGCCTATACGGAAATTATGTCGGAGAGGAGGGAGCGCTCGAAAAATACAGACGGAAAGGACGCTTATCAGGAGATCGCAGAACTTTTGAAGGGCGATAAACTTGCGGAAGCGCAGTCCCGTCTGGACGATTTCAACGAAAGAGGCGCGGAGTGGCATTATCTTCAAGCCGTAGTGTTTTATAAGAAGAATTGGTCCAATGAGAGCAAGAAACAGCTCGAAATCGCGATGCAGATGGACCCCGGAAACAAGAAATATCAGGAAGCGTACGGAAAGCTCAACGCGAAGAACGATTATGCGCGGCAGTCCGCACAGGCTGCCGATCCTTACGCGGGCGGAAACGGCGCGCCGGTGAACAATCCCGATGCCGATCAGATGGGCGGCAACGTCTGTTCCAACTGCATTTCCTGCTGCTATACCTATCTTTGCGTGGATTGCCTGTTCAGCCTTTGCTGCGGGTGCAGGTAAGGGACGATTTTTCCGCGAATGAAAAAAATTTCCGCCTATGAAATAGCGCTCTCCGCGATCTCCTGCGCGATTGCCGCGATCGCCCTGACCGTCGGGACGCTGTATACGCCGTTGCTCTTTACGGGCTATCTTTTGGCATGCTTCGCGCTGATGATTCCTCTGTCGAAGAATTGCTATTGGGGAGATGTGCTGGCATTTATCGGCGCCGGAATTTTGGCCCTCATGTTCAACGGATTCAATATTTTCGATACGCTTCCGTTCCTCGTGTTTTTCGGTCTGCATCCGTTAGTAAACGCTTTGCAGCTGAAATTCAAAATCAACCGCTGGATTGCGCTCGCCGTCAAAGCGGTTTGGTTCGATGCGGCGATGTACGTCGTGTGGCGGTTCACGCTCGACATGAATCTGGGGATAGAATTTCTCGACAAATACATCATTCCCGTTATCCTGATCGGCGGTACGGCGTTCTTCGTCTTTTACGATTACGTGCTGTTCAAATGCCAGATTTCCGCAAATCGGATTATCAATCAGATCATTCGGAAATAATCTCTCGAAAGGAGGTAGGAAGAAGGAACGATGCTTGAAAAAAATCAAATCATAAGTGCCGTGACGGAAGGCTTGGGAAGTAACGGCGAAGGAATTGTCAGGCACGAAGGAATTACTTTTTTCGTGCCTTATTGTTTACCCGGGGAAAAAATTCGTTTCCGTGTCCTCAAAATCAAAGATAAAATCGGCTACGGCAAGGTAGAGGAGGTTCTCACTCCCGCAGAGGAACGCGTACGGGAAAAATGTCCCGTCTTTATGCGCTGCGGCGGGTGCCAGCTCCAACATCTCCAATATAAAGAACAACTGCGCTTTAAGGCGAACGTCGTCAAAGACACCTTGCGGAAAATAGCGGGACTATCCGTCGATGTCCCCGTCGCCGTAAAGAGCGAGCTTCCTTACGGTTATCGCAATAAATTACAGCTCCCCGTCGGCGTGGATAAAGAGGGAAAAAACGTCGTGGGCTTTTATGCCGAACGAAGCCACAGAATTATTCCCGTCGATTCCTGTGTCATTCATCCCGATTGGGCGGAAAAAATCATCGCGCTCCTGCATCGGTATATGAAGGAGTGCGCCGTCAAGGGCTATAACGAGGAGACGGGCGGAGGAAGTATTCGGAGAATCGTCGTTCGGGAAATCGGAGGAAAATTTATCGTCGTGCTCGTTTCCGCGACGGAGAAGCTCCCTAATCTTTCCTACCTCGTAGAGCTTTTATCTACCGCTTTGAGGGAATTTTCATTTTGGCTGAACATCAACGACAAGAATACAAATGTCGCTTTCGGTGAAAAATTTACGCTCGTTCACGGTCCCGCCTTCTTTGAAGCGATAGAACAGGGAATACGCTATGAAGCGGGCCCCATGACTTTTTTACAGGTGAATGCGGGTGTTCGCTCGAAGTTGTACGAGGCGGTACTGCGGTCTGTCGTCGGAACGGGCGGGAAAGTCGTTGTGGACGCCTATTCGGGCGGCGGGCTCCTGACCGCGATGCTGGCGAAAGCCTGCAAGCGCGTTTACGGTATCGAGCTGGAAGCGGAGGCAGTCCGCTGTGCGGACGAACTCATGCGGAAAAACGGACTGAAAAATATGACGAATATCTGCGGCCCTGTGGAGGAAAAGCTGGAAGGCGTTCTCGAACGAGAAAAGGGCGAGGAGATTCGGCTCGTGCTCGACCCGCCCCGCGCGGGAATTGCGCGCAGTGTGTTGAAGGCGGTTTTGGCTGCCGAAATTCCCGAAATCGTCGTGGTGAGCTGCAATCCCGCGACTTTGGCTCGCGATGTGGGGATTTTGACGGGCAGTTTGACGGAAAAGGAGGGAGAACTTGTCAAAAATCCCGATTTTTCCTCCGAGGGATTAGCGGGATATTATCGGATAGATTCCGTTCAGCCCTTCGATATGTTCCCTCAAACAAAAAATATAGAGACCGTGATAAAGCTTTCCAAAGTGACCGCAAAATAAATAAAGCGAATGAACTCAGGGGCCGTTCCTGTTAGGAACGGCCCCTGAGTTTTTTATAAACCCGTTAACGCTGCTTAAATTTCATGAGAATATCTTGTGGATAATCGCCAAATTCCCGACCGAATAAATTGAGTCCGCCTTGATGTTCGGCGTCATCTTTAATTCCGATTTTTAATTCCAGTCGATCGCTGGAACTGCCGAGAAAATCGTCTATGGTAATCTCGCTGTTTACGGGTTGACTGTTGAGACTACACCCATTTTTAGAGATAGAAATTTTGTATAGGAGCCCGTATTGCGTAGCATTGACGGGCCAATAAGCGGGAGAATAATTTCCTGCACGACCGCCGAAATCTCCCGGAGCCGTAAAAGTAACGAGCTCTTTTCCGTTTAGCCAAACCGTAATATCGGAAGGCCATTCATTGCGATAGTAGGGGGCTTCCGAACAACATTCAAAGGAGATTTCTAAGGCATTGTAATAGGGATAAGAGGCGAAATAATTCGGGAAATTATAGACGACATAACCGTCGGAAAAGCCGAGAATTTGCGCAGTCGTCCGTTCGGGCAAAAAGAGCATGGATACAATCTGGTCCTTTTCAAAGAGGTAACGTTCTGTATTTGCGAGATAGCCGCTGTTTTTAATATGGAGGTCTACATAGTTTCCTACCGGCATTTCCACGCTGAGCGTGCGGTGCTTTCTGGAAAAATCCTTATCGAGATAGAGAATATTAATTTCAATGACCGCTTTGTAGCAAAGTTTCATGTGTCCTTTTTTGGCGGGTTGGTATTGGATATTGATGAGATTTGCCTCTTCGAGAACATTGATGTGGTTGGAAACAGAGGATGCCGGAAGGGAGAGCGCCTCTGCAATTTCCAGAACGTTCATGGGCTTTTCGGAAAGAACTCTTAAAATCCTCAGTCTGTCGGGGGAGGAGAGCGCCCTTCCTAATGCGCATACTTTTTCGTCATCTTCCTCGTTCATGAGGGAGAGGGGCATTTTTGCCGATTTATGTAGCATATATGCAACTCCTTTGAAATATTCAGTGATATGATTCAAAAATATTGTATCACAAAATGCCTGTAATGTCAACATATCCGAATACTTTTGCATATTGACAGATGGAGCTTTATCGTATAGAATATAGACACCAGAGGCGAAAAAAATGGAATGGTATGTAATTGTATTATTATTTTTAGTCATCACGACGGCTTCGGGCGGAGCCGGATTCTTTTATAAAAAGATTACCTCTCTGCATGAAGAGGGAAACGATATTCCCGTCGTTTTATCGTCGGCGCCCATTCCGCTCGTGCTGCTCTTTACGATTTTGGCAAGTATAGCGGGCTGGGAGTTTACTTTGCCAAATATTGTTTGCGGTATTCTGGGCGGACTATGCTTTTCCATAGCGGTGGCAATGCTTCTTCTTTCAGTCTCGAAGGGAAATTATAGCGTTTCGGTTATCATTATCAATCTTTCTTTTTTTATTCCTATTTGTTTGGCCTCTGCCTTTTTAGGAGAAAACGCCAAGGTGACACAGCTTATTGGAATTGTGCTCCTCGTATTGGTCATCGTATTTTCCAATATTCGATTCCGAAGAAAAGAAGCCGAGGGGAAAAGGTCTAATATCTGGCTGATATATGCGCTTTTGTCCTGTCTGTGCAACGGCCTCGTGAATTTCTCTTTGAAGGTACAGCAATATTATAGTCCGGGAACGGGGCAGGATACATTCTATTTCGTCATGTATGCGACGGCGTTGGTTTCGGGGCTCGTCCTGCTTTTGGCCTTGAAATCGTCTCGGGTACATAGGGCGCACGCTCTGCGGATTCCTTTGGCCGGTGCGGGCCTCGGACTGTGCGTTGCGTTTAATTATTATCCCATGAGCTATCTCGCTCCGCATGTCAATTCCGCACTTTTATTCGGCGTTTCGACGGCGGGAGCCATTCTGATGAGCCTGTTGGCGGGCTGGATATTTTTTCGAGAAAAAATTACCGCCCGCAGCATCGTGAGTATGATAAGCTGTATAGCGGCTATCATCTTACAAGTTTTATCCCTTTGAAATTATAAGATAGGAGACTATATGAAAGACATTCACGCAAATCCTCAATTCCGTCGAGCGCACACCCTTTGTTTGAACGGGGAATGGGATTTTGAAATTTTATCTTCGCCGTTCGGGGACGGCCTTTCCGAACGCGAACTCAAAGGAAAAATTATCGTGCCCTATTGTCCCGAGAGCGAATTGTCCGGGATCGGATATACCGATTTTATTTATTATTGCGCCTATGCAAAACGCTTTTCTCTTTCAAAGTCAGATTTGTCGGGGAGAGTTCTTCTGCGTTTCGGCGCGTGCGATTACGAAGCGTTTGTATATGTCAACGGAGAACGAGTGGGCTCACACAGAGGGGGATACTCCTCCTTCTGCTTCGATGTGACGAGGTTTGTTTCGGAGGGGGAGAACCGCATATTTGTGCTCGTTTATGACGATGTTGCGGACGATTGTCCGTCGGGAAAACAGACGTTCAAAAAACATTCTTACGGTTGTTTTTATACCCGCGTCACGGGAATATGGCAGTCGGTATGGCTGGAATTTGTTCCGAATCACTATATTAAAAATGTGCGTTTTACTCCGAACGTGGAACGCGGAACATTGTCTGTGCGCGCGGATTGTGCGGGCGAGGAAGATTTTTCCGTCGAGGTCTCTTATGAGGGGCGCAGGGTGGGAAGCGCGTCCGCGAGAATTATCCAATACGGGGATTTAGAATGTGAGCTGTCGGAAAAACATCTTTGGGAGCCGGGCAAAGGCAGATTGTACGATGTAAAATTACGCTTTGGAGAGGATGAGGTAGATTCTTATTTCGGATTGCGGGATTGCGGCTTTGAAGGAAAACGATTTATGATCAACGGGAAGTGTGTCTTTCAGCGCTTCGTGCTGGACCAAGGCTATCATCCAAAGGGCTTGTATACCGTTCCGACGGAAGAGGAAATGCGGGAGGAAATCGCGCTGGCGACCGACTTGGGCTTCAATGGAGCTCGCCTGCATCAAAAGGCTTTTGAGCCGCAGTTTCTCTATGAGTGCGATAGGGCGGGCTTCATGGTCTGGGGGGAGCTTCCGAGCTGGGGAATCGACTATACGGACCTTTCTAATGTCGGGGCGGCGCTGGACGAATGGAGGGAGCTCATCGAGCGGGACGGCAATCATCCGAGTATCGTACTCTGGTGTCCGGCGAATGAATTTTGGACGGACGAATTCCGGGGAAACGAATATATTCGCCTTTGCGATTTGCGGTATGTAAAGCTGTTATATGAGTTTACCAAAATTCTCGACCCCACTCGCCCGTGCGTGGATTCGAGCGGAGGCTACCATATTGCGGAGACGGATTTATATGATTTTCATACCTATCAAGGCGCGGAGGATACGAGGATATATCTTTCCAAATTCGAGCGGGAAAAAAAGCTGGATATTCCTCTCCTCATGCCTCCCCGAAAGGAGTGTCGGGCTGCTGAGTTCGGCGGTCAACCGGTGATGGCCAGTGAATTTGGAGGAATATCCTATTGTCCGTCGTCGGAGGGGTGGGGATATTCTGCTGCTTCTTCTTCGGAGGAATTGGCGGAGCGGGTGGCAGAGCTCTGCTCGCTGTATATGGATAGTCCGGAAATTTCGGGAATGTGTTATACGCAGCTTTACGACATCGAACAGGAAGTCAATGGCCTGTACTATGCGGATAGGCGCCCTAAACTCAAAGAAAAGGATAAAGAAATCGTGCGAGCCGTGCTGGCGCGGCGCGCGAAAATAGAGGAGGTACAATGAATGGAAAATGACGCTGCGGCAAAGAAAACCGAAGAACGCCCGCATAGAAGCGGGCCTGTCCTGACGATGGCGCGAAGCAGACGAAAGGAGATAATTTTTGTGTGGGCAATGCTGGTTCTGCCCATCGTACACTTTTGTATCTTTTACATATGGCTGAATTTCAATTCTATCCTCATGTCTTTTCAGGAGGGCTATGAGATGGAGTGGGTGGACGGTTTTCCGTTTCTGACGGGAAATATTCGTTACGGTTTTCAGAATTTTTTATCCATCTTTCAGGATAAAGATGGAATCCTTACGAAAATTCTTCCGAACACGCTCAAATATTTCGGGGTGAATTTGCTGCTCATGCTGCCGCTGTCTTTAATCGTTTCCTATTTTCTTTATAAAAAAGTTCCCGGAAACGTATTTTTCCGCTATGTCTTTTTTCTTCCCGTCATCGTCTCCGGAATCATTTACGTGACCAGCTTCACCGAAATTATCGGCATGTACGGGCCCGTATACAACATTATGGAATCCCTCGGCTTAAAATGGAAAAATTGGCTCATTTATGAGGATACCGCTACGCCGACCATTCTCTTTTATACCGTATGGACGGGATTGGGGACAAATATGCTGCTCTATCAAAGCGCTATGTCGCGAATCCCCGACGAAGTGATGCAAGTGGCAAAATTGGACGGCGTCAGCTGGGGGCGGGAGCTGTTTCAGCTCGTTATTCCCATGATTTGGCCGACGCTCTCTATGACCATTCTTTTGGCCTTTACCGGAATTTTTACGGGCGGCGGCATCGTTCTTCTCTTTGCGACGCAGGGCGGCTCGTCGGGCGGCATAGAGACAATTTATTATTGGTTGTTCTATAAGACGGACAACGCTGATGCTTCGTCATTGCTCGGAGATGCGGCCGCGGTAGGTCTGTTCTTTACGCTCCTCAGTTTTCCCATTATGTATGCGGCAAAATGGGTGCTGGGAAAACTCGACCCGCAAATCGAATTTTAAGGAGGCAAGCATGGAAACAAAAGAATCGTCAAAAAATAATTCCGTTTCTTGGAAGGTAATAAAATGGATAATGTTTGTAGTGTTTGCTCTCTATGCGGCGTCGCTGCTCTTTCCGCTGTTTTTCGCGCTGCTTTCCAGCCTTCGCAGCCGCGAGGCATATAACGCTCAGCATTTTTCTTTTAACGGCATTATCGGTTTCGGAAACTATGTTTCCGCCTTTCGCTATCTGCCCATGGAAACTTCCTCGGGCGAGAAGCTCACGATTTTGTCGCTGATTTGGAACTCGTTATGGTATACGGTCGGCGGCTGCGGCTTGCAGTTGATTGCATCGAGTATGACGGCATATATCGTGGCAAAGTATAAGTTCAAGGGAAGAGGCGTCATCTACGCGGTCGCGCTCCTTTCGCTCACGCTTCCCATCGTCGGACAGATTCCGTCCCAATATAAAATTTATCGTACCTTACATATTCTCAATTCGCCCGCGATTCTCATTTCTTTTTTCAACGGCTTTGGTTTCAATTTTCTGATTTTATATAGTTGTTTCAGAAATATTTCTTGGGATTACGCCGAAGCTGCTTTTATCGACGGTGCAGGGCATTTTCGGGTGTTTTTACAAATCATTTTACCGCATGCAGTCGCTACCATGGGCGCATTGTTCATGATGACTTGCGTCAATTATTGGAATGACTATCTCGGTCCCCTTCTCTTCCTTGGCGACTATCCTACATTGGCGTCGGGCTTGTATGAATACCGCGTGTTGTCCATTCGCAATCAAGCGATGGGCGGGGTCAGTACCCCGATCATGTTCGCGGGGATGCTGGTGAGCCTCGTACCTATCATGACGCTGTATGCGTTGTTCAATAAGAAGATGATAGAATTAAATTTCTCGGGAGGTTTGAAAGGATAATGATGAGTCACTCAAAACAAAAGCGTTATCTCTGCGCGGCGACGGTTATTGCCGTTTTAGCGTCTGCATTCGGGTGTTCACCCGTGCAAGAAGGGGATTCTTCCGCGCCCGCGAAACAAAGTTGGCTGCAAATTGTAAATTCCTATGAGGAAGATAAGACTATGCGCATCGGCGCTCACGGAGAGCCGGAGCCTACGCTCGAAGCCTACCGAACGGCCGCAGAAATGGGGTTGAATTTTACTTTTCTCGTGGAGAACAAGGACAATCCGAGCGTTTACGACCTTGCGGAGCAAGTCGGAATGAAGGTAATTCCAAGTATGGGAAATACGCTTTCCTCGTTCAAAGGCATGGATTGGTCGGACGATTGGTCTCAATATTCTTCGGTATTTGCGGTGGACTATTTTGACGAGCCCAGAGCCGCTCAATTCGATATTATTTCGGAATGGGTGGATATCCATAATGAAAAATATGCGGCGACAAACGGAGAAAAACCTTTGTTTTGGGTGAATATGCTGCCGCTCGATGCGGCGGAGCATATCCGTCCGCAGACGGACGAGGAATTTTTGGCGGAATATTGTGAAAAAGTATTGTCCAAGGTAAACGGAAACGCTATTCTTTCCTATGATTATTATCCCTTGCAGTCAAGCTGGTTAGACGGAAAATTCCGCTTTAACTATCTTGCGGAGGGCTGGCTCCGTACGCTCGAACTCAATGCGAAATACGCGAAGCAATACGGTTTCGACACGCACGCCTATTTACAGACCTGCGGCTTTTATCAACCCTCTGAAACGGGATATAGCTGGACCTGCCACATGTCTGACGAGGACGATTTGAGATTTCAAGCCTATGTCTCCATGGCGTTCGGAATCCGCAATTTTACGCACTTTACTTATAAGACCAGCGAATTATACGGACAGGGATTAGGATATACGCAGGCCTGTGTAAATAAAGACGGTACGATAAACGACCTTTATTACGACGCGCAGGCAGTCAATCGCGAGCTTCTCTCGCTCGACCATGTATATCTTTCCTACGATTATGTCGGGACGAAATGTTTTGTCGGGACGGAAAACGAATCGGGCAAAAATACGGCGTTCGACAGGTTGGAATACGGACTTCGGGAGCTTGAAGGAATTTCCTCCGTTACCTGTACACAGGATACCGTGATAGGCGCACTCAAAGACGAAACCGGCCGTCGCGGATTCGTCGTCGTCAATTATACCGAGCCGACGGCAGAAAAATCGGATACCGTCGAAATTACGGTGCCCGAATCTGTCCGTTCCTATGCAGTGTATTCCAAGGGAGAATGGAAGGAGGTAAAGGCCGAGCAAGGAAAAATTTCCATTTCCCTCCTGCCGGGACAGGGCGTGTTTGCTATCGAAATCGAGGAATGAAAAGGGTAGTTTTTTCCTGAAACCTCTTTGGCGGTGAAGAAGGTCTCCGAGGCAGCAAAAAAATTTGTAATACGAAAATCTTGTATGCGCGGCGCCTCATAAACACGAAATATTGGTAGGCTTTCTCATATTGACAACAGAAAATTCTGTGATACAATAATTTTGAATTAAAAAGAGGATAGAAACAAAGATGATGAAGAAGCGAACAATGAAAACAATGGCATGTCTGCTGCTCGTCGGAATGATGACTGCGGGGGCGGGCTGCGGAGGAGGGGAGACTTCTTCTGCGGTTCAGCCTGTGACGAAAGAGGAATGGCAGGCGGTCATCGACGGCTATGATTCGGGCAAGCAAATCATGATAGCGGGCTGGGACAATCCCAAGCACTCTTACGAGGCCTATAAGACGGCGGCGGACATGGGATTGACGCATCTGTTTATCTGGCAGGATCGCGGCAATTTTGCTCCCGGCGATAAAGTCGGGGAAGGGTCGGAGGACATGGAGGAAATGCAGACTTGGTTTACCGAGCTGGGCTTGAAGGCCATTTGGCAGACGGGTTCTGCGATGAATTCGACCGAGGCGGGGAAATTTAACGAAAAGCTGCGTAACTATTCCTGCGTGGAAGGAGTGGATATTTTCGACGAGCCGCGCATGAACGCGATGGAAAATTTACGCACGGCGATGAAGGAATTCGACGCCGAGTACGGCAGCGAGCTCCTTTGTTTTACGAATATTTTACCACTCAGCAGCAGTCCTACCGATTTACAGGGTACCTATCCCGATTATCTCGAAAAATACAAAGCGGCAGTGAGCGAAATTGAGAAGGGACGCCGGATCGTCAGCGTAGACGTATATCCTCTGCTGGATAGGGACGGCCCCGTTTTGGACGCGACATGGCTTTCAAACATGTATCAGCTGCGGACGCTTGCAAACGAATTGGATTCGGAATTCAATATGTTTATTCAGTCGGTGGGATATACGGGGCATCGGAAGCCCGAGGAAGAGAAAGAGATCCGCTATCAGGTTTGGACGGATTTGTGTTTCGGAATCACGTCGTACACGTATTTCACCTATGCGAACGACCCCAATCCGAATGATGGCTGGCAATATACGGAGACAATTTGCAATTCGGACGGAGTTCCCAATAACGAGAAATTTTACAACGGCTGTAAAAGGGTAAACGAAGAAATATCAAAGCTCGCTTCGACCTATCGTTCCTTCGATTGGGAGGGAGTTCTCGTCTCGTATGGAACGCAATCGGATATGCTCGTAGATGCGGGATTGTTCAATCTCAGCGTATATGCGATGCAGGAAGCGGATTTTATAGAATCCTATCAGAGCCAATACGGAGCTGTTTTGGGCGTTTACGGAGAAGCGCAAGGCGGCAACGCGCTGGTAGTGACAAATTATACCGATCCGGCAGAGAATAAGGGCAATCAAATCGATATACGCTTTAAGGATACAGACACGGTTCTGATGTATCGACAGGGGGAATGGGAGTATTCGAGAGCGGTGAACGGAGAATTTGAAGTTGTGCTGGAAAGCGGGGAAGGCGTCTTTCTCATTCCCTGTAAATTAAGATAAAAGGAGGCAACAATGAAAACAAAAAAATGGATCGCGGGAATGTTGAGCGTTTTGTTCGCTTCGACGTTCGCGTTGGCGGGGTGTACGTCCACCCCGGGCGGCGTATCCACGCCGCCCGCTGGAAATTCTTCCTCGGAAGTTCCCGAAGTGCAGGGAGGACAACTGAACATCTTTTTGAACGAACAGGGATACGGAAGTGACTGGTTAAGGGCCTTGGGCGCAAAGTTTCAGGAGTTATTCGGAACGCAAGTGCTGGTGGTAGCCGACCCGTCCAATTCTATCGGTACAGATGCGATCGGAAATGAGACTAGCCAATATGATCTCGTATTTTCCGGAGCGGCGATCACCCAATACGTTTCTAAGGGGCAGCTTGTCAATATCAATGACGTTTTCAATACCAAGCCGAGCGGAGAGGATAAGACGGTTGCGGAGAAGCTGGCGTCCACGGGTATGGAGGAGCTTTTCCGGTTTGGCTCCAATTACTACATGCTGCCTTGGGAGACCACATTCAGCAGTTTTCATTATAATGTAAACGTGTTGAACAGCGTATTCGGAGAAGGCAAATGGGAGGAGCCGGTCACGACGGACGAACTTCTCGATATGTTAGAGGAACTCAAAGAAATAGAGAGCGCAAAGCCCGCGGATACCCGTGCCTATGGCGTCGTCATTTCTCCGGAGCTCAATTATTGGATGTATGCAGTGGAGACATGGTGGGGGCAATATGAGGGATACGACGATTTTTATAACTATTATTACGGCGAATACTATGACGGGAACACCAAAAAAGTAGCGACCGACCAAGCGGGATATAGAAAATCTCTCGACGTTACGGGGCGGTTGAGAGCGCTGGAAGTTCTGACGGAGATACTCAATGAGAAAAACGGCCATGTCAATCCGGTTTCGGAGGGCTTGGGCTATGTCGAGCATCAAGAACAGCTCGCGTCGGGCAAATATCAGAGCAATAAAAATCCTTCTGCATTTTTAGTATGCGGAGATTGGTACGAAAAGGAGACCTTTGCCGCGATTCAGCAGAATGGCGAGCCCGTGCGTTTCATGCGCATGCCGGTCATCAGTTCGATTACCGAGACTTTGGAAGATAAGGACATGAGCGATGAGACACTCGCAGAGGTGATTCGTGCCATCGATGCGGGAAAAACGGAATATGCGGGTGTTTCAGCGAATGATTTTGCGCGGATCAAAGAGGCCCGCCAAATGATTTCCTGCGGCACGATGAATCATTCGGTAGCTATTCCTAAAAATGCCAGAAATATCGATAACGCGAAAGCGTTTCTCGTATTTATGGCTTCGGACCTCGGTCAGAGCATCTTTGCCCAACAGAACGGCGGACGTACTCAGCCTTACGGCTATGATGCGACGAATGATTCGAGTATTACGATTTCCAAGTATACACAGAGCATTTTAGATGCCTACGGAAAAGAATTTCTTCCCGTGACGATGGATTATCGTTCTCCGCTGGTAGCGTTTGGCGGACTCACCAATTACGGCAATCAGGCCGCGTTGGATATTACGTTCTGGAAGAATAATTCCACGCCGAAGGCGTATCACGATTACGCGGTGGATTACGAAGCAAAACGGTATGATCAGATCAAGATGTATATTTCGTCTTCGGTGAGAAACTGAATTGATAAAAAATAAATCATAGGGAGAAAATTGCATGAACCGAAAAATTTTTAATGTTGCTGTCTCTTTTGCTCTGATGTTTTCCATGCTTGGAGCGGTCGCCTGTACCACTGCCGTCGATCAGTCTGAAAAAATCGAGTATACGCTGGACGGCGTAGACAACCTGACCGCCTCGTTCGGGGAACCGTATTCCGCTCCGCAGTATAAAATTCTGCGCAACGGCACGGATACCGGATATAAGGCGAAACTTCAATCGGTCACAGACCCCGACGGAGAAGCCGTTACCGTCTCTTATAGCTCTTTCACCCTCGGACAAATAGGGACATATACGATGACATATTTATCGGTGGGATTGGTCGGAAGCGAATTTACCGATGTCAAAGAGGAGATCTCCTTCGAGGTGGAGCTCGTCTCGGAAGACAAGACGGGACCGACCATCACCGTTTCCAATACCAGTGAATACTGTATTTGGACGGGGCGGGAAATCGGTGTTCCCGCACATACGGCCGCGGACGCTTCGGGAGTAAAGGGGGAGAGCAAGGTATATGTAGAATTGCCCGACGGAACGCGGGAGGATATCACGGGAAAAGATACTTATACTCCCAAGGTCGCCGGTACGCATTATTGGGTGTTTACGGCTTCCGATATGCTGGATAACATATCGGAAAAGAAACTGAAATTCGAGGTCGTCGGAGCCCCCGTTCCCGAACAGGATGTCATCGCCTATTTTGAACAGGAATTCGGCGCCAATCAGATAGAGGCGTATAACGGAAATCTTTCCTTTGACGCAGACCACGTTTGGCCGGACGGCTCCAAGGGAGGCACGGTATTTACGACGACGGTGAAGCAGGACGATTTACCCAGTCAAGTGGCGGGAGAGGATAACGGCTATGCGATAGATTATGTCGGTGCCTTTGAACTGCGTCAACCGTATATCAAGGAAGTGACGAAGAATTACGACACAATCGTTTTGCCCATATATAATCCCAATGATTATTATATTTCTTTCCGCGCTTGGTGGTATTCAGTCGTCACCGTCGGACCGGGCGAAACAGTGTATTATGCGATTCCCAGTGCATTTTTTGAGGTCGGAGATATGGACGCGGGAAACTATACACCCATCTACGATGTGACGAATATGCTGTTCGCTTTCTGCGACCGTTGGTATAGCTTTGGAAGATACGAACAGGAAGACGGGAGCATAAACATTTACGATAATTCCTATCATCTCCCCGCCGGTGCGCAGCTCATAATCGGCAATTTGACTGCGATGAATTATGCGGGAAAAAATGTCGAGGGAGAAACATATTATGTGGCGGACTTCGACGGCGAGTATGCCAATTCCCACATAGAGGCTTATGATTATTATCAGACGACTTATCAAAGCGGAATGGAAATCGAGGACGAGAAGCTCGGGATTACGGGCGCGCTCGTATTGACGGCGGACGTCAATCCCCAGGAGGAATACCTTCAAGACTCCGGCTGTGCGATAACGATTGATTTTACCAAATATTCTTTGGAAGAATTGCAGTCGATGATGTCGCCCAACGATTATGTGTCTTTCTATGCCAAGACGACGTCGAGGAATACAGCCAATAAACCGCTTTTGGGAATCGACTATCAATCGATTGCTTTGCCTCTTACGGACGAATGGCAGGAGGTGCGCATCTATAAGAGCCAGATTCATCATTTATTCCCCGATGTCGGAATGGGTGACGGAACAAAGAATATCACGATTAATTTATTCACTGCCAACGGCGGCTCGACCGATATAGAAGGGCTGGAAGTTGCGATTACCTCTTTGAAACTGCACATCAATCAGAGCGCAGAAGGAACATTTGAATATCGCGACGACGAGGGAAACGACTTTGTATTCTCCTCTCCCGGGGCGCAGATTGTACTCGACGAGGACAACGTCGCGGGCGATGATACCTCTTCCGTCAAGGTCACATTCTCCGAAGAAGCGCCGGGCGATAGGGGAGAGACAGTCTCCACGATTACGATTAAAGGGGATTTTATCCGCGAAGCCCGAGAGACCGCCGACGCATTGATTATTCCCGTCTATAACGGAAATCCCGATACCACGGGAGAAATGTTCGTAAGTGGCAACGGCGGCTGGGATTATTATTTATCTGTAAAGGGACAGTCATGGGGAGAATTTGTCGTCAATATCGACGATTGGGACCGCGTGACAAATTCTACTCAGCCGGACGAAATTACAATTTATTTAACCAATTATTATGTCTCGCCCGGAAAAATTTCCGCCAATGTAGGCAATTTGTACTCTGAGACCTATGTCGTCGATCCGGTGGAGGACGAACTCGTGTACTTCGATATCAACGCGGGAGCTCGTCAGGCAGAGGGTATTCGTGCCGATTTGAGCTATGATACAAACGTCAAGTTTGAAAATCAAGCGGGGTCGACGAAAGTTGTCTCTCAAGTGGACGGCACGGGCGGAGAAGCGGATATGCGTTTCGGGGTGCGCTTTAAGAATCCCTATATCAAAGACATTGCCGAATACGATTATTTGGAAATTCCCATCTATAATGCCAATGACTACGATATTCAAATGAAATGTTGGTGGTCGAATCACGTCCTTTTGAAAAAGGGCGAATGGACAAAAGTAATCCTCTCTGCATCTGTTGTTTCGGGCGGTTATTTCAATGATTTGGACTATTCGAGCGCTGCTCCTTGGAATTCGGGAAAATTCTTTATCGCGTTCATCGACGGAGACGGCGGTGCCATTCAGACAGATTGTACCGTTTATCTCGGTGCCATGATGGGCAAAAAGCTCGCTTTGGAGAATAACCTTATCGACCTTACGAAGAGTGCCTCTATTCTCGAAGAGAGCGCATATAACCAGGGAAAACAAGGGCTTTATGTGTCGAACGGAACGGCGCAAGCGACGGAGGAGGGCTTGAAGGTAACGACGAGCAATGCAGCCTATGTGAAATTCAATCCCGCAGACGGCTTTACGCTTACGGCGACGCAGACGATCGTTCTTACCGTGAAGAATACTTCCTCTACGCGCATGGTCCTGTCCGTAGATGAATATTATCCTGCCGACTGCTACGTGGAGCCGGGAAAGACGGCGACCATACTCATTTACGGCGATGAACTTTGCAGCCGTTATGAAGGAAAGTTCGGAAGCGTGGAAGCGGACATGAAGGGCTTTACTATCAAATTGTTCAATGGGGAAGATTGGGCGGATACGCTCCCTGAGGGTTCCTCCTTTGTGGTGACGCAGTTCGGCGTTGTTGACGGACTCGGCGGAAGCTATTGCTATCGGAATTGATAGAACTTATAAATACGGAGCCGCAGTTTTCTGCGACTCCGTATTTTTATGGGAAAAGAGGGTTGTTTTTTTGCAAAAAAGATGATATAATGAAGCGGTATAGGAGAATAAACATGGCTTCGAGCAAGGAATACGTCGATTACATTTTAGAACAGCTTTCGGGATTAGAGGAGATTTCCTGTCGTTCTATGATGGGGGAATACATTGTATATTATCGAGAAAAAATCGCGGCCTATATCTGTGACGAACGCTTTTTAGTAAAGCCGACCGCCGCCGCGAAAGCGCTGCTTCCCTCCGCGCCGTCGGAACCTCCCTATGAGGGGGCAAAGGAGATGTTGTTGGTGGAGGACGTGGACGATAAGGAATTGCTTCAAAGGCTGTTCAAACGCATGTACGACGAGCTTCCTGCCCCGCGGCACAAAGGGAAAAAAGGAGAAAGACAATGACCATACATCACGACAAACTTGCCTATGGAAAGCTGGCGTCGACGAGAGAGGAGCTCTCGGAGGATAGGTTGCTCGAAATGCTTTCCGAACTCGAATCGGAGGCGGAAATCCGCGAATCGACGGGAGAAGAGGCGGCGTTAAGAGATATTCTCGCGCTTTCGGAGGCTTGGGAGCGGGAAAATAGCTGTTACGGATACCGAAAAAACGAAAAGGGCGATATCGAAGGCCGAAGAATTTTTACGGCCGAGCGCGAGGGAAAGACAGTCGGCTATTTGTTCGGCAGGAAGGAATACTTAAAAAATACCTCATCGGTGGCGCCGGACGGGACGGAATATTTTGAAATCGAAGAGATATACGTAGTTGCCGAGTATCGGAGCATGGGCATAGGACGGGCGCTGTACGAATTTTTGGAGGAACGTCTGAAAGAGGAAGGGACGGACTATATTTTTTTGAGTACGGCGACAAAGGATTGGCGGAAAATTTTTCATTTTTATATCGAGGAATTGGGCATGGAATTTTGGAGTGCGAGACTGTTCAAAAAATTACGGTAGAGCGCGGGCATAATTTGGGAGAAAGTGGCGGATACTGCGATATATGGAAAACGTAGTCAAGGTGCTGATATTTTCATTGTCGTCGTTCGCGTTTTTATTTATCGTGACGAAAATTCTCGGCAAAAAGCAAATTGCGGAGCTGAGTTTTATCGATTATGTCGTCGGGATTTCCATCGGGTCTATCGCGGCGGAGTGGAGCACGGAGACGGAGGAGCCGTTTTATCATTTTCTCATCGCCATTTCCATCTACTGCGCGCTGAGTCTTATTCTCGATATAATGGAGCGCAAGCGTCCGTTTCGGAAATTTTTGAAGGGAGAGGTTCTGACGATTATCGAGGAAGGGGAATTCAACTATGAAAATCTGAAAAAGTCCAAGTTAGACGTAGAGGATGTTTTAGGCATGGCGCGGGAGAAGAATTTTTTCGATGTGAACGACATTGCGTTCGCGCTGTTTGAGACGACGGGAAAATTGAGTATTCTCCCCAAAAGCAATAAGCGACCTACGGTGCTCAAAGATCTCGGAAAGGAAGAGGATAGCGCGTGTCCGCCCGATTATGTCATCGTCAACGGAAAACCGCAGTATCGGGTAATTCGGGATTTGGGACTTTCCATGGAGGAAGTGTTCGAACGGCTGCGAATTCGTTCCAAGCGGGAGCTGAACGATATTTTAGTCGCGTCTTACGACGGGGAAAAGGGAGAATATCAAGTCCATAGGAAATAGGGAGGGCGGCCGAAAAGCCGCCCTTCGTATTGTTGACAAGCACGAAAAAAAGTGTTATAATACGGGCAGAAGAAACGGAGTAAGGAGCAAACCGGTATGGAAAATCAAATTATATGCAATTGTAAGCAGGTTTCGGTGGCGGATATAGAGAAAGCGTTACATACGCATGCGCGTTTCGACGACGTGGATAAAGAATTTGAAGAGGTACAGCGTCTGACGAAATGTTCGACGGGTTGCGGCGGCTGCCACGACAAAATTTTAGACGTCATTTCTCAGTTGATGAGCGAATAAAAAACGACCGGGCTTAACTTAACATGATTCCGATAGGAATTTAGCGCGGCGAAAGAAGTATAACGATTATACCTTGCAAGATGTTATGCGTTTGGTTATTTTACTTTTTAAGCCGCTTGTAATACGATGGCGGCAGGATAAACGATAATTTAGCAAAGGAATCGGAATGTTTGTATGCTTGATACTATACCTAATGCAGAAGAAATGAGGGGTTTGGTTGGGAAACCTTTATACGCAGTATGGAATAATTTGTGTGCTTTGATTGACGATAAGTATGATATGGATTGCTTATGGGATAAAGGCGGCAAAGCGTGGAAATACGAATATAAATATCGTAAGGGCGGCAAAACGCTTTGTGCCTTGTATGCAAGAGAAAATTGCATAGGATTTATGATTATTTTGGGTAAAAACGAGCGATTAAAGTTTGAAACCGAAAAGGAAACCTATTCAAAAGAAGTCCAAGAAATATATGACAATACTCATACTTACCACGACGGAAAATGGATAATGTTTGAGCCGACGGACACTTCCTTGTTTAATGATTTTATTAGGCTGTTGCGTATTAAAAGAAAGCCGAATAGGAAAGGAAGTAATGATAAATTTCAATTTATAGAGTAACTGAAAAGAGCGAAGATTTTTAGAAATCTTCGCTCTTTTAATCCCTATGAGAATTGAACTTTTCCCGTCGCTGTTTTTTATTTACGGTTAAAGCACTAAGGACGGCGCGGAATAGACGCGGGCCTTCAATTCGTTATCCAGCATGTAAAGTCCCTTCGCGTCGGAGCCGAATAACTGCATTTTTGTGATGAGGTCGGAGGCGTTCTTTTCCTCTTCCCCCTGTTCTTTTACAAACCAGTCGAGAAACTGCATCGCGCGGAAATCCTTGACGGCATAGGCGGCTGCATAGATGTCATTGACGAGCGCGGTGACATATTTTTCATGCGCCAAAGCGGCTTCCAGCACGTCTAAGTCCTTTTTCCCTTCCGTCTTGGGTGCGTCGATTGCTTCCAGCGTTACGGTTTCGCCGTTGTTGAGTAAATAACGATAGAACAGCATGGCGTGATCGCGTTCCTCCTGTGCCTGCACTTCGTACCAGTGCGCAAAACCCGACAGCCCTCTGCGCTCGAAATAATTCGCAAAATCGAGATAGAGATATGCGGAATAAAATTCCTTGTTGATTTGTGCGTTGAGCAATTCCGAAACTTTTTTATCCATATTTTTTTCTCCTTTCGCATTATATATAAACGACTTTTGTCCTCTTATAACGCTTTCGGAAAAAATTTTCTTGTTTTTGAAAGGATTTTTGTTTTTTGTACACTTTGCATAAATTTATATGCGGTTTTATGAATATGCCTTATTTTATAGGAGATATATAAAAAAATATTGTTTAGAAATGTAGAATAATTGATAGATAAAAAGAATAAAATTTCAAAAATGACATTCCAAGATATTTGACAAAGAGCAGTGAAATGTGATATAATCGAAAAGAAGAATAGGGGAAGGGTGCGCATGAGAGAACGGGCGCACCTTTTTCGACGAAAAAATTCCCCGAAAAAAATCGAAATAACCGGAGACGGAAAGGAGGAGCGCGAAAATGAAGATCGGCAACAATGTAACGGATAAAACCGGAAGGGGACTGAAATTTCTCTGTATCGGATTATTATTGTCTGTCACGCTCATTTGGGGATACGGAATCATCGCCACGGATGAGGCGTTGACGGGAAGCATGGGTGTTTTCACCATGCTGGCAGGGCGTTTTTTACTGGCGGCGGTCATTCTTTTCGTTTTGCGCCTTTGCCTTTTCCGCACGAAAGGATATACAAAAATCGCTAAAAGGGAATTATGGGCGGGAATTGCCGTCGGGACGGTCAATTTTTGCGGCTTTGTTTTTCAATCGGTCGGACTGCTGTATACCGATACGGCAAAGAGCGGTATGTTAACGGGGGCCTATGTCGTATTTGTACCGGTCATCTACTGCGTTTTGCGCAAAAAATTCCAGTGGCGTCCGCTCTTTAATGCGTTGCTTTTTCTCGTGGGTATGTTTTTTTTATTTGACTTTCGGGGAACGACCTTGAATTTTAATCGCGGCGATGCGGTCACATTGCTTTGTGCCTGGTGTTTCGCGGTGCAGATTATTTTAGTGGATCGCTTTGCCGACGACATCAATGTATTTAACTTTAATGCCGTGCAGATGTTGACGATGGGACTTTTGGGGCTGACCGGCGCGCTTTTGGTCGAACGACAGAATTTTGCCTTTATCAATTGGAGCGTATGTCTCCCCGCAGTCATCTATTTGGGAGCCCTCAGTTCTGCCTATGCGTATATTGTCCAGACGTTTGCTCAGAGCCGCGTTTCGCCCTCTCTTACGGCGATTTTGCTCAGTTTGGAATCATTGGCGGGAGTGCTGTTTTCTTTGACGGCAGGAAAGGTCGGCTGGACATGGACATTGGGCGTCGGCTGTGCAATTATGGCGGCGGCGTCTGTGGCCGCGGCGCTGGGGGATTCCCGAGCCGCGAAAACTTCGGACAAAGCGGTACGGACGCGGAACCCGGAAACCGGAAAAACGGTGCCGACAGAGAAATCGGCGGGAGAGTCCGAACCGAACGGCCCCGAACCATCGGCCGCCTTCGGGAGGTTGGAGCCGACGGCGGCATTCAAGGCGGAAAATAGAGCTTCGCTTGCGGCCGCGGAAGGATTTTTTGAGGAAATCTCCGAGGAATTTTTTGAAAGTTTTTCCGAAGAGGGGGAGGGAGCCGGCGCCTGTATGACGGCGTACGGCCCCATGCCTGCTCGGAACGATAAACGATAAGAGGTGAAAAGATGAGAACGGGAATTTCTACGGCGTCTCTGTTTTCGAGAAAAAATAACGAAGAGGCGCTTCCGCTTTTGGACGCCATGGGCGTAAGGACGGCGGAGGTGTTTCTCACTTCCTTTTCGGAATACGGCGGGAAGTTCGGAGAACTTCTCGCTTCCCGAAAAGGGAAGGTGAACGTTCATTCCGTACACGTTCTGAATACGCAGTTCGAGCCGCAATTGTTTTCCGATCATTCCCGCGTGAAAGGAGACGCTTTTTCTTGGCTGGGGAAAGCGATGGAGACGGCGCGGGCGCTCGGCGCGGAATATTATACCTTTCACGGAATAGCGCGCATCAAGCGGGCGGCGCGTTCGGGCGCGAACGACAGGCCCGCGGCGTGGGGAAAATCGCTTGAAGAAATTTCCGCTTTCTGTAAAAATTACGGCGTTTGTCTCTGTCTCGAAAACGTGGAGTGGGCGATTTATAACCGTCCCGGAGTCTTTCGTTCCCTTTTGAAAACCTGTCGGGGACTGTGCGCCGTGCTGGACATTAAACAGGCGCGCATCTCCGCTTATCCTTATCCCATGTATATTCGGGAGACGGCAGGCCGCTTGAAACATGTGCATGTCTCCGACATAGATGAAAACGGAAAAATCTGTCTGCCGGGAAAGGGCCGATTCGATTTTCCCGAACTCCTCAAACGTTTGGACGGAGCAGGCTTTTCGGGCCCCTTGCTCATAGAAGTCTATAAGGACGATTATTGCAAGGAAGGGGAACTTAAAGCCTCCTTGGATTATCTCGACGAACTTCTCTATAAATATTCTTTCGCCGATAGGGAATAATTCCCGTCGGCGAAAAATTTTTTTCTCTATTTTTCCGTATACTATTGACAAACCGCTATAATCGGCGTATAATAAAATCAAGATTAAATCTTAATAAAGGAAGACAGAGTTATGGAAAACAAGATTGAAAAGGAAGCGATGTTCAAAATTACTTACGGTTTGTTTGTTCTGAGCGCGAAGGACGGGGAGAAGGATAACGGTTGTATCGTGAATACGGTCTCCATGATTACGGAGACGCCCAAGCGGATTACGGTATACGTCAATAAACTCAATTATACGGAGCAGATGATCCGAAAGACGGGGGTGTTCAACGTATCCGTACTTACGGAAAGCGCGCCGTTCGAAGTATTCAAGCAATTCGGTTTTTGCAGCGGGCGCGACACGGACAAATTTGCGGGCAAGGAATATCCGAGGAGCGCGAACGGACTTTACTATGTTCCCGAACATACCAACGCGCTGATTTCCGCGAAAGTGGTGGACGCGCTGGATTACGGAACGCATACGCTGTTCGTGGCGGAGGTTACGGAAGCGAAAGTGCTTTCCGCAGAGCCGTCGGTAACATATGATTATTATTTTGCGCACATCAAACCCAAGCCCGAGGCGAAGAAAGCGGAAGGGGAGAAAAAGGTAAAGCGCTGGATATGTAAAATCTGCGGTTTTGTCTATGAAGGGGAATACCTTCCCGAGGATTATATTTGTCCTCTCTGTAAGCACGGCGCGGAGGATTTCGAGCCGCTCGATTGAGCGTTTCTCCGCGGAAGTTAAACCGCTCGGCGAAATAAAGGAGAAAGATGAAAAAGAAGTTTTTAATATGCGTATACGCAATCGTTCAACTCGCCGTATTCGTATTGCTTCCTTTGGGATTTTTTTTGCGGCAGCCGATATGTTTGTATGTCGCAAGCCCGCTGGCGTTGATTGCGGGAGGATTTATCGTCGTATATCTGAAACGGACGAACGATAAAAAGAACGAACGATAAAACGCTTTGCCTTAAAAATTCCTCTTTTATTGAGGCGCGGCTTTCCGTTTTTTCGGAAAAAATCCGAGCGAAAAAATCGGGGAAAAAGGTTGGAAAAAACGGGGTAAAAGACTTGACAGAACTTTGTCCGGCTGATATAATAACAGAGTAGCTTAAAAAACGAAGAAGCCTACCAAAAAGTGCCTGAGGCGAAGGAGGGTTGAGAGGAATGTCTACGGTTAAAGTCGGAGAAAACGAGAACGTGGAAAGCGCATTGCGCCGTTTCAAAAGAAAGTGCTCCCGCGACGGCATCATCGGCGATCTGAGAAAGAAGGAATTTTATGAAAAGCCTTCCGTGAGAAGAAAGAAGAAGTCCGAAGCCGCCAGAAAGAGAAACAAGAACTAACGAAAGAAGAAAGCTCACGCGAGAGAGTGTGAGCTTTTTTGTTTGCAAAAAATGCCGAAGCGTGTCGAAAACAGGCGAAAAAAGGATAAAAAGACAGAAAAAATACGTTGGAGAGGTGAAATACAAAACAATGGCACAGCAGCGCACTTTAAGAGGCCTTGCACGTCAGGCCAAGAACCGCATGAAGAGCGGTTTCTGGAACGAGTGCATGGAAGATCTGAACGCACAAATGGAAAAAGCGAAAGAGCAGGGTTTGAACGAAAGCAAAGCGGGAAGATATTTCAAGAGCCGCGTCTCCGCGTCCTTGTCGGGGGAGAAGGAGGACGCATTTTATCTTAAAGTCAAGGCGCTTTTGACGACGGAAGGGGAAGTGAGCGACGCCATCGGCAGATTGACCGACCGCGAGTATTACGAAACGCTGTCGTATGAGGAGAAACAGCGCTACACGCTTTCTTTAAGCGAAAAATATCTGCGTGCCTTGGAGCGTTTCCGCAGGGAAAGCGAGTTCGAGCTTCCCGCAAAGAAAGCGTAAAAGAGGGGCGGGAAAATACCTCAAAACCCCGAATCCGCTTGCCAAAAGGCAGGCGGTATGTTATAATAATTTTATGAATCAGACGACGGAAATACGCGATATACTCGACAATTTGAACGAAGAACAGATAAAGCCGGTGCTTGCGACGGAGGGACCCGTTCTGGTGCTGGCGGGCGCGGGAAGCGGCAAGACGCGGGTGCTGACTTCCCGCATCGCCTATCTGATAGCGGAAAAGGGAGTCCCGCCCGCAGCGATTCTCGCGATCACGTTCACGAATAAAGCGGCGAACGAGATGAAGGAACGCATCGCGCGCATTGTAGACGCGCAGGGGATGTGGGTCTGTACGATTCACAGCATGTGCGTGCGGATTTTGCGCATGTACGCATCCGAAGCGGGACTGACGCCGAATTTTTCGATATACAGCGAGACGGAGCGCGCGAATATCATCAAAAAATCCTTTCAGGAATGCGATTTCGACGACGAAAAATTCCTGAAAAACGTCAAATTTCATATCGCCAACGCGAAAATGCTGGGACTTTCGCCCGAGGAATACGCGGAGGAGAACGCGAAGGAGCGGGATATAGACGAGGTGACGAAGGTGTATGCCCGCTATCAGGCGCACTTGAAGGAGAACAACTCCCTCGATTTCGACGACCTTCTCAACGAAACGAGAAAGCTCTTAAAGCGGAACGAGGAAGCGCGGGAGTATCTCGGCGGAAGGTTCCGCTATATTCTCGTGGACGAGTTTCAGGATACCAACGAAGTGCAGTTTGAAATCGTAAAGCTCCTTTCTTCCGTACACGGAAACCTTTTCGCCGTGGGGGACGACGACCAGTCTATTTACGGCTGGCGGGGCGCGAAGATCGAAAACATTCTCCATTTCGAGAAATCCTATCCCAAGGCGAAGACGTTCAAGCTGGAAAGAAATTACCGTTCGACGAAAAGTATTTTGAAGCTCGCCAATACGGTCATTCACAATAACGGCAACCGCAAGGACAAGACGCTTTGGACGGAGAACGCGGAGGGCGAAAAGCCGCAGGTGTTCGAGGCGGAGGAGGAGAGCGGCGAAGCCCGCTACATAGCCCATACCATCGCGGGGCTTTTGAACAGGGGATATAAACTGTCCGATTTCGCCATTCTGATGCGGCTCAACGCTCTGACGCGGTCGTTCGAACAGGAATTTACCTCCGACGGAATTTCCTATAAGGTGTTCGGCGGCTTCAAGTTCTACGAGCGCAAGGAAATCAAGGACCTTTTGGCGTATCTGCGGCTGGTCAACAATCCGTTCGACAGCGAAGCGGCGGTGCGGATTATCAATTTCCCCAAGCGCGGAATCGGCGCAAAGACGGTGGAGGCTCTGGAAAATTATGCCTATGAAACGGAGCTTTCCGTATACGACGCGCTGTTGGACGCGGATTCCATGGGCTTTTCCGCGGGCACGAAGCAAAAATTGACGGCGTTTGCGGAGCAGGTAAAGGGCTGGATCGTGGACAGTCAGGACGTTCCCGTGAACGAGCTGGTGCGTCGGATCGTGGACGATACGGGCATGCGCGCGGCGTATGCGGACGAGAGCGACGAAAGCATCAACAAGCGGGCGAATATCGACGAATTTATCAATTCGGTGGACGAATACTGCCGCCTGAATCCGGGCACGACGCTGACCGATTACCTCAATCAGGTCACGCTGAGTTCGGATACGGACGACATGGACGACAGCAACTATGTGACGCTGGCGACGATTCATTCGGTGAAGGGGCTGGAATTCCGCTGCGTGTTCGTGTGCGGCATGGAGGACGGCGTAATGCCGACCTCCCGCGCGGACAACGACGAGGACGAGCTGGAAGAGGAACGCCGCCTGATGTACGTCGCCATTACCCGCGCCCGCGAGCGGCTGTATCTCACCCGCTCCAAGAGCCGTTATCTCTACGGCAAGCGGGAGCCGACCATGCGTTCCCGTTTTTTGAAGGAGCTCTCCTCGGAGCTGGAACTTCCGAAAGAGTCCCGTCCCCGCCCTCTGTACGGCGGTTCGGACGACGGTTATTTCGCGGACGACGATCCCGAATCTTACGGAAATTCCGCTTACGGCGCGGGGAGGTATTCGGGGCAGGGGCGCGGCTACGGTTCTTCTTATGGCTCTTATGGGGACAGGCAGAATTCCGCGCCGAAAAGGAGCGCTTGGAACGGCGGTTCGTCTTACGGAAATGAGACATATAGAAGCGGCTCGTCTTCGTATGGCGGTTACGGCTCGTCGTATGGCTCTTACGGCAGTTCGTCTTACGGGAACGCATACGGTTCCTCCTATGCAAAAAAATCGACGGGAGCGTTCACCTACGGCGGCGTGGGAAGCTCTGCGGGCAAGCCCAAGGAAGGCGGAAAAGACCTTTCCGCGTTCCGCGTGGGGGTAAAGGTGTCCCACCCCAAATTCGGGGACGGGACGATCGTGGGCGTGCGCGGAGCGGGCTCTAACATGATTTTGGACATTGCATTTTTCAGTGTAGGTATCAAACAGCTTTCCGCGGCGCTCGCGCCCCTGACGGTAAAGAACGGATAAGGAAAAACATTGTATGGACAGACAGAGAGAACTCACCGACATTCTGAATAAATGGGCGTACGAATATTACGTTTTGGATAATCCCAGCGTTTCGGACAAGGAGTACGATGCCCTGTACGACGAGCTGAAAAAGCTGGAAGCGGAGAGCGGGGAGGTCTATCCCGACAGTCCCACGCGGCGGGTGGGCGGTGAGCCGATAAAGGAATTTGTCCGCCACGAGCATATCGCCCGCCTTTACAGTCTGGACAAATCGGTGACGGACGAGGAGCTTTCGGCGTTTCTCACCCGCGTTTCCAAAGCCGCGGGCGGGGAGACGGAATACACGGTGGAATATAAATTCGACGGTCTCACGGTCTGTCTCACCTATGAAAACGGCGAATTTCTCCGCGCGACGACGCGGGGGAACGGCGTGGTGGGCGAGGACGTGACGGCGCAGGTGCTGACGATAAAATCCTATCCCATGCGCATTTCCTATAAAGGGACGCTGGAAGTCCGCGGGGAGGCAGTGATCCGTCTGTCCGTCCTCAAAAGGTATAACGAACGAGCGTCGGAGCCGTTGAAAAACGCGCGGAACGCGGCGGCGGGCGCGATACGCAATCTCGACCCGAAAATCACGGCGGAGCGCAAGCCCGACATCTATTTTTACGACATCAACTACATGTCGGACGGCGAGGAGCTTTCCCAGATGCAGGCACACGATTTTCTCGTGAAAGAGGGATTCAAGGTATTTCCCTATTTCCGCGTTTGCAGGACGGAAGACGACGTGCGCGCGGCGGTGGACGAAATAGAGGTGGAGCGCAAGACGATAGACGTTCTGACGGACGGCGCGGTGATCAAGGTCAACTCTCCCGCGGTGCGGGAAGCGATGGGGTATACGGATAAATTCCCCCGCTGGGCGATGGCGTTCAAGTTCGAGGCGGAGGAAGTGACGACGAAGGTCGAGGACGTCGTCTGGCAGGTGGGAAGGACGGGAAAACTTACTCCTCTCGCCCTGCTCGAACCCGTAGAGCTCGGCGGCGCGACGATTCGCAAAGCCACCTTGAACAACTACGGAGACATTCTGCGCAAAAACGTGAAAATCGGTTCCCGCGTGCTCATTCGCCGTTCCAACGAGGTCATCCCCGAAATTCTCGGCGCGACGGAGCACTCCGCGGACAGTCGGGAAATCGAAAAGCCGACGGTCTGCCCCGCGTGCGGCACGCCGCTCACGGAAACGGGAGCGCATATCTTCTGCTCCAACCGTTCCTGCCGTCCGAGGATAGCGGCGAAGCTCGACCATTTCGCGGGCAAGAACGCCATGGACATCGACGGCTTTTCGGAAAGCACCGCCTATCTTCTCATCGATAAGAAGGGGGTAAGGAATTTTTCCGACCTCTACCGCCTGACGCCCTCAGATTTGAAGGATTTGGAGGGGTTCGGGAAGAAGAAAATCTCCAATCTTCTGGGCGCGATAGAAAAGAGCAAAACGCCCGCGTTCGACGCCTTTATTTACGCCGTCGGAATCGACGGCGTGGGAAGGGTGGCCGCAAAGGACCTTTCCAAGCGCTTCAAGACAACGGAAAACCTGAAAAACGCGACGGAGGAGGAACTGCTTTCTCTCGAAAATATCGGGGAGGTTACGGCGAAGAACATTCTCGGCTATTTTTCCGACGAGGAGAATCTCAAAGAGCTGGACGCGCTCGCCGCGGCGGGCGTGAAACCTAGGGAGGAAGAAGCGGCGGCGACGGGCGGTCCGTTCTTCGGCGAATCTGTCGTCCTCACGGGGACGCTTTCCAATTATAAACGCAGCGAAGCGCAGAAGCTCATCGAATCGCTCGGCGGTACCTGCCAGAGCGCCGTGACTTCCAAGACGACGCTGGTCGTGGCGGGCGCGGATGCGGGGAGCAAGCTGGAAAAGGCGCAAAAACTCGGGATACGGGTGATAGACGAAGCGGAATTTGCGTCGCTTTTGGGAAAAGGCGAAAAAAGTTGAGACAAAAAATTGCAAATTCCGCCGTTGCCGCTTGAAATTTCGGAAAAAATCTGCTATAATAGTAAGAACTTCAAAAGACGGGGAAAACGGCTATGCTGAGCATGACGGGTTACGGAAAAGGCGAATACAAAGAGGGCGGCATCGAACTGACCTGCGAAATCAAGACGGTGAATAACCGCTATCTCGACGTATCGGTGAAGGCGCCCAGGATTTTTACCGCGTATGAGGACGTCATCCGCACGCTCGTCAGGGAGAAGCTCACCCGCGGCCACGCGGACGTGTTCGTGTCGTGTAAGGACAAACGGGAACGCCCCGCGGCGCTCGTGCCCGACATGCAGCTCGCCGCGTCGTACGTGGCGGCGGCGACGGCGCTGAAAGCGGCTTTTCCCGCTTTGGCGGACGACGTGACTTTGACTTCCGTGCTCCGCTTTCCCGACGTATTGAAGCAGGACGAACAGGCCGCCGCGGACGAGGAGCTCCTCTCCGCATTGAAAAAGGCGCTTTCAGAGGCGCTCGACAATCTCAACCGCATGCGGAGGACGGAGGGCGAGAAGCTCAAAGCGGATATGCTTTCGAGAATGGACTCGATAGAGGCGCGCGCGAAAGAAATCGCGGCCCGCGCGCCGAAGGTGGCGGAGGAGTACCGCAAAAAGCTCGAAGAACGGGTTCGGGAATACCTTAAAGACGCGAACGCGGACGAGGGCAGGCTGCTCACGGAGGTCGCCGTCTTTGCGGATAAGAGCAACATTGACGAAGAACTGACGAGACTGTTTTCGCACATTTCCCAGTTTCGCTCGATTTGCGAGGAAGGAATCGTGGGGCGGAAGCTGGACTTTTTGGTTCAGGAGTTCAATCGGGAAGCGAACACGACCTGCTCCAAGAGCAACGATATCGAAATCACGCGGACGGGGCTGGCGTTGAAGAACGAGATAGAGAAGGTGCGGGAGCAGGTGCAGAACCTGGAATAAAGGCGCAATCCGCATTTGCAGGAAGGAATCACGTATGAAAAATATTCTGATGGCAATTTCCGGGCCTTCGGGAGTGGGCAAAGGCACGCTGGTGAAGGCGCTTTTGGCCCGCAGGAAGGACCTGATTGAATCGGTGTCTTGCACGACGCGGGCGCCGCGGAAAGGCGAACGGGACGGACGGGAATATTTCTTTTTGAAGAGAGAGGAATTTTTGAGCCGTATAGAAAAGGGCGATTTTCTCGAATACGACGAGCATTTCGGAAATTTCTACGGCACGCCGAAATCGTTCGTGAAGGAGGCTCTGAAAGAGAAATCCGTCATTCTGGAAATCGACGTGGTGGGCGCTCTGAACGCGAAAAAGGCGTTTCCCGAATGTGTTCTCGTCATGATCGTCCCGCCGTCGGAGGAAGAGCTGAAAAGGCGCTTAAAGGGGCGGAATTCGGAGACGGACGAGGAGATCGAACGTCGGCTTTCGCGAATGGAATACGAATTTTCCAAAAAGGACGAATACGATTACATCGTAGTCAACGACGCGCTGGACGGCGCGGAAAGCAAGCTGGAAGAAATCATCGATAAAGAAAAGAACCGATAAGGCTTAAAGGAGTGTGAAATTATGATAAACGAACCTGCTGTGGACGTATTGATCCGAGATTTGGGAACGGAGGAAGACCCCGTGAGCCGCTATGCGCTGTGCGTGGTGGCGTCCAAGCGCGCCCGCCAGATCATCGAGGCGGAAAAGAGCCGCGGCATCCGCGATTTTACGGGTATGGACAAAGAACTTTTGGCCGCTTGCAAGGATATTGCGGAAGGCAAAGTCGTCATCGCCAAGGATTGACGGACGAAAAAGGAATAGCGGACAAAGGCGTGACCTTAAAAATGTATATTTTCGCGTTGCCTCGATTCGATCGGGGCAATCCGTGTTTTTGGACGTCGGAGAAAAAAGGGGCCTTGTGCGGCGTTTGAGCTAATTTTTACGGCGGAAAATTGGGATAATTTATGATAGCGGAAGTCATCGTGGATATCGCTTCGGGCGAGACGGACAGGATATACGATTATCTGTGCGGGGACGAAACGCAGGCGGGCAGCCGTGTTCGGGTGCCCTTCGGCGGAAAGGTCGTCCCCGGTTTCGTCATGCGCTTGAAGGAGACTTCCGACTGCCCGACGGAAAAGCTCAAACGCGCCTTTCCCTGTTCCGACGAACGCCCCGCCCTCAACACGGAATGTCTGGCTTTGGCGGGCAAGCTGGCGGCGCGGTACCGCGTGCCCATGGCGCTCTGTTTAAGGCTGTTTCTGCCCTCGGAAATGCGCGCGGGGAAGGTGAGGGAGCTCAAAAAGAATTACGCCTCTCTCCTCGTCCCGCTCTCGGAAATGAAACTTTCGAGGACGGCGAAAAACCAGCTCGGTGCGGCGGAATACCTCGCAAAGAACGGAAAGACGGAATGCGGATTTTTGAACGGCCTGTTTCCGGGCGGCGTATCGGCGCTCGAAAAGAAAGGCTATGTCTCAATCGTCAAGGAACAGCTTCTCCGCGACCCGTATAAGGGCATGGAGAACGCTTCCGCTGAGCACGTCCTCACCGCGGAGCAAAGGGCGGCGGTGGAGAAGATAAAGTCGGACGGACGGACGGTTCAGCTCTTGCACGGCGTGACGGGGAGCGGCAAGACGGAAATTTACCTCACGCTGATCGCGGAGTGCCTGAAAGAGGGCAAAAGCTCGATATTTCTGGTTCCCGAAATTTCTCTGACGCCGCAGATGCTGTCCCAACTCCGCGCGCGGTTCGGTCGGAACGCGGCGATCATGCACAGCGGCCTGTCGGCGGGGGAGAAGTTCGACGAATGGTGGAGAATGCGTTCGGGGGAGGCGAAAATCGCCATCGGCGCGCGGAGCGCCGTATTTTCGCCGCTGGAAAACCTCGGCGTCATCATCGTGGACGAGGAGCACGATTCCAGCTATTCGAGCGAGACGGCGCCGAGATATAACACGTTCGACGTAGCGTATCTTCGGGCGAAGCATAACGGCTGTAAGCTGGTTCTCGGCAGCGCGACGCCCGCGGTGGATACCTATAAAAGGGCGGTGGACGGAGAATTCAATCTCATACGGCTGGATAAGAGAATCAATCAAAAGCCGCTTCCGGAAATCACGATTGCGGATATGCGCAGGGAGGTAAGGCGGGGGAACAATTCCGCGTTTTCCTCCGTACTCAAAGACGAGCTCGGCAAATGCCTTTCGGAGGGGAATCAGGCGATTTTGTTCCTCAACCGCCGCGGGTATTCCCAGACGGTCATCTGTAAGGAATGCGGCTATGTGGCGAAGTGCGAGGCGTGCGACGTGTCGCTCACCTATCATAAGGACGAGGACTGCCTGAAATGCCATTACTGCGGCGCGAAGTACCGCGTTCCGACGGTATGTCCCGACTGCGGCGGGCATAAACTGTCCTATGCGGGGACGGGCACGCAAAGAATCGTGGCGGATTTGCAGAAGCTGTACCCTTCCGCAAAAATTCTCCGCATGGACAACGACACGACGAGCGGCAAAGAGGGGCATTATAAGATATTGAAGGCGTTCGGGGAGAAGCGCGCGGATATCCTCGTCGGGACGCAGATGATCGCCAAGGGGCACGATTTTCCGTCGGTGACGCTGGTGGGGATTCTCGACGCGGACATGAGCCTGCATTTTTCCGACTACCGCAGCGGGGAGCGCACGTTCCAGCTCATCACGCAGGTTGCGGGGCGGAGCGGCCGCGCGGAGGAAAAGGGCAGGGTGGTATTGCAGACGTTCAGTCCCGAAAACGACGTTTTGCGCTATGCGGTGGCTTACGATTACGAAGGGTTTTACCGCAACGAAATTTCCCTTCGCGCGGCGACGATGTTCCCGCCCTTTTCCAAAATCGTGCGGGTGCTAGTCACGGGCGAGGACAATAAAAAGACGGTGGAAGCGCTCAGAAACGTATATTTTTCGCTGGAAAGACTGTATACGGAAAACGCGGAAAAATTTTTGTTTTTCAACAAAATGCACGCTCCCATTAAACGCATTCAGAATAAATTCCGCTATCAGGTGCTGATGCGGCTGGCGGATACGTCCGTTCTTCCCGCCGTATACGACGCCTGCGCGGCGGCAAGAACCCGCGACGTGCTCGTATCGGTGGAGGAAAACCCGACCAATCTTTCTTAAAAATAAAGGAGTATCGAAATGGCAATCAGAAACGTAGTACAGGTAGGCGACGAAACGCTCCGCAAAAAATGCTTTGCGGTGGAAAAATTCGACGAGGGGCTGTGGCAGCTTCTGGACGACATGAAGGACACCGTCCGCATGGAGGAGGGCGCAGGATTGGCGGCGCCGCAGGTCGGCGTTCTCCGCCGCGTCGTCGTCGTGGACGTCGAAGAGGGATTTTTCGAGTTTATCAATCCGAAAATCACCGCACAGAAGGGCGAGCAGTGCGGCTGGGAGGGTTGCCTTTCGGTGCGCGGCAAGCGCGGCGTGGTTTCCCGTCCCATGAAGGTAAAGCTCTCCTATCTCGACCGCTACGGCAAGGAGCAGACGCTTTCCGCGAAGGGCTTTTTCGCGCGCGCCATCTGTCACGAGCTCGACCATCTCGACGGGATTTTATATATCGACAAAGCGCAGCACATCGAAGCCGCGGACTGAGGAGGGAAAGACCTCATGAAAATCGTATTTGCGGGCACGCCGTCGTTTGCGGTGAAGCCCCTCGAAAGGATACTCGAAGGCGGCTGGGAGGTCGTCGGAGTCGTCGTTCAGCCGGATAAGCCGCAGGGCAGAAAGGGAATCCTCATGCCCTGCCCCGTGAAGATCTTTGCGTCCGAACGCGGAATCCCCGTATTTCAGCCCGCAAAGCTCCGCGAGGAAATCCCCGCGCTTAAAGCGCTCGGCGGCGACGTCATGGTCACCTGCGCTTACGGGCAGATTCTGAGCCTCGAAGCGCTCGACAGCTTTCCCCTCGGCGTGTGGAACATTCACGCCAGCCTTCTCCCCGCCTATCGCGGCGCGTCGCCCATTCAGAGCTGCGTGCTCGCGGGCGAACGGGAAACGGGCGTGACCGTCATGAAGACGGCGCTCGGAATGGATACGGGGGACATGCTTCTTTCCTTAAAGACGGAAATCGGCGCGGAGGAGACCTATGGCGAGCTTTCCGAAAGGCTCTCCCTTCTGGGTGCGGAGGCGATCGTAAAGGCTCTGCCGCTCATCGAAAGCGGGAACTATACGCTGGTAAAGCAGGACGAAGAAAAGGCGTTTGCCGTGAGAAAAATCGATAAGGAGCAGGCGAAGATCGACTTTTCCCTGCCCGCGAAAAAGATCGTCGATTTGGTGCGCGGCATGAACCCCGAGCCCAAAGCCTTCGCGGAAATCGAGGGCGGAAAGCTCAACGTCTACCGCGCCGAAATCGCGGCGCGTCCCGCGGGCACGGAGGGCGCGAAAGTCGGCGAAATTTTGTCCGACAGCCCGAAACAGGGTTTCTTGGTGGCCTGCGGAGACGGGGCGGTGAAGCTGACGGAAGTGCAGGCGGCGGGCGGGAAACGCATGAAAGGGAGCGACTTTTTAAGCGGCCGCAAGGTGAAAAAAGGACAGGTGTTTTCATGCTGAGCAATCCCGTTTACGACCCGTACCAGATTCTGACGAAAATCTATTCGGAGGGAGCGCACTTAAAGCAGGCGATCGCGGATACGTACATCGAGGAAATCAACCGCGCGCGGACGGTAAAAATCGTATACGGCGTTCTGGAAAACGATCTCTATTTCGATTTCTGTATCCGCCGTTATGCGCCGAAGGCGCCCAAGCTCGCCGTGCGCACGCTTCTCAAAATTTCCCTGTATATGCTGCTTTTTATGGATAAGCCGCGGTATATGGTCACCGATTCTGCGGTAGAGCTCTGTAAAAAGCTGGGCAAGAGCGGCGTTTCGGGATTTGTCAACGCATTTTTGCGCCGTTTTTCCCGCGAGGAAACGGACTCGTCTCTTCCGAAGGGCGACGAAGGCGCGGCGATTCGCCTGTCGTGGCCGCTTTGGGCTTTCGGAAAGCTCCGAAAGGAATACGGCGCCCGCGCGGAGTCGATTGCCGCCGCTAAGAGCGCGGGCGTCAGCGTGCGTTTCGAGAGAAACGAAGAGAAATATCTCTCCAAAAAACATATAGATGCTCCTTTCCCGCATATGTACCTGTTTGAACATTTTTCGCGCGACGAGGGCTACGACGCGGGGGACTACACGTTTCAGTCGGTGGGGAGCGCGGCGATCTGCGACGCCATAGAGCCGTGCGGCGAACTTCTCGACGCGTGCGCGGCGCCGGGCGGGAAATCGGTGCTGCTGTCGAAAAAGTGCGGCCGCGTGACCGCGTTCGAACTCCACGCGCACCGCGCGGAACTCATTCGCCTGTATAGGGAGCGCATGGGCGCGAAAAACGTATTCGAGCGGCAGCATGACAGCTCGGTGTTCTGTCCCGAATATGAGGAGAAATTCGACGGCGTTTTGTGCGACGTTCCCTGTTCGGGCTTCGGCACGGTCAGCGAAAATCCCGATATCAAGCTGTTCCGTAAGGAAACGGATATGGTTTCCCTGAAAGAGACGCAGGGCAAAATATTGTCCGCGTGTTCGCGCTATATCAAGGCGGGCGGGACGCTGTATTATTCCACCTGCTCGGTGTTCGGGGAGGAAAACGACGAAATCGTGCGGGAATTTCTCAAAGCGAACCCGAATTTTGAACGGGCGGAGGCGGACAGCCCCCTGCCGCACGAAAGAAAGGAATTTGGGTTGCAGTTCCTGCCGGATCAAGCGTTCGGCGCGGGCTTTTACGTAGCGAAACTCAGAAGGAAGAACGCATGAAAAAGATTTTACAGGATTTGTCCTTTGCGGAGACGGAGGAGAAGGTACTCTCCCTCGGGGAAAAGAAATTCCGCGCGAAACAGCTCTTCGAAGGGCTCATGCAGGGCAGGCGGATTTCCGATATCACGTCGCTTTCGGGCGCGTTCAAGGCGCGGCTTTTGGAGGAATACGAGGACGAACCCGTCAGAATAAAGGAGACCTTTTATTCCTCGGACGGAACGGAAAAATATCTCTTTTCTCTGTCGGACGGAAATCTCGTCGAGGGCGTGCTCATGAAATATAAATACGGCTATACGCAGTGTATCTCCACGCAGGTAGGCTGCCGTATGGGCTGTAAATTCTGCGCTTCCACGCTCGGCGGACTCGTCCGCAACCTCTCCGCGGGGGAAATTCTCTCTCAGATTCTCGTCGTCAACGCCCTGCATAGAGGGGAGGCAAAGGGCGGCCGCGCAGTGACGAACGTCGTTCTCATGGGCAGCGGCGAGCCGCTGGACAATTACGCCGAGACGGTGAAATTTCTGAAAAACGTCACGGCGGAGGGCGGAATCTGTATCAGTGCGCGGAACATTTCCCTTTCGACGTGCGGGCTGGTGCCGAAGATGTACGCGCTCGCAAACGAAGGAATTCCCATTAACCTGACGGTTTCCCTTCACGCGACGAACGACGCGGACCGACAAAGGGTAATGCCCGTCGCCAAGGCGTACTCTATCGCGGAAATTTTGAAGGCGTGCGCCTATTACTTTGAAAAGACGGGCAGGAGATACTATTTTGAATACACGCTCATCGAAGGCGAGAACTGCGACGAAGCGCACGCCCGCGCGCTCGTATCGCTCTTAAAAGGCAGACCCTGCCACGTCAATCTCATTCGCCTCAACGAGGTGAAGGAGCGCAGCTTGAAGGCGACGGGCGATAAAGAGGCGTATCGGTTTTTGGGATTTTTGGAAAAAGGGGGATTGAGCGCCACCCTCCGCCGTCAGATCGGCTCGGACGTCGGCGGCGCGTGCGGACAGCTCCGCGCGGGGTATCTCGAAAAGAACAGCGACAAGGAGAGTTTATGAAAGAGATAAAAATAGCTCCGTCCATTCTGTCGGCGGATTTTTCAAAGATGGGCGAAGAGGTGAAATCTCTCGAAGGGAGCGGCGCCGACCTCGTACACTGCGACGTCATGGACGGCGTATTCGTGAATAATATTACTTTCGGGATCAAGATGGTAGAGGATTTGAGGAAAATCACCTCCCTCCCGCTCGATTGCCACCTGATGATCGTGGAGCCGCAAAAGTACGTCGAACGCTTCGTCAAAGCGGGAGCGGACATCGTCACCGTCCACGTCGAGGCCTGTAAAGAGCGCTTAAAAGACACGCTCATGCTCATAAAGGATGCGGGTGCGAAGTGCGGGGCGGTCATCAATCCCGATACGCCCGTTTCGGCGATTTCGGAGGTTTTGCCCCTTTCGGACATGGTGCTCGTCATGAGCGTGTTCCCTGGCTTCGGGGGGCAGAAATTCATACCGGAGGTGCTCGAAAAGGTACGGGAACTCCGTTCCTTGGCGGAGGAGAACGGGTGGAATTTCGACATAGAAATCGACGGCGGAATTTCTCCCTCGAACGCGGCGGAAGTTAAGTCCGCAGGCGCGAACGTGCTGGTGGCGGGGAGCGCCGTATTTAAGGCGCCCAACAGACGGCAGGCGATAGAGGCGCTCAGAAAGAACTGAAATGAAAGGAATCATTCTGTTGAACGGGGAACCCTACCGCGGGGAGATAGACGCCCGCGACGCGCTGGTATACTGCGCGGACGGCGCATACGATTGGGCGAAAGGAAAGGTGAAAATCGACGAAAACCTCGGCGATTTCGATTCCGCGCGGGAAATGCCCGTCCCGCCCCCGAAAGAAATTTTTCCCGAACAAAAGAACGAAACGGACGGGGAAATCGCGCTCGAAAGAATGCTTTCCGTTGCAAGGGAGAAAGCGATTTCGGAAATCGAAATTTACGGCGGCGGAGGGGGACGGGAGGACCACTTTCTCGGCAATCTCCACCTCCTTTACAGGGCGTGCATGGAAGGCATGCCCTGTTCGCTCGTCACGAATACTTCCGTTCTCTCCGCACATAGGGGCAAATTCACCTTAAAAGGGATAAAGGGAAAGACGGTCTCCCTGTTGCCTTTCGGCGGCGACACGCATATAATAAATAATAAAGGGCTGTTCTATCCCACGGACGATCTGACGCTTTTTTACGGCTGCTGCCGCGGTATTTCCAACGTGGGAACGGACGAAAACGCCGAAATAAACTGCGACAGGGGCGTGCTCCTCGCCGCGGTCAATAAGGAGAAAGATGTCAAAAATCATTTGTTTGAAACCTCCGAAGGCAATCCGACTCATTCTGCGCCTCTTTAAGCGCAAATCGCGGGCGTAAACTTTGTTTCGCCCGCCCGTTTCTTCCCATAGAATCCCTTACGGCGATTTGCACGCGGATACCCTTACGGTTTCCGATATTCCGCCCGCGGACCTGTTCGCGCGTTCTGCCGCTCTGCACGAAAATGCTTTCACGACTTCCGTTTCTCCGTTCGCAGACGCGCTCACACGTTCAGCCGCCCCGCACGCAAGTGCTTTCACGACTTCCGTTTCTCCGCTCGCAGACGCGTCCACACGTTCTGTCGGCTCACACGCAAGTGCTTTCACGGCTTCCGCGGTTCTACCTGCGGACGCGCCCGCCCGTTCTGTCGATTTGCATGAAAATGGGCTCGTATGTTCCGATGCCCCATATGCGGGCGCGGACACGTTTTCCGCCCGCGGCGCCGACGGCTCTTCCGCCCCGACCGCTTTGCGGGGAGCGGAATTTCTACATAGGAAAAACGCGCAGATCTCCCTTGAAAAACTCGTCGGGGGAGGTTGTTTTTTACAGTGCTTCGCATTGTTTACGCCGCCCGACGCCAAGGAACCGTGGAAACGGGCGCAAAGATTTATCGCCGCGTTTTGTGCCGCGAAAGGGGAGTTGGAGCGGGCGGGCATACGCGGGATTTTGACGATTGAAAACGGCGGAATTTTGGAGGAAAACCTCTCTCGACTGGAATTTTTGATTTCAGCGGGAGTAAAGATGTTCGGATTCACCTGGAACGAAGAGAACTGTCTGGGTTTTCCCTGCGGGGAAAGGGGCGGACTCAAACCCTTCGGCCGCCGCGTCGCGGAGGAGCTGTTTTCCCGCGGCGTTTTCGCGGACGTCTCCCACCTTTCCGACGAGGGCGTATCCGAACTTTCGGAGATGGCCGCTTCGTTCCGCGTGCCCGTGATTGCCAGTCATTCCCTTTCGCGGGCGGTTTGGCGCCATAAGCGGAACCTCACCGACGGGCAGATAAGGCGGATAGCCGATACGGGCGGGCTCGTCGGGGTGAATTTCGTGCGGGAGTTTCTCGGAAAAAGGAGCATTTTCGAACATATCGCGCACATTGTGGATACGGGCGGAGAGGAGGTCATCGCTCTCGGTACGGACTTTGACGGGACGGAGAATCCGCTCTATGCGGGGGCGGAGGAAATGCCGCGCTTTTTTGAAGATATGAAAAGGGCGGGATTTTCGCCCCGCTTGACGGAAAAAATCGCTTACGGGAATATTTCCCGATTGTTTTAAGGAAAGAGGAAATAAAAATGCGCGAAAAAAGACTGCCCGATGAAAGGCAGTCTCGATTTTCGCTTAAAGAGGGACGCGCGGGATTTACGCGCGTTCTGCTTTTTTCAGGCATCTGGCGCAGACGTAACCGCTCTGCTCTTTGCCGTCCTGAATGAAGGAGACTTTCTGCACGTTGACTTTGAACGTTCTTCTGGTCTTACGGTTGGAATGGCTGACGTTGTTGCCGCTGGCCTGACCCTTACCGCAGATACTGCATACTCTCGACATATTGACACCTCCCAACGGGATAAATTACCGTACGAATTTTGCGATGCGCGATTCCTTAGCGCAAAACAGTAATAATAATATAGCATTATTTGTCCGAAAAAGCAATTAAAAACGAGCCCCAAACGACAAAAAAATAAAAAAATATTTGCAAGGGGAAATTTTTACTTGCAATCCTCGTGAAAATAGTGTACAATAAGAAAGAACTTGGAGAAATATCTATGTCAGTCAATACAAGCAACGCTTACGGTAAAATTTCAATATCGGACCTCGCCATCGCCAAGGTCGCCTCGCATACCGCCATGGAATGTTACGGGATCGTGGAGATGGTTTCGCGCCGTTTTACCGACAGCCTGTCCGAGCTTTTGAAGAAAGATCTCGGCGGGCGCGGCACAAAAGTGACGACCTCCGGGAACAGAATCTATATCGACGTATACGTAATGATGAAATACGGCGTTTCCATCAACGCCGTAGCCGAATCCTTAAAGGAAGCGATCAAATACAAAGTGGAGAAATTCACGGGAATGATCGTAGATACGGTAAACGTAAACGTCATCGGGGTAAAGCTGTAAGGTAACGTTTCGCGGGCCGTGCTTCGGCGCGCGCTTTTGTCGTGTTTTTTTACTTAATCAAACGTTTTTTTGAGCCGCGTTTTTTATAGTTGAATAAAATTTTCACCCTCTTATAAGGAAAACCTCTGATTTTTCCGCGGCGGCAGGCTACCCCTTTTATTTTTAATTGAGATCAAAGGAGCATGTATAATGCAGAAAACGATAAACAGCACCGAATTCCGCAAGATGATAATGTTCGGTGCAAGGTTACTTGAAAATAACAGAAGTAAGGTGGACGCGCTCAACGTGTTCCCCGTACCCGACGGAGATACGGGTACGAATATGTCGCTCACCATGCAGTCGGCGGTAAAAGAGCTCTCCGCCTGTCAGTCGAACTCGTTTATGGAAATCTGCGACTGCGTTTCCAAGGGCGCCTTGAAGGGTGCGCGCGGCAATTCGGGCGTTATTCTTTCCCAGATTTTGCGGGGTATTTGTTCCGTACTCAGGGAATGCGGAAAGGAATTCGACACAAGAACCTTTTCCAAAGCGATGGAGGCGGGCACGAAAGTAGCGTACGGCGCGGTGTCGGTGCCGAAGGAGGGCACGATCTTGACGGTCGTCCGCATGATGAGCGAACATTCCGGCAAGGCGGCGTCGAGAAAGAAAAACTTTGAAGACTTTTTCGCGGACGTGATTGCGGAGGGCGATAAAGCGCTCGCCATGACTCCCGAGCTTCTGCCCGTGCTCAAAAAAGCGGGCGTCGTAGACAGCGGCGGCGTGGGACTCATGACGATATTCCGCGGCTTTTTGGCGGCGCTCACGGGCGAGGACGTCGGCATGGAAATCCAGACGCAGGCGGCGGAGGATAAACCCGAAAACGATTTCGGGGACAATTCGGACATCATCAATCTCGACCTCGGAGAAATTCAGTTCGCCTACTGTACGGAATTTTTCATTATAAACCTGAAAAAGAGCACGACGCTCGCGGACATCGACAGACTCAGAGAGCGGCTGATGAATCTGGGCGACAGCGTCATCTGTATCGGCGATCTGGAAATGGTCAAAGTGCACGTGCATACGAATACGCCCGGCGTGGCGCTCACCTACGCGCTGGAACTCGGCGAGCTCGACCGCCCGAAAATCGAGAACATGCTCGAACAGAACCGCCAGCTCCGCGCCAAGCGGGAGGCGGAGAAGAAGGAAATGGGCATGCTTGCCATCTGTGCGGGGCAAGGGCTCGCGGACATTTTCAAAGATTTGTTCGTAGACCGCATCATCGAGGGCGGGCAGACGATGAACCCGTCGGCGAGCGATATTGCCACGGCGGCGCAGAAGATAAACGCGGAGCACATTTTCGTATTCCCGAACAATAAGAATATCATTCTCGCGGCGGAGCAGGCGAAAGCGCTGGCGGAGAATAGAACGATACACGTCATACCGACGAAGAACGTCCCGCAGGGCTTTGCGGCGGCTTTGGAATTCAATCCCGAAGCCAGCGCGGAGGAGAATAAGACGAATATGATTCACGCGATGGACAACGTGAAGGCGGGGCAGGTCACCTATGCGGTGAGAAACACCAGCATGAACGGTTTCTCCATCAAACAGGGCGACATCATCGGTCTGGACGACAAAAAAATTCTCGCAAAATCTTCCTCGACGGAGGAGACGGTCATGAAGCTCTTGGCGCACATGAAAGAGGATTCCCATCAGGTCATCACGCTATATTACGGCGAGGACGTGAAGGAGGACGAGGCGGCGGCGCTTTGCGAGAAAATCGCGGAGAAATATCCCGACTGCGACGTGGATTACCACAGCGGCGGACAGCCCGTTTATTACTATATCATTTCTTTGGAATAAACGCATATATGTAAATTTTGCGAACGGGAAAGCATAATTATTCGATTTTTTCCGCAGACTGAAATCATGAGAGAGGAGGGAGGAAAACTCCCTTGTACGGGGACGGAAGTCCCTTGAATATATAGACGTTACGAAAGCGGGGGCGGAGGCAGAGCCTTTCCCCCGCTTTTTTCTTCCACGGGAGGTATGACCATGAAACTTTCTTCCCTTCGTATCATCGGCGAAAAGCGGGAAAAGGATTTCAATAAGCTGGGCGTTTTCGACGGGGACGATTTGATCCGTTTTTATCCGCGCGCCTATCTCGACCTCACCGAGCGTTCGTCCCTTCGGACGGCGTACCATAACGACATGGCGCTCGTGGCATGCGAAGTGGTGCAGGTCGCGCCCGTCAATTACATGAGCCGCTTAAAGACCGTCAAGGCGTACTGTAATCAGGACGGACTGCCGTTCACGGTGGTGTGGTTCAATCAGCCGTATGTGCGGGACAGGCTCAAAACGGGCGAATATCTCTTTTACGGCCGCGTTCAAAACAAATACGGACAGGTGTCCCTGGTCAATCCCTCGTTTGAGCCGCTCGATAAAAATTACCGTCTGAAAGGAATCGTGCCCGTCTATTCCCTGAAAGGTTCCCTGACGCAAAAAATCGTCCGCGAAGCGGTGAAGGCGGCACTTCAAAAAGTCCGAATCGACAGCGTGATTCCCGAAAAGATCGTCGAAAAATACGGGCTTAGCCCGCTCGCGAAGTGTTATTTCGATATTCATAACCCGCCCGACATGGCGTCGAAGGACGAGGCGGCGGAGCGCATCGCGCTCGAAGAATACTTTGTCCTCATTTCCGCTTTCAAGCTGATCAAGGGAGATAAGGAGGACGTCAGGATTCATAAATATACGGCTTCCGCGGCGGACGTCAAGGGCTTTGCCGACCGTTTCGGCTTTGAATTTACGAACGGGCAGAAACACGCGGTCAACGAAATTTTTGAAAATCTCCATTCCCCGTCGCGCATGAACAGGCTCCTGCAAGGCGACGTGGGGAGCGGCAAGACGGCGGTGGCGCTCTGCGGCATTTTCATGGCGGTAAAGAGCGGTTATAAGGCGGCGTATCTCTCTCCGACGGAAGTGCTCGCGGCGCAGAATTACGCGCTCCTTCAAAGATATTTTCCCGATTATACCGTAGGGTATCTTGCGGGCGGAATGACGGCAAAGGAAAAGCGGGAACTGAAAGCGCGCCTGAAAAGCGGAGAAATCGACATCGTGTGCGGCACGCACGCGATGCTGCAAGGCGACGTGGAAATTCCCGACCTCTCGTTTATCGTCTGCGACGAACAGCACCGCTTCGGCGTTGCTCAGCGGAACGCGCTTGCGGAAAAGGGGGAGGGCGCGGACATGCTGGTCATGAGCGCCACGCCCATTCCCCGAACGCTGTCGCTCATCTTTTACGGGGATCTGGACATTACGACGATTTCGGATAAGCCCAAGGAGAGACAGGAGATTGCGACGAGCATCATTTCCGCTTCCCGCTATGAGGATATGCTGGACTATATCGGCAGGGAAGTGCGCGCGGGCAAGCAGGCGTATTTCGTCTGCTCCAAGATAGACGAGGACGACGAGGAGGGGACGCTCATCAGCGTCAAGGAGCTGTTCGAGGAATTGAAAACCCGCCTGCCGTTCGTGCGTTTCGCGCTGTTGCACGGGAAGATGAAAGATAAGGAAAAGTCGGAAATCATGCAGGCGTTCAAGGACGGGAAATACGACTGCCTCGTATCGACGACGGTCATCGAAGTGGGGGTGGACGTGCCGAACGCGACGATTATGGTCATTTATAACGCGGAGCGCTTCGGCCTTTCGCAGCTCCATCAGCTCCGCGGGCGCGTGGGTCGGGGCAGCGAAAAGAGTTATTGTTTCCTGTTGATGGGCGCGGAGAGCGATACGGCAAGGGAGCGGCTTTTAACGTTAAAGAACAACACGGACGGCTTCAAAATCGCGGAGAAGGATTTGGAGATGCGTGGAAGCGGCGACTTTTTCGGCACCCGTCAATCGGGGAAGATGCTGAACGAGATACGCAACCTGCAATATCCCGCCGACGTGATTTTCGCGGCGAAGAAGATGTCGGACGAAGCGTTCGAGGGACATTACGACACGGAGGAATTGCGCGAAGCGGCGCTGAGAAAATATAACAGTCTGAAAGACGTGGTGCTCAACTGAAATCGGCAAAGCCGCGGGACGCGGAAAAGTTTTGCGTTCCGCGGCTTTTTTCTTTGTATAAACATTGACGAAACGCGGAATTTGTAGTATAATAAAAGAGGAGTTTAATTATTGCGTATGAATCATTATAAATTGCCTGCGGGCGTGCAGGATTTGCTGCCCGAAGAATACTACAACGTTTCCCTGCTTACGGAAAAGCTGAAAAATAAATTCCGTCTGGCGGGCTGTCGGTTCTTGGAGAGTTCCGCCGTCGAATATTACGATACGTTTGCGGAAATCCGCAACCGTATCCCGCAGCGTCAGATGTTCAAGATGACGGACGGCGACGGCTCGCTGTTGGTGCTCCGCCCCGACATGACGCTCGCGGTGGCGCGGATGGCGGCGACGAAGCTCAAAGACCCTTCGGGCCGCTTCGCGTACGTTTCGGAGGTCTGGAACAACGCGGAGACGGCGGGAAACATGTCCCGCCGCGGATACTTGCAGGCGGGCGTGGAATTTTTGGGCGTGAGCGGGGCGTTTTCCGACGCACAGGCGATCGCCTTCGCCGTGGAATGCATGAAGGAGACGGGGCTCGACGATTTCACGGTAGATGTGGGACACGTGGGATTTTTCAAGGGCCTGCTTTCGGGATTGGGCGTGAACGAGGAGTATACGGAAAAAGTCCGCGTCTCCATCAACGCCAAGGACTCGATGGGTACGATGCTTGCCTTGAAGGAAGCGGGGGTGGACGGCCGCGCGGCGGAGGCGCTTCTCTCTCTCCCGTCGCTGTTCGGCGGGGAGGAGGTATTTTCCCGCGCGGAGAAGCTGACGGAAGATAAGGGCGCGCTTTCCGCGCTCGAACATCTCAAAAAGGTGCATGCGCTCCTCAAAGAATTCGGTTTGGAAAAATACGTCTCTTTCGACTTGGGAACGGTCAAGAGCCTGTCCTATTATTCGGGAATCGTCTTTACGGGCCTGACGGGCGCTTTGGGCGCGCCCGTCCTGAGCGGCGGCCGCTACGATTATCTCGCGGACGATTTCGGGAAACATATTCCCGCCGTGGGGTTCGCCATGGGCTTGAAACGTATTCTCATGGCGCTGGAACGCAAGGGAAAGGTGGAAAAGCTCCCCGCGCCCGACGCGGTCATCGTGGCAAAGGAAGGCGCCGAGGCGACGGCATATAGGGAGTACCTCCGTTTAACGGGGGAGAGAAAGACCGCCGATCTGTATACGGGAAGCGAGAAAGAGGGAATACGCTATGCGGCGGAGAGAAACGCGAAATGCGTTCTCGTCGCGGAGAAAGAGGGGGTGAAACGCTTATGATTACGGTGGCGCTCGCAAAGGGCAGGCTGGCGAACGAGAGCGCGGAGCTCTTTGAAAAATGCGGTATCGATGCGTCGGTCGTCTTTTCGGACACGCGGAAGCTGGTGCTGGAAAGCGCGGATAAAAAATTTTCGTTCTTTTTGGTCAAGCCGTCGGACGTTCCCACGTATGTGGAATACGGGATAGCGGATATGGGAATCGTCGGAAAGGACACCCTTCTCGAACACGAGAAAGATTTGTACGAAATGCTGGATCTGAAATTCGAGCCGTGTAAACTGTGCGTGGCGGGCTATCCCGAGAAGAAGGAGCTTTTGACCAATCCGCACCTTCGGGTTGCGACGAAATACGTGCACACCGCGCGGAAGCTGTACGCGGGGCGCGGCGAGGACGTGGAGATTATTCCTCTGAACGGTTCGATCGAGCTGGCGCCCGTCACGGGGCTTTCGGACGTGATTTTCGACGTGGTGCAGACGGGCTTGACGCTTCGGGCGAACGGGCTGGTGGTCTTGGAGGAAGTATTCGACGTTTCCGCGCGGCTGGTGGTGAATAAAGTCAGCTTGAAGAGGAAGGCGGACGTGATTTTGCCGATTATAGACAGAATGAAAGCAATCGTCGGATAGTTTCGGAAAATATATACTTCGCGATACTGCGTCACATTTGCGTTTTCCTCGGGTCATTTACGCAAAGTAAACTCCCCGTCGGAAATCCGCATGTTTCTTGTCTCGCTCGTATCTGTTTTCCGAAACGGCGGGACGGAAATGACGCAATCCGTTTTCACATTTGCGTTTTTCGTCGGTCACGTACTTCGGTGTACGCTCCCTTCCGAAAATCCGCGCGCTTCGCGGCTTGCTCGCAACTGTTGCTCAAAATCGGTTGTTCCTACAAGTTCCTTGTCTCGCTCGTATCTATATCCCGAAACAGCTTGACGAAAGTGGCGCAATCCGTTGTCGCGCTTATGCTTTTGGGTTTTTCCGAATCTGTTTTTTCAAATCAAAAGAGGAGATTTTGTCATGAAAATTTATACGGCCGAAAATTGCGGCGAACTTTTGAAGCGGAGTAATTTCGACGACGCGGAAGCGGCGGAGACGGTGCGGAAAATCGTCGACGACGTGCGCCGCCGCGGCGACGAAGCGATATTCGGCTATGAAGAAAAATTCGACGGTACCCGCCTTACGAAAGATACTTTCCGCGTGAGCGAGGAGGAGTTTTCGAAGGCGTATGCGGCGATAGAGCCCGATTTGCTCTCTTCTCTCCGCCGCGCGAAGGAGCGGATTTTGGAATATCATTCCCGCGGGAATACGGAAGGAGACGTCCGCACGGACGAAACGGGCAGGACGACGGGTTACGTATTGCGTCCGGTGGAGCGCGCGGGCATTTATGTCCCCGGCGGCACCGCGCCGCTGTTTTCTTCGGTTTTGATGGGCGTTCTGCCCGCGAAGGCGGCGGGGGTGAAGCACATTTATATGGCGACGCCCGCGAAGGACGGAAAAATTCATCCCGCGACGCTGGTGGCGGCGAAGGAATGCGGGGTGGAAGCGGTGTTCAAGATGGGCGGAGCGCAGGCTGTGGCGGCGTTTGCCTGCGGCAGCGAGAGCGTCCCGAAAGTCGACGTCGTGGCGGGGCCCGGGAACATTTACGTGACGCTTGCGAAAAAGGAAGTTTACGGTCAGGTGGGGATAGACATGCTGGCGGGGCCGAGCGAAATTCTCATCATCGCGGACGGTGCGGCGAATGCGGCATATGTGGCTGCGGACATGCTTTCGCAGGCGGAGCACGACAGGCGTTCCCGCTCGATCGTGCTGACGGACGACGAAGTATTCGCGGATATTCTGGCGGCGGAGACCGCGCGTCAGTGCGCGCTTCTTCCCCGAAAGGAAATCGCGGAATATTCTTTGGAGAACGGCGGCGGAATCGTCGTCATGAAGGACTTGAAGGAAGCGGCGGCGCTCGCGGATAAAATCGCGCCCGAGCACCTCGAAATTTACACGCGGGACCCCGATGGGCTTCTGCCGCTCATTCATAACGCGGGCGCGGTCTTTTTGGGCGGATGCACGCCCGAGCCGGTGGGGGACTATTTTGCGGGGCCCGACCACATTCTGCCCACGGGCGGTTCGGCGCGGTTTTTCGAAGTATTGAACAGGGACACGTTCTGTCGGAAGATGAGCGTTATCCGCTATTCGGCGGAAGCGTTGAACGCAGACGGGGAGGACATCGTCCGTCTGGCGGAGAACGAGGGGTTATACGCGCATGCCAACGCGGTGAAAATAAGGCTGAAAAAGCGTTGAGTTTTTCAAAAGGAGGTCGGACGTCATGAGACGCAGGGAAGCGGAAACAAAGAGAAGGACGAACGAGACGGAAATATTCCTCTCGCTGGACTTGGACGGAGAGGGCGCGGGCGCCGTGGACAGCGGCGTGGGATTTTTGAATCATATGCTCGATTTGTTCAAGACGCATTCGGGAATCAATTTATCCGTCGTATGCCGCGGGGATACGGAGGTGGACGACCATCATTCGACGGAGGACGTCGCCATCGCCTTAGGCGAGACCTTCCGCGAAGCGCTGGGCGACAGAAAGGGCATCGAGCGCTTTGCCGACTGCGTAGTGCCGATGGACGAAACGGCGGCGCTCGTGGCGGTGGATCTGAGCGGGCGGGGGTATCTCTCCTTCGACTGTCCCGACCTTGCAAACGGAAAATGCGGCACGTTCGACTTGGAGCTCGTGGAGGAATTTTTGCGGGCGTTCTGCTACCGCGGCGGAGTGAACGCCTATGTGAAGATGCTGAAAGGCGGCAACCGCCACCACGAAGCGGAGGCGGTGTTCAAGGCGCTGGGAAGGTGCATAAAGAAAGCCGTCGCGGTCACGTCGGATAAGATTCCTTCGTCGAAAGGAGTGCTCGAATGACGGGGATTCTCGATTACGGAACGGGCAATCTCCGCTCGGTGCAGAAAGCGTTTGAATTTTTGGGCGAACGCGCGGAGATTTCCTCGGAAACTTCCGCTTTGGATACCTGCGACCGCCTGATTTTGCCGGGGGTCGGTTCTTTCGGACAGGGAATGGCGGCTTTGAGAGCGCGCGGACTGGATATTTACGTCAAATCCCGCGCAAAGGATACGCCCGTGCTGGGCATCTGCCTCGGCATGCAGTTTTTGCTGGAACGCTCGTTCGAGGACGGAGAGAATACGGGGCTCGGCTTCTGCCGCGGCGACGTCGTCCGCTTTTCGTCGGGGAAAGTGCCCCAAATCGGCTGGAACGGCGTCTTTTCCCTCCGTTCTCCGCTCTTTGAAGGGATCGAGGAAGGGAGCGAGTTCTATTTCGTCCATAGCTATTACGCGGCGGCGGGAGACTTAGACACGATAGCGAAATGCGAATACGGTGTGCGGTACTCCGCGGCGGTCTGGAACGGGCAAAACGTCTACGGCGTGCAGTTCCACCCCGAAAAGAGCGGGGACACGGGGCTCAGACTTCTCAAAAATTTTCTTTCCGTCAAGGGGGTGAAGGCATGAAACTGTTTCCCGCAATCGATATTTTGGGCGGCCGCGCGGTGCGGCTCCTGTACGGAAAGAGGGAGCTCGTCACGGATTACGGACTCCCGCTCGACAGGGCGAAACAGTGGCGGGACGCGGGTGCGGAATGGCTGCACGTCGTGGATCTCGACGGCGCGTTCGACGGCGGAAGCCGCGCGGATAAAATTCTGTCCGAAATCGTCGCACTGGGAATCAAAGTCCAGAGCGGCGGCGGGCTCCGCACGATGGAGGAAATCGAAAGTCGCCTCGAAACGGGCGTTTCCCGCGTCGTCCTCGGCACGGTGTGCCATACCGACCCCGCGCTTTTCGAAGCGGCGGTCGCCCGCTTCGGGGAAAAAATCGTCGCGGGAATAGATTGTCGCAACGGCTTTCTTTCCGTCAAGGGCTGGACGGAAACGGGAAAGGAGACGGGCGAGGCGTTCGGAAAGCGGGCGCGTTCGCTCGGCGTGAAGTACTGCGTTTTCACGGACGTTTCCCGCGACGGAGCTCTTTCGGGCGCGGCGGCGAAGGAAACGGCCGAATTGAGCCGTAAAACGGGCCTTAAAACGATAGCCTCGGGGGGGATAGCCTCCCTGTCGGATCTCGAAAAGCTCGCGTCAGAAGGCATTTACGGAGCTATTTTGGGGCGTTCGATTTACGAGGGAAAGATAGATTTGAAGGAGGCGGTCTCCCGCTTCCAAGGGGGCGGAGAAGATGCTTTGTAAAAGGATTATTCCCTGTCTCGACATCAAGGACGGCAGAGTGGTCAAGGGAGTGAACTTCGTGTCCCTGCGGGACGCGGGCGACCCCGTGGAGGCGGCAAAGACGTATAACGCGGCGGGCGCGGACGAGCTGGTTTTTCTCGACATCACGGCGAGCTCGGACGGCAGAAAGACGCGGCTGGACGTCATTTCCCGCGCCAGCGAGCAGGTGTTTATTCCCCTGACGGTCGGCGGCGGGATTTCCTCGGTGGAGGACTTTTCATCGCTCCTATCCTGCGGGGCGGACAAAATCGCGGTCAATTCCGCGGCGGTGGACAATCCTTCGCTGCTGTCGGAGGCGGCGCTGAAATTCGGCAGCCAATGTGTGGTGCTGGCGGTGGACGCGAAATCGAACGGCTGCGGCGGCTGGAACGTCTATAAGCACGGCGGGCGTATCGATACGGGGATAGACGTCCTCGAATGGGTCGTCCGCGCGGAGAAGCTGGGCGCGGGGGAGATCCTCCTCACCAGCATGGACAGAGACGGAACTAAGGAGGGCTTCGACGTGCCGCTGACGAAAGCGGTTTCGTCGCTCGTGAATATTCCCGTCATCGCCTCGGGCGGGGCGGGCAAAGAGCAGGATTTTGCCGAAATTTTGGAGGAAGGCGGAGCGGACGCGGCTCTCGCGGCGTCGCTGTTCCATTTCGGGCAGCTCGGCATAAAGGAACTGAAAAATTATTTGTCGGAACGGGGAATCCCCGTCAGAGGAGGTTATCATGGTTGATGCGAAAACGAAGAAGGTAAATTTGGACGAATTGAAATTCGACGAAAAGGGTCTTATCTGTGCCATCGCACAGGATTACGAGAGCGGCGAAGTGCTCATGCAGGCATATATGGATAGAGAAGCGGTAGAAAAGACCTTTTCCACGGGATACGCGCACTATTACAGCCGTTCTCGGCAGTCGCTCTGGAAGAAAGGCGAAACGAGCGGCAACACCCAGAAGGTGATTACGGCTTATCTCGACTGCGATAAAGACTGTATCCTTTTGAAGGTCAAACAGAAGGGCGTGGCGTGCCATATGGGTACGTATACCTGTTTCTCCGAACAAGTGAAGGGGGAGGATAACCAGATCGGCGCGGAGATGTTCGGCAAATTGCAGCGAATCGTGGACGACAGAAAGCGGAATCCCGAGGAGGGCTCGTATACCAGCTTCCTGTTCGCGCGCGGAATCGATAAAATCGCCAAGAAGGCGGGCGAAGAAGCGGTGGAGCTCGTCATCGCGTCCAAGAACGACGACAAAGGGGAGGTCATCGGCGAAGCGGCGGACTTCCTGTATCACATGATGGTGCTTTTGCGCGAAAAGGACGTCAAACTCTCTGAGGTCTGCTCGGAACTCTATAAGCGCAACAAATAAAGCCGTTACGGTCAAGGTTGTCGGCAGTTTCGGCGGTTGCAGGCAGCTTTCGCCGCGGCTTTAACGGTTTCGGTCGGGCTCTTGGGCGGCTTCGACGAAAACCCCGAAAAAAGCCGAAAAAATGACAAAAAAAGCGCACGGCCGTATGGTATGATTATCCTTGCAGAAAAAAGCAATACGGAAAAACGGCAGGGAGAGAAGTACATATGGCAAGAAAAATCGTGGTAACGTCGGGAAAGGGCGGGGTAGGCAAGACGACCGTAGCCGCCAATCTCGGCGCGCAGCTTTCGAGGCGCGGACAGAGAGTCATACTCTGCGATACCGATTTCGGGCTGAACAACATGGACGTGGTGACGGGGGTGGAAAATCTCGTCGTCTACGATATCGTGGACGTCATCGAGGGGCGGTGCCGCGCAAAGCAGGCGCTCATCCGCCATCCCGATTTCGGAAATCTGTATATTCTCGCCAGCAATCATTCCGCGCCGGAGCGGTATATTTCTCCGCAGGCGGTGAAATTGGTGCTGGACACGCTCTCTCCGCAGTTCGATTTTATCTTCATCGACTGTCCCGCGGGGATCGACGAAGGCTTTCACCGCGCGGTTGCGACCGCGGAGGAAGCACTCGTCGTGACGACGCCGCATATCTCCGCGCTCCGCGACGCGGATAAGGTCATCACCGTCTTAAAGAGCTACGAGCTCGCTTCCGTTTCCGTCGTGATCAATATGGTGCGGGGCGATATGCTTCTTTCGGGTGAGATTCTTTCCCCCAAGGAAATCGAGGAGATCCTGAAAACGCCCGTTTTGGGAATCCTCCCCGAAGAGGACGATGTATTTCTCCATAATCTTTCGGATAAGACCCGCGCGTTCAAATTGTTGGCAGGCAATCTGCTTTCGGAAAAACAGCGGCTGTACGACGTCACGCGGCGGTATACGGGAGTATTCGGGAATATCCGCCGCTTGCTCCGAAAGGGACTGTGAGAGAGGGGGAAAACATGAGAAAAATCAACGATAATTACGCGCGCACGAACAACGTCATTCAGTCTGATAAATCGGTCATGAGCGACGGCTGTAAATCTCTCGTTTTGCAGGATTTTGCAAAGACTTTCGGGGAATATTTCGAGCTGAACGGTCTGCCCGATATGGAAATCGTGTGCGAACGGGGCGTATATAAAGTGACGGTTTCGTTCGAGGCAGACAGAGTCAAGAAGTTTAATGTGCTCAAATAGAGCGATTTTATCTCTGCTGAAAACCTTTCGCCTTTTTGTTCATTTGCTCGCCCGTTCGTTCGCCCGTTCGTTTGTCCGTTCGTTCGCTCGTTCGTTTGTCCGTTCGTTCGCTCGTTCGTCCGCCTATTCCTCAATTCTCTCATTTCCCCTTCGTTCCCCGTTTCGTCTTAAAAGGGCTTTTTATACGAACAAAATCTCTTTTTTGTCAGTGAAAACGGCGGAGACTTGACAGGGAGAGGGAAATATAGTATAATGGCAGATGTAAAACGGATTATAATAGCATGTAAATAAGGAGTACATACTTATGGGAAAGAGACTTTTTGAAATCGTTACGGATTCTTCCTGCGATCTGCCCGAAGAATATTATAAAGAGCATGGGCTGGAATGTATTCATCTCGGCTTTTTGATGGACGGAACCAACTATGAAGGAGAGGACGGGGAGCGGATCGACGCAAAGGCGTTTTACGCGAAGCTCCGTGCGGGAGCCATGCCGACGACCTATCAGGTGACGGCGGAGGCGGCAAAGACGCATTTTGAAAAATTTCTCTCCGCGGGTCGGGACGTTTTGGTTCTCGCGTTTTCCTCCGGACTTTCGGGCACGGAGGGGAGCTATCGTGTAGCGGCGAAGGAACTCAAAGAAAAATACCCCGATCGGACGGTTTTGGTGGTGGATTCGCTTTGTGCGTCCATGGGCGAGGGGCTTTTCGTGGATTACGTCGTAAAAAAGGCGGATTCGGGTGCGACGATAGAGGAAACGGCGGAATATGCCGAGGCGCTCAAACCGCATATCTGCCATTATTTTACGGTCGATAACCTGTTCCATTTGAAACGCGGCGGACGGGTTTCTACGGCTACCGCGGTGATGGGCTCCGTACTGAACATCAAGCCCGTGCTTCACGTGGACGACGCGGGGCATCTCGTTCCGGTATCCAAGACGATGGGCAGAAAGAAATCCGTTCAGGCGCTCGTGAAGTATATGGAAGCGTTGCAGACGATGGAAAAGGACGATCCCATTTTTATCAGTCACGGCGATTGCCGGGAGGATGTGGATTATCTCATTCGTCTCCTTGAAGAAAAATTCCCCGGTCACGAAATTTTAGTGAGCTATATCGGTCCCGTCATCGGTACGCACGCGGGCGCGGGGACGGTAGCATTGTTTTTCAAGGGACGTCACCGCTGAGAGTCGGAGGGAAAGTCATGAGCTACCATGGAGGAAAGGACTACGCAATAAGCGCGATAGTCATAGGTGGAATATTGGAAGTTTGCGGTGGAGGGTACGGTTTTATTTCTTTCGCCTCCGGCTGGCTTGCCGCTTTTGCGGGGATAGGGGTGGCGCTTCTCGGCGGATTGTTTCTTTTTATCGGAATTTACGATTTGGACAGAGAATTTGAAACGGAAGAAAATTGGAGCTTTTATGAATATCGCCGCAAAGCGAGGTTTCATGCTTTAAGAAACGTATTTCTGATTCTCGGCTGGGTGGGCGTCGTGTGCTTTCTCATGGTCGCCGTACATCTCGCATCCGAATTTTCCTGGGGCGGACTGATCCGCGCGGCTGTGTGCGCACTCCTTACGGCGGCGTCGATGACTGCGGGAATCGTATTCAAAAAGAAATACGAGCGGTTGTAGTAACAACATAAAAATCCTCCGCATAGCGGAGGATTTTTATGTTTTGTTTTATTTCTGCACTTTACTGCTTTGCCTGTTTCAGGATTTATCTGTTTTTTTAATCCGGCGGCTTATTTGTCTCGTTTCCATGCCGCCTGCATCTTTTGTCCGCTCTTTACGATTTATTTCTTTTTCTTGTTTGCGAAAGCGAGAATTTTTTCGGTATTTCCGAAAACAACCATGTGATCTCCTTCCGAGAATAAATATTCCGCATCCGGGGAGGGAACGATGGCATGGTCTTTTTTAATGGTGAGGATATTGATGCCGTATCTTCTGCGCGGGTCGACATCGACGATTTTCTTTTTGTACCACTCGTTGGGGACGGCGATTTCAAAAATAGAGTATTCCGAATCCAACTCGATATAATCGTATACTTTTGCGGCATTGAGCTTAACGGCCAGCTTTTCAGCAATATCGTGGTCGGGATAAACGACTTCGTCCGCGCCGTTGCGAAGGAGGAATTTCCGCTGGATTTCCGTCGTCGCTTTGGATACGACGTATTTTGCTCCCAAATCCTTCAACAGGGAAGTAATTTCGAGGGAGGATTGGAAATCGTCTCCGATTGCCACGACGCAGATATCGAACGAGGGAATATCCATTGTGGCGAGACTATCGGCATTCATGCAATTTGCAATGAGGGCGCCCGTATACTTGGGGGCCAAGGCGTTGATGATGGATTCGTTTTTGTCTACGATCATCACTTCGTCGCCCATGCTCAGAAATCTTTCGCCCAACGTTTGACCGAATTTTCCCATACCTATCAGTAAAATGGATTTCATAGTAAATTGTACTCCTTAAAACTTCTGTATCGATCAGCCAATCAAAAGCGTATCGAGCGGCTTTCTGACTTCTGTGGTCTTTCTGCTTTCCCCGAAGGCGAGCGCCAGCGTCAGAATTCCGACTCTTCCGGTATACATGAGGAGAATGAGGATGATTTTGGATATGGCGGAGAGGGTAGGGGTGAGGGACATACTCAGTCCCACGGTTCCCAACGCCGAAACCGTTTCAAAGAGTACTTCTTTGAAAGGAGCGACCGTATCGGGTTCGGCGGCGCAGATGAATAAAGTAGCGGTCATGACGACGATGAGGCAGGAAACGAAGACGGCGAGCGCCTGATGCACGAGGGAATAGGCAACTCTGCGCTTTCCAATATCGATGTCCTTGCGTCCGCGGAAAGCCGCTATCATTCCCATGAGAATAACGGCGAGCGTGTTTACTTTAATGCCGCCCGCGGTGGAGCCGGAGCTTCCGCCGATAAACATGAGCATGACGGTCAAAAGGTATCCGCTGTCGGAGAGAGAGGAGAGGTCAACGGTATTGAAGCCGGCCGTGCGGGGAGTAGTGGCATTAAAGAACGCAACCAACCATTTGTCCCCCAAAGAGAAATCCCCGTAAGTGGGATTATTTCGCTCGAAAAAGAAAAAGAGTAAAGTAGAAATGAGGAGAAGGAGGGTATTGACAAACAATACGACTTTGGTATGCAGACGGAATTTTTTGAAATTACATCTGGTATCTACGATATCTCCCCAGACGCAGAAGCCCAAGCCTCCGATGATGATGAGGAAAGAGATAGTGAGGGAGACGACGGGATCGGTGGCGTAATGGGTAAAAGAAACGAATTTTTCGCCTCCGAATAAACCTCCCATGAGGTCGAATCCTGCGTTGCAGAAGGCGGAAACGGAGTGCCATATAGAATAATAGATTCCCTTTCCGATTCCGAAATCGGGAATGAAACGAATGGAAAGAAATACGGCGCCCAACCCCTCGAAAATGGCGGTTCCGATGAATATGCGGCGGATCAATCGGCGAATGCCGCTCAGATTGCCTTCCCCCGCGGAATGCATGAAGGCCTTCTTTTCATAGAGTCCGAGATTTCTTCCCAAGATGTTGATGAGCACGGAAACAAAAGTCATGAATCCGAGTCCGCCCGTCTGAATGAGCAGAATAATGACGACCTGGCCGAAAATGCTCCAATGAGTATTGGTATCATAGGGGACGAGTCCCGTGACGCAGGTCGCCGAAGTGGAAGTAAAGAGGGCGTTGATATAGGTAGTGGATTCCCCGGCTTTGGTGGCGAAGGGAAGCATGAGGAGAGCGCTTCCGATGAGAATGACGGTCAGATATCCCAAAGAAAGATACTGCCAAACGGATAGTTTCGATTTGGTTTTCAGTTTCATGATGTTTTTCCGAAAAATCTTTGAGAGTATTGTAGCACAAACCCGTAGGGATGTCAAACAGGAAAGGCATATTGATGACAGAAATAGGAAAAATAAATTCGAAAAGTGAAAAAGCATTGACAATTCTTCGAAAAGGAGGTATAATAAAGATAGAAAACATACGGAGTGTTATCGAAGCGGTCATAACGAGGCGGTCTTGAAAACCGTTTGGGCGCAAGTCCACGGGGGTTCGAATCCCTCACACTCCGCCATGTGATACACCTATTGCAATCCGAACCCCAGTGGTTGGACAGCAATGGGTGTTTTTCTGTTTTTTTGCATGAAAATCGCTCTAATTTGTCGTTATCTTGTTATTTTTACTGATATTCATAAAAGTTGTATTTGGACTGTAAAACAGCAAACCTTTTCATTTACATCAGTAAATCATGAAAATCCTTTGATTTGAACCTCTATGTCTCGGAATAGTATTCCTTTTCCTTTGCCATAGGGGTTTTGTACTGATTATTGGAGTGCGGCCTTTGGGTATTGTAAAAAATGATATAGTCGTCTATCGCTTTCTTAACTTCATATTCAGATCTGTACTTTGTACGATAAAGCTCTTCTCGCTTCATTGAAGAAAAGAACGATTCCATTACAGAATTGTCGTATGGTGTATGCGTGCGAGAAAATGACTGAATAACATTGAGAGATTTCAGATAGGAGCAAAAAGTGTATGAACGATAATTTGTTCCTCGGTCGGTATGGAATATAAGATTCTGCGTTGGCTGCCTGGTTTCATATGCTTGCCGAAAAGTACTTTTAACTAATTGTGTGCTGTTCTTAAAAGAAATTTTATATGCAATGATTGTCCTTGCAAATAAATCCATTACGGCGCAGATATAAAAGTTTTTATTGTTGAAACGAAAGTATGTAACGTCGCTGACCCAAACTTTGTTTGGACCAGATGGATTGAATTGTTGATTCAATCGATTGTTGCACCTGCGCAGTTCTTTTTCGTATAGAGATTTTGAAACTTGCCGAATGCTGATAAGTCTCATTTCTTGCATTAGGTATCGGACCATTTTTTCGCTTGTAATATATCCGCGCTCTTTCAGAACAGCAGTGATTTTGCCTGCACCGTAAATTTGCTTGCTTTCGTCAAATACTTGTTGAATCATTTCTCTCAACTCTTCTCTGCGTTTCAGATACCAAGCATTGTCTCGCTTATTGCGGAAGATGTGGTTATAGAATGTCCCGCGGGAAACATCCAATGCTTCGCATAGCATATGTACACTGTATTGTCCCTGAAGAGATTCAAGTGCATACAGTCGTTCTTGCAGTGGGGTAGAGACAGTACAATTTACTTTTTTTAAGATTTCTATAATTCCTTCCAACCGTTTAACCTTATCTTCGAGAATGTGAATTGTTTTTGCCGTTTCCTTTTTTTTAGATAGCGGGGGATTTTTAATCCAATGATAGATCGTACTGCGAGGAATGCCCATATTTTGAATAATTATTTGTATGGGCGTGCCTTCATGAAATTGTTTAAGAACATTGCTTTTTACTTCTTTTGTGTATTTGGTCATAACATTTCTCCTTATCGCTTTATATATTAATTCCAAGCAATCATTTATATTTGATTAACAATAAAATACTATACATTAGCCCATATGTCTCGGTAAAGTATTTTTTCATTTACTTACCATAGAGGGTGTTTATTTGTTGTAATTAAAATATATAATGGTAGGTGATATTTTTTTACCTTCGGTCAAACATTCATTGTAGTTATAGTTGATATAGCTTGAAAAAAATAGAAAAATATGGTAAAATTAAGACAAAATATTGAAAAACAATGTGAAAATAATTGTCAAATCTAAAGGGGGAATTGACTGTGACAAGAGCTATTAATGATGCGACATCGCAAAAAGCTGGTGATATATATCAGTATCTAATAGCTTTAAGAGATTGTTTTGAATTGAACGATGGCGATACTCTGCAAATTGAAACAACTGGTGATGTAAGCATTATAAATGATATGGGTGGTCGCTTTCAAAAAGAAGTAAAGCATCATATTGGTAATAAATCTATTTCGGACAGAGATATAGATTTTTGGAAAACGCTTGCAAATTGGTATATAGACTATGAGCGAGTAAAAACCTTTTCCAATTTTATACTCAGTACTACAGCTACAATTCAATGTGATTCCCCATTTTATAGTTGGAATAATATAAAAAAGACAGAGAAATTAAAACGCTTAAAAGTTATAGGCGCTATTTCTAAGGAAAATGAAGAAACATTTAGGAAGCAATACAATAGAATTTTCGGTGACTATTATGACGAAAGTCGCCTTTTGAAAATATTAGATAAATTTACAATTGAAGCTGCCAAAACTTCAATAGAGGGTATATCTAATGAATTTTCTAAATATGTAGGTCATATTCCTTCCGAAAACAGAGACGGATATATAGGTGCTCTGCTTGGCGAAATACTAATAAAAGTCAAGGACCCTCCGCATATATGGGAGGTGACCAAGCCAGTATTTGATGAAATTCTACAAATACAGTCAAATGCATATGGAATAAAAGGAACTGTACCACTTCCTGATGAGTACGCAAAAGCGGCTGTTCCAGCGGAAAAAATTACTACACTCGAACAGAAAAAATTTGTTGCGTCTATTCGTGAAATTAAGTATAACGAAGAGATTCCAAATGCAATGTCGGATTATTGGAAAGCAGATTTAACCGTGGCTAAATATTTTAAGGATAACCCTATGTATTTAGAAAGTCTTGAATTATATAGAGAAGATTTGTCTGCAAAAATTCAATATCGCAAAGCGAATAGCGAATTGGAGGCTGAAGGAGCAACCGAGGAAGAGCAAATAAGACTTTCAAAACGGCTTTATAATGATGTAATGTTTTGGGAGGCGAAGGATTTTGGCTCTATTGTTCGTAATCAGGGCTATTTCCAGCGAGGAGTGATACATAATATTGTGGACGAAACGGATTTTAAATGGAAAGTGGGGGACAAAAAAAATGAGCATAAATAAAATTAAAACGCTTACTATGAATCCTCATTTTTTTTCTTTATTAATGCAAAGTTTTCTTTCCGGATACGGAAAACCTTGTGAGATAAAATTAGCGTGTATGGCAATTCCAATTTTGCTTTATGTTGAATCACGAGAGAAATTAGTAAATGCTAATAGAAGAAGTCGAATAGATACTTTATTTCAGTCTCCTCAGATTATTGAAGATAATAGGATTTCTGGTAAAATAAGATTATCTGGTTTTTTGGATAGATATAATTCATTTAAACCATTTTGTAAAGAAGCAATTATTATTTTGTCTTCCGAAGAAAAAATAGCTTTAATTAATCACAAGATTGTTCTTATTAAGAAAATCGATTACAAAGATTTTGAGGGGGCTATCAGAGAATGGATTAGGTGTGCATTTTATCTTGGAGTTGTGTTTTCACAAACTACTGAAGACCATTTATCTTTCTTTTTAGGGGTTGAAACAAAATGAAAAGTTATATAAAATCTATCATTATATTTAATAAAAATGGCGAAAAAAGAATAGTTCCACTTAAACAAGGAGTAAATATAATCACTGGCGAATCTAAAACAGGTAAAAGTGCGTTGGTTGAGATTATTGATTATTGCTTATGTAGTACCCGTTGTACTATACCCAAAGGAAAAATAACCGAGTTTTCCTATCTTTACTCTCTTGTAATGGATATAGACAATAATACATATGTTATCGCTCGTTATAATTGGGATGTAGGCGGTAAAATGCATTTTTCTAAAGAAGCTGAGAATTTTGAACCTAATAATTTGGAACTAAGTTATTTTAAGGAAAAACTTTCTTTGCCGTGTAAAGATGTGCAATATGAAATTGAATGTGCGTTAGGTTTATATGTTACAAATATGGCTACTGATACCGAACAAAAAGGTAAAAAGGCATCATTAAGAAATATGGTTTCTTACTTATTTCAACATCAAAATTTAATGGCAAGTAAGTTTGCTCTATTCTATAGGTTTTCGGATTTTTATAAAAGAAAAGATGTAATAGAGCAATTCCCTGTTTTTGCAGGCATGATTAGTCAAGAGTATTATAGCGACTTAATCCAACTAAATACTTTGAATGCTGAATTAAAGCAAAAATACAAAAAACAGAAAGCTAATGAAAAAAGCACTGCATATATTAAAGAAAGTCTTTCGCCATTATTAAGAGATTATTTTGCATTGCTTGAACAAGACTTTGACAGCAAAATGTCAGTGCAGAAAATGTTGAAAATAGCTTCTGAGTTACCAGAGTTTGATGATACTCAACTTTTTGGTGAAAATAAAATAACTGAGCGTTACAGTGAATTAAATTCCGAATTAGAAAATCTTAGAAATGAAGAACGAGAAATCTTATTAAAAATTAAAAATATAGCTAATGCTTCTGATACAGGCAGTTCTTTTACTGAAATGCTGAAGGAATTGAAACAACAAACAAGTATAGCTGAAATTAAAACTGACAAATATACCTGTCCTCTTTGTGGTCAAAAATGTCAAGAAATTGCTGAGCATGATTCAAAGCTAATTGAGGCTACTGAATGGTTAGATAACGAATTAAAAATTACCGAAAAATATACTGCCGATTTTTCTGAAGATGTTAGAAAACTTAAAGAAGCTCACTCAAAGATTGATGAGAAAATACGAAATGTTTGGAGACAGATAAAAACAATTGAGGAAAAATTCATTTCATCAAAGGCTCTTGTTTCAAAGAGACAAAAAGTAAATTACGCCAAAGCGAGAATCGCTTTATATGCTGAAATGAGTAGTTCTGGTATTTTTGAAACGGTTGATGGAGATATTGAAGAACTTAAAGAAAAAATAGCTAGACTCGAAGAGAAAATCAAAGGATTTGATGTTTATAAGAAGATGTCAAAAGCAGAGAGCTTTTTATCAAGCAATATGAATCGTCTTTCTTTAACGCTTGATTTTGAAGAAGAATATAGACCGATTGATTTAAATTTTGGTTTGACAGACGGTAGCTTTGACATTCACCAACATCAGGCAAGCAACGATAATATTTACCTATATGAAATGGGGAGTGGAGCAAATTGGGTTTCTTGCCATATTGCTTTGTTTTTAAGTTTTTTGCATTATTTTGCAGCTCAAGAAAGTTCTCCTATGCCTTTGGTTATGTTTTTTGACCAACCAAGTCAGGTGTATTTTCCGCAAGATGCAGATAAGAGTGATATAAACCCAACGGATTTGTTGGCTGTTAATAAGATGTATAAAACTATTTTTGATGAAATCAATTACATTGGTAAAGATACGGGAATTTTACCGCAAATTATTATTGTAGATCATGTTGATGGCGATAATTTGGAGTGTAAAGAAGAGTTTAATGATTATGTTCGGTGTAACTGGAGAAATGGCAAGGCACTTATATAGTTATAATGTATTGTGTGGAAATGTTTAAATTTTGTATGTTCCTTACCGATCGTTAGTAAAATCAATAATTGTATAACCTAAAACACATATTGATTGTTGAGTGGAAATAGGTATTTTCTTTGGCTGATATACCTATTACAAGCCGCTCCCTAATGGTTGGACAGTAATAGGTTTGTTTCTGTTTTTCAATAAAACGTTAAAAAGAGTATTAATCACCAATAGTAATAGAGGTAGCATTTTTATCCACTAAACCCAACGATCTTAAACTCATTCAAAGATAAAATTGAGTGAGTTTAAGATCTTTTTTTATGCGCAAAATTGGTAAATTGAGCTGATTTGAGGGATATATGTGGGTAAATTCGTACTAAAGACAGCGCATTTATTCTTACAAACAATTCAAACATCGGAATACGTATGTTTAGAAAATTAAAAACTCAAGAATATGTGAGTTATATTGACAAACGAATATTGCTTTGGTAAAATAGTATAAAAGAAAAAAGGAGCTTTTATGGGGTTAGAAAAATTCGATGATGCGATTGCTGAATATATAGAAACAAAGCGAAAGCATACAATAGACGCATTAAAATTGGCTCAGCTTTCTGATAGTGAAATCGATCAATATTGTGCTGATATAGAAAAAGAGATCCTTGGTTTTGTTAAATGCAACGAGGCTTATGCACAATTACTTATGGACTTAGAACACATTTTTTCTAAAGCATACAATTTGTATTCACTTACAGAGATTGCAAAAAAGAAAAATCATGACAACCCCAGTTATGTTATCCAAAGTTGGCTCAGAGATATAAACACTTTGCAGTTTTTATATCTTTGGGAGAAAGGTAATAATAGCTATTTCATCGAAGAAGCAGCAAAAAAATTGATAGAGAAAACAAAGCAACCTTCATTTACATTGACTGCAAAATTATGGATCAGGAATACTCGAGCAATAGGACTCAGATCAAAACAGGGACATGGTGGAGGAACACTTGCTAGTCAAGAGATAGCGATTGACTTTATAACATGGGTGTTTCCGGAAAAGAGATATGAATTGTCTAAACTGATAGTTAACAAGATTATGCAGTTAAAGGATTAGGCTAGATTAAAAAGGTATTATTTTCTTGAAAAATGTTCGGACAGTCGGACAGATTGGCTGATAAATTAGTTTTTTAAAACAAACAAATAAGGTATTGTTAAGGGAGTGGATAATGAGCATGTTGAAAATAGATATGGCGATTCGGGATACAAATACGGTGATTTGTAAAAATATCGACAGGTTTGATTCTTCCGAAAGAGGGTTGTTGAGTCAGAATATTTTAAGTCAATTGCGGAATTTCGTTGAGTACATAGTATCAAAAATCGTCTACGATCCTGAGGACGTCGATCCCAATGACTATAAATTAAAAGAGGCGGCTGTTTCAAAAATTAAAATGACGGGACAGTATCGGTTTATCAATAATTTTCATTGTCTGCTTCAAAAATCTGTTTCGCATTATACAGTCGATGAAGATGGATCGGAACGCTTGATGCTGAAATATTATGAATATTTGTTGAAGCTCAAAGTTCTTTTGAAAAACAGATACGACTTAGTGGTTCTGGAAAATATTGAAGACTTTCCATTGAATACGGACAGGCATTTTCAGGAGTATTATGAAAAGATCGCGGAAAGGATTAACGTGACAGCTGGCAAAAAGTGCAAATACGACGACAGATGTTATATCCGGAAAATCAAACCGTTTTTTGTCAACGGAAAAATTTATTACGAAATAACTTTTACCGTTGCCAATGACAATGTCAGCAAGTTCGACAGGCAGATCGCCTTTACCGCACACGAAATTATCGACAATTATGCGGTAAAACTTGCGTTAAGAAATGATTCCATCGATATCAGCGGACATATTTTGCCGATCCAGATTATAGACGACTGGCAAATCTCAATCAGACCGTGTGAATTGGAGAAGATTTCAAAAATCGTCGGGGAAAGTTCGGGGATAAAGTCAAATCATAGAGAATATATAACTTTCATGAAGTTTCTTACGGAACATAAATTGACACTTCTGGAACTTGTGTTATTATCGGATAAAGTTTACACGCATACAAAAGAAAACTTGTTGAAACAGACAAAAAGCATTTCGTTTTTCAAAGTTTTAGATAAATGCCGGAGTATTATTCTGAAAAATTCTTCGGGGTGTAATACATTACGATATTTGTTGTATCGGTTAAACAACAAAATTTTAAAATGGCAGTTGAATACAACTCCTTGTGAAAAATTGTCCGATCTTTATTTGAAATATGGTTGTTTGACTTTTGAAGAGATGCCGTTTGCTTCTTCTTTGATCCAACACAACCCTAAAATAAGGGATTTGATTTTCTGTATCGAAGATCAAGGCAGAGATTGTGAAATTTTTGCGCGACGGATCAGGAACAATATAGAACAGCAGGGAATGTTGTTTACGCCGCTTCAGGAATTAGCGCAGTTCGGAGATACCGACGCCTTGATGGAACAATATAATCGACGGCTTTACTATAAACATTACAGCAGGACGATCAAAAAATATAAGGATTACTTTTATATTGATGAATATGCGGAAGATAGTGCAGAGATCATAAAAAAGCTATCGGTGCTTGCAAAAGATTCCGTAGTCGGGTACAGGGCGTCGGTAGAATCATGGTTGAGGGATTATTCAATAGATAGCGCAGAGAAAAAAGAGGCGTTAGCGGGAATGTTTGAGGATTCCATGGTTGCTATGATCTATGGCGCAGCGGGGACGGGAAAATCGACTTTGATAAGCCATATTTCAAACTTTTTTGCTGATATGGACAAAATCTTTTTAGCCAATACGCATCCTGCCGTTGAAAATATGCGCCGGAGGGTAAAAACAGGTAACAGCGATTTTAAAACGATCAAGAGATTTTTATCCACAGGCAATTTTCATTTTTCGTGCGATGTTTTGGTCGTTGACGAATGCAGTACCGTTAGCAATCATGATATGAGGAAAGTATTGGAAAAGGCGCAATTTAAGCTGTTGATTCTGGTTGGCGACGTTTATCAGATAGAATCAATCATGTTTGGCAATTGGTTCAGCATTGCAAGATCATTCCTGCCGTCTAAAGCGATCATTGAATTAAAACATCCCTACCGTACGGAAAATGAAGACCTTCTTACAGTGTGGGACAGAGTCAGAAATTTAGATAGCGCAATTTTAGAGCCATTAGTAAAAAATAAATATTCGCAAGATCTGAATGATTCGCTTTATGAGTATAGCACAGACGATGAAGTCATTTTGTGCTTGAATTATGATGGGCTTTATGGAATCAATAATATAAATAGATTTTTGCAGAGTAACAATAAAAATCCGGCGATTGAATGGGGACTTTTAACTTATAAAATAGGGGACAGAATTTTATTCAATGAGTCGCAAAGATTTTCGCCTTTAATCTATAATAACATGAAAGGGATTATTGTAAATATCAAGCCCGAGGATAAGAGAATATGGTTTGAAATCGAGCTTGAAATTGCGATCAATTCGTTGGATGCGAACGGATATTCTTTTCAGTTGCTCGGGGTATCGGAAAACGGTAATTCGATCATCGGATTTTGGGTCGACAAATATAAAAATACCGATGATGACGAGGATTCTTCTGATGCGGTTGTGCCTTTTCAGGTTGCCTATGCCGTTTCTATTCATAAAGCACAGGGGTTGGAGTACAAATCCGTCAAGATTGTGATTACAAACGAAGTGGAGGAGCTTATAACGCACAATATATTTTATACTGCCATAACCAGGGCAAAAGAAGAACTCAAAATATATTGGACGCCGGAAACAGAGAAGTCTATCTTGGGATCATTGAAGAAAAAGGATAACAATCGTGATTCCGCTTTATTAAGATCATTGTATGGCCTTTGATTTTTTAAACGTGTTGAATGACAAAGTTGATACACCTATTGCAATCCGAACCCCTATGGTTGGACAGCAATAGGTGTTTTTCTAATTTTTGCGATGGAAGCATTTATACAAGTTATTTTTTACCAATGATAAATAAAGGTAGCATTTTTATCCATTAAAGCCAAAAAGAAAAAGTCGTAATTTGTCGAAAGGAAATTACGACTTTTTTGTTATTTATCGGAAAAAAGCATTATATTGTTGTTTAATCCAAATTAAAAACATATACAGTTTTTGTCAGGTTTAAGACATTTGGACGATAAAAATAATTAGTTTTGTTTATAAAATCTATGTCGTTATGGCGACCATGACGTCGCGAGCGAATTTGAAGAAACGGTATTGGAGCAGGAATAGTTTTTGACCTTGTCCGTAAAAGGGGCGCATAGTTTCGGAACTTTTATTTTAAGATAAGACTTGACTTTTTTTTCGTATCGGGATATAATACAAAATATCAAATACAAATGCCGAAGATAGGGGATAAAATGTTTTTAGAAGAGTTGTTAAAGTTTTTAACGAATTATACTTTTGTTGTCCAATTTGTTGTGGTGGCATTTTCGATAGCCTTTATTTTAAGTCCTCCTGTGCGAGAGGGAAAATCTTTGGCGATATTTTTCGGAAAGACGGTCGTCTTGTTTATTGCGGAATTATTGGTGAATACCGTTTTCATTGTTTTGGCAAAGATTTTGCCGAGGCTAAACGGAATCGGATTTTTTATTTCGCATCTTTTGGTGCTTTCCGTTTATTGTATATTTTTCTGCAAATTCGGTTTGTATCAACGGCTGATCATGTCTTCGGTTTTATATTGTACGATCATCACGGTGACCGAGCTGGGCGCGAGGTTCGTGGAGCTTGTTTCGAGCGGTCACGTTCCCGGCCACATGAGTCCTTGGACTTTGGTGAGTTATCTTTTGATATTGTTGTGTGTATTTTTTCTGTATAGATATTCGATTAAGCAGATTGAGGATATTTCGATAAGTTTTGTCGGGATGATAGAAGTTCCGGTATTTGCGGCGGCATTTTTGATTTATTTTCATACGGCGAGCATGGGGCCGGGGAATCCCTCTTCGGAGGATCGGTTTTACGTCGCGGTACTCGTGGCGATATATGTCATTGTGCTTGAAAATTATTTTTTATGGAGGAGTGCCTGTAACGAACGAATGCAGCAAACGATATTGCAGAAAGAGAATGAATTTTTGATGGCCTCGAATTCCATGATGAAGTTATCGGAGCAATCGATTATCGATATGCGGGAACTGAGGCACGACATCAAGAACCAGCTGACGACGATGAGTATTTTGCTTGAAAACGGGAAGTATGATAAATTGAAGGAGTATTTCTCGAATCTTGCCGTTACGGTATCGGATAAATTATCGTATATCGACTGTGGGAATAAAGAAATCAGTGCGATTTTGAATATGGAGATGCAGAAATGCAAGGTGAATCGGATTATTTTGGATTGTAAAGTAAACGTGCCGCCGCAGTTGCCGTTCGCGCCGAACGATATTTGCAGTCTGCTGACGAATATCATCGACAATGCGATGGAGGCGTGTGTCCGCAGGGAGAGCACTCAAAGGCCCATTCTTTTTGAAATGGCGGTAAAACAGGATTATCTTGTCGTATGTTGCCGTAACTTTCTCGGAGAAATGAACGAGGAAGAACGCGGGGAAACGCTGTTGCTCCGCAGCCGAAAGGGAGACGGAAACAATCACGGCCTCGGGCATAAAATTGTCGAAAAGACGGTAAAGAAATATAACGGCGCCGTGAATTACGATATCCGTAAAAATGAATTTATCGCACAGCTGATGCTGGATATGAAATGGGGGGGGGTATTAAATGGTCATTAAAATTGCAGTCTGCGATGATGAACGGATTGCGTTGGAGGCAATATGCGCCAAAATCACAAAGACGTTTGAGCAGTGCGGGATAGAGGCGAGGACGGATAAATATCTCGGTTCGGAAAAATTTTGTGCGGTGTCGGAAAATTCGGACTACGATCTCGTCTTTCTCGACATCGACATGCCGGGTACGGACGGAATCAGTCTGGCGAAAAAGCTCCGCGAACAAAAAGCTCCGCCGACGATCGTTTTTGTATCGTCGAGGGAAGAAAAGGTATTCGACAGCTTTGTAGTGACGCCTTTCCGATTTGTCAGGAAAGGCAGATTCAATACGGAGATAACGGAGGCCGTATATGCGTATATACGGGAACGGCTCGACAATGACAAAGCGGTAACGTTCAGAATCAATAAAAATTCCTCCATCGTAAACATACGTCTGAACGATATCGTCTATATAGAGAGTTTCAAGAACAATCAATATATCCATATAGCGGAGGAAAGAGAACCCGTGGGTTTAAGCATGACCATGGACGAATTGGAGGAAAATTTTAAGAATTACGACATCATTCGCGTCCATAAGAGCTATTTGGTAAATATGCGTTATATCCGAAGGATAGACAAGGAAGAAGTATTGACGACGACGGGCGATCGGCTTTTGATCAGCCGCCGAAAGGCGCAGGAAGTAAAGAAATCGTTTTTGAAATTTCTCAATCGGAAAGGGAAAGAGGCATGAAGCAGAATCGTGCCTCTTTTTTTGTGCCGTTCGTCCGCGATTAACGCCCGTTCGGGAAAAAGTTCTTGACGTTTATTTTTCCTCTTTTACAATAGAAGGAGAAAGAGCGGAGAAAGTTATGCCGAAATTCTGGCTTGCGGAGGCGGTATGAAGAGAAAAATTTTTACTGCGGGAGCAATCGCGTTATGTTTTCTTTGCGTCCCGTTGTTTTTTTTGTTGACGGGCTTTATTTTGCCGGCCCAATTTTCGGATACATATTATGCCGAGCTCGGAGCCATGTATTCTAGGCTCAAAGAGACGGCGGGGAAAAAGATTGTCGTAATCGGTACGTCCAATATTGCCTTCGGTGTCGATTCGGCTTTGATAGAGGAGGAGCTTTCCCGTTGCGGAACGGACTATACGGTATGCAATTTCGGTCTGTACGGAGCCGTCGGAACAAAAGCGATGCTGGATCTTGCCCTCGATGAAATAGGAGCAGACGACCTCGTGATTTTATCTCCCGAGCTTTATCCTCAGTCTTTGAGTACGTATTTTTCGGGACAGGAGATGTGGCGGTGCGTGGACGGCGACATATCGTTGTTAAAGGGGATAAAGTCGGAGAATATCGAGTCGATGATAGGTTGTTTCCCGGGATATGTGCAGGAGAAGTATTCTTATTTTGTAAGCGGAAAGGGTGCGGAGCCGAGCGGCGTTTACGCAAAAGCGTCGTTCGACGAAGATTGCGTAATGCGCGCGGAGGGCAGGGAGTATAACGTCATGAAAGGACTGTACGACGCGAATAATCCGATTCACCTCGACGCGAGTCTGTTCACCGCGGATTTTTTGGAATATGTAAACGACTATTCCGAGGCTGTTTCGCGCAAGGGAGCAACGATGTATTTTTCGTTTGCGCCGATGAACAGGCTGGGGATTTCCGATTCTTCCGCAGAAAGAGTGGAGGAGTTTTACGATTTTTTGGCGGAGGAATTAAGATTTGAAATCATCAGCGACCCGAACGACTATATCATGGACGCGGAATGGTTTTACGATTCCAATTTTCATCTGAATGCGTCGGGAATGACGGTCAGGAGCGTGCAGCTTTTGGAAGACATCAAAAATCTTTTGAAAATTTCCGCTCCGACGGAAATTCCCCTGCCGGAAAAGCCGGAGATTCCCGAGGACGAAATTTCGGGCGAGGGGAATAACGACTATGCGTCCGCGTTTTTGTATGAAATCGACGAGGACGGATGTTATCGGATAACGGGAATGACGGAGGCGGGAAAAAAGCTGAAAGAGGTAATTGTCCCGTATTCGGTGAACGGAATAAGGGTTTCGTCTTTTACGGCGGAGGTTTTTTCGGGGAATAAAAATTTAGTCGGCGTGACGCTGCAAGAGAATATTACCTCTGTTCCCGACCGTTCGTTTTTCGGGTGTACCGCGCTCGAAAAACTGATTATCGAGAACGAAGATCCCGCGAAGATAAGCGTCGGATACGGATTGCTGGAAGGTGCGGAGGGGTGTAAAATTTATGTCCCGTCGTCTGCCTACGGAAAATATGCGGGGAACTATTTTTGGAGCTACTATAATGACGGGAGATTGAAAAAATATGATTAAGCGCCTTATTTCGTTTGCTGTTGCGTTTTTTCTGCCGTTGGTATTTTTTTGCGGCTGTAACGGTGCGGGCGGTATAAACGCGGCGGTTTCGGTGACGATCGAATCGGGAGAAGAATACGAGACCGAGCAAAATTTTTTTAAGGTAAAGCGCGGGGAAGATTTACGGGTCGAGCTTCGCATTTTGGAGGGATTTTCCTTTCAATCCTGCGATTACGGGGATTATTCTTATACGACGGAGGGAGACGTCACGGTTTTGACTTTGAGGAATATCCGCTATCCCGCGTTCGTGCACATTGAAACGGCGGGGCTGGCGGGGAGTATTCGTTACGATCTGAACGGCGGGAAATTTCTGGACGGTTCGGAGGAGGACTATTATATAGAGGACTATACGCTGGAACATCACCTCCGCGCGAATACGGAGCTTGGGACGGACCGAATATATCGGGAGGGATATTCCCAAATCGGCTGGAATACGCGGGCGGACGGAAGCGGCGAGCATATCGGCCTCGGGAGCCGCGCGACGCCGGGCGATTCGACGTTGGTTCTGTATGCGGAGTGGGCGGAATGGTCGGAAGGGGAATATTTTTGGGAAGATACGGAAGGCGGAATCTCGCTGACGGGATATTCGGGAGAAAAAAATCGGGATAGTTTTGTCATTCCTTGGGAGATAGACGGAAAGGAAGTCGTCGGGCTTTCTTCGGGTTTTGCGGACGGGATCTCTGCTTCTATGGTCGTGCTTCCGTATACGCTGGAACGGGCGGCGGCCGACAGTTTTCGGAATTGTCGTTTTGAGAATCTGTATTTTTCGGACGGAGTGACGGAAATTTCCGACGAGACGTTCCGCGACAATATGTTTTCGAGGGTATATATCAATGCGGTCGAAAAGCCGCGGTATCAGACGGGAAACGAAATCGCGTGGTTTGCGGACATGATGGACCGCCTCATTTTGTCGGCGGACGAAAAGAAGATGATATTTTTTTCGGGGTGCAGTTTTTCTTACGGCCTCGATTCCCGAACGGTATATGAATTTTTCGGCGGCGAATACACCGTGCTGAACATGGGAGTCATCGGGGGCACGAACGCGGCGTTTCAATTCGACTGTATTTCTCGGTTTATCGGGGAAGGCGACGTCGTCGTTCACGCGCCGGAGGTGGCGGGATTTTACCAGCTGATGTACGTTTTGCGCGCGGAGCACAGGATGTTCGTGATGGCGGAGGGCAATTACGATCTGATTTCGTATGCGGACGCGGAATCGATCGGCGGACTTCTGACGGCGTTTTGTACGTACAATAAGGGCCGAATGGAAATGGAGGAGGGGAGCTACGAAGATTATATCGACGCCTATAACGAATTCGGAGACATTGCGAGATCCCGTCCCGGCGGGAAAGACGTGAGCTATACGGAAGGTTATACGTATTGCACGGAGTACGTGACGGACGTTTCCTGCGGGAATCTGAAAGAATATTACGGAAAAATCGAATCGAACGGCGGAAGAGTGCTGTTTTCGTTTTCCCCCGTCAATCTCCGCGGGCTGAGCGCGGAGGAAAAGAGCGCTCGCGTGTGGGATGGCTTTGAGTCAAAAATCCGTGCGGGGATTAGTCCCGATATACCGGTGATTTCCCGCGCGGAGGATTACCTCTTTACGGGCGAATATTTTTACGATACGAACTATCATCTGAACGACCGCGGCGTTGCGGTCAGGACGGAACGGCTGATTGGCGACATCGAGCGATATTTTCGGGAAAACGGAAAGGAGGAACAAAAGGGAGCAGAAAAATCTGCTCCCTTTTGTCATACTGCCGTTTGTAGCGGTTGAGAGACATTTCGTGCAGTCGGAAATCCGTTTGTCCTTTGAATGAGCAGTCCGTTACCGAAATATTGAATCGGTAGTGGTTTTGTTTTATAATTTGCGTAGCATCGGCAGGAGTCGTGCCGAAATTCAATCACTAAATAAGGAGTTAAAAGATGCGGAAGAAGTTTTTTGACGTATTGATGGCGCTGGTCATGACGTTGTCCATCGGAATTGTCTGCCTTGCGGGTTGCGGCGAAGGGGAGGAAAGCTCGGAGACGCCCTCCGACAGTTACACCGTCACGTTCGACGTCAACTACGAAGGCGGAGAAAACATAACGCAGTCGGTGAAAGCGGGCGAAAAGGCCACGGCCCCCGAAGTCGAGCGCAGCGGTTTCGAGCTTTTGGGCTGGTATACGGACGAGGAATTGGTAAATCTTTACGACTTCGGCGCGGTCACGGAAGACGTCACGGTATACGCGGATTGGAAAGATTTGAGCAAGACGTACTATACGGTCACCTATAATTACAATAACGGCGAAGAAGCGTTCGAGCGCGAGCTGGAAGAAGGAAAGCGCGTCAACGAACCCGAGCAGCCCGAATGGGAAGGCTATGTGTTTTACGGCTGGTATTCGGACGCGGAATTTACGGAGGAATACGTGTTCGGTCATAAAATCGAGGGAAACGTGACGCTGTATGCGCGTTGGGCGACGCTCACCGCGTTTGAAGCGGAAGACATAAATTTTAGAGGTTTGAGAAGTCCCGTCTATTCGGGGACGGTCACGGGGACGGATTTCATCGTTTATGACCGCCGCGGCAACGGCGCCAGCAACGGTTACTATGTAATGGGCCAGTATGCGAAGGACGGCGGGGAATATCAGACGACGCTGGAATTTCACATCAATGCGACGGAGGCGACGAGCGACGCGACGCTGTATCTTCGTCTTTCGGCCGCATACGGCGGGTTTACCATCAACGGGGACACCTATCAGGTTTCCGTAAACGGCACGCTGTACAATTACAGCGACATTACGTTTGAAAACGCGGCGCAGGGCGTGGACAGCTATTCTGCCTACCTTCCGTTTGAAGATTATCTCATTTCTTCCAAGGTAAATCTGAAAGAGGGCGATAACGTGATAAAGCTCATCGTGAACAATTCGACGTCCATGGGCGGAACGACGAAAGCCTTCGGCCCCTGCGTGGATTGCATCAAGGTTGCGACGGCGGACGGAGAACTTTCCTGGGGCGAAGGCTATCCGGTTTCGGGGAATTATGACGAATAAAAGTTTCTGAACAGGGAAATGTATCATGAAAAAATGGTTTTCATTCAAGAGTATAAAGGCTTGGTTCATATCGGCGGTGACGTTTGTGGTTTTGGTGATCGTCGTAGACGTTTTGGCCTTCGGGGTATTTTATAAGCCGATCGTCATGGCGCTTGGTTCTGAGCGTCCCGTCTACGGCGACGACGTGGATTCTCCGTATGTTCCCGAGGCGCAGAGCAAACAGGAAGCCTATGACCTTGCGAACAGCTATAACGAGTGGTTTTGCGAAGAAGGCTCGGTGCTGTTGAAGAACGCGAATAATGCCCTTCCGCTCGCGGAGGGCAGCAAGGTGAGCGTGTTCGGAAAGAGCTCTGTAAACCTCGTTTACGGGGGGACGGGTTCGAGCGCGGGCAACCTTTCGAATGCAAAGACGCTGTATGAGAGCTTAGAGGCGGCGGGGTTTGAATACAATCCGACCTTGAAGAGCTTTTATGACGACGATAAGAAATCCGGAAGCGGCAGGGGCGAAAATTCGGACGATCTGGACAACGGAGAAGAAGTCATGATGAGTACGGGAGAAACGCCGTACAGCTCCTATGTTTCCAACAATATAACGGCGTCGTATGCGGGATATTCCGACGCGGCAATCGTGGTCTTTTCCCGTGCGGGCGGGGAGGGCTTCGACCTTCCGAAAACCTCTTCGGACGATCCCGACCGCCATTATCTCGAACTCGATCCCAACGAGCAGGAATTGCTGAGACAGGTGACGAACGTGTTTGAAAAAGTAGTGGTGGTCATCAACAGTTCGCACGCGATGGAGCTAAATTTCGTGGAAGACGGTACATACGGCGACATCGACGCCTGTCTTTGGATCGGTGCGCCGGGCGCTTCGGGAATCATGTCTCTCGGCAGAATTTTAAGCGGGGAGGTCACCCCTTCGGGGCATACCGCGGATACGTACGCGGCGGATTTCACGAAAGACCCGTCTTATAATAATTTCGGCTATACGGCCAATGAGTACGATAAGAAGGATTCCTCGGACAGATCCTATTGGTTCAGCCAGTACGAGGAGGGCATCTACGTCGGCTATCGCTATTACGAAACGGCATGGTATGAAGCGGAACAGGGGAATTATGCGGACTTCGATTACGATTCCGCGGTCGTCTATCCCTTCGGCTACGGCCTGTCCTATACGTCGTTTTCGTGGGAAATCGTGGACGATTCCTCGCTGAACGGCAAGGAAATATCGGAGGACGGCTCCTATACCGTCACGGTGAAAGTGACGAATACGGGCAGATACCCGGGCAAAGACGTCGTGCAGATGTATTGCGGCGCGCCCTATACGAAAGGCGGAATCGAAAAGGCGTATAAGGTATTGTGCGGCTTTGAAAAGACGCCCGAGCTTTATCCCTCATCGGAGAATGCCGCACACCCCGAGGACGCGGCGGACGGAAAGGATAAGCCGAATTCCTGTGAAATCACGCTCACCTTTACGCCGTACGACGTGGCGTCTTACGACTATTCGGACGCGAACGAAAACGGCTTTGTCGGTTACGAACTGGATAGCGGGAATTATACGATGTTCGTTTCCTTCGACGCGCACGACGATTTCGCGGAAATCCCGTTTACGGTCGGCGCGGACGGAATCCGCTATGAAAACGATCCCGACACGGATACGAAAATCGAAAATCTTTTCTCCGACGCGGAGGAGGGATTGGTCACGGAGAGACTGTCCCGTTCGGACTTTGCGGGCACGTGGCCTCAGAAGGCGACCGACGCGGACAAGACCGCTTCCGACGAACTCATCTCGTCGCTGACGTCCACAAAGAGCAACAATCCCGAATCGGATTCCTATACTATGCCCGAACAGGGCGTCGTTTCCGAAACGCCGTTGACGCTCCGCGATTTGCTCTATGACGAGGACGGGAAATTCGTCGGCAGGGTAAGCTACGACGACCCTCGCTGGGAGCAGCTCTTAAATCAGCTCACGGTCTCCGACCTCGGAAATTTATTTAACGACGGGTGCTTCCACAGCGTGGCGGTGCTCGGAATCGGGAAGCCGCTGACGATAGACACGGACGGTCCCGCGGGCTTTACGAACTTCATTCAGAAAGACCTCGTGACGAAAACCTGCGTGTATTGCAGCGAAGTGGTTCTTTCGAGTAGCTGGAATAAAGAAGTTCTCTATCAGATGGGCTCCTCCATCGGCGACGAAGGAATTTGGGGTAATATGGAGTCGGGCGGCTATCCCTATTCGGGCCTGTACGCTCCCGGCGCGAACATTCACAGAAGCCCCTTCGGCGGCAGAAACGGAGAATATTTCTCGGAGGACAGCTACCTGACGGGCATCTGCGCGGCGAAGGAAATCGAAGGCGCGGCGGATAAGGGCGTATATATGACGATAAAGCACTTTGCCGTAAACGAGCAGGAGACCAAGCGTTCCGTCTCGGGGCTCGTGAATTGGCTGGACGAACAGTCCCTGCGGGAATTGTATCTGAAAGCGTTTGAAATCGCCATAAAGGAAAGCGACGGCAAAGCGAGCGCGGTCATGAGCTCGTTCACAAGAATCGGAACGGTCTGGGCGGGCGGCGACTATCGCCTTCTGACGACGGTTTTAAGGGACGAATGGGGCTTCAACGGCTTCGTCATCTCCGATTTCAATACGAATTATTACATGAACTGTAAGCAAATGGCGTATGCGGGCGGAGATCTCAATTTGTCCAGCACGCGGTTCTGGAACGGCGCGGAGAACGCGAGCAGCGCCGCCGACGTCACGGTGCTTCGGAAGGCGGCGAAGAACATTTTGTATACGGTCGTGAACTCCAACGCGATGAACGGAAACATTATCGGCTATAAAATGCCGATATGGCAGGTCATCGCCATAACGGTGGAAAGCATTTTGGGCGGAATCGCAGTCGGCACGGGTATCTTCGTGTTCGTGCGCGCCGCCAGGAAACGCAAGGCGGGCTCGCCCGACGATACGTCCGCGGACGGTGCGGACTCTTCCGAACAAGGGTAACGCGCCCATGGTCGGTACACACTCTTCCGCAAAAGGGGAATCCGCCCTTTTGCGGGAGCGGCGGAAAGAATTTCCGCGGAAAATCAATCAGATTCAATCGACGTCATGTTGAAAGAATAAAATAAATCCGGGAGGAAAAGTATGTCAAAAACACAAAGCAAGAAGTTCAGGACAGTCCCCGTTTTGGCGGCGGCGCTGTCCCTGGCCGCCTGCGTGGCGGGAACGTCTGTGATGACCGATTATGTTTCGGCGTTTGCCGAATCGGAGTCGGGCGTCAAAAAGATTTCGGCGGATTATACGTCCTACGAAGAAACGCTTCGGGCGGGCGAAGACCTCAACGTCGAGCTTCAAAGCGAAGGCAGCGTATTGTTGAAAAACAATAACGACGCTTTGCCCCTTACGTCATCGGAAAGGAAAGTCACCCTTTTCGGCATTTGCAGCAGTAACCTTGTTACGGGCGGCGGCGGTTCCGGCGGCGGAACGGTAACCGACAAGATGAACGATTACGACCTGCACGAAGGTTTGGAAATGGCAGGCTTTGAGACGAATAAGGCCGTCAAGGCATTTTACGATGCGCAGTCGTACAGCGGCGGCAGCGGAACGGTCGGCGGTTCGACGGGTGAAGTAGACCAAACGGATCTCGACGGATTAAAGACCTATGAGGATTCCTTCAAGATGTATAACGACGCGGCCATCGTGGTGATCGGCCGTACGGGCGGCGAGATGAGCGACCGCGCGAGAAGCGGTTACGATACGACCGAGGAAGACCCGATCGGAAAACACTATCTGGAACTTTGCGACAACGAAAAGGCGTTGATCGACTATGTGACGCAGCACTTTGAAAAGGTAGTCGTGCTGATCAACAGCTCCAACGTAATGGAGCTCGGCTGGCTGGAAGACAACGAAAAGGTAGACAGTATACTTTGGATCGGCGGCACGGGTACGACGGGCACGGTCGGCGTCGGGAAGATTTTGAGCGGCGAAGTAAATCCTTCGGGCAAACTCGTGGACATCTACATGGCGGATTTGAAGAAGGATCCCACTTGGTTCAATTCGGGCGACCTGACGCACATCGAAGGCGGAACGAGCGCCATGTATACGTCCGAGGGCCTGTATGCTCCCTCCAATACGCAATATGACCAATATAACGCGCTGGTGTATAAAGAGGGCATCTACATGGGCTATCGTTTCTATGAAACGGCGGCGGCAGAGGGCTATTTTGCGGAAGGCAAGTACGATGCGAAAATCGGCACGATCCCCGAGAAGTACGACGGCGACGCATATTACAACAGGGATACGGGCGTCATTTATCCCTTCGGTTACGGCATGAGCTATACGAGCTTTGCTTGGAGCGATTATACGGTCGATATTCCCGAAGATGCGAACGGCGACATAACCGTGACCGTGACGGTAACGAACACGGGCGACGTCGCGGGCAAGGATGTCGTTCAGGTATACGCGCATTCCCCTTACATCGAGGGGGAAATCGAGAAATCGGAAGTAGACCTCGTCGCATTCGACAAGACCGACTTTCTCGAACCCGGGGAATCCCAGACGCTTACCATTACCTTTGAATACAGCGTGCTCGCGCAATTCGACTCCGAGGACGCGAATAAGAACGGCAAGTCGGTGTACGAAATCGACAGCGCGGAGGAGGCGTATAACCTTACGCTTCGCACGGATTCCCACACCGTCAAGACGGACGCGGAAGGCAAGCCGCTCAAATACGAATGGAGCATAGACGACGATATTTGTTACGAATATACCGTGGACGGAAAACTGATGACCGCGGACAGAGAGGGCGCGAAGGACGGAACGAAGGTCTACGCGATGTTCTCTCAGGGCGATATCTATGATTCGCTCCTCGGGAAAGACGCCTCCGACATGGGCTTTGTGACCCGCGCGGGCGGAAAATTCGGTCTCCCGACTACGGCGAGCCAGGCTGATTTGACCTATGACAAGAAATATCTCGAATACATGGATTTGACGAACGAGTTTACTCCCGACGAGGATTACGCGGCAGACGGCAGCGCGAATACGGCGATCGGCGCCGAGAAGTGGGTCCGCGCAAGCAAGCCCGCGAGCTGGACGCAGGCCGACGAGACGGCGGAAGGGCTCGACGCGAGCACGCTTGCGGGAAAGAGCTACACGGCGCCTACATATGATCCCGAGACGAAGACGTGGACGGAGTCGGACGACGAAGACACGAAGGCTTGGGAAGAATTTCTGAACAAGATGAGCTGGAATGACCTCGTGACGCTCGTAAGCAACGGCCAAAACGGAGCCGTGGCGCTCGAATCCATCAACCTTCCCAATGCGGACTATAACGACGGTCCCGGGCAGTTGAAGGGCGGCGGAAACAGCACAAAGACGGGCGATTACGGAACGTATTATGTCAGCCATGTGGTCATCGCGTCTACCTGGAACACGGAGCTGGCGGAGAAACAGGGCCAGATCATCGGAAACGAATCCCTCTATCTCGGAACGGAAGGCTGGTGGGGCCCCGGCGCGAACATTCACCGCACTCCCTTCGGCGGCAGAAACTTTGAGTATTATTCTCAGGACGGCTTGCAGGGCGGAAAGATTGCGGCAGCGGTCATGAAGGGAGTACAGAAGAAGGGCGTGCAGGTATTTATCAAACACCTCGGCGCAAACGAGCAGGAAAATCTCAGAGCCGAACCGAACAACGCGGTAGTTGCAACCGAACAGTCTTTGAGGCAAATTTATTATAAGTGTTTCGAGCTTGCCTTCACGGAAGGCAAATGTAACGGTTCCATGACGTGTACGACCCGCACGGGCGTCGTGGCCTCTGCGAACAATTACGCGTTCCTTACGGAACTCATTCGCGGCGAGTGGGGAGCGGGCAACGCGCTCTTCATGGAGGACGTGGAAGCGGAAAATTGGCACGTTATGGATCATAACCTTCGCGCGGGCAACTCGCTGCCTTTGACCGACAGAACGGGCAGAATCAGCGGAACGTGGGATTCGGCGAATCAATATGTAACCGTCAATAAATCCGCTTCCGACACGACGCAGGTCGTGAGTTATACGCAGTGGTATGCGGTGAGAAGCAACGCGCAGCGCGTCATTTACAGCACGATCAATTCCAACGCCATGAAGAACGGCTATGATCTGAGCGCGTTTGCGGATAAAACGCTTGCCGTCGCACAGAAAGGCGTGAGCTATAACGCTTCGGTGGGAACAAAACTTTCGGGCGTTTCGATTCAGTCGTATTCGATCGTGGACGGAGCGCTTCCCGAAGGCTTGACGCTTTCCTCCGACGGAACGATTTCGGGGAAAGTGACGAACGCGGAAGCAAAGACGTACACCTTTACCGTTCAGGTAAACTGCGACCTTTGGGTTACCAAGACGGCCGATTATTCCATTACCGTCGAGGAAGCGCTGACGATCGACGAATCGTCTCTGGCGGGCCTGACGGCGGGAACGGACTCCGAATTCCAGATTGCGGCGGGTATCGACGCGGCAAATTACGATGAAGTTGTATATACTGTGACGGCGGGTACATTGCCGGAAGGCATGCAGATCAACTCCCAAGGGCTGGTATACGGCACGCCGACGGCGGCGGGAGATTATACGTTCACCGTACAGGTCAAGGCGACCAAGACGGAAGGCGAAGGCACTACCGCGACGGTTACGGAGGATGTTCTGACCCGTGAATTTACGGTGACGGTGGCCCCGCAGGAGTTCACTTATACGGTGACGTTCAATACGCAGGGCGGCAGCACGGTGAGCTCTCAGTCGGTAGCGGCGGGCGAAAAAGTTACCATTCCCGCGGCTCCGACCAAGGACGGTTATGAATTCGGCGGCTGGTATTACGACGAAGCCTGCACCGCCGTGGCGGATTTGGGCAACGCGGTAGACGGGGACATCACCCTGTACGCGAAGTGGGTGACTCCCGTTGACTCGACGGCTGCGGAGAGCGGCTGCGGTTCAGCCCTGAACGGCGGAGCGCTCGCTTTGGCGGGAACGTTGGCAATCGGTTTGGGCGCAGTCCTGCTGCTTCGCAAGAAGGAAAATTGACGGACTTCTTTGCATGAAGGGAAGAGAGGCGCGGTAAAAAGCGCCTCTCTGTTTTATTCTCGGCGCCTCTTCAAAATTTTCATGCCTTTTGTCCTTCCAGAAATACCGTTTGACGCGGAAATCTTGAATCCGCGGACAGAGGGTGATAAAATGTATTTGTGGGAGGGAAAACATGGAAGATGCAATCATATTTTCTTCGCCGATACTGCTGTTGATTTTTTTGATTTCTTTTCTGCTTCATGCCTTTGCGGAGCGGACGGACAAGGCGCGGTACTTTTTTTTGTTTTGTTCGGTGGCGGTTTTCGTGTTCGGAGAAATTTATTCTTTTTTAAACGGAGCGGAATATCTGGAAATCTGTATTTTTGCGCTTCTCTATTTTTTGACGACGGTTTTCGATCCTCAATCATTCGGCGGTAAAAACAAATGAATTTCAATTCTTTGTCCTTTTTGATATTTTTACCGATAACGGTCTTTCTGTATTGGGTTCTTCCGCATCGTTTCCGTTGGATAATGCTTCTCGCCGCGTCGTACTTTTTCTATATGAGCTGGAACGTCTGGCTGGGTTTTCTCATGTTCGTGACGTGTCTGGTGGCGTATCTCTGTTCGCTTTTGATTTCCCGAACGGAGAAAAAGAAAGTCAAGAAGCTGGGGCTTGCGATAGCGGTCGTCTTTTGTCTGGGCGTTTTGATCTTTTTCAAATACATCAATTTCCTGTTGGAGAACCTGACGGGAGTGATTCGGCTGTTCGGCGGAGAGATAGACGATATTTCCCTGAATATTCTCCTGCCCGTCGGAATCTCGTTTTATACGTTTCAGACGCTGTCGTATGTCATCGACGTCTATCGCGGGGATTTCGAGGCGGAGAAACACTTCGGCTATTTCGCGCTGTTCGTTTCGTTTTTTCCCCAACTCGTCGCGGGTCCCATCGAGCGTCCCGGCAAACTTCTCCCCCAACTGAAAGAGGAGCGGAAATTCCGAAAGGAATACTTTACGGAAGGAATGGAATTTCTGCTGATCGGCTTTTTTCGGAAATGCGTGCTCGCGGATATGTGCGGGGTGTTCGTGAACCATGTCTTTGCGGATTTATCGCAGGCGAACGCATTGTCTGTAACCTTGGCGGCGCTGCTGTTTTTCGTCCAGATTTACTGCGATTTTGCGGGTTATTCGGAAATCGCGATGGGTTCGGCGCGGCTGATGGGAATGAGCCTTTCCCGCAATTTCAATAAACCGCTGCTTTCGGCGAGCTATACGGAATTTTTCCGCCGCTGGCACATTACGCTCAATCAGTGGTTTACGCAATATGTATATATCCCGCTTGGCGGCAATCGGAAAGGCAAGGCGAGAAAGATCTTAAATACTTTAATCGTATTTACATTGTGCGGTCTCTGGCACGGCGCGAATTGGACCTATGTCTTTTGGGGGCTCTACGCGGGGATTATGGTAAGTTTGGAGAGCGTGTTATTACCTCGGATATCCGCAGTTTTTCAAAGGAAAAATGTGGACTTTGAAGGGAAAACGGTGCGTTTTTTCAGAATATTTATCGTCTACATATTCATGATTCCTTCTCTCTTATTGTTCAGAGCGCAATCCATCGGGGAGTTTTGCGAAGCGTTCGGAAAAATTTTCACGGCCTTCGGATTCGGGAACGGTTATTTTGAATCTTCGTTCGAGTCGTTGGGAATGAACGGTCTGCAATTTATGTTCGTCGGCGTTTCGTTGTTTGCGATGAGCCGATTAAACAATCTGTATCCCGATTGGGAGAAAGCGGGCGTTTCTCGGGAGCTGACCGAAACGGAAGCCTCGCGCCGTACATTGACGTTTTTGTTTATGGCGGTATGCGTTGCGCTGTGTTGGATAGCGCTTTTGTCGGACAATAGTTTGAGCGACTTTACATATTTTCAATTTTAGGGGGCAGAGATGAAATCCGTCAGGTTTGCGATATGCGACGACGATGAAATCAGTTTGGAAATATTGAGTGACTTGGTCGTAAAGGTCTGCAAGAAGCACGATATTTTGGCGATTGTGGACGGTTATGATTCGGGCGGGAAGCTGTTGGAGTATATCGGCGGGCATAATTATGCGGCGATTCTCATCGATATGAACATGCCGAAGATGAACGGAATACAGCTTGCGAAACGCTTGCGCTCGTCGAAAAATTGTCCGAACCTGATTTTCGTGTCGGGACAGGAGGAGAGCGTATTTTCTACTTTTCAGGTCAGTCCCTTCGCTTTTATCCGCAAGAACAAACTCGACGAAGATATCGATATGGTTTTGAGTTGGTTCATAGAAGACTATTTCGACCACGGTCAGACGTTAGAAGTGCCTGCCGCGGAAAAAGAAGTCTTGATTTTCAAATATAGCGAGATCGTGTATATCGAGAGCTGTAAGCGCGTCCAATACGTGCATCTTGTCGGAAACAGGACGGTGGAAATTCATTCCAACATGGCAGAGCTGGAAGAAAAGCTGCGCGGAAGTCCCATAAAATCCGTTCACAGGAGTTATTTGGTCAATTATCGTTACATTTCGAGAATCGATCGTACGGAATTGAAATTGACCGTGGGAGAGAGCATTCCCCTGAGCCGCAACCGCGCAAACGAGGTGCGGGAGGAATATCTCAAATACATTTGTTCCAAGGGCAATCTGAATTTATAACCGAATTTTTTCGGTAGTATTGTTTTGGTTAGGGTTGTTGTCGTCGGGAGACGTGAGCGGCTTTGAATATTTTCAATTTTAGTAGAGGCAAGAGATGAAACCGAGCGAAAGAAAACTTTACGACTACTTAGAGGAATATGCCCAAAAGCGAGGCGAGGAACGATTTTTGGCAGACGAAGAGAACAGCTATACGGTGAGCGAAACGTTTGGAATCGTGAAGAGCTTGGCGGAGCAGCTGGAAAACGCCGGAGTGAAAAGCGGAGATTTTGTGTCGGTGAAGGCGGATAGGACGGTAAAGACGATTCTGGTGTTTTATGCGCTGGAAATAATGGGCGCAGTGGCGGTAATGCACGACCCGCGGGAGCGTATGACGCACGATATTCGGATTGAGGACGGAATCTTAAACGCGTACGGTCGGGAGACAACGCTTTCGTTCGAGGCGAGGGAAGTGAAGAAGCTGAAAGTGTCGGAGGACGGAAAAGCGGCGGGAGCGGTGATTTTTACTTCGGGCT
>ERZ1106930.33-NODE-33-length-84819-cov-20.444729_pt1 | contig 84819 bp, 72 predicted proteins | sample MGYA00403663_ERZ1106930 | MGnify/ENA primary metagenome ERZ1106930 (study PRJEB35170, sample SAMEA104062438) | human gut metagenome | biome: human gut; feature: human-associated habitat; material: faeces | place: Denmark | collected 2012-06-26 ... | reverse complement strand
CATCAAACTAAAAGGACTCTTTCTTCCTATTTATCAATATAATTTATACATTCTATTGAATTTTAATTTTTGTTAAAAGTCTTCTGTCTGCTTTGTTTTTGTTTCTTCTTATCTATGGAAAATTGTAAAAGAAATACGCACACTTAAAAGTGTGCGTACAACTCATTATGTCTTTAGTTGATAAAAATATTGCCCTCTTTTCTTAGGTAAACACTATAAATTTGCCTTTGACAAATTTAATTTGAAATTTGTATTGTAAATAACTAAATTAAATATCAAATCATTTGACTCTAATAAAAAACCGATTTGAATGCTCATATTATCATTAGATAAAGGTTTATAATTGTGCAATACTGAAACTTCATACTTAATTGGTTTTCTATCTTTTCTTCCTATGCGTACAAATTGAATTAATTTCTTTAATTGCTCATCAATTACTAAATTTAATTCTTCTGAAGCGGAACCCTCACTTTTTATGAATAGATAAACATAATATTCTATTGCAATCTTTAATAAAAATCTCGAAATCTCATATTCATATTTTTTATCATTCAATTCAAACCCTTTTGTAAAAAACATTTTTGGCAGGGTTTCCAAAAATTTATTTATTGCTTCGGGCAACATACCGATCATTAAACAATTCTCGCCATTAACTTTTTGCCAATGAATATCACACTTTTCTCCGCAAAAAAGTGCATCACTATTAGGTATTCGACCTCGCTTACTTTCAATTAATTCATAAAATCTTAATTGTTTAAACCCATCCAAATTTAACACAGGGCTTTCTATTTCTCTGGAAAAATAATTATTGCATTTATCACATACAATACCTTTATCTAAAATCAATTCTTCATTGCCCAACGATTCGGGAATAATATGTTCAACGCTTTCAGAATTGGTGCTATCCTGATTACAAAATATACACTTTTGTATTTTTCGCATAACCTATTAGACCTCATTTATTTAAATTTAGTATTCTTCAAATATTCAGCGCGGTTTGCAATATCGCAATATATAGTTGATTTATTAATACCAAGTAAATCAAGTTCATTCAAAACTTTTTCTTTATTATTAACCTCAAAGTAATATACTTCAATTTCATTATCAAGTTGTATATCTCTATTTCCAAGCAAACCAAAAATTAGAAACAGTCCTTCTTGCTTTTTTTGTCTTTCGTTTTGTATTAATGGTCTTACAACATATCTCTTTAACAAATCTTTTGCTACCGTTTTATAATTTACAAAAGCTGATCGCTCTCTCATTACTTCACCGATTAAACGTTCAAACTGAAAACATCCATCATAATCATTGTTTTCACTCTTTGTTATGCCTCCAATATACTCATTTGTCAACCGTCCTTTATACTTTTCAAACATTTCTTTATCAGCAATAAAATCACAAATAAACTCATAAACACTTTTTTGTTGATTAGAATTTAAATGAGAAATACACGACAAAATTAATGCCCTATCACTATCATAATTTAAGACTTCCCTCGTTTTAAATATATAAAAATACCCTGCTTCGTTAATGTGGTTACAACAAGCAAAATATAATGCAACGAGCGGATTACTTGTTAAATCTAATAATCTCGTCGGACACCAGTAATGTTGCATTTTTGATAATCTACTAAGATTAGATAGGTTCTCAAATTCTTGAGGAAAATTTGTGAGAATATCATAATAATAGTCATATTCTTTGCCAACATAATCATTACGAAAAACCTTTGGCATCAATTTTGTATTCAAATAATCTTTTGGTTCTCCACGATAAAACAGTTGTTCTTGACTTTTGTCAATCCTCAATTGTTTCTCTTGCAACTTATTAACCAATTCACCTACACTTGTAATAGTCGCAATTTTTTCTATATTTCGCCACAGAATAAGTTCACTCATAGTTTTTAATTCCTTTGACAGATTTTTTCTTGATAAATTTCTATGCAAGCGTTTTCAATATTCAGCCGCTTTAACAGCCCACTTAATTTTTCTATTGTTGAATATTTATATCTAATCGTCTCATTCACTTTCTTAAAGTTTTCATCATTATATGTCAACGCCAGCAATTCAATTGTTCTTTTGTATGTTAAAACGTCAACACCTTTCATACTGATACCGACATCAAGTATTTCAAGCAAAGATATTAAATCTATTATCGCATCCGTAAACTCTAAATAAACTTTCTTTAATAAAAAGTCGCCAATCGTCTTTTGTTTATTCACTATCGCATTGGTATAAATCTCTACTTTATCATCTTGATACGCTGTAAGCCCAATATTATTGAACAACGTATAGCCTACCACCATTCCTTTGCCTTTTTTGGTATAGGCGTTTAATATATCTTTACTATTAGTGATTTTATTACCAACCCTATATATGCCTTTTGAAACAGTATGTACTGCCTCCTCATCTTCAAGGCGATTAAATATTTTAAGCAATGTTTTGTATGGAATATCCGAAAACACGCTATTCCTAACGATAGAAATGTCTATCAAAGAATCAGCGTGCTTTTCGCAATATTCTCTTATTTGCTTTGTATAGTTCACTATTTATGCTCCTTACCATAAGCATTATAACATATTTTTCGCATAATGAAAAGCCGACACTCTCTGTTTTTTCGGAAAATGTCGACTTTTTTTCTTGGGTTTAGTGGATAAAAATGCTACCTTTATCCATTGTTTGATTATTAATCATCTATTTCAATATTTTATTCGTAAAAAATAAAACACCTATTGCTGTCTAACCACTGGGGTTCGGATTGCAATAGGTGTATCACATGGTGGAACTGAAAGCCGCAAAAACGCACACCATATTATATCAGATAAACAGAACGGAATACTATTGCCAAGTCGATTTGCCGCTTTCAGATTATCCGCTATACGGCAAACAATTAGTCGCAAGCCGGGGCTAATGCCTTGCCGCTGGCTTGCTCCGTGCAAACGGCTGTCATTGCGTCTTTATAGATCCGCTTTGACAGCCGTTTTGCTTGTTCCTTATTCGGCGGCAAATCGGCATATATGTTTTTGCTTTCGTCGTTGAAATAAATCACGCTAACGCCAAGCGGAAAAGCCTTTACACTTTTCAAAACTTATTCCCCCTAATAATTGATTATAGCCCACCCAAGAACCCACCCGAACGGAATTAGAAAGGCATATCCCCGTCGTCTGCAATCTCTATGAGCGTAGGCGGCTTTTTTAGTTCTCCCGTGAATTTGTTTACGGGAATATCCTTGCTTTTGTCAAAGTCATATACCGCCGTTATCCGTCGGCAGAACGCCGCCCACGTTTTCGGCTCTGATTGCTGTATATTCGTATATTGTTCTTTCAATGAGAGGTTGGAAACGATATACACGGTATCATAGCAAGCCACGCGGTTATAGTGCCGCCCGCGTATGCGGATAGGCTGCCCGTCCAAATAGTCCAGTATTTCCGAGATTTTGAAAGAACTGCGGAACTCGTCAAGAAACAATATCTTTTCGCCGTTGTAATCGTCTATCCAGCCGAACTCGTAATTCGTCGTTCGGTACACGTCATCGTAGCCGTGTTTTTGGAATACATAACTTGTCTTTCCGCACCCCGCCGAGCCGTAAATGTAATAGACTTTCATATTACGAAACACCCGCTTGAACTTATTTTCCAAGTGCGATTGCCTGTATTCTTTTGCCCATTTCATAACGCGGATAAAGCGGTTGCCGTGTTTTTTGGAAAGGTCGTAAAAACTCATTCCGTTTTCTATATCGTGCATAATATCGGTTAAGTCTGTTCGTTCGCCGTCCTCGATAAATTCGCTGTATTCGTAGAATTGCGGGCTTATGCGCGTTTCTTCGTCCATACAGTATTCACGGGCTTGTGAACGCTTGCCCCGCCTTGCCTCGATATGCGCGTCAACACCGATATTTGCTTTTGAAAGGTACTTTTTTATGGTAGTAAACCATTTTTGTTGGGTAAACTCAAAATAACCTTGATAATGTTCCGTACCCGTTTCGGGGGCTTTTTCTCTTTGAAAAACCACATAGCGCAGGTCGGGCAAAGTTTTCAAATAGGTTATAAATTCTTGTTCACTTTGTACGGGGTTATTTATTGTAAAGCACCAGTCGCGCGCTTGTGAATTTTTTTTCGTTTCGGTCGTTTCGTCCGATACAGACAAATCAATTTTAATCTTATCGTCCATAATACCCTCAAAAAGTGTGACAGTGTGACGGGGTGGACTGGTAATACTAAGTCCACCCGCGCACACGGGCGGCTGTCGCCGCCCGTGTGTTGCCCGTTTGGTTACGGGTGCAGAAGATCGGCGGGCAAAACGTAAATGAGCGTTTCGCTCTTTCGTTTTCTCCGTTCTTCCGCTTGCCGCCGTTTCTGCTCCCGCCGCAGTAGGCGAAAATCTTTGATAAGTTCCTTTGTTACAAACTTTGTGTTCTTGTTCAGAATACCGATTTTCGCTTTGTAGTCGAAAATCACGTCGTCGGTGATTTCCTTGAAAAAGCGCGGCGGCAGTTGTGTATCGCTTTCTTTCATCGCGTTGAGAATGTCTATATTCTCAAAGATGAGCGCAAGTTTTTCCTTGTGCAGTTCGGCAAAGTCTAATTTCTCCATAAGTCCGTTACCTCGCTTTTTCTATCCTCTTTCGGGAACAGCGGATAGCGTTCGCACCGTGCAAGCATAGCCGCCTTATTGTTGCCCGTAACCTCTGCGGGCGTTGTGTGGTAGTTGCCCGTCATACCGTTGTAAAAGTATTCCTTGCCGCTGAAACTATCCACGCAATTATAAATATTCCCGTAATGCGTATATGCCTTTTTGACGGCTAATTTCGCGTTATCCGTGTCTTTATAGCGGGCATATTGCCGCACGCCCGTAAATTCCAAGCAATGCCATACCGTTTTGACGAGCCGCCCGTGGCGGTCGTAATAATCGCGCTTGCCTTGTACCTCTATGAGTTTGTCCGCAAGGGAACGAAAGCGTTTATCCGCGCTGTCGTCTATCTGCGTGTCAGCCCACATCTGAACGCCGACTTTCCTTTGCCGTTCGATATACCGCAGAAAGTAATCGGCTACCCGTTCGGCGGTCATTGATTTGCGGCTGTCTAATTTGCTTTGAATTTCGGGCAGAAAGATTTTCGCATACGGCAGTAAATAGCAGACCTCGTGAACGCCGTCATAAAGCCCGATTTTTTCAAACTGTAATTCCATAGATACGCGCGGCATATATCCCAAGCCCCGCGCAATGAACGTATCGTCCACGACATAGACAAGGTGCCGAACGTGCGGGGCAAGCGACAGATTATCCCAACCGCCCGCACGCAGCCGCGCGATCTCCTGTTTACATAAGAGCAGGTCGCTGATCGCGCGCGGCGGTATCATATATTCGCAAGCAAAATGCGCGAGTAATGTTGTTTTACCCACGCCGCGCTCCCCGACAACGTAAGTCAGATAATAGATTTTTTCCATAGGCTACCCCGAAAAGAGAAAGGGAGCGAACGCGCGCGCCCGCTCCCTGCATTGTGTTACTGTTTGTCTTTCGGCTTTTTCTTTGCCGCCGGTTTGGGCGGTGCGGCGGGCGGTGCTGCCGCTTCGTTCTTTTTCAGATTGTCGTAGATGTAAAAGGAATTGCGCCTGCCGATATTCCCCATATGCGCGTATGCGCTCCGTTGCCCTTTGCGATAGGACTTGATTTCGTTCGGGGTAAATTGCTTTGCGTATTCCTTTTTCTGTTCGGTGGTGTAAGGAACATATTTTTTGTTTTCTTCGCTCATAGATTGCTCCTTGTTTGCGGGTTTATCGCCCGCTATGCTTTCAGGCTTTGAAACCATAACGAGAACGGGCGAGCCGTCTGCGGCTTTTGCGTATGTGCCTTGATACCCTGCGGGAATTTTGGTGTTTGCCATAGTTTAACCTTTCTTTGCGGGCGTTGCCGTTTCGTCCTGCGCCGCCTTTGCAATGAGCAGTTCGACAATGGTATTCGTTGCGCGGGGCAGGAAGTAAAAGTATTCGTCGTCATTGAACATTTTGAGAACGACGGCGATATATTCCGCGCCCGTCTTTTCGCTTGTGCGGCGTTCGAGCGTAAAGCTCTTGAACGGTTCAACGCCCAGTTCGGTGCAGGTTTGGATAAGTTCGACGACCTCTTTGTCGCACCATACATCGGCGGAACGCCCGTTGACGAGTTCCACGCGGACAAAGTAATTTTTGCTGCCGCGTTTCGCGGGCTTTGCAACGATTTTGATTTCCTTGACTACCTTGTTGAGATTTTCCATTTTTTACTCTCCTTGAAAGATATTTATTTGCAACCCGCGCCGACCTTGCGCACCGATCGGCGCGGGATATGCCGAAAGAAGTTAGCCGCGTTTTTCCTTGATTTTCTCTATTATCGTTTTGATTAGTCTGAACGGCGCGGAGATAAGCCACCAAAGCCCCTTGAATATCCAAACTATCAATTTGCCGATAAAGCCGATGATTGCAGGGAAAAACATAATGAGCAGGAACAATCCGACGATAACGCCCAGTACGATGAGCAGAATTTGCCACCATTCCAAGCCGTCGGGAATATACACGGGCGGCGTTATATCGTTCACTATGTCGATAGGGTCAGACACGGCAGGGATAACCGTATATGCGCCGTCCTTTTGGAAAGAGAGCTGAATAATGTCAAAGTCCAAAAATACGCTCTCCCAAGCGCGATAGGCTTGCCCGCTTGTGTGCTTGTCGCTCCATAAAAAGCCCTTGCCCAGTTTGATTATATCGACCGCCGCGGAATAGTAATCGGAAGTCGCAAAGCGGAATAAAATGACGACCTTTTCTTCGTCGGCGGTCGAGGTGTCAACGGTGATTGCCTCGTTGTAATAATCGCGCAGGGCGGACACGTCGTGCGGGTTGATTAAGAGCCGTTCGGAGATTTCTTCGTCCGTGCCGTTCAAATCGTCCGCTTTCAGGGTGTAGATAGGCGCAACGGTGCGGCTTTCCTCTTGCGGGATATTGCCCGTCATTGCGTTCCATAAGCCCCAGTTTATCCAGTTATCCCAAAAGGACGGGTCGTTTTCCTGCGTGCAGTAGGCGTATATTTGCACGTCGTACTTTTCCGCGTTTTCAACGGTAAATTCCTGCCCGCTGTCCAGTAAGCCCAAAGAGCCGCCGTTTTCTATCTTCGTGCCGTTCAGACAGAGGGAAAGACCGTTGCCGCCGACAACGGGAGGACTGCCGCCCTGCGTGAAATAGAAGTACAGGAACACACCGACGCCCGCAAGCAAAACCACGACCAACAGCACGATAAGTATGCGTTTGAGTTTTGCCATACGTTACCCCTTAAAAGACAAAGCCGCTTTGATTGAGCGAGATATTCTCCGTCGCCATATAGACGGTGTTCACGTCAAGCCCCAGTTTGTACCAAGTATCGCACTCCACATAGGAAACCGAAATAGCATTGTCCGTCTTGAAGATGCCGACCTTAAATACATTTTCTTCCCCGACTTCGTTTGTCGCCGTGCGAAGTGCCGACATAACCTCGTCCGAAAAGCTGGTGTCGAGCAGATTATAAAACACGGTATTCCCGTATGCGCCGTCCGTAAATTCCACTTCGCGGGTATGCGCGTATTCGCTGGATAAGTTTACACGTTTCATTCTCCGCGTAATATCCTTGCCCGAACCGTTTGCCTTGTTGTACGCCGCAATAAATTCGTCCGTAAAGGCAACACCCACACAGATAAATTCATTGTAGTCGCTTTCGCTTTTACCGAGATACGGGATCGTGCCTTCCGAATAGGAATAGTCGATTTCCATTGTATGCGTTTCGTCAAGCTGCGCCTTAAACCCGCAGGAAGTCGTGGAGAGCGCAGAGCCGCCGAGTTTCAGGCTGTTCACGTTCAGGCGTTGCTGATAGTCCACCGTGCAAGTGGCGGCTTTGTCCGCGTTGCCCGCCGCGCTCACCGTAAGTATCACCTGTTCCGAAAAGGGCTTTACGCAGGCAAGCGTAGCCGTGAGCGCGCCCTCTTCCGCGGGCGTTATCGTTACATAGTCCGTTACCGTCTTGCCCGTAGCCCACGCAGAACTGCCGTTTTTCCACGCGACCGACCAGTTTGCGCGTTGCAATGCCGTGGTGGGCTGAATGGTCGCCGTTATCGTATAACTGTTTTCCGCCAATGCGTTGACTTCGTTCGCGCTTGCCGACATCGCTTTGACGGACAGCGAAACGCCGCTCATTTCGTCGGGCGTTACGATAAAGCCCGTTTCTGTCTGTTCGTCGGGCGGCGTTTCCTTTTTGTCGAACCACCCGCAAATAATGCCCGCAATGAGTATGCCGACAATGAGGAACGCAAGGAGCGTACACACCCATTTCACCGCGTCAGACTTCTGATGATTGAAAAGTTCGTTGTTCATTGTTACCTCCGAATTATTTTGATTTTTGAACGGCAAGGGCTAATCTTTGCCTTTATCCGCAAACGGGTTTTGCTTGCCGATTGCCGCCCAGTCGATATACTCTGCCGCATTGTCCGCGCCAAAGTAATAGATAAACCGCCGCGCCGTTTCTTCGCCTACCGCCGTACCGCCGAGCAGTTTTTCGACCTCTCCGACCGTAACGCCCATTTCCCGCGCCAGTATCGCCGCCGAAAGTTCGTTCTTCTGCATAAAGGCTTGCAACAGTTCTGTTTTTACTTTCATTTGCCACGCTCCCGTTTTTTTAGTAGGCAGTTTTTTTGCCTCTACCTATAAGCACGAAAACGGGGCAATTATAAGGTTTTTTCCAAAAATTTTTTTAATTTTTTCAAAACCGTTGCAAGTTGTTGCGTGATTGCGGGTTGCGAAACACCTTTTTCCTTTGCGATTGCCGTTAATGTCATATCCTTGAAAAATACCTGTTCCGCCAAGTCCTTTTGCTTGTCCGATAGTGCTGCCGCTATTGCATTATGTATTCGCTCTTCGTCCTCGCTCCGTAGCAGAACGGAAAGAGGATCGGCGGCAGGGCTTGCAAAGTCTATCCCGCTTTCGTTCAGATAGTCCAATGAGATATGCCGCCGCGTTTCTTTCCAATGGTTGCGCTTTTCCTGTTGTACCAGTTCGGCGTATAGGGCATAAAATTCGTCCGTTACCTCGATTTCGCTTGTCGTGCCGTCCGCAAATATGTACTTGATTGTCTGCAAAATAATTATCCTCCCGATTGAATTTTGAAAAGGTTGAATTTTCCAAAATTCGCGCGGGAGGACTGCGGCATTTTATAATGCGACTTTTTTCGCAGAGCATAAAAAAAGCGCTCACGCGGTTTTGCGTGAACGCCTTTATAATGTCATTTATTAAAAAGCCTTGTGGGTATTTACTGATTAAAATAGCGAATAGGTCGGCAAGGGTTGCCAACGGCAACACAGTTGTCAGGAATTGACCGATTAACTACACTGCCTGCGCCGATTACGCTGTTTTTTCCGATAACAACATTGGGCAAAATGATTGCACCGCCGCCAATCCAAACGCCGTCTTGTATAATAATCGGTTCAGAATATGTACTAAACCAATTTACATTTTTTTCTCGCCAATTTTTTATCATTCTTTCATTCGGGTCAGTAGAATGAGAAGCCGTATAAATCTGAACATTTGAAGCAATTAAAACATTATTTCCGATAATTATTTTCGCATCGTCAACGAAAGTACAATTCATATTGATTATAACATTGTCGCCGATATAAATATTTTTGCCGTAATTACAGTGAAACGGTGTGTCGATTGCTACATTGTTTCCTATTTTTCCAAACAAGGCAGTTAAAATTCGCCGACGATTTTCTGTATCGTCATAATCTGTTAGGTAATATTCTCTGGTAAGTTTTCTTGCGTTTGCGATGATTTGCAAATCGGCTTTATTTACACTGTTTACGGTGTTTCTCACTTTATTTTCTCTTTCTATCCAGCACTGTAAATCTTGAATACTTCTTGCCAAATAAGTCGGCATGGCATTTTCTAATTTTTCTATATCTGCGGTTTCAGCCCAAGCAGCGGCAACCGCGGAAACGCCTGCTCTTCTTGAAGACATTATATCGCTTACAGTATCGCCAACGTAGATAACATCTTGTTTAGATAACGAAAAAACTGAAATAATTTGCTTAATATATACAGACTTATCCGTACCTTGTTCATTCCCGTATTTTATCTGCGCAAAATATTCAGCAAGACCCAGTTCTTGTAATGAAATATCAAGAGATTTTTCCCCTTTTCCCGTAACCAAAGCCACAAATATGCCTTGCTCTTTAAGCCATTGCAAAAATTCCTTTATTCCGCTAAAAGGTTCAGGACACATTTGCCTATGTAAATCTTTGTAATATTGCAAATATAACGTCAGACCTTCCTCATAACTGTCGGGCAATAACTTTTTAATAATTCCTTCTTCCGACACTCCGAAAGTGTTTATTATTTCGCTATCTGTTAAAATTTTACCCGATAATTTTTCTATTGATTTACGAAAACTTGTTATACATAGCGGAAGTGTGTCCGCAAGAGTTCCGTCCATATCAAAAATCACACATTTAATCATTTTATCCGCTCCCTTGAGATTTTTAGCAGTTCAGAAATCGTAGCAACGCATTTATGGAGGAAAAATAAAATTGAGCGTTGCATTGTTTTGTTGTTTTACCGTTCCATAGGGCAAGCCCTGCGTCGATATTCGCGGCATTTGCACACATAATATCCGTAATCACTATTTTTCGTATTTTTTTGCGTTTGTGCTCTCCCATATCGACAAACTTTAACACTATAATTATAGTGCAACTCATATCCCTATTGATATAAAAATAGTGCTATTTATTATAAGTATTGTGCCGTTTTGGTCATTTTGAAATTGACACGAGCAGCCTTCGTATGCTAAAATAATAAAAAATTGCAGAGGTTTAGGTATGAAAGTCGTCAAATCTATTAAAGTAGATACTGTAACCAAAAAGGAGATTTTCAATGACTATTCAGACGATTTTCCCTGTATGGTTAATCAGGCAAACCTTGACGAATACGGGGTGTTATGGCACTGGCACAATGCTTTTGAATTATTCTATATGCAGGAGGGCGAAATCGAATATTATACGACGAGAGGGCAAATGACCTTTGAAAAGGGAACGGGCGGACTTGTAAACACGAATGTTATACATTCTACAAAGCCACTGTCAAAAACAGAAAGAAACATACAACTGTTACATATCTTTGATAGTTCGTTTATTGCGGGTGGCACAGGTAATCGTATCGACCGCAAATATGTAACACCGATAGAAAAAAATGCACAGTTTGAAATAATACCGATAAAACCCGTAGGCGAAACAGAAAAACGAATATTATCGGATATAAAAAATTCATTTGCGTTAAGAGAGGATAGTTTCGGTTACGAAATACACTTGCGGAACCTGCTTTCTGAAATATGGCTTAACATACTACAATTACTGCCCGATACGGACGATAAAGTAAAATTTGATAAGCCAAATTATCTGTTAAAGCCTATGTTAATTTATATCAATGAGAATTATCATAGAAAAATCAGTGTGAAAGAAATCGCGGCGGCTGGTTTTGTAAGTTCAAGGGAATGTTACAGAATATTCCATAATTGCTTGCATACGTCGCCTGTTGAATATATCAACGAGTATCGCCTACAAATTGCGCGCCAACTTTTATGCGAAGATAACCTGTCGATCACGCAAATAAGTATGGAATGCGGTTTTGGCAGCAGCAGTTTTTTCGGAAAATTATTCCGTGAAAAGTATGGCAGCTCTCCGTCAGAGTTTCAAAAACAGATAAAAAATTGAGGGATCAAATGAATAAAAAAGAAATATATCAATATTTGGAAAGACAACATATACAGTACGAAGTTACAGAACATAAAGCGGTGTATAATATGGCTGAAATGTCCGAAGTGCAACTTCCGTACCCCGATACCGATGCAAAAAATTTGTTCATAAGAGATGACAAAAGACAAAACTATTATCTGATTACGCTGAAAGGAAATAAAAGATTTGATATAAAGTCATTTAGGAAAAATCAAAATACACGACCGCTATCATTTGCCACAGAAGAAGAATTAAAAAAATATTTAAGGTTAATTCCGGGTGCAGTTACACCGTTGGGAATTTTGAATGATATTGAAAATAAAGTGCAAGTTTACATAGACAAAGAATTTTTAGAAAACAGCGGGCTAATCGGGGTTCACCCAAACGATAATACAGCAACAGTATGGTTAAAAACGGAAGAGTTGATAAATATTATAAAAAAACACGGAAATACAGTGAATGTAATCAGCATTTAATATTGTGTTTTTGCTTGTGCTTAACCGCCTTGCGGGTATGTATCACCGCCTTGTAAAATGTTCAAGGGCGGCTATTTATCTCCCGTCAGGCATAAACCGCCGTCGCCTGCGGCGCAAACCCTTGACATTTTTCTGCGGCGGTGTTTTTCGCTGATTAAGGCGGTTAAGCACATAAGCAAAAACCGAAAATAAATTTAAGGCGCGCCCCGCGCCGAAAGGAGCAACCGCAATGAAAAACGCAGTCATATACGCCCGTTTCAGTTCCCACGCACAGAACGAACAGTCCATTGAGGGGCAGTTGGCAGAGTGCCGCGCCTTTGCCGAACGCAACAATTTGCGCATAGTCCGCGAATACATAGACAGAGCCTTGACGGGTACGACCGACAAACGCCCCGACTTTCTGCAAATGATTGAGGACAGCAAGCGCAAAGGCTTTCAGTTTGTAATCGTCTATCAGTTAGACCGTTTCGCCCGCAACCGTTACGACAGCGCGACCTATAAAGCCAAACTGAAAAAGAACGGCGTGCGCGTACTCTCCGCAAAAGAGAATATCACGGACGATGCCAGCGGCATTTTAATCGAGGGCGTTTTGGAGAGTATGGCGGAATATTATTCCGCCGAACTTTCGCAAAAAATAAAACGCGGAATTGCTATATCCGCGTCGAAATGCAAATATTTTGGCGGGAGCGTTCCTCTCGGCTACAAAGTGGACGAACAAAAGAATTTTGTCGTTGACGAGGAAACCGCCCCGCTTGTTAAGACTATGTTTGAAATGTTTGTCGGCGGCAGAACGTATGCGGACATTATCCGCTATATGAACGGGCGCGGCGTTACGACTTCGCGCGGCGGTAAGTGGAACAAAAGCAGTTTCCACCGCATATTCAGCAACCGCCGCTATTTAGGCAAGTATATCTATCACGGCGAAGAAATTGACGGCGGTATGCCGCAACTCATCGACGACGAACTTTTTGCCGAGGCGCAAAAGGTGTTAGCCAAATACGCCGCCGCGCCGTCCCGCGGTAAAGCCAAAGTCGAATATTTGTTGTCGGATAAAATGATATGCGGGCATTGCGGCAACAAAATGACGGGCATAAGCTCAACGAGCAAAAGCAAAAAGATACATCACTATTACAAATGCACGGGGAACAACAAGGGCATTTGCAAAAAACGGACTGTCCGCAAACAGTTTATCGAAGATGAGGTCGTTGCCGCCATAGTAGGCGAACACGGCATTTTGACCGACGAGTTTATTGATATGATAGCCGCAGAAACCTATTTGCTTATCCAAGCGGAGCAGAACGACACCGAGATAAAACGGCTTGAAAACCTTGTCGCGGAAAACCAAAAGGCAATCAACAACTTAATGCAGGCGTTAATGCTCGGCAAAATTGCCGACACCATTCTGTCGCAAATCGAGAAGTTGGAAAACGAAAACAAGGAACTGCAAGACACAATCGCCAACGAAAAGGCAATGCAGATAAATTACAGTTACGCTGATATTCGCAAGTGGCTGTCGCACTTCCGAACGCTTGACTATTCCAAGACCAAGAACCGCAAAGACCTGATAGACACGTTCATTTATAGGGTGATACTGTACGACGATAAAATGAAAGTTTTGTTTCACCTTAAAGGCGGGCAACAGGGCGAATTGCTCTTAAATCTGATTTTCCCCGATTATCCCGACGGACACGGCGACAACGACGAGAACGCTCAAAAAATGCCCGAAAATGAAAAAGAAACCGACAAAGCGGTTTCTAATTCTGACGTAAACGCAGAGTGTGCGTATACGTCGCGTTTGGTGGAGCTAAGGGGAGTCGAACCCCTGACCTTTTGAATGCCATTCAAACGCGCTACCAACTGCGCTATAACCCCAACTGATTTAACGTAATTATTTTACAGGATTTTTCTTTCTTTGTCAAGCAAAACTTTCTTGTTTTCGATAATAATTTAATCATATTTTCAGAGCGTAACGAAACATTCAAAAGCAGAGTTTCGTTACGCCTTACTTTTTACCTTCATGAGTCGTACAACGGCCGCGCGTTCATTTTCGTCCAGCTTATCCTTGATATATTTAATCGTTTCTTCCAACTGCGGAATCATGACGTATTCCAAGGCGTTGACGCGCCGTTTGTTGCGCTCTATTTCATCGGCGAGCATACGAACCGCCTTTTCGGTCTTTGCCAACATCACCATTTTCGGAAGCAACGCGGAAACCATTCCGACTGAATAATCGGCCTCACTGGTAATTTCCGAATAGGCATACGGCAATCCGTCCCCACGCTTTTCTTTGATAAGCTCTACCTTGGGTACGTCTATGCCCATAATACTTTCCGTCGAGCAATCTAATTTAACCAAGAGAGACGGCATGGAGAATGCGGTTTCCGCACGATAGGCGGGAGTCACGGATCGCGCAATCGAAAACTGCCTCAAGGTGAGGGCGAGTTCCTTTTCCACCTCTTCTCGAAGCCGTTTATTTTCTTTAATGATTTCCGTGAAGCGCCGCACCATCTCGTCCGACTTATCTTTCAGAAGTTTATGTCCCCGAACGGCAGTCGAAAGGCGCGCTTTGAGCTTTTTCAGCTCCATGCGGGTGGGATTTACGTTAAGCCTTGCCATTTTCTCCGTCCTCTGCGGTCAGATATTTTTCAAGATATTCGCTGCGGATACGTTTGAGCTCTCCCCTCGGCAGAATTTTCAATAATTTCCACCCTAAATCGAGAGTCTCCTCAATTTTTCTATCCGTATCAAAGCCCTGATTAATATATTCCTTTTCAAACTCTTCCGCGAATTTTGCGTATAATTTATCTGTATCGGAAAGCGCCGCTTCTCCTAAAATAGCGGAAAGCTCTTTACATTCTTTTCCCCTCGCGTATGCAGCAAAGAGCTGATTCATCGTATCCGCATGATCCTCGCGAGTCTTACCTCGCCCGATTCCCTTGTCTTTAAGACGGGACAAAGAAGGCAACACATCTACGGGCGGATTAATGCCTTTTTTATAAAGGTCGCGCGAAAGAATAATCTGTCCTTCGGTGATATATCCCGTGAGGTCGGGAATAGGATGCGTCTTATCGTCCTCCGGCATCGTCAGAATGGGAATCTGCGTAATCGAGCCCTCTTTTCCGCGAATCCGTCCCGCACGCTCATATAGAGACGCGAGATCGGTATAGAGATATCCGGGGTATCCCCGTCGTCCGGGTACTTCGCGGCGAGCCGCCGACACTTCCCGAAGCGCCTCCGCATAGTTCGTAATATCCGTCATGATGACGAGGACATGCATGCCGCAGTCAAACGCGAGATATTCTGCACAGGTGAGCGCCATGCGCGGCGTGGCGATACGTTCCACCGCGGGGTCGTTAGCGAGATTGGTAAAGAGGACGGTACGTTCGATGGCGCCCGTCTTTTTGAAATCGTCCACAAAATACTGTGCTTCCTCAAAGGTAATACCGATTGCGGCAAATACGACGGCGAATTTGCAATCTCCGCTTCTGACCTTGGCCTGTCGCGCAATCTGTGCGGCGAGCTCCGCATGCGGCAGACCGCTCATGGAAAATACGGGCAATTTCTGACCGCGCACGAGGGTATTAAGCCCGTCTATCGCCGAAATTCCCGTCTGAATAAATTCGTTGGGATAATCCCGTGCCGCGGGGTTGATCGGTTCTCCGTTGATGTCCAGTTTCTTTTCGGGAATGACGGGATCTCCGCCGTCGCGGGGATTTCCCATTCCGTCGAACACTCTTCCGAGCATATCCTGAGAGACGGCCAGTTCCTGACTGTGTCCCAGAAAACGGGCTTTGGAGTCGGAAATTTTCAAGCCTTGCGAATTTTCAAAAAGCTGTACGACGGCCCTATCGCGATTAATTTCCAATACTTTTCCGCGGCGGATTTCGCCGTCCGCGCCCACGATATCCACCAATTCGTTATATTTGACGCCCTCCACGCCCTCCACCAGCATGAGCGGCCCAACCACTTCGCGGATCGTTTTATATTCCTTAAACATCGTCGCCGCCTCCCTGCGCCAGCGCTTTCAACTGCGTATTCATCTCCTTGAATATCCCGTCGAATTCGGAAATATTTTCTTCGGAGATATATTTTGCCCGCCCGATTTTCTCCTTGCAGGAGCAGGCAAGAATATCGTCGAGATCGGCATAATTTGCAATCGCTTCCCCTGCAAGCCGATGGAATTCATAGATGAGCTTCAACATCAGAAATTGTTTTTGCATGGACGTATAAGTATCCACTTCATGAAATGCGTTCTGATGCAGATAATCCTCGCGGATAATTTTAGCGGTCTCCATAGTGAGTCTGTCTTTCGAGGAAAGCGCGTCCATACCGACAAGCCTCACAATTTCGTCGAGAGAAGCCTCCTCCTGCAAAATCGTCATTACAAATTGACGATAACGGAAAAAATCTCTACCCACGTTTTCGTCGTACCATTCTCTCATTCTGTCCGCATAGAGCGAATAGCTCACCAGCCAGTCGATCGCGGGGAAATGCCGTTTATAGGCGAGGGAAGCGCTCAGTCCCCAGAATACCTTGACGATACGCAACGTAGCTTGCGAGACGGGTTCGCTCAGATCCCCGCCGGGCGGCGATACTGCCCCGATCGCGCTCACCGAACCGATTTTTTCGTTTGTTCCGAGAAGTCTGACGATTCCCGCGCGCTCGTAAAATTCCGCCAGACGGCTGGAAAGATAAGCGGGATACCCTTCGTCGCCGGGCATTTCTTCCAGCCGTCCGCTCATCTCGCGCAGAGCCTCCGCCCAACGGGAGGTAGAATCGGCCATAATAGCGACGTTGTAACCCATATCGCGGAAATATTCCGCGATCGTGATTCCCGTATAGATGGACGCTTCGCGCGCCGCCACGGGCATGTCGGAGGTGTTGGCGATGAGAACGGTGCGTTTCATCAGCGGCTCTCCCGTTTTTGGGTCTTTGAGTTCGGGAAATTCATTGAGCACGTCCGTCATTTCGTTGCCGCGCTCTCCGCAGCCGACATAGACGATAATATCCGCGTCCGCCCATTTCGCCAGCTGGTGCTGAACGACGGTCTTGCCGCTTCCGAAAGGCCCGGGCACCGCTGCCACGCCCCCTTTCGCGATCGGAAATAGCGTGTCGATAACGCGCTGTCCCGTCACCATGGGCTTGTTCGGAGACAATTTTTCTCGATAAGGACGCCCCTTTCTAACCGGCCATTTCCGGAGCATGCAAACGGGCATACTTCCCTTTTCCGTGTCGAGCACGGCCACGGTCTCTTCGATAGTGTAGTCTCCTTCGGCGACGGAAAGCACCTTTCCTTTCATTCCGTTCGGAACCATAATGCGATGTTCGACGATTTCCGTTTCCCGGACCACGCCCAAGACATCGCCTTCCGAAACAAGGTCTCCCGCTTTGACGCGGGGAATGAAATGCCACTTTTTATTGCGGTCGAGATTATTGACGGAAACGCCTCTCGAAATACGGTCGCCGTATTTGAAATAGAGCGCGGTCAAAGGACGCTGTATTCCGTCGAAAATGCCCGTGATGAGTCCCGGCGCCAACTCCGCCGAAAGGGGTTCTCCCGTGGAATACACTTCTTCTCCCGGTCCCAGTCCCGACGTTTCCTCGTAGACCTGAATGGAAGCCTTGTCGCCGCGCAATTCTATGATTTCTCCGATAAGTCCCTTTTCGGATACACGGACCACATCGTACATTTTCGCGTCCGCCATGTTCTCCGCGATAATCAGGGGGCCGGAAATTTTTACTGTCTTGCCTGCCATGAATTTTTCCTCGCTTACTCTCTGTTGAACAAAATGTCCACGCCGAGCGCCCTTTCCATGGCGCTCTTCAATATTTCCATGCCGTAGCCCGAACTTCCCGAGGCCGATGGAATACTCAGAATTACGGGATAAGGCTCCTCGTCAAAACGCTTCAAAAATTCGGACAACGGCCGTGCGAGCTCTTCGGTCAGAAAAATAATCTGATACTCTTTCGCTATTTTTCTCAATGTTTCCCGCGCTTTCTTTTCGTTCTCGGCGGGGAACGCCGCAACGCCCGCCGCCTTGAACACCATAATGCTGTCGCCGTCACCGACAATCGCCATTTTTCCCGTCATACCTTCTCCTTTTCTGCCGATACGCTTTCTTAAAAAAACGTCACTCGTTCCGCGTCCGAACGTTATAGAAGTCTCAGCCGTTTTTTAATTTCCTGCTCTTTCATTCCCGCCAAAAGGCATACGAAAATAATTCGCACGTTTTCGATTTCCATACGCCTGCGAAAAACATAAAAGAGAAACGGCTGATTTTTTTCAAGCTCAAACCTCTTTTCAAAAAAGAACTCCGCTTCCAGGGAATCGCGCATTTTTTCCGCGGCGGTAAACGGTTGCCCCGCCTCTTTCGCTTCAAAACATGCTTTGCCGAACTCCGCATACGGCGTCTTTTCCAAAGCCGCCGTTTCTCCGTCGAATAACTTTTTCAGTTGTCCGTCGTTCAGTTGTCCGCCCGAAACAAAGGCCTTTACGGCGTTTTCCTTGTCCGAAGAACGAAAGACGGTGAGGATATTCGACATATCCGCCTTGGCCGTCAGGAGCTTTTTCAATACTTTATTTTTCCTGCAATTTTCTTGAAGATGCGCAAACAATGCTTTTTCAAATAACACGCCGACCACCGCGCCCGAAACGTCCTCGGCAGAGAGAAGCTCCTCAGCCTTCGTCAAAGCCCCGCCGAGATTTTTTCCGAGACGGTAAAAATCCCGATTTTCCAGACACTTTACCAATTCCGCGACCGAAATCAGCCCTTCGGGAGCCAGCATCTTTTCCGCATCTGTTTCCAGATATTTTGCTTTCAGGAGCGCTTTGGCGTTATGAAAATCGCGCGGAGAGAGCAAATAAACGGCCTCCGCCCGCGACGGAGCGTATTCGCGGATAAAATCGTCCAGCGCCCGTTCCTCCGCCGTGACGAGTTTTTCGAAATCGTATGCGGATTCCGCCGCCGCGCCGCTTCCGAAGCCGCTTTCGGAAAGGGCTCGGAAAGCCTCTGGCGCACTGCCCTCGCAGAGCTTGAAAATTCTGTCTTTGAGGAGATATTTCTCCTGCGCGGCAATTACGCCGTTCGTATAAATGACGTCTATTCCCATAGCCGCCCTCCGTCAATCCGCGCGGAAAATTTCCGCCGCGATTTCCGCCTGATGCGCGTCCCGATCCGCCGCTAAAAGTGCTTCGTAAGAGAGGTCTTTATCGCTCAAAACGCCCCTTAAAACAAATCCGCCCCCGATGTCGGCCTTCTTGGCGGAAATTTTCAATTTTTTCTCTTCGATGACGGGCAATCTCGCCGCCGCGGGGACGTAAGAATAATTCGCGGCAAAGAAAATTTCATCGCCCTCGTCCGCATAATTTTTCAGCAGCCGCTCAGTCAGAGCGAGACATTCTTCCTCGTTCAAATCGACGAGTTTTTTCAGCGCCGAAGCGTAAATCGCGTCGATGACGCGACGCTTTTCGGAAAGCAGAATTTTTGCGGAATCCAACCGCGCAGCCGCGGCTTTCCGCTCAAAAATCCCCGATGTTTTTTCCCTGACCTCCGCTTCCGATTCGCGGCGGCCCTTTTCCGCACGGGCGGAAGCGGCCGCGATCACGGCAGCCGCCTTTTCTTCCGCGGCTTTGAGGATCTCTCCCGCCTCTTGTTCCGCGTCGGAAAGAATCCTTTCCACAATCGCTTCTTTACTCATGGCGCGCCCTTAAATCTGTCCGACGAGCATAATGGAGATGATGAGTCCGAGAATGGCGTAAAACTCAATCATACCGGGATAGACGATAAGTTTTCCCGAAAGGGAATCCTGTTTCCCGACGGCATAGATACAGTTGACCGCCGACTTTCCCTGAAAGATACCGGAGACGAGGCCGGAAATCGCCATGGGCATTACGGCGCCGAAAATCGCCCAGCCCTGAGCGGTGACCATATCCATTCCCAGCTTGCCCGAAGCGATAATGCCGATAATAAAGCCGTAAATTCCCTGCGTTGCGGGCAGAAGCACGAGCACCATCACTTTACCGAACTTTTTGGGATTTTCGCCCAAAACGCCGGCGGCGGCGCTGCCCGTCTTGAAAAGCCCCACGCAAGAGCCGATACCGCAAAGCAGTACGCAGAGCGCAATTCCCGCCATAGCGACGGCATAACCGGTTGTAAACATAAACAATCCTCCGAAAATTTTCTATTTCTATCAACAATTTTTTATTGTTTTTTCTTCCGTTCAGCGGTTTTTCATCGATTTTTTACCGAGTCCGCTCAGACTGCCTTGGAAGGCAAAAGGTAAATATATTTGTGTTTGGAACCGAGGGGAGAAAACAATTCCCCTTCCCCCTCGAAAAATCTTCCGTAAAATTCGACGTATTGCAGTCTCGCGTCGTGGATATAGGCTCCCAAAAGGCTCATGACGAGATTGAAAGCATGCCCCACGACCATCAGCAGCGCTCCGAGGACAATCAGCGCAACGTTGCCGCCCGTGAGAAAGCCCACGGCATACTGCGAAACGATCTGCGCGATGACCGCGCCCGAAAGCATGAGCCCGTAAAGCCTCGCATAGCTTAAAATATCCGAAGCGTAATTGATGATTCCGTAAGCCGCCCCGAAGCCCTTCGTCACCTTACCGAGCCATTTTTCCTTTCTTCCTGCCGTGAGCATGGCGGAGAGCAGAGAAACGCCCGCAATGATTCCGCCGACGGTCGCCAGAACGGGCACTCCCGCTTCGTCGATAAACCCGATGACGGCCAACGCCGCTCCCACGGAAAAAATCGCCCACACGAGCCCGTCGAAAATTCCGTCCGCGACGTTTCCTCTGCGCCATTCCTGCGCCGCGCGGCACATGTACCCCGCGAACAACTGCACGATTCCGATGAGGAGGCTGATGATTAAAACGCTCGGCACGGAAATTCCCGCAAACGACCACATGTCGCTCTGCGCATCGGGCATGACCGTCTTTATGAAAGGCAAAGGCAACCCGAAAACGGAATTGAACAGCACTCCCCAGACGATCGAAAACAATCCCCCGATGGCAAAGACTGCGGAAAGCCGTTTGAGTCCGCTCTCCCTCGCACGGTGCTTATACCAAATCCAGCCGCCGCCGAAAAGCATCAAAATTCCGTAGCCGATGTCTCCCATGATGAAGCCCAGAAACAGGCTGTAAAAGAACGCCATGACGGTATTGGGGTCGATTTCCCGATAATTGGGCGGCGAATACATATTCGTAATTTCTTCAAAGTTTCTCACCGCGGCGTTGTTTTTCATGAGGGTGGGCGGCATTTCGTCTGCGGCGGGCTCGGAAAATTCGAAATAGACCGCCTTGCTTACGGAAACGAGCGTTTCTTTCACCCCTTCTTCCGCCTCGGCGGGAACATAGGCCTCCAAAAGAAAAGTGCGCTCCGTAACGCGAAGTTTATCGGAAAGCTCCTCCTTTTCGAGCGCAAAACCGAGAAAATCGCAATAGATTTTCAAAGGGCGGATTTCCGAATTCAATTCATACAGAGCATAGGCGTTCGCCTGTAAATCCCGCTCCAATCTTTTCTGTTCTTCCAATAGCGACGCATACAGCGCCTTTCCCGTTTCCCCGCCTTCAAAGGGACAGGGAACGAATCCCGCCTCCGCAAGGATTGCTTCCGACTCGTCCGAACAGTCCCGATGAAAGAATACCGACAACAGGATATTTTCCTCGTCTGCCAAAGTCGCGGAATACGCGGCGAGCGGAAGAAGTTCCAAGTCCTTCGACAGCTTGTCTTTCGCCGCGGCGGGAAACGTCCCCAACCGCGCGCGAGTGTGCGGCGAATCCCCGAAGGAATCGAAAGGAATCGGCAGAGAAGCATAGAGCTTTGCATTTTCCGCCGTCCGAAGATTCTGCGAAAGACGGGCTTTCAAAGCGTTTTTTTCGTCCGTCAATCGATTGATGCGGGCAATGAGGGAATCGATCTCCCCTTTTTTCTCCCTTGCCGACATAAAGTCGGTATACGTGACTTCAAATCCGTCCTTCAAAATCCCCGATTTGATGTTGTTTTCTCTGTTGTAATTCTCCACTTCCGAGCATAAAACGGACAGCGCCGCTTCCGCGGAAGCGAGATAGCTGCGAAGCTCGTCACCGCATACGGGAGGGACGGAAGTATTTTCCGTATCCGCGTGCAGTTTCACCTCGACCGCCCCCGTGCGCTGCAACGCATCTAAAATAACTCCCTTATCGTAGGACATGGCGATGAGGTTGAGCTTTCGCATTTCAGCAATCGCCATCGCATATCCTCCTTACGATTTTACTGACGGGAAGTTCGAGACCGTCCATGAGCCGCGCGGCATAAGCCTCGGCCTCCGCTCTTTTTTTTGCGAGCGTCGCACAATACTGCCGTTCCGCTTCCGCTTCGGCGTTTTTTAATTGCGTCTCGCGATAAGCCTTGCAAACTTCTTCCGAAGATTTCGCAATCTCCGCGGCGCGCACTTCCGCTTCCGACGCTATCTCTGCCGCTCGTTCGTATGCCCGAGCCTTGCGCTCTGAGGCCTGCGCTTCCGACGCCGTAATCGATTTGATGATTTCTTCCGTCATAAATCCCCGCTGAAAAAAATTCTCTTATTCTCTTGATTGCTTATTCGTCGATTGGATTAAATGAAACTCTATTTATTATTTTATTACTTTTTTAAGATTTTAGCAATCGAACGAATGATATCCGAATGATTTTTTTGTGAAAGTTATAATTAAAGCGCTAAACAATAAACACAAAAATTTATTCGGCATTTTCCTTATTCCAACAAAATCCCACCGTTTCCAAAAAAGCACGGGCGATGACGACGCTTCCGACCGCGCCGGGATGTATTCTGTCCCAAGTAATATATGCGGGATACCGATATTTCAAAAGCCTTTCGAATTTTTTCTGTAAATCGATGCACGGAATCCCTTTTTCCGCGGCGATTTTCTTCATAATTCCGCCGTATTCGTCCATGCGCTTTCTCATGGCGTCTTCCGTATTTGATTCGAGATAGTAAGGCGTCATCCAAATCATTTTTGCCTTGGTATTTTCCGCCATGCGTCTGAGATTGTTCGCATATTCCTGCGGACTTACCGCCCATTCCGAAATGGCGGGCGAATCGAATTGCCGCCAAACGTCGTTGAAACCGATGCAGAGCACTACCCAATCGGGTTTAAGAGCGTTTACGTCCGTCTCCCATCTCGCGAGCAAATCGCGGGAAGTGTTTCCCGAAATTCCCATATTGACGGTATGTATTTTTCGTTCGGGATATTCGGCCGCAAGGCAGGAATCGATAAGCCGCACAAAACCGTTTCCGAGCGCCGCCCAATTTCCTTCGCCTACGGGGCGAGCGCGACCGTCGTCCGTGACGGAATCTCCCGCAAATAAAATCTTCTGACCGTCTTCAAGCAACATAACCTTTTCCTCCAATTTTACCATTTATCGGCAATCCCTTAAATTATAACCGATAACCCCGACTTTGTCAATACCTATATGACAAGTTTTTTAGCTTAAAACCAATCGAAAATTATTCTCTCTTCTCAAAATCGCGTTTTCTGCAAGGCAGAGTTCCGATTAGCTAAATTTCAGAGTATAAGAACAAAATTTTATGAAAAAATTAAAAAACGGTATTTTAAGAAACCGAAGAATTTTACGCATTATTTCAGACCGCGGATAACTTCCTGTACTTCATTAAAAAATCGCGACAGGTGAAAGCCGTCGGCGACCGCGTGATGAATGTTCATCGTAAGCGGCATGAGCGCTCTATTTCCCGAAAACTCGTATTTTCCCCAAGTCACCACGGGCGCGAGAAATTTACCCTCGTCAAATACATGCAAATCAAAATGGCTGTATTTCACCCACGGCAGACAAGTCACGTCGAAAAAGTTCGGAGGTTGGTTTCCGACGATCCCGCGCTCGTTTTCATGTCGCGCGCGATCGGACAAAAATTTTGCGTGAAAATCAGACAAATCTTCCGAATATTCCGTAACCGACTTTATAAAAGTTTCATCCTCCCGATAAAAATGCGCATAGGACGGAGAAATATAATCCCACTTGATCAGATTTCCCTCGCCGTCCCAACCGTATTTGAATTCGTCGCGAGAATTGATCACCTTGGACACTACCCAAATCATCGCAGGATAGAATTTCAAACCGTTCTTTTTCACGTACTCGATCAACGGAGCCACGTCAATTTCCACGGTCAAGCTCATGACAACGCGCATTTTATCGATATAAAATTTGAAAAGTGTCCCCCTTTTCCATGTACTCAAATCTATCTTTGTATAATTCATTTTATTATCCTCATTTTTATTTTTATAAAAAAATTCCCGAACGAAAACCTTCTCATTCGGGAATTTTATTCATCTTTTCCGTTGACTTACTCGGCAAACTCATAGCAACAGGAAGAATGCTGCGTGGGGGGCATGGTTTCGCCTTCGCCCACGAAAACGCTATTCAGTGTCTTCCCGTCTTCGTTGATTACTCTGTAAGTTCCGGTCTTGGGACAAATGTCGCCGCTGTGCAATCTCATCATAAATTTATACCTCCATAGAACCGCAAAAACGGTCTTTAAGAGCAGTATGGCGCACATTGTCCCTAGTTATACACCTCAATTCGTTATTTGTCCATTCCGAGCAGGTCTTTATATCTGTTCTTATACAGTTTGGAACAGGAATCTTTATATTCGCCCAAAATCTGCGTGGACATCAATTCCGTATAGGAATCTGCCGTCGATTCCTTCAAGGATTCGTAATACAGATACGAGAAGGAACCCTCCTTTTCGTTCTCCACGTCCTCCCAATTAAAGGTATATACCGTGCCTACTTTATCATAGACGAAAGAGACATAAATCACGTGCCAGCCGTAATCCGTCGGACAGACGACATAAGTCCCTGCGCCCTTCTTGATTGCATATTGAGACGCATATTCGAACTCCGTCATATAATCGGTCTTATAAGGGGAAACGGTATACCCCATATAGGTATTGAAGAGCCCCGTATCCGTGCTGTATGCAAACGTCAATTCATTGATGACGGAAACCGCCGTATACGACTTCGTATCTTCGATAAAGTAATCGTTCTGGTCTTCGTCTCCTAAATCTACGTTTCCTTCATAATACAGGAACTCGGAATAATCGCCGAAATTGCCCTTTTCGTCAATCGTATAAGCGCCGTCCGTGACATAAGAAGAACTGAGATTTCCCGAAGCGGTCAGTCCCGCATATGTCAAATAGCCTTCCATCTCGTCGATGAATTCGTCTATACCGATCTCGTTGGGCTTACAAGTATATTTTCCGTCTTCGTCCTTTGTCACCGTGCCGTTATAAGCATATTTGCCGTAATACTGTTTCAACGGCTCGTAACGGGCGTTTTCCCCTTCGCTGTTTTTCAGATTGTCCTCAAAAAAGAGATAATTGCTGCGTTCTTTCGAACCTGCGGGTCCCGAATAATATTCCCCGTCGGCCGCTTCATAAGCGTAATTATTATCCTCGTTCTTGGAGAACCACGCGGCGCGGAGATCCTTCCCCTTCACCTGTTCGAGAAGGTCTGCCCTCTTTGCGGCGACTTCTTCCTTTTTCAGCCCCGTATCGTTTTTATACGTGGAAAGGAGCTGCGTCTGCGTCTCAGAGAACGGCAACAGAATATTATAGACAAACCCGAAGCCTTCCTTCGGAGAATATACGACGAACGAATCGTCGGAGACGCTACCTATTGCCGTTTCAAAAGCGCTCTGGTCGGAGGTATAGCTGTTTTTCTGCGTCTCCACGAGGTCATTATACTGCCCCTCCACATATTCCTTGGTCAGCTTTGCGTTCGCCGCTTCGCTCAAATCGTCGTTATATTTATTGATGAGCGCCTGCTCGAGCTGGCTGGCAAGCTCGACAAAATAATAATCGAGTTTCGTAAAGTCCGTGGTATCTTCCTTATCGCCGAGCAGACCGTTTCCCGACAGATTGGCGAGGAAATTATTGTATGCCATACGGCGGGAACGCTCCGTCGAACCGTCGAGCCGTTCGTAAGAGCCGCAGCTGTCCGCCGCGTTGCGGCCGGTATAAATCTCGTAATCGACGTCGTAGTAGTCTTCCGTTTCCGTACCCACGCCCGTCGGAGTCGTGCGGGATTCGGCGGAAGTATCGTCGTCCTCGTCATCCTCTTCCGTGATATAGTTCTGCTCGCTCGAATCGAGCGTATTGTTGATCATCTTTTTCAGACTATAAACGGCCCGATCATAATCGGCGGTGTCCTCGGCGGCAGTTTTTCCGCCGTTCGTGAGGAAATATTTCATGGTCAGGATTTCGGGATGATCGGCATACAGCTTCTTTTCCGTTTCGTCGGTAATCTTGGCCTGTTCGCTTTCGATATAGGCATTATAGCCTTCTACCGTGTAAACGTCGCTCTCCGTACTGAAATAATACGCCATCGCATACTGCACCATAATCTTACGGCTGACGAGCGTGTCCATCAAAGTATTGAATGTCTGTTCGTACGTATAGCCGTAGCTGTTGATATACGTGTATCCGACATTGAGGAAATAGGCCACAAGGTCGCGTTTCAGAATATTTTTATTCATGCTTTTGATGACGCCCGCATAGGCCGCATACTCGCCCTTGCCTTTGAAGTCGTCATGATCCGCGATATTTACGGTTGCGATGACCTGCGCCATATCCTTTTCGCTGTTGGTCGTAATCAAACCCTCTCCGCACGCCGCCGCGCTGAGCGTGAATGCGATGCTCAGGCACAATACCGCTATCTTCTTGAATGTGTTTCTCTTCTTCATAAACCGCTCCGATTTTTTATCGTACTTTATCTTTGTTTCCGAAAAAACATAATTTTTCCCCGACGGGACTTGTATCAACAACTTATATTATAACCGATTTCCCGCAAATGTGCAATCATTTTGCGTTATAAAGTTGTGAAAGTTAAGGCAAATTTCAAAAATTTTGTCATTTCCGCCATCAAATCCGTCGCTTCCCTGCGTCCGAAAAATTCTACGACGGGCGCTTCCGACATATTCAGGCGCACCCTTTCCCGATATTTGTCCATCGCCGCCTGTATCCGCTTATCGCCCAAGGCTTCCAGAGAAGGAAATTCCAGCGCCCCCACGCCCTTGACGACCGAAATTTTCCGAACGTTGAATTTTGCCGCGTAGCTCTTCAAAACCGCGATGACGAGCAGATTGATGACCGCCTGCGGCAAGGGCCCGTACATCTCTTCCAAAGAGCTATATACCCGCTTATAATCCGCGACCGAAGAAATTTCCGCAATCTGCTTATACGTATCCAAGCGCCCCGCCGAAGATTCGATATATTTTTCCGAAATATACGCATTGGCGCGGATATCCAGCTCCGCAACCGTCTGCGTTTCGCCCGTCAGTTCTTCCTTCAAAAGTTTCGCATACAGTTCATAACCCACTTTGTCCATATGCCCGTGCTGTTCGGCGCCCAGCACGTTGCCCGCGCCGCGGATTTCCAAATCCCGCATCGCCAGCTTATATCCGGACCCAAGTTCCGTGAACTCCATGATCGCCTTCAACCGTTCGGAGGCATTCTGCGTCATCACCCGTTCCGGCTTGAAAGTGAAATAGGCGTGCGCCAGTCTGGTTCCCCGCCCCACGCGGCCTTTGAGCTGATAGAGCTGAGAAATTCCAAGCTTATCGCTATCGATGACGATAAGCGTGTTCGCGTTCGGCAAGTCTATCCCGTTTTCGATGATCGTAGTCGTAATCAAAATATCCGATTTTCCGCTGTAAAAGTCATACACGCTGTTTTCCAGCACCGTCTTATCCATGCGGCCGTGCGCCACGGAAAGTTCCGCTTCGGGCAGAATCCGCTTGATTTTCGCCGCAAACGTGAAAATGCTCTCCACCTTGTTATACAGGATAAAGACCTGTCCGCCGCGGGACAGCTCGCGAATACAGGCGTCGCGGATCAAAGTCTCCGTTTCCTCGACGACGTACGTCTGCACGGGAAGCCGTTCGCCCGGCGGAGTCTGAATGGTGGAAATATCCCTTATTCCCGACAGAGACATATGCAGCGTCCGAGGAATGGGCGTCGCCGTCATGGTCAGGCAGTCGATGTCTTTTCTGAGATTTTTTATCTTTTCCTTATGCTCCACGCCGAAGCGCTGCTCCTCGTCGAGCACGAGAAGCCCGAGATCCTTGAATTTGACGTCGTTCGATAAAAGACGATGGGTACCGATGACGAAATCGATGCTGCCGTCTTTGAGTCCCGAAAGAATTTTCGCCTGATCCTTCGGGGAGTTGAAACGATTTAGCGCGGCGATCCTGACTCCGAAATCCGCAAAGCGTTCGCAAGCGGTATTAAAATGCTGATTGCATAAAATCGTGCTCGGGCACATGAGCGCCGCCTGTTTGCCCGCGAGCACGCAAAGATACACGGCGCGGAAAGCCACCTCCGTTTTGCCGAACCCCACGTCGCCGCAAAGGAGGCGGTCCATCACTTTGTCCGAACACATGTCCGCCTTGATCTCCTCCACGCTGGAAGCCTGATCCGGCGTCAGTTCATAGGAAAACGCGTCTTCAAACTCCCGCATGAAGGCTTCGTTTTCGGGGAAACGGAACCCGCGGGATTCCGCGCGTTCGGCATACAGTTTTTTGAGGTCGAACGCCAGCTTTTTGAGCGAAGCGCGGACGCGGGCCTTTACCCGTTCGAAATCCGCCCCGCCGATCTTGCTCAAAGAAGGATTCGCGTCCCCCACGTATTTGGACAATATGTCCATGTGCTCCGCGGGGACGTACAGCACGTCTCCGTCTTTATATTCGAGCGCGATATATTCCTTCGTGCCGTCCGTGGTCTCGATTTTTTTCGTGCCGATGACCCGTCCGATGCCGTGCGTCTCATGCACCGCGTAATCGCCCACTTCGGGAGCGGAAAACATATCCCCGCGCTTGCGGCGTACCCGCCGCGTATCGGGAGCCTTCGTATACAAATCGCCCGAACCGATCAACGCGAGCTTACATTCGTGAAGGACGAACCCCTTTTCCGCCTTTTCGGGCAAAACGCAAACGCCCTTCAACAGAGAAAGGTCGTCGGGGAGCTTCGTCGTGGAAATATATTCGTCCGAGAGCATTTCCGACATCTTTGCCGCGCGGGAGGAATCTCCGCAACATAAAACGACCCGATAGCCCCCCCGAAGCCAATTTTTGATATCCGTCAGCAGCGCGGGAAAACCGTTTAAGTATCTCGCCACGGGCGTCGCCGTCAGATTGAAAATTTTCAGCGGTTCAAAAAAGAAGGATTTTCCCGTAAAGGTCTGCAACGCGAGACGGCGGAAACGGGAAAGGGAGGAAAGAAACGAATCTTTTTCCGCATATTGAAAAAGAGTAAATCCGAAGGCCTCTCCGCCCGCTTCAAGGCGGTGAAAACGTTCCTCGTGCTCCTTATAGAGCGCGTTGAATTTATCCCATAAAGTTTTGCACTCGTCGAAAATCAAAACGGCGTTTTCGGGAAGAACGGAGAAAAAATCCGTCGCGTTTTCCGTAAGCGGCAGAATAAAAGAGGATTTCTCGCCGGCCGGATCGGAAAGAATTTCATCCGCGATCTCTTTTGCGCGGGAATAGGCGTCGGAGATCTTGAAAGTTTTGAGTTCCTTTTCCAGCGTTTTCCGAATCCGATCTCTGTCCCCGACCGAAACGAAAACGTCCGTCGCCGCAAGGACGGAGATTTCCCGCATACCGGCCAAGCGCTCGCCCGTGACGATGTCATACGGCTTTATCTTTTCCACGGTATCCCCGAAAAAGTCAACGCGGACGGGATTTTCCGCGTTGACGGGATAGATGTCGAGAATATCGCCCCGAAGCGCGAAAGCGCCCTTTGTCTCCACCTCAAAACCGCGCACATAACCCATTTGCGTCAGGCGGAACGGAAGGGAAGAAAAATCGATGTCCTCGCCCTCCTTCAACGCAATTTTCGGCAGTGTTTTCGGGAAGAGCTGAAGGAGCGCGTCGAGCTCCGCCGCTACCACGGGACAGCCCTCCTGCAAGGCTTCGATGCCTTGCAGACGCTTAAAAAGAGAATCTTTGGAAAGCGCCTTCCGATACAATAAGACCTCGTCTTTCGCCGCCAGAACCTCCGTCCTTTTGCCCGAAAGCGCCGCAATATTGTCCGCCGCTTTCTGCGCCGCCGTTCCGTCCGCCGCAATATATACCACGGGATAAGGAACAAGGGATGCAATGAGATATTTCAGGGAATCGGAAACGCCGAAAACCGCCGTGGGCGCGCCGCGGCGGAGTTCTTCTCCCAAAAGGGGATAGTCCCCTCCTATATTGTCAAAAGTAAAGAAATTTTCTTTCATCGCGCGTCTTAGAGCAGTTGAATTTATCCAAAACCATATTTAATCGAGAGTCCCCGCAATCGTTCGGATCAATAACTGCATGTTTCTGAAAATCCCGCAATCGTTCGGAATAATACCCGCATTTTTCTGAAAGCCTCACAGCGGTTCAGGGGGTATTTATCGAGGACTGATTTTTCCTCAAACCTCGCTCGAACTTCCCATTTGTTCGGACAATAAACAATTCCGCCTTCTCGGACAGAAACCGTCTTTCATTAAAATCAGTTATATTCGTTCATTACCCGATCGATGGGATTTCCCTTGGCAAAATATGCCGCCGCTTCCCCCGCCTTACGGCAGGCGTCCGCGAATAGCTCGTAATCCTCTTTTCTTACTTCGGAAAGCACGTAATCGATAATGGGAATCTTCACCTCTTCGTCGCGGATTCCCACGCGGATACGGGGGAAATTCGTAAGTCCCGTCTCTCCGATGATACTGCGCATCCCGTTATGCGTACCCGCACTGCCGCCCGCGCGGATGCGGATTTTTCCTTTCGGCAAATCGTAATCGTCGTAAATGACGAGAAGTTTTTCCTCCGGAACTTTATATTTCGCTATGAGCTGCTTCACCGCGCGTCCGGAGCTGTTCATATACGTCAAAGGGCGGGCGATAATCACCTTTTCCCCGCCGACGTAGGCTTCCGCGACCGAAGCTTCGCATTCCTTCTTTTTGAATTTCGCGCCCAAGAGCTCCGCAACGTCGCCCGCGCAGATAAAACCCATATTATGAAAGGTCTTTTCGTATTGTTTTTCGGGATTCCCCAATCCTACAATCAGATACATAATCGTTTCCTGTTATTTCTCCATTCTTCGCGTCCGATCAAAAACTGCTCCGCGAAAGTTTTACCGCGGCATTTTGTCGGAGTTGTCGGCATGCCGCTCTTTTAACCGCCGAAACCGCCGCCGGTTCTCGCGGCGGCGGTTTTTCGTGCGTATGTCGATTTTCAGTCGTACAGCTTGGACATGGGCTTATCGAGATACACGTTCTCGATTGCCGCGGCAAAGATGTCTGCCGTCGTAAGAATACTGAACTTATCCCGCATTTTTTCTTCGGGAAGGTGCACCGTATCCAGCATGACGAGTTTGGTAATGGCGGACTTTTCCAGCCTTTCCACCGCGGGACCGCTCAGCACCGCATGCGTGCAGGCGGCATAAATCTCCGTAGCGCCCGCGTCTTTGAGCGCCTGTGCGCCCTGGCAGATCGTACCCGCCGTATCGATCATATCGTCGATCATCAGACACTTTTTCCCGCTCACGTCGCCGATGATATTCATGACTTCCATGACGTTGGCTTTCGGGCGGCGTTTATCGATAATCGCAATGGGTACTCCGAATTTTTCGGCTACCTTTCTCGCGCGCTTGACGCTGCCCACGTCGGGAGAAACCACTACGTCGATATTCCCTTCCCTCGCAAAATGATTATAGAGCGTGGGGCCGCCGAGAAGATTGTCTACCGGAATATCGAAAAAGCCCTGAATCTGCTCTGCATGAAGATCCATCGTAAGCACTCTGTCCGCACCAGCCGCGGTGATAAGGTTCGCCACCAGCTTCGCGGTGATGGGGTCGCGCGAACGCGCTTTTCTGTCCTGGCGCGCATACCCGAAATAGGGAATTACCGCCGTAATACGCCCCGCGCTGGCGCGCTTTGCCGCGTCGATCATAATCAAAAGTTCCATCAGATTGTCGTTGACGGGCGAGGACGTGGACTGAATAATGAACAGGTCTCTGCCGCGAACGGTCTCTTCGATATGGACATTGATTTCACCGTCGGAAAATGTAGCTACTTCGATTCCGCCGAGCTCGGTATTGAGCTTTGCCGCAATCGCTTCTGCCAAAGGACGGTTCGAGTTACCGGAGAACAACTTGATTTCATTGCCGTGAGTTATCATGAAGTACCTTCCTTTATTTTTTATCCGTCTGCCGAGCGCTTTACCGCGTTCCGGAAGCCGAATCTTTTTATCCGTAGTGTGACCCCTTAACTCCTGCGTTTTTATGACGCCTTACAATTTTATTACAGTTATATAATAACCTCTTTGGGAAATTTAGTCAACCGTTTCCGCCGCTTTCCCCCAAATTATTTTCGGGAATATTTTTTCTCCGCTCCTTCTCCTCTTTCGCCCGCTTTCGCATGGAAGAAAAAAATTCCGTCAGGATCGCCGAACATTCCGCCTCCGCGACTCCGCCTTTCACCTCCGTCTTATGATTGAGCAGATTGGCCTCCGCGAGTTCCTTCGTCAAAGAGCGCCCCTTCTGTTCGTAGGCCCCGAAATACAGCTTGTCCACGCGCGCGTTGAGCGCCACGCCCATGCACATGGGACAGGGCTCCAAAGTGACGTACAATTCGCACCCTTCCGGCAGGCGCCAGCTGGAAAACTTGCGGCACGCCTTATCGATCGCCATCATTTCCGCATGCGCGGAGGCGAGCTGCGTCTTTGCGCGGCGGTTATAGCCGCGCGACACCACTTTATCTTCGTACACGACGACCGCGCCGATAGGGACCTCGCCTTCTTTTAATCCTTTTCTCGCGCAGCGGAGCGCCGCGCGCATGAATTTTTCTTCCCGAGTCATTTCGTCATTCCTTTTTCCCGCACGCTTCCGTCAGAACGCGGAGCGCTTCTATATTGTGCTTCCATATATTTTTGAACGCTTCCCCTCCGAGCGGGTGGGAAAAAACGTCCGAACCCGCCTCCACCGTAAACGCGGGAATACCGAGTTTTTTGATGCACCAATCTTTATACCCGCCCGCACTTCCCGCCGCATGCGCCAGCGGATACCCCGTGGCTTTTGAAAGCGCCATCGCCATGCGCTTATCCCGCACGCATGACGAGAGCGGTTGGCCGTAATACCAATAAATTTCCTCGCCCTTCGTATGATAACTCACCGTGAAATCGGGACGGATTTTCTCGGTAAACATTTTCAGAGCACGGGTTTCCGGTTCCGAAAAAGGAAAGGGACCGATATAATTTTCACCTGCGGGAGAAAAGACGTTGCGCTTTCCTTCGCCCCAATCCGCGTCGAAATTGACGTTGAGGTCCACTCCCGCGGCATTCGCCTTCCAAAGCGAAAAATCCGTTCCGCCGTTGATCCCGGAAAGAAACGCCGCGCGCATCTCATCCCGCACGGACCCGATTCCCCTTTGACTGAGGAGCGCTCCGTCGGGATTCATCAGGGGAATCAGCCAAACGCTTCCGCGTTTAAGCCCGAAATGAAAATGCTCGAAAGCGAGGCGGGCCGTAATCCATTCCCGTCCGTGAATCGCATACTGCGCGATTCCCGTCGGTCGGCCTTCGCCGAGCAGCACGGCATAGATCGGCCGTCCCGAAATACTCTTGCCGATCGTGCATTTTTCTCCGTCGGCGGCCTTATAAAATTTTTTCGTCTCTTTGAAAATATCCACATAATACTATATGTGAATCCGCCTTTCTTCGTTCAAAAAACGCGAAAATTATTTATGATAAGCCGAACCGCTGTTGATCATGAAAGCCCGATATACCTGCTCCGCAAGAATTACCCGCATGAGCTGATGGGGAAAAGTCATATCGGAAAAGGACAGTTTCCAATCGGCCGCAGACTTCACCCGTTCCGAGAGCCCGCAGGAAGAACCGATGACGAAAGTAATTTCCCTGCCCTCGTCGCCGAGCCTTTTCAGGCGCGACGCCAAGCCTTCGCTGGAAATCTTTTCCCCTTCCACGGCCAAAGCCACGACGTATCCGCGCACGGCGCGCAGAATCTCGTCCGCTTCTGCTTCGGGATTCACCCCTTCGGGAAGCTCCCTGATCTCTGTTTTTGCAAATCGCGAAAGGCGCTTGATATATTCCGCGACGGCGTCGCGGTAAAACGCCTCTTTGATTTTTCCCACGACGACAAAATAAATTTTCTGCATTCTCTTTCGCGGCCTCCCGCCGCGCTTAAAAAAATTTTTCCAAAGCTCTCGATGTCTGTACTCCGTACGGACGAAAAATTTTCGGTGCCCTAAAAAAGCGCAAAACTCTTATCCGAATCAGTTTCCGAAGCCCGTTGCCAACACGCTCAGCCACATCACGGCGCAGACGAGTATACCCAAAGCCGCATAGAGAAAAAATCCTTTTTTGTCGGAGGTCCCGTTGGACGGTTCCGGATTTTCGGAGCGTTTCGGCCCGTCAAAGAAGATCAGCCATACGAGACTGCCGACCAAACAGAGCGCAGACACAATCATCAACGGAACAGCCACGGCGGAAGGATAACTTTCGATGCCGAATTTCGTCAGAACGACGATGACGGCGTTATTGAGAAAATGGGAAAGCACCGTGGGAAGAATACTGCCCGAACGCAACGCCACGAGAGCGAACGCCGCTCCGCATAAAAATTGATAGATCGTCTGTGCGGGGTTTTCGTGATAAAGGGAAAACAAAGCGCCGCAGATAAGCACCGCTCCCACCGCGCCAAAACTTTTCAAACCTCTCAAAACGATGCCGCGGAAAATCGTTTCCTCGAAAACCGCGGGAAGAAGCCCGACGACCAAAAGCACGCCGATTACGCCCGCTCCGTCCAAAGAAGGAAGAGTTATCTCGCTGTTTTCATAGCCGAAACGGCCGAGAAAATCGAGAAAGAGTCCGTTGACGAAAGAGAGTGAAAACAGCCCGACCTGCAAGAGAATCGCGAGCAAAAAATATTTTGCTCTGCATTTGCCCGCGACCGTTCCGACGGGAGTTTTCGTCATGCGGAAAAACAGAAAAGCCACGAGCGCGAAAGAGAGCTGCGGCAACAAAAAGTTACAATAAAGATACCACTCTTCCGACGTGTATTTCCCTTCCGCGTCGGTCAGCCCGATCAGCTGAACGACAAGGAGAAAAACAAAGGATATGATTACGGGCAGAACGGCGGCGGCACTGTATGTCAAGCCCGACTGCCTTTCGGCCGTAAGATCTTTGAATAATGAATTTTTTCCGTTTTGCGATTCCATGGTATTATTATAACAGATTTTTTGCGGAAGGCAAACAAAAAACAGCGGAAACAGAAATTTTCTCTTCCCGCTGTTTTTTACCCTATGAGTTTTTGTCGAAATTCTTTAATGATGCGGCTCTCTATCCGCGATACCTGCACCTGACTGACTCCTATCTTTTCCGCCACTTCGCTCTGCGTCATGTCCCTGAAATATCTGAGGACAATAATTTTTCGGTCGCGTTCGGGCAGGGACTCTATGGCTGTGCGCAAAAGAAGTTTATCGATGAGTTCCTCCTGATTGTCCTCCGCCGGAAGCGTATCGATCAGTTCCCTTTCGTTTCCGTCCTTATATTCCGAACCGCCGTATATGGAAACGGGCATTTTGGAAGAACCCATGACGAATACCGTTTCGCTTTCGTCCAACCCGAATCTTTCGGCTATTTCTTTAATCGCGGGCTGGCGACCGTGCACCGACGTATATTCCGAAACGAACGTATTCATTTCTTTCGCCGTCTGCTTCATGGCACGCGAAACCTTCACCGAACCGTCGTCCCGCATAAACCGCTTGATTTCTCCCGCAATCATGGGGACCGCATATGTGGAAAAACGGACGCCGAAACTCTCGTCAAAACCCGCTATCGCTTTGAGAAAACCCATGCAGGCAAGCTGAAACAAGTCGTCGTACTCCACTCCTTTCCCCAAATAGCGCTTGACAATACATTTAATGAGCGAAACGTTTCCGTCTACCAGCGCTTGCTTCGCTTCTTGGTCCCCGCTTTTCGCGCGGCGGATATATTCGATTGTGTCCTTTTCATCAAGCATCTGCCGCGTCCTTTGCGCCAATTTTTTTACTCATTCTCACCTTCGTGCCCTTGCCTTTCTCGCTCGTTACGGAAAACTCCGTCATGAATGTCTGCATGATGGTGAACCCCATACCGGAACGCTCATCGTCCGACAACGTGGTATAAAACGGTTGGACGGCGCGTTCGACATCGTCTATCCCACACCCGTAGTCGGTGATCCCGATATGTAAAATGCCGCCGTCCTCCCCTTCGGGAGCCGCTTCTATCTCACACTCGATGAGAATTTTATTTGCGGCCGACCTATCGCCGCCCTTCTTTCCGTAGGCGTGTACGATACAGTTCGTTACCGCTTCGCTCACCGCCGTCTTTATGTCCGAAAGTTCCGATAAGGAAGGATTTAAGGGCAGCGCAAACGCAGCTACCGTACTGCGCGCAAAACTTTCGTTTTTCCCTATCGCCGCGATTTCTAATTTCATATAATTTTCCATGCTGTTTCTCCTCGTCTTTGTTTCCGTTCCCTCACAAAGTTCAGATCTTGGGAATCAACGTGTATACACCGCTTAAAGAAAGAATTTTATCCGCGGTCAGGTTCGGACGGGTTATGTACATCGAAATTCCGTACCGTTTCAGCTTCTTATATCTCCCGATCAGAAAACCGATCCCCGTCGAATCCATAAAACTTACGTCCTTCAAATCGAATACCGCTCGCTCCGCCTGCGTGTGGCAGTCGATAATTTCATCCGCTCGGCGCCTTGCGTCTGCGGCCGAATGTTCGTCGATTTCACCGTTCATGACGATATATAAAATCCCCTCCTCCAAATGAGCCGCGAGATCCATAGTTTTTCCTCCCGTTTTTATGTGTCTACATTTTACACGATACCGCAAGGCGGATTTTGCTTTTTTTGGAAAAACTCCGACGAATTTTGCCGAAAAAATTTTTTTCGCTTTTTATCAAAAATCTTCAAAAAAATACTTGACTTTTTCCGTAAAATAGTTTATCATATACAAGCACTTATGTGATGACCATCGTCACTTCTAACGTCGCGTGGTGTGGGCCTTTAGCTCAGTGGTCAGAGCTGTCGGCTCATAACCGATTGGTCCGCGGTTCGAATCCGTGAAGGCCCACCAAAATTTTTCATATCCTGTTGCACGGCCCAATAGCTCAGTTTGGTTAGAGCGCCAGCCTGTCACGCTGGAGGTCACGAGTTCGAGCCTCGTTTGGGTCGCCATTTTTTTACCCGTTTTTCGGCTTTTCCAAAAACGGATTTGCCTCGATAGCTCAGTTGGTAGAGCAAGGGACTGAAAATCCCTCTGTCGGCGGTTCGATTCCACCTTGAGGCACCATACGGACAGATTCCAGAGCGGCCAAATGGATCAGACTGTAAATCTGACGTCTCAGACTTCGGTGGTTCGAATCCACCTCTGTCCACCAAAAAAAGACACCCGTAAGGTGTCTTTTTTTGGTTGTGCAGGCGGTAAGAAAAATGCCGTATTTACGGCGGTTTGTTCGAGGAACGAAAACAGAAAACCTTTTAACTCTATAACTTTTCCAAATGTTTTTTCAAAAGCGAAATTTTATCCTTATTTTTTGCTTGCCTTTTTATTCAAAACCTGTTATAATCAATAAAAATAAATCATTTTGCTGCCACCGGGTAGCATAAAACATTCGCCAGCACATCGTTAGGTCTTTGAAGATGTGCCCGCGAATGTTTTTTTTCGGAGAAATTTCATGAACAAATTCAAATCCCTTTTCAGTTACTTTTCAAAAGCAGAGCTGGCGCTTTGGATTTCTTCCGTCGCCCTTATCGTCATTTCCTTCTGCATTTTCGACAGAAGCAGCTATCTTATCCTCGCGGCGTCCGTCATCGGCGCGACTTCTTTGATTTTCAACGCGAAAGGAAATGCCGTCGGGCAAATCCTGATGGTAATTTTCAGCGTTCTATACGGCATAGTTTCCTTTTCCTTCGCCTATTACGGGGAAATGATTACCTATCTCGGCATGACTGCCCCTATCGCTGTTCTCGCCGTAATTTCCTGGCTCAAAAACCCTTATCAAGGCAATAGAGCGGAAGTAAAGGTAAACACCCTTACGAAAAAGGAAATCTTTTTTATGATTTTCCTGACCGTTTTCGTGACAGCCGTTTTCTATTTTATTCTGAAAGCCTTCCACACCGCCAACCTCATCCCCAGTACAATTTCCGTCACTACGAGTTTTCTCGCCGCATATCTCACCTTTCGGCGCAGTTCCTGCTATGCACTCGCCTATGCGGCAAACGATATCGTCTTAATCGTTTTATGGATATTAGCAACAGTTGAGAATATTTCCTACCTTTCAATGGTCATCTGTTTTGTAACATTCTTCATAAACGACCTCTACGGTTTTATCAGTTGGTCGAAGATGAAAAAACGGCAATCTGTTTCCGATGCGAGACAAGTAAATATCACCCGCTAAATTGGGGGAAATTTAGAAATCGGCTAAAAGGCGTGGGGATACTAGCGAAGTCATTAAGCGCTCCCATAAGATTGCCTACCGCATAAGAGTAAGCCTTTTATTTCCTTTTCAAGTTATCTTTCTTGGTTTTTGAGATACTTTTTACTGTCTACTTATTATATTGCCTACTGTATCTATAAACTTTATATTCTGTTTCCCAAGGTATTTGCCTTTTGTTAAATTACATATCATTATCTTGACTTTTTAATTCGAGGTTCTCCTTATGCATTCCCATGTATGATTGTCTTACCTATATAATAGAGGTATAAATGAGCTTTTTTGTATCTTTTACATAATTTGAAGGTAACTTCTTTTTTCTGGACACGGCGTAACTAGTAGATTTTACAAGGCCGTAGCTCAAAGACTTTGCCTTGTGTTCTTTATAAAAAAGAGGATTTCTTTTTCGGAAATCCCCTTTTCATCAATTATTAAAATACATGTTTTATTCTTTTCCAAAGAAATACCCGTAAAACAAATTCATTTTCTTTTTATCTCACTTATACTTTTTGTATTTTTCATCGGCGATTACAAGATTTCGCAAATTAAAAACATCTATATTATTATATCTCTAAAAATTATTTGACCTTTATCGTTTTGATATTTTCAAAACGAATATCCGCGGTAACGCCATCGTCGGTATACAGTTCATAATCGACCTCTCCCTCCGAATTTTTGAGCCAAAGGAAATTCTTATCGTCGAGCTCCTCGACATGAGAAACGGGATTCGCGAGAGGGAGCGCTTTTCCCGGCGCGATGAAAAATACCGTCTCGTCGAAACCGATTTCAATATAATGATCCCCGCGGGGAAGCACTTCCTCCCTGTAATCCGTCACAGATTTTATCTTCACCATTTTCATGCTTTCCGGAAGATATACGAGCCGACCTTTCTCGTTCTGTCTGTACACGGGAGCAATCATGATGCTGCCTCCGACAAAGAGCTGATCTTCGATTTCTTTGGCCCTTTCATCGTTCGGATATAAAAATCCGAGCGGAGTATACAAAAGCTCTCCTCGCAAAGCACTTTTTACATATTCGCTGTAAAGATAAGGAATCAACGAATATCTTAAATCCAGTAAATTTTTGATCGCCTTTTTATTTTCGAAAAGGTAAAATTCCTGTCTGCGAGCCCCGAACGTACAATGATTTCTCAGCAAAGGAACGAATATACCGAGCGCCAGCCATCTGAGCATCAAATCTTCGGTCGTATCCTGTCCAAATCCGCCTATATCGGCTCCAGCATAGAGAAAGCCGCACATATTGAGAGACGGCAGCATTTTCAGATTCATGAGAAGGTGTTCCCAACGCGAAGCGTTATCTCCCGTCCAGATTCCGCCGTAACGATGCATTCCGATATGAGAAGATCTCGAATAAATCAAAAACCGTTTTTTATCGTCGTACTCCTTGAAATATTCGCTCGCGGAGCGCACCATGTTATAGCCGAACAGATTATGAACCTCGGAGTGCCTGATTTGTTTCCCGTCTGCGTCGTGATAAAAAGAAGCGTAATCTTCGGGATTATTGGCAAGTGTGGCCACGGCTCCCGTAATGCTCCAAAACTCTTGAAGAGAAAGATTTTTCCCCGCTTTTCCCGAAATATGTTCGATCGTCTTTGCCAAGTTTTTTTTGCTGTAAAAGACCGACGGTTCGTTCATATCGTTCCAAAATCCCTCTATACCGCAATCGAGGAGTGTTTTATAATTGCTTCCGAACCATTCGCGCGCTTTTGAATTGAGAAAATCGGGAAAGACCGAATCGCCCGGCCATACGCCTACGACAAAAGGTTCTCCGTCTTCTCCCTTACAGAAATAATTGTTTTTAACGCCCTCTTCGTATACGGAATATCCCTTTTCGACCTTTACGCCAGCATCGATAATGGGAATGAGCCTGATTCCCCTTTCCCGCATTTCTTTTACAAAAGCGGGAAAATCGGGAAACCGTTCGCCGTTTATTGTGAAATCTTTGTAATTTTCCATATAATCGATATCCAGAACGATCATATCTATGGGAAAATCACATTCTCGATACCCGTCGGCAACGGTTCGGACGTCCTCGCGATTCATGTATCCCCATCTCGACTGCGCAAAACCGAACGCGAACTTCGGAGGAATGTAACTGCGACCTATCATACGGCGGAAAGAACGGATAATGTTCAAAGGAGTCTCTTCCTCTATGATATACAGCCGAAAATCCTTCGGACAAACTACGGTCATTTCGCCCCGTTTCGTATAATCTATATCGTAAATCACCTTTCCCGGACAGTCGATAAAGATACCGAAGGAAACCTCCCCCCAGACGAAAAGAAAATTATGCGAAGCATAAAGATTCCTGCGATTTTCATGAATTTCGGGATCGTCGGTATTCCAGCTCTCGTATATCCAACCTCTTTTATTGATCCCCCGTACCTGTTCTCCGAGTCCATATACCCCGTCGTTTTCGGAAAGAATGTATGAAAACGTGTACCCCGTTTCCGTCGGTTCGCACTTTAAGTAAGGAAGTTCCGACGAACATTCTTCGACATCTTCTTCCACGGAATTTGTTTCTATCGGGTTCCCGTAAATGTATTTTTTTATATTTCTTAACGTTTTCATATCCTTTCTCCGTTTCGATTAATTTTTATGTACTTTCAATCGTTGTCCGCCACAACGCATGGATTCTTCCGCCCGTATTCCCATAAGGTGGCTTTCTACGGAAGCGGCAAGCGACGTCGGGTTGTTGCTTTCGCCCGTGAGTACGCGGTACAGTTCCTCCACTAATCCCGTATCTCCCCCGCCGTGACCGTAACCGCCTTCGACGAGCTTATTGATGCTAATGTTTTCCCTCTCTTTTCCAAAAATGCCCACTTCGATTACATTTTTTTGTTCGTCGAGAACAATTTCGCCGTAAGTTCCGAAAAATCTCATAACCCGTCCGCAATCCTGCGTAAACGCCATCATCGTCAGCGTGGCATTGACTCCGTTCGTAAAGGTCATAGAAACATGCTGATGATCGACTACATCGTTGTCGCAGGCAAATACGCATCTGCCATAGTTCCCCGTTTTCAAGGCTTGGAGTATTTTTTCTTCCGTCAAAGGAAAATCCTGCGTGAGAATATTGATCGGCCAAATATTTTCGGGACACCCTGCCCGCTTCCACGATTCAATATAATACTTTACGGCCGAATAAGGGCACGTCTGTTCATATCTGCAATCCGTACAACGCTTTGCGGCTCCTTCCGGCGCATTTTCCTCCTTAAAAAAAGTCAGCGCTCCTACCGAAGAAACGGTATCGCAGGCTGATTTCGCATACCATTGAAGCAAATCGAGATCGTGGCAGCATTTCGCCAAAATCATCGGTGCCGCCACCCGATAGTTTCTCCAATTTCCGCGCGTATAACTATGCGCATAATGCCAGTAAGCGACTTGTTCCAGCGCCTGAATTTCAACGAGTTTACCGATTTTCCCTTCGTTTATCAATTGATAAACCTTTCTGTAAGCGGGCGCATAGCGCAAAACGTGACAGACGAGCACCTTTCCGCCGTATTCCTTCTGTGCGCGCAGAAGCTGTTCGCATTCTTCCTCTTTGTCTGAAATCGGTTTTTCGAGCAAAACGTCGTACCCCAATTCGAGCGCCTTGACGCATTGGCGGACGTGGTCTCTGTCGAGCGTCGCTATAATCAGCAAATCGGCTCTTTTTTCCTTAAAAAATTCCTTTTCGTCGGAAAAGCAAAGCGCACCGTCTATGCCGAATTGACGGCCGTAAGAGTCGAGTTTTTTCTCGTTAATATCGCAGAGTGCGACGAGTTTATATTGTTCTTTTCTTTCATACATCAATCTGCCGTAAGATTCGGCTCCGCGCCCCCCGCAGCCGAGCACGGCGACGGTAAAAATCTTTTTCTCCATATTTAACCTCCGCGTTTTATACTTTATTTTCTGAAATCTAAGATACCTTGATAAAAATATTTTGATCGGCCTACTTATTGCCGTTTCGGAATACCCGCGTTCGATTTGTTTCGTCACGCGCGGTTAAACGTCGCATTCGAGGCAAAGACGCTTACGTAATCTTTTGTAATATTCTGCGGACGGGTTATTGCTCCGCCGATTACGATATGCCCGATGCCCGTATCGAGAACTTCTTCGAGTTCCCGATATGTATGAATTCCGCCCTCCGCAATAATTTCGGAATTTTTTATATCGCTTTTCAGTTTTTTCAGAAATTCTATATCGGGAATACGGATTCCCTCCGTTTCTTTTGTATAACTTCTCATCGTGGAAGAAATATAGTCAAATCCGATTCGTTCCGCTTCCAATGCCTCCTCATAAGTCGCTATGTCCGCGACGATGCCTTTATCCGAATTGTCGCGGATATAAGCGACCAGCTCTTCTATATTTGTTCCGTTGGGGCGCGGACGCAACGTCGCGTCGAGAGCGATAAAGTCACACTCGGATTTCAGCAGCGCTTTGACTTCCTTCAAAGTGGGCGTGATATATACGGGACTATCTTCATAGTTCTGCTTGATAAGGCCTATAATAGGAAGGCTTCCGCCTATATATTTACAGATAGCGTTTATATCTCTTACCGTATTCGCACGTATGCCCACGGCTCCGCCCATTTTTGCCGCCATCGCCAATTTCGGTATGGTATTTCCGCCGTACAGCGGTTCGTCTTTTAATGCCTGACAAGAAACGATCAGTCCTCTTTGTAATTTCTGTTTCATTTTGTTCTTATCCTCACTCCTTCAAAGATTTGCGGCACCGTAAGCGCCGGACAAATTTCCAAGTTTTGCAAAAGTAATTCCTTCGTCCGCTCCGCAAAGGAGAGAACGAACTATATCTTCCGACTTCATCACTCCTCCGCCGAGAATTATTAACTCGGGGGAAAGAATCGTTCTTATTTCCGTAAGAAGCCGCCGAAGATAAAGGCCGAAGTTTTCAATGACCTTTTTTGCGGGCTCGTTTCCGTCCCGATACAAGGCAAAAAGTTCTTCCGTATCTTTCAGCGAGGGTAATTCCTTACGCCCCTCTTTCAAGAGCGCGTTTCCCGAAAGATATGTCTCCGCACAGCCCGTCTTTCCGCAGTTGCAGCAGTTTCCGTTCGGTTCCAGACAGAAATGTCCCCAGCGTCCGCCCGCAAAGTCCTTTCCCCGCAAAATCGTTCCGCCGACGAGGCTCGCGCCACCGACGCCCGTTCCGAACGTCAGCATCGTCGCATCCTTTACGCCCTCATGAAAAACAAGTTCTCCCTTTAACGCACAAATCGCGTCGTTATCCGCTTTGCACGGAATCGAGTACCTTTTTTCGACAATTTTTTTGATTTCCGTTCCCGTCCACCCCGAAAGGTTATCCGTCGCGTAGACACAGGTTCCTTTATACGGATCGATGTTTCCGGCCGAAGAGATACCGATAACCTCGGGAAGTCCGGCCGTCAGATCGTCGAGCACGGAAAAAAGCTGTTCCAATATTTTTTCTCTTCCCATGCGGCCTTTCGTCTCGGCCGAAACAAATTTTAACGGTACGGGTCCGCCGTCAAAAAGAGCGCCTTTTATCGTCGTCCCGCCGATGTCTATTCCGCATTTCAGCATTTTCGTTCCGCCTTCTTTACGGTGAGTTTTACGTCCACTTCAAACATTCTGCTCCACGGCATTTCGACATGCAGAGTCTCTACGCGCCCGTATACGGAAGGATAGTATGTCTTCATGCGTTTATCGATTTCTTCCTTGACAATCTCCGCCACTTTTCCCGCCTTGCCGTCCGTATGGAAATAGTCTAGTCCCATCTTCGGCAAATAAGTATCGGTGACATATTTTTTGACAAAAGGCATATATCCGATATCTTCATAGTAGCGATGAAGGAGGAAACTCTCGTTTCCCGTTTCGTCTTTTCCGAGCAAATACAACACCGCTTCGCACACCGCCGTTCCGAGCGTATTCGACGACGTGTTCCAACCCGCGTAGGCATGGACTTTCAACATGAGTTTTTCCTCATTCATCAATCTGACGAGTTCTTCGTCCCCGCCGTTACAATACGCTACGTCTCCGACGGCGACGATTTTTCCCTTTTCCAGCGCATATTCCATATAGGAAACGAACTCGCCGAGGTTTCTTTCGATGTCGTATGCGGTGACGTATTCCGGTTGATCGGGATACCACATTCCCGAGCCTTGGTTGACCGCAAGGAGGATATCCGCTTCCAAAAGGGAATATACCCTCTGTCCGCCTACCGCCATGATATGATATTTTATCGTTTCGTCGAGAACCCTGTCCTCAAACCAAGGGATTACCGCGCCCGCCTTTGACGAGGCGTATTTTACAAAAATTTTGGGAACGGCGCTGTTCAGTTTCGCGACGGCCCTGCCGAGCAGAATCAAACCCGTATCGTCTGCGGAAGGATACATCGCCGTTTTTAAGTGCAGGCTGTTCGTTTTCAGAAATTCTCTCACCGTCATCTGATCCATCGACGTGAATCCGTAAACGGCCGCGTCGTCCTGAGGAACGATGAAATAATCCACCGTACCGTTCTTTATGTATTCGAGATTGTGCATGATGACGGTGCGGTTTTTCTCCCTTCTGCCGATAAAATCGTCGAACACTTCCCGAGGGACGGTCTTTTTGATCCTCTCAAAATCCTCTTTTTCTTCCTCCGTCAGGATTCCGAGTTTCTCCTTATGCGTATACCTTCCGTATAAATGCAATTCCTTTCCGTAAAGGTCATAGTAGTCAGGCTCTTCGTCGGAAAGAGAATAATCCGGACAGCGCATAATCAGCTGAAACACGTAAAACTGCATTTTCGGATTTCTCTTTCGGAGCTCCTCCACCAATTCCGCCCTTCTTATTAACGTTGAAATTTCTTCGTAGTGCAGGCGGGACGGAACGATTCCGCCGTAAATCAGCGTATCCATCGACAAAATACACGCGTCGGCTCCGTCAATATTTTTCGTCAGCCATTCAGCCAGCCGCTCCGTATCCGCGGGAATCTTTTTATTTCCCATATATTCCTTGGGCGGAAGGACAAGCTCAAAATCCGCCTTCGGCATCATTTTAGGAAAATCATAATTGCAGGGACGTTCGTCCAAGGGGAGCATCACTATCTTTTTCATATTTTTATCCTTTTAAGCGCTTTTTTTACTTCTCGTTCATAGGCCTCGGCAATCGCCACCATACCCATATCGCTCGGATGAATTCCGTCGGCCGTATATTCCGTATAGTTGCCCTTGAATATCTTTGAACCGTCCGCAAAATATACTTTATATCCCTTTTTTCTGCATTTTTCCGCAAGTCCGCAAAGATAATTTTTATAATACTTTCGCAATTTTATCCTGTACTCGTCATATCGGTCCATCGCGAAAAGTACCCGGCTGAAAAGCACCACGGGAACATCCGGCTTTTTTGCCAAAAATGCGTTCAGAAACCCTTCGGCATTTTCCTTCATTCTTCCGTCGATTCCGGCGTTCGGCTCGGCATCTACAAGCAGTACGTCTATTTCCCTGTCTCCGAGAACTTCGCCCATCTCCTTTTCCATCATCGCCGTTCCCGAAAACCCGAAGTTGTAAACCTGCATATCCAATTTTCTCGAAAGATAATTCGTCGGAGCCATTCCCGGACGACTGGCGCAACAGCCCTGAACAATACTCGTGCCGTATACTCCTATTTTTTCGGTTCGGCCGAATCCGGACGGTATTACCGAGGCGGTTTCGTCCACCCCGACATACAGTTCCTCCACCGCCATATACAGCGCGAGATAAACGATATACTTTCTCGGCTTTCTCGGTTTGTCCGCAAAATGTCCCAAAGAAAGCTCATACGTGGTAGAATTTATCGGATAAATCCGCACTACTTCGTGCAGGACATAAGCGGACATCTCTTCGTCATAAACATACAAATCCGCGCCGCATTCCCCGATTTGCGTCATATTCGTCATGTCGAACGGAGCGCGATTTCGGCCTTTTAAGAACAGCTGCGTCGAATCGGTTTCAAAACGTATCTGTATCCCGGCAGATTGTTCCGCAAGCCATGCTTCTCCGTCGTTGACGGGACGAATGTAATCTCTCTCTTTCCTGGTCAGACGGCAGAAGCCGTCTTCTTCAAGGGCGTCCGAGCCGAACAGACCGAAACAACCGTCCTTGACGTTCAGCCATTTCAAAGCCCTTTCTTCCCTTTGTTCGTTTTTCAGATTCGAATCGAAATCAAATACTGTTTTTTCTTTCATGATTTTCTCAACCTCGCGAGTAGTTCAAACCCTGTCTGAACGCTTCTATCGTTTCCCGCAAATCGCCGTAATCTTCACCCATATAGCCGTCGGCATTGACTATTTTTAATCTGTTTGTTATCAATCCGTTGCTATAATCGTTGCAATTGAACCAAACGGCGCCTTTTATCTGTTTAATATAAGCAGCCTTTTCCGCGGCGTTGATTTCCGCAAACATCTCTCTCACCCATTCTGCCTGCTTCGCCGCATTTCTGCCTAAAACTCCGTCCGTCTCGCCGCCCGAACCGCAACCGAATTCCGAAATAATTGCACAATAGCTCTGAAAACTTACGTTCTTTTCATAGAGCGTCTGATAGTGCTCCCTGAAACTCGTCAACGTTTCTCCGTTTCCCATTTCATATTCCGTAAGCCCCAGCATCTGGACATATTCCGTTCCGGGAAAATAGCAGAGATCTTCTCCCCAGGAAGAATACGGACAGGATACCCCCGACGGATTCCAGATCCAAATGCAGTTATCCACGCCCTCTGCCTCAAAAATATCGTAGAGCCGCCGCCAAGTCATCACGAAAATATCGGGATCGAGCAGGGTAACCAAACCACAGTAACTCGTCCAATCCGTATTCATTTCATTATTCAATCGAAAAAGGACGGGTTTTCCATAGTTTTTTATGTCCCGAGCCAAACGGCGGAAAGTTCCGTCATATTTTCCTCGCAATATGTCGAACATCGGTGTTTTATTTTTTACGAACGAATTGTTATCTACGGTAAACTGATAAGTATACTGCAATACAGGTTTTCCGTTTTTGCCGTTTCCGCCTGCCAAACCCGCAGCCATGGTCTGCGGGAAACCGTACCTAAGGTGCGTATAGGTGGGATAAATATCGTATTTATAACCGAACAGTCTTTCCGTTTCCGCCTGTATATTTTTTATTCGTTCGTATTGCTCCGTAAACGCGGCACTGCCCTCTCCTTCGTCGGACATCGAATAGCTGAATACGCCCCAGTTTATTTTATCTTCTGCGATCAGCCGATTGAAATATTCCGCGGTTTCTTCGCTCCAATTTTCGTTTCCGCCGGATTTCCCCGCATCAAAATAATTCTTTGCGCTTCCTTTCCTCGGAACGAACGAATAGCTGTCTATGATATCCATCATTTCCGCCGCACGATCGCGTTTCGACTTCATGACAAACAGACCGAAATTTCTGTTATCTCTTTCCTTTCGGATGACCGCTATATTGTAATAGGGACGCTCTATCTTTTCGTCGTCTTTGATATGTATTCCGTAATAATAAACGTCATATCCCGGCTTTATTTCCGTATCGTTATACAGCGTTTTCCCGATTCTTTCCAATCCGTTTGCCGAAATGTATCCGTCATCGTCGATAAATCTCAGCAGCCATTCGTCGCGATAAATCCCCCACGGGTCGGAGGTCGCGAGATACGGATTACTGTTTTCGGCCGAAACGGTCAAAACAGAATCTCCCAAAGAAATTTGCAGTCTGTAATGCGCGATCGAATAATCGATATAGGAAAGCTCGTCGGCGGGAAGGCAATAGGTCATTCCGCCCGAATAATCTACCATCTTCACATATTCTTCGTTATAAAATTCTGCCTTTGCGTCCGTCCGCGCAGATATGTTGGAAAAGGTATCCGCAAATTCCCCGTCGATATAAAATCTCGCCTTGGAAATGTCCTCTGCGCTTTGAAAGCCTCGCTTTTCGTCCGACAATTCGCCCTTTCCGTACACTCCTTCAAACGGATACTCTATCGCGGCAGGGTCCGTAACTTCCACCCCCGAAGATCCGCCTGTATCCGTGGAAGAAGCAGAGTTCTCCCCGCCGCCTGCGGAGCATCCGGCCGACAAAAATACGGCGACGGCCAAAAACAGCATCAGTATTTTTTCCAATTTATTCATAAAATTCAAGCGTGTCATTTCGTCGTGACCATCAACGTATTCATAACCTTTCGGCTCGCCGCAAGCGTATAGCTGCCCGTATCGCTCGAACGAATGATGACTTTGGGATCGGCGTCCGCGCCCTGTCTGGCTATTAACTGTGTGGACCCGCCGCCGTCAAAATTCGCGCCCGTTTCAATCCCGTAATAAATCATGAAATCCGCAAGCTGAGGAAGATTGAGCCCATAGGAGTCGTCCTCCTTTATGTCCCCGATCACGTGGGAATTGCCATAGCGGAGAGATTCTACGGCGAACACAACGAGCGTTCCGTCTTCTTTGAGTCCCACCGCCGTTCTCGGAACGTTTTCAGATTGCGCTCCGTTTGAATTTTCCAGCGTCACGGTACAGATTTTTTCTCCGTTTTGATAGGTATACGCCATCTCCCCGTCCATGACGAGAGCCTGACGGCAGCCGAGAATCGTTTCGTAGCCGTTCCACGTTCCGTCGTCGGAAGTGACCTGTACGGTCACGGAATCTCCCGCGTTCAGTTCACGAATACTTTCATCTCCGACGAAAGAAGGATCGACGACGATATAGCCTTCCGAATCCGTCGCCTTGTAAGATTCGGAAGATTCCAAAACCGTCTTTTCAAGAATGGACATATCGGTATAATCGTCCGTTATGTCTACTTTATATACGACGCTTCCCTCAGGGAATTTTCTTTTCGAAACGGGCGAAGTATGGAATATGACGGCATTTTCGACATCCTGTGAGGCATTGTTTTCATAGATTTCATAAGTTTTGTCTTGCGCCGTAAGTTCATAAGAAAGTTTTGAAGTGACGAGCTTCTTTTTCACTTCGGCACTCGTGACGTCGCCTTCGTATTGAACGATGGGCGCAATCTGCGCTTTTCCTTCCCCGTTGACGCCGAAAAGCATGGGCGCCGAAGCGGGAACGTCCGCTTTTGAGTCCGTATAAAGGAAGGAGTCCTCATAATCGTCCGTCGACGTAATCGTATGTCCGTCTTTTAAGATACATCCGTCTTTGACGAGCGCGTTCAGACAGGTGGCGCCGAAAAAATCGGCGTTTACGGTCGCGAGCACTTTCTCTCCGCTGTCTTTTTCATAAGCCGTCATCATGGAATAGGGAGTAGCCGTTTCCGGATACCAATTCGAACGCTTGTTATTCGCTGTTCCGGCATGAATTTCCGCCTTGCTCAAATCTATTTCTATCGTATAGATGATTGCGACCGTCGAATTATTCAGCGTTACGCGATTGGCGACCATGTACACTCCGTCGTTCAATCGTGTGACGGTATTCGTCACGCTCTCTTTGTCAAAATATACGGGAGTATAGGAAGTATTATATTCGACCTCCAATGTCTCCCCGGACGAATTGTCCGCCGAATTCTCCGAATCCGAGCCTCCGGGCGACGCGGAGTCGCCCGGCTGGCCGGAGCATGAAATCAGGCAAAAATTCAAACTCATCGCGGCGCAAAGAAGCGAAACAAAAGCCGCGTATTTTTTTCTCATAACGATTTCCTCCTCGCATAATGAAATTCAGGTCGGCACAAAGCCCAAAAAAACTGTTATTTCAGCCTTTTACCGAACCGATGGTAAGTCCGCTCTTCATATAATTCATAATAAACGGATACACGCACAGAATAGGAATTACCGAAACGATAATCGTCGCCGCATTGACGTTCTGCGTATTCGTGATAAGATACGGGTCTTTGGACTGCTCCGTGGAAGCGACCAATCTGTAAAGGAACTGAGCCAAAGGCATCTGCTTCGTATCCGTGATAAAGATGATGGCGCTGCCGTAGCTGTTCCACGTACTCACGATCATGAAGAATACACAGCTCGCTATAATGGGAAGGGTCATGGGAATGACGATTCGGAAAAACAGAGTGATGCTCGAAGCTCCGTCCATCATGGCGGCTTCCTCTATTTCAGCGGGAATTCCCTCGAAATTCGTCTTATAGAGCAACATATTAAAAACGTTGTTCAGACTCAAAAAAATCAAGCTCCATATACTGTTATAGAGATTGAGAACTCTCAACCAGATAAAAGCGGGTACGATACCGGCAGAGAACAGCATCGTGATGATAAAAAATATCATGACGGGGCCTCTGAACGGGCAGTCCTCCTTTGAGAGCGGATAAGCCGCCATCGCCATGAGGATATTGGAACCGACCGTCGCAACGATCGTAAAAAGCAGCGAGTTCTTTATCGCGGACAGAAAGTTATCGTTTTTGAAGAGCCATGAAAAATTATCCAGCGTAAGTCCTTTCCAGACGGGGAAAAACGTAATTTCCGAATTATACTGCCCTTTGGAGAACGCGAGAGATATCACGTTCAGAATCGGAAATATGACGAGTACGAGACACAGGACCAAAAACACCCATTTGATGACGTCAAAGGTGACGTCTGCACGAGACAACTTTATTTTCGTTCTTTTCATATCGTCTCCTCCCTTTACCACAAGCTCGTATGCAATTTTTTCTTGACGAACGCATTTCCGCCCAGCATCAGCACGAGAGCAATAACGCCGTTCATAAGTCCGAGAGCCGTGGCAACGGGATAATTACCCGCGCTCTGCATCGTCTTGTCGTACATCAAAGTATCGATGACGTACTGGGAATATCTCGTCGGAGATTCGTACATCGCCATAAATTGTTCCAATCCGGCGGTAAACAAATAAGTCAAGCTGTTGACGAGCATAAGCGCGATCGTGGGCAGAATCGTCGGAATCGTGACAAAACGAATCTTTTGGAACTTGTTTGCCCCTTCGAGCGTCGCAGCCTCGAAAAAGCTCTTATCGATGGCGACGACCGCCGCAAAAAAGATAATCGTATTCCATCCCGACCCTTTCCATGCAGCCAAAAATACCACGAGCGGCTTGAACCAACCGTTCGACCCGAAGAAATAGTAAGGTTCCTTCAAAATGCCTATATTGATTAAGATATTGTTCAGAGCACCACTGTCGGGGCTGAGTAAATTTTTCCAAATACCGATCGCCATGGCCCACGAAAGGAAATGCGGAAGACAAAGAACAATCAGAATCGTTTTGCTGACGCCCGGACGGCTGATGTCCACGAGAAGCACGGCGAGAAGAATAGGGATAGGGAACGTAATGATAATTTTTACGATATTGACGACCAGGGTATTTTTGACGGAAGTCCAAAAGAGTCCGTCCGAATCGGCAAACAGCTCCGTAAACGCCGATACCGACCATTCGCCGCCCAAAAACGCCTTCACCAAAGAATGAGTTCCCAAATAGTTGAATTTACTCCTAAATGCAATGAGCGCACCCGCCATAGGGATATATCCGAATAGAATCGCAAGAAAAGCGGCAGGCAGGACAAACCAAAAAATATTTCTGTGTTTTTTCAGCCTATGCATTTGCTCGCGAAAATACCCTTTTTTATCCGGCTGCGGCCGCAAAGCGGCCGCAGAAACTTTTCCCCGTGATTCGCTCAAAACTTCCTTGTTTGATTTTGTCACCGGTTTCCTCCTTGCTTACTTCTTGCTCGCTTGATACCATGCCTGAACATCGGCATTGCATTCATTCCAATATTTCGGAAAAGCCGTATCCTTCAAATAGCCGAATTGTCTATCAAATGTCGCGTCGTCCTTGGCATTGATGATATTTTGAATATAAGTTACGACCGTGGAACGTGCCGTGATGGATTGGCGGCTCCAACTTTCGATTACGGAACACTTTGCAAGAGCGCTGGTAATGACGTGATCATAATCCGCCTCGGACATTAAAATATCCCAGCAATTATATTGCGCTTCACGGAGCGGCCAATATCTCTTTCCTATTTTTCCGTTTCCGCCCGTCTGGTACATGGAATTATCCTTTATGTTATTGTATTCCGGCAAAAGTTTATAGTATTTCGTTTCTCCGTCCTCTTCCACAATGGGGACGATCTTCGTCGTGCTCTCTCCGTCCGCCTCGTTGGCTTCATATTCTTCTTTCGTCACGAATTCGTAACCTTCGCCCTCTTTTCCCGTGATGAAGGTGCGGTAATTTTCGTCGACGATTTTTGCGTCCATCCATTTGATGGCGGCGATCGCCTCTTCTTCCGAGACGCTGTTGGGAATCGCGCAGAAATAGCTGACATCGTTGATGGAGGCGAGATGCCAGCCGTTGTCCTCCCGCTGATCGACCGAACCGTTTGAACCGTCGCCGAGAAGATACAGCGCAAAGCCCATATCGTTCAAAGCGTCCTCTACGGAATCCGCCTTTCCGAGCGATACCATGGAATCGCAGGTAGGAGCGATATTCCAATAGGGCAGAACGGCGACGGAACAATTTCCTTGCGCATACAATCCCATGACGGTAGCGCTGGTCGAGCTCGCCCACGAAGTGGATACATATCCCTTTCTGTAAAGGTCGTTCATATAATGCAGATATTTATCCGTGGCGTCGCTGTAAATCCAGCTTTCGATTTCGTCGTCTTGATTTACGTAAAATTCTTTGGGCATATCGAAACAGCCGGATATAAGCTGCTGATCCGCTTCCGCCCCCTGCATGGAAAACGCATGATAAAAAGGATTTGATTCGCCGCCGAATCGAGCCTGTAATTTTTCGAGGGCAGTAGTAAATTCCGACAAAGTAGACGGAACTTCCGTAATCCCGACCTCTGCGAGGTCGTTCATGTTAAATACGATTGCATTGTCGTACATAAAGCCCCACCCCACCTCGGGAACGGCATATAATTTTCCGTTATATCGACAGGCATCCCAAGCGGCTTCATCGTCGATAACTTCCAGCAAATTTTTACCGTATTCCTCTATCAAATCGGTAATATCGTAAAAGGCTTCTAAAACGACGTTTTGGTCGAATGAGCCGCGCTGCATTTTTATCAGAGAATATTCCCCCGCCAGCAAAGCGTTCGATACGTCGTTCTCCTCGGAAGACCCGAGCATTTGAGAGTAATTGACCTTTTGTCCCGTAAATTCTTCGATTGCGCGCGTCGTAGAATTATCGACAAATTTATCGTCCGTGATTCCCGAATTGGGAAAAAGCACGTTTAACGTACCCGAAAAATTCCCACCGCCGCCCCCACAAGACACACAGGAAGTCGCTATTGCGACAGAAAAAACCAAGGCCAATGACCTTATCGTATTTTTAATCAACTTCTTTTTCATGACACTCCTCCTTTACCCGCCCTTTTATAGACGAAAAATTTTTTCAAACTAAAAACTGAACACGTGCGTTAATTTTCGAGATAATAAATGTTCGATTCGAGATAACTTCCCTTTTCGTCCGTACCCGTCTTAAAATCGCAGTTATCGTCCCCTTGTGCGAAGCCATAAGAATAAATGCTTTCGTCCGAAGGCATAAAATCATATTTCTTTGCGTCCGAATAATCGTCCGCACAGGTCGCCCCTTCGATGAATTCCGCGGTTTTTATGTTATAGAAACGGATATAACGGAACATCGCGCCCGACCTTGCGTCCCACATCTGCGTATTTTGGACGACGGGACAATAGGAAGCTGCAATCATCGTATAGGGTTCGTGCGCCTTTTGCTCCAAAGCGTCCGTATTGCAGTCGGCGTGAAAAGTATAGCTCTTTCCCGTCGTAAGATTTTCTATCTCCATACAATACGCTTTTCTGGTCGCGTATGCGCGAAATTTAAGTACATCTTCCGAACGCCATACTCCTTCTTCGTCCTCCGTCATGGTGGCAACCGCGTCTCCCGCTTCCCCTTCGCCTTCCCCGTCGGGAGCCGGAGTAATCATCGTCCCGTTCAGATTGAATACCGGCTTCCAATTTCCTTTTCCGACCTCGGCGGAAGCAATCAGGCCAATATCGCAACTACTCCACGGCGAGTTCGTGAAAAAGTTAGTGAAAATATAGGCGTTCCAGTTCGGTTCCATCATATCGGCTTCCTTCTCGTAGGTTGGATAGCGGAATTCCATCTTTGTCATATCCAAAGTAAACTCCACATAGGAAGAAGAAATATAATCGGAATCCAACCCTTTTCGCTTAGAGAACATATAATTGTAACTGCCGGAAAAATACTCTATTCCCTGCGTTACGGCGTCCGAATTCATTCCTGCAAATTTTGAGTTATCCATATCAGTCCGGCCCAAAGCGATATATTCCTGCGCTTTTTGGTCCACCACATAGGAATCCTTCGTCGCCCTCGCCCAATTCCGTGCGGCCGTGTCGTCTACCTCCATCGTACCGACAAATTCAGAACCTACAATTTTATAATACTGCTTTTTACCCCAAGAAAAAATTTCCTCGTCCCCGTGCATGACATAAGTTTTGTTTCCGTTCGTTCCGAGCTTACCGGCCTTGATATATGCCGCGAAAATGTTCTCCGTCTCGAAAATCAACTCGCCTTTTGCGTTATAAACCAAATAATTAGAATTCATAGTCTCACCCTCTGAACTTTCGCTGCTGCTTCCGCTTTCCGAGTCTTCTTTGGAAGACTCCCCCGACGTCCCGCCGCCTCCGCAAGCGGATAATCCGAACGCCAGCGCAGCGGCAAGGAACAGCGTCCATATTTTTGCCGTCAATTTCATCGCCTTTCCCCTCAATCGTCCATGTGTGTACCGTCATAGTACGAACTAAAAGAGAACCAATTCTTCCCTACGAGTTTATCGAGCCCGCTCTCCCAGACTCCCGCCACATCAGTGGTACCGTAAGTGAGATTCGCACAGTCTGCGGCCTGCGTAAAGCCGTTGAAAATGGTGTCCTCACCGAAGAAAAACGTTTCCTTTTCTACGTCGTCATATTCTCCATCCGCCTGATACTTCGCCACCTTCACATCCTCGAATACTACATTTTTGAGGAAGCCGCCATCGCGCGCGTTCCATAAATTCCCGTCCACGGGACAATAAGAAGCCGCGAGAAGGACGCGCATATAATCCGATTGCGTCGTGTTCATTCCCTCGTGCGTATGCGTGTATCCCCACTTTTCGTTCGTGCGGAGGTTTGTCACGCAAAGATACCAGCCGTTTTCATGGGCGTACGCCTCCAAGAATACATCGTCCGCGCCCGAATAGACCCCGTTTTCGTCCCTCGTCATTTTCGTCACAACATAGTTCTGCCAAACCATGAACTTATTAGAAGCAGCAAGCTCCGCATAGGCCTCGTCGTGCGTTACGTTGCCATTTGCATCGATATAAAATCCCTCGCATACCGCAGTGCCCGAATCGTGGGAAAGGTGACTACAATTTTGCGTAATCTTCCATTCACCTTTACCTCCCGCATAAGTACCAATTCCTAAATCGCAGTTATAGGCACTGGAAGAAATATTGAAAAATACGTAGGCATTCCACGAGCCGCCGCCAAATTCGGAAATATCCTTATAGGTACATTCGCTCAGGCGTACATAGGCAGAACCATAGGCATAACTATGCCCCGACCATTCTTCGCCCGAAGAACACCCTTGCGGAGTCAAAAGATACGTATACCCTCCCGAAATCAACTCTCCTTCGCCGACCTTATTATCCGTGAACTGAATCTCGCCGAGCGCGACATATCCCGTTCCCTGACCGTTGACGACATAAGCTCGCGGATGACTTTCCGCATATTCCTTTCCTTCACTTACCGTCATATCGCCCGAAACGAGATGCGTGCCGTCATATACCCAGCATTTCGTATTTCCTTGACGCTGAAAAACGATTGTCCCTTTCGCGTCCTCCACATAAGTTTTATTTTTACTCGTCGCGATCGAACCGCATTTCTTGATCGCGACGAACATGTTGTCAAAACTGTTTTCTCCGCCGAGCTTGGGGTCTTCGCTCACCGTACCGTCGGCATTATATATCGTATACGGGGCAACCGTCGCCGTGCCGTCGTAAGGATATCCTTCTTCCGAACCGCCCGAACTATCCGAACTGCTCGTGCTGTCCGAACTATTCGTACTATCCGATATACTGTCGGAGACGCTCGTACTATCCGAATTGTCCGTGTCCGAATCCCTTTGAGTAGGGGAACATCCCGCAAACGCCGCTCCGGCCAAAACCGCACAGAGTGCGAGCGCCAACCATTTTTTTATTCTCATAAAATTTTCTCCTTTAAGATATCCGCTCCCTTTGTCGGAACGTCCGAATAACAATTTACCCTCGCATATCTTATTCAGTTATACGAGGGTAAACCGTTGCTATTTTCAATTAGATACTTTTATTTTTTATAAATATGGCCATGCGTCCAATCGATACCGTACTGCCCCGACAGTTTATTCATCGTGATTTCATAGAGCAGCGCAATCGCGGATTGATAATCGTTGGTCGTATAGGAGCCCCAACCTTGTCCGTGACGGATTCCCCACGTCGCGTAACCGTCGCTTCCGCCGGAATACCAAACAGACTTGTCGTTGGCGTCTGCCGCAGAATTACTCTGCCATGTAGCCGTTCCGTCATAGTTGACGGAGGACCACCAATACACGAGTCCGTCAATCTTATCCATGAGAGGTTCGATGACTGCCCACTGTTCGTCACTGAGTTCAAAATCCTGATATTCGTAAGTATTTCCGCTATCTCCCGTAGCTTTAATCTCCGCAGTAATTCCCAATCCCGCATCGGTAAGCGCCTTATGAATTTCCTCCATGACCGTAATCGTGTCGATATAAGTATGATACATCGCTATCATCTTCTGGAAAGAAATATTTTCAAACAGCACGTCACAGGCAACGGGAAGAGAAAGGTCGCTTGCGGAAGCCATCGGGAAAACATTTTTTGTTTCCACAGAGGTATACCACGTCCAAACCTTGAACTGAGCTTCGTCATAAGTCGTAACATATTTGCCGATACTATTATCCGCCAAGCCGAAATTCTTGGTCATGATATAGTCGATGTTGCTATATGCGTCGGTTTCGGTATTTGCTTTTGCCCAAGCAATAAACTCAACCACTTCTCCGATCGTCTCTCCGAAGTCGGCGGGCTTATTGGCATCGACCAAGGCCTGTTCGAGGGAAGCCAGAAGCTCTTCGTCTGCCGCGATTGCGTCATACATTGTCTTAGCTTCCTTAAATTCATTTTCAAGAGCGACCACTGCCGCGATTGTTTCATACCCCGAAAGGTCGTTCAAACCCTTTTCGTTGATGTAATTAATGAAATCTCCGACAGAGGAATCGAGAAAGAGCGCCTGTACTTCATTGAGAGAAGAGAGAGTATCTTCGGGAAGAAGATCCTGCTGATACGTAGACAGAGCCTTAAACGTATCTACCGCTTGCTGTAAGGCATTTCGAATTTCGTCCTTCTCCGCTTCCGTCATGGCCGCGATATCTTCGGGCGTAAAATCCTCCGCTTTATATTCTTCATAGGCTTCCAAAACAAGAGAGAGCTTTGAAGAATATTCGGTCGCATCCTGCGAAAGGTTGTACGAGAAGCCATACACGTCCCGTCCCGGAGTATCGTAATCGTAATCCACAAGCCCGGCATTATAAATATACGTCTTGTAGCGGGCCTCGCTCGCCGTTTCGGACGAGTTGAGAAGGTCGTATTTGCCTACCGTCAAAAGAGAAAGATGATCCCCGTAATGCTCGGGATCGGCGGAATTTTCAGTAACCGTTCCAACCGCTTCCGTTATGACGATATTGGTAAATTCGGCTCCATTATCGTAGTTGGGAAGCCCGCTCGCACTGTCCGCATTATAGATATCCAGACCAACATTAAAGCGCATCGTGGCGCTAAGGGTCATCGCAGAAGCCTCATAATCGCGCGTAAAGAGCTGTTCACCCGTATCCGCATCTTTTATAACTAATCTATCAACGGCATAGGAATCCCCCTCGTCGTCCGTCAATTCGACGATTTCTCCCGTAATGACGATGTTGTGATCGGGATGCCAAACCCCTTCCGCCTCATCCCACGTAGAAGTCATAATTTTTTCCGTCGTATAATCGATGCCTAAAACGCCGTCATAAGCATCGGAAGGATCAGCGTTGTTCAGGTCGCCATAATAGTAATACCAAACGCCCGTCGTGGTGTCGCAATACATACCGTAGCTCGCCGCATTGTAGGCATCGGGATTGATAAAGCCGACCTTGGCATATACAGGAGCTTCGCCTTCATACGCAGGACGAATATTGGCTTCCGAAAGCTGAATCGTATAATCCGCTTTTACAATTCCCGAATAGGACTCCATATTTACCTGCACATTCGTATCGAAAGCCCTATATACGTCCCAAGCAGGAGCCGTAGCGTCGGCTCCGTTGCCGATTCCTACAATTTCAAGGCCCTGATAATAGGGAGTAAATGTACCCGTTGCTTGCTTAAACACAACGACGTCCTTTGCACTCAACGTGTAAAGGTCAGAGAAATACGTACTGACCCAAGGCGTATATCTGTCGAGGGAAGTGCCGTTTTCATAATACCAGAACATATCCGAAGTCGTTTCGCTATAAGCCGCATAATTAATGAACAGCTTCGTATCGTCCTTCGTCCCCTTTGTGACATAATCCTCGATGTCGCCTTCGTCCGCACAGGCCTCTATCGCTTGATACAGGCTCTTATACGCGCCCAATTCCGATCCATCCTCTGCCGAATATACCTTGTAAATCGCTTCACGCGTATCTTCGGAATAATGAACAGTTTCGGGCGTTTCTCCACCCGGATCCGACGAGGTCCCCGACGAATTTCCGGTGTCTACGGAAGTGTTACCGGAATTTCCGCTGCTGTCAGAATCCCGTCCGCCTCCACAACTTGCGCCGAAGACGAGAGCTATCGTCAACAGCGTACCGCCAAAAATGCTTAAAAACCTTTTCATGCAATTTTCCTCCTGGTTTAATTTTTTGCATTTAAGTTGTTTTTTGTTGGCTGTTTACAGCCAACAAAAGGGACTAGTCCCTGCCTTTGCTTTATTTAACTATCCGTATTATATCACCAATTATTTCACTTGTCAATACTTTTTTGAAAATTTTTTTTATTTTTTGGCAGGTTTTTTATTTTTTGCAATTTTTTTTCTTTTTTAAGATCTGAATCGATTTTGAGGTAAATACTGCAAACGATATTGTCGTCAACATAAAGAGCACGTTGTAGCTTAAAGAACTTCCGCATCCGTCCTCGGAGGCTTCTGAACCGCTCGAACCGCTGTCGACAGGAGGAATTTCCTGTTCTTTGGTCACAGTAAACACTTCGGTATACATAGTTTCGTCATAATTTTTATTCTTTGTCGAATATGTCGATTCAAACAAGTAACAAGCGATAACTCTATAACCGTTTTCGGTCTCTTCCAATGCAGATACTGTTCCGTCGACTTGCCGCGTCGTTCCGTTATACATGACTAACGTCAAGGCAATCGTATCTCCGACAGACAAGGTTTTTCCACTTTCGATTACGGTATCCGTATTGCCGATAAGCCGTTCGGGGCTGAGATACCGTTCATTCGAATTATTTACATACGTTTCCGTCGCATCAGCCGTAAGACCTACAAAGCCCTGCATAGCTGCCGCTCGTATGGAAATTGTCGTTGCATATGTCCAATACCAACCAATAAAGCCCCTATCGCGCAACATCTCATTGAGCTCTACCGTCGCGCCGCCATAGTTCATATCTACGTTTGTATTGTAATTTCCCAACCATACGAGGTCATTGGCAAAACTATCGACGCTCGCGTTACCGAGATATGCCGTAGGAACATTGGGCATTATATTTTTTACTTCGCCCAGAGTAGAAAGCGAAAATGAAATAATTACCACCTGATCATAGCAATCATATTTATCGAGTTGTTCTTTAATCAAAGATACGATTTCATTTTGTGTGGATTTGATTTCGAGTATAAAGACCAAATCGGTTTTAACGAGTTCTTCGAGGACATCGCCCAGAATAGGTATTTCCTCCATGCCGTATTGATCGAGCTGATATTGTCTGATTTCCGTCAATGTCATCGTTTCTATGTTTCTATTGGTATCGACACCTCCGTTTACGCTTTCGACATTCGTGGTTTCTTCAAGTGTCGTATTGTGCATGAGCACGACTTCTTTATCTGTCGTCAGGTACACGTCAAATTCGACATGGGAGATATTCGCTTCCGCAGCATTCAAAAGACCGGAAATAGAATTTTGGTTTTTCGTCTGCGGCGTCCCCCTGTGCCCGACGATGAACGATGTTCTCGATGTGGAACCTTCGGGATACGTTTCGAGGATGTCGTAAGCCTCGGAGAAATCTTCCGCGACGATTCCGTAAGCCCCGCTGTTGATTGCCTGATAATAATCGATTGAGCTCTCTCCGTCCGTCATGACCCATACCGTTTTGAAACGCTTCTGAATGTACGACACATTATCCGTCGTCGCCATACTTTCGGGCAAAACGACTATATTGGCATAAGAAGAATTTGCCTCCGCAATTATGTTCTCGTAAATATTTTCAGTCGGCTCGCAAAGCAGTGCCCCTCGAATCGCAGTCTTGGCCGAACGAACCTTCTTTATCAAATCTGCGTCCGAAGAAATCACCGTCATATCGAGAATATCCGTTTTGGTATTCAAAAAATTCACCAAAGCGTCCGCCGAGGCCGAATCCGAAACGTACAATACAGGAATTACGTTATGATTGAGATCCGCATAAACGTCGGAAAAATCTCCCAGTTCGCTCCCGTCCTCCCCTACAATTTTTTCTTTTTCGTCAAAAAATAAAATCGCATTGGTCGGACGTTCGTTCTCCGCTGATGCCGCGGCTGAGATCAATTTGTTAAGGTCATCTTCGTCCTTTACCCACGAAACTACCGTAGGCGCATTGATAAGCCCCGTTTCTGCCCGATAGGTATCGACGAGCGTTCTGTCCGTCTTTACCCCCTCCTCTTCGATTTTATCGGTAATCGTCACTTCTTTGATCGTTACGACGCTCCCGTTGACAATCAATGCAAAGCCGCCGCTCGCCAACTCTCCGCCGAGACTGCCGTTTTTCGTCGTCGTATCGAAGGTCTTTATCAAGGAACCGTCCATATAATGCTTTGCCGTAGTTCCTTCCATGACGATTTTCATGGTATGATATTTCCCATCGCTCAAAGCGTTTCCGTTCCCTTCCGCATCATCGAGAAACAATCTCTCATACGTCACCGCCGAGGAAGCCGAAGCGCCACTATAACGATAGTTCATGATATATCCCGTCATATATCCTTCCGCATTGAAATTCGTATGATATACGACGCCCAACCAGCGCCGCGCATCTTCGGCGTTCGTCATTTTGAACGTAATCGTAAACGTGAAATCCGTCCAAGTTCCATCGCCGAGAAGATATGTAAGACCGTAATATTTATCACTCGAAGTCGTGTGGTCACCCGAAATATTAATGGATTTCACTGAAATGGTTCCGTCGTCATTGACCTCCGTCGTATGTTTTTCATACGTATCCGACTTTTCATATACCTTCCAATCGGACGGAATAGAGGAAAATTCGGAATACACTACCGTTCTCGCTTCCTCCTCGGCTTTCGCCATCGTACCAAAGTCTAAAAGCGCCAAAGCGCAAATCAGACAAACCGCGCAAACCAGCAAACTAATTGCCGTAAGCGCATTTTTCAAAAAACCTTTACTTTTTAGCATCAATTGCCCTCCTTTTCGGAAATAAGTATTTCTTTCTTTCCGAATTGGATTAATTATAAAGCAGCTCATCTCTTTTGTCAATATATTTTTGAAAAATTTTTTCAAAAAATAAATCTATTTTTCTTTTACGGCACCCATGTATTCGATTTATGAAAATTATTTTCTAATTTTTAGAATACCCATACGTAAAACGGAGCTTGGTTTTTGCCAAGCTCCGTTTTTGAAATAAAAAAGAAACCTAATTTATATATTCTATACCAATTTCCCAACGACAGAAGCGTTACTTTTTGCAATTCGTTCGTCGTAAAAATCTCTATCACTATAATAGATACCCGTGCAAAGTACGTCCACAAGAAAAATTTGCACAATCTTTCCCGTTAAAGATCCCGCTTCTACGGGATGCTCACAAGGTACGGCTGCTAATACGATATCGGCATACCTTGTCAGTGGAGATCTTTCATAACTGGTAACGACGATTATCTTCATACCACATTTGCGCGCAGCAGCTGCTAATTCCACACTGTCTTTTGTCCCGCCCGAAACACTAAAAATTACAAGAACATCACGTTCGTCGCAAGAAGATATTTGTATATTTTGTAAATGCAAATCGCGCTCACATTGAGAATATATACCCATCTTCATAAGACGATTATGCAATTCCAAAGCAGGTACATAAGAATTACCCACCCCAAAACAACAAATTGTCTTTGCTGAACAAAGATATTGAACAGCTTGCTCCACTCTATCAAGAGATACACGCTGTCTACATCGATCTAACATTTCCATATAACTGTCGCAGATATCATAAATATAACTTTTTTCATTAATTTTTTTGTGCACAGGACCTATCTCTTGCGCTAAACTGAGTTTAAAATCTTGATAACCATTGAACCCGAGAGAACGGCAAAATCTTAATACCGTTGCTTCAGCTACTCCTGCCGCCGCAGCAAATTCAGTAATAGAAAAATAAATAATATTTTCATAAGAATTTGCTTCCATAAATTGAATTAGCTTTCTTTGCAATTTAGTAACTTTCTTTTCTTTAATTTTCTCAATCCGCGCATTAATTGTTATTTCGCCCATTAACTATGCCAACCTTTGAACATCTTTTAAGTAGCCTAATATATCTTCTGTTTTGATGTAATGAGTCATATTAAAAATTTATTTATAACAAAAAAATATCTTGAAAAGCCCTTATTTATTTTCAAGTTTTCTTAATTTTTTATAATACTTATATATTATAGCAAATTTTTCTATAAAAATCAATTATTTTCTCTCATTTTATATATTTTTTGAAATCCCTGTTTTGTTTTAAATTTATATGCAAGCAAAGTAATTGCACATAAATATCTAGTCACAACCGTACGTAACTTACAAAACCGACTGCAAGAATGACCTATGATAAGAACCTCCTCCGAGTGTCTACTTTTTCATAGCGACCAAGGAATCCACTACACATCGATCGAATTTGGAAAACATCTAAAAAGTATCAACGTAACATCATCATTTTCAAATTTGGGAATACCTTATGAAAATTCCGTTATGAAATCATTCATCGGAAGTATTAAGCGTGAGGCATTATACCGTTATCGTTTATTTTTTCGAGGATGTCGAAACATATTATTACCTTCTATAACAATAAACGACCGCATTCTATTCTCATGAAACAAAAACCAAATAAGTTTGAAACCAATTTTTTCTGCAAACATCAATAAAATATTGATATTGAAACAGAACAATTATAGCTCAAAAATGAAACGGCTAATTCGTTCTCAACTTTGTTTTGGATTTTCACAAAAAGAATGTTCAATCTTATAGAATATTATATTCATTGTCAAGACTTCAGCAAAATAAAGAAGCCTTTATATTTTTGAATATAAAAAGACCTTGAAATATGAACTTATGAGAGTTCAATTTCAAGGTCTTTTCAACTTTTTTATTTTTTTAACTTCCTTTTTGCTTTTTCTTCAGCAATTCGTCTTTTTTCCGCCATTCTTGTTTGATATTTTGCCTCCTCTGCTTCAAAATCCAAACCTTTTTTCAAACACTTTGTTCTAAGTTCTTCCTTTCTCGCTTCCTCTGCAACTCGATCAGCCTCTTCTTCCTCCATCCGAAGTTTTTCTTCGGGTGAAATCCAATCAATTCCTGCGGCAATCGATTCGGCTTTCTGACGCTCTAAAATTTTTTCTTTATCTGACTCTAAATATCTTTCTACGACAAAGAAAATCATGATGACGGCACAAATAGCATAAGCAACCGTTTCTATCCAAATATAACTGATCGTATTTGCCGTTTCCAAAGCTCCACCCTTGGATATAGCGTTAAAAATACCGGTTGCAACCGGCGTGGAGGCAGCCATTAAGGAACTGTAAATCGACATTGTAAGTCCGTCGCAGCGATAACCATTTTTCGCCTCTATATGGTCGAGAACATCGGCTATTAAGGCAAGAATCATATAACAGGCGGGAGCAGATCCAAAACTTTTTAATGCGACGCCTATTCCCACTCCGTAAATATTATCGGGGAATATACCGGCGAGCACGCCGCCGCCTACGGCGATTAAGCAACCGACCAGACATACAATTCGTTTTCCGAATTTTGCGGATAAAATCCAAATAAAGGCCATGGCAATCGCCATGGGAATGGCTCCCAAAACGTTGATAATCGTCATCGCACCCGAACCGTCGGCGCCCCCTATGGCCGTGCCAGCAAAATGATCCGAGCAGAAATAAGTAATGGATAAGTTCTTAAAAGCTCCCGATACCTGAAACAAAAGATAAAATATAATGACGAGCCACCAATATTTTTCCGTCACAACAGCTTTCAGTTGTTGTTTGACGGAAATCTTTTTATTCGTGGATTCTAAACCGCTGTTCGTGGCTTCTTCCGTCACTCTTTCGCGGCAAAAATAGTACTGTAACAGAGTAAGTATAAAAGTAAAAATTCCGATTGCGATAAAAGCGATCATCCAAGCCGTTTTATCGGGCGTTTGCCAACCGCCGAGAAAAAACGATACAATCAAGGGGAAAACCATGCCGCCTGCCCCCATTACACCAACGGAAGCAAAATTGGTAAAAGAAGCAAGAAGACTGCGTTGATTACTGTTGCGCGTAGATACGGGTATGAGGGTGCTGTTTGCCGTATTATACAACGGATAACATACGGAATAATACAGATTATAAGCAATTGCGGTGAGTACCATGGTTAAAACCGGGGAATCCGTTCCGTTTCCCATGGGTACGATAAACATAAATATACAGGAAATTCCGAGCAAGACACTGCTGAGCAATATCCACGGTCTTGCTTTTCCCGCTTTCGTATGCGTTCTTTCGATAATCTGCCCCGCCACTAAATTTCCGACGACAATCAGAATTGCGGAAAGAAGCGGCAACAATGTCAAAAAGGTTGTAATCGTAGAAGGAAGTACCCCGTTCGTTTTATAGTTTACGAATAAAACGTCCGTCCAATATCTATTCAGAAAGTTCGTAAAAATCCCACTGGCCAAAAGCGCGCCAAACGGGCCCAAAAAATATCCGAACAGCATTTCTTTAAATTTTACGTTTGCCGATTTTATCTTTGTAGACAAAACCGGATTATCAAAAATACTATTCTTTTTAGTACTCTTATTTTCCATACCATCCTCCGTTCAATTTTAATATTTTGAAATGAAAAAGAAAGACGGTTTTTTACCGTCATTTTTAAGGAAGCAGAACAGATAACGAGTTCGTATTCTTTATCCCCGCAGTTTTTTGATAAAAATATTTTTTAACTTTTGTCGCTCGGTTTTACCGAACAAAACGAAAAAATTTGTACTTTTATCAGTGCTCCGATAACTTTTCTACAAGTTATCGGAGCTTACTTTCTATGTAAAACCGCGCAACCGATTCTCGACCGCTTTGCCCTCTCTAATTTATCGTAAATGCGCGAAAATCACATTTGCCCTTTCCTTCATAAGTGAAATACAGTGCCGAAATCCCGTTTTCTCCGTTCCAATTTCCGCAAAAGTTTTCATAGCTTTTCTTTGCCAAAACGGGAATAATACATACGGGAATTCCGTCTTTTTTCGTACGAACAACAAACCTCCCTTGCGCACTTCCTTTGATAGATACCGCAATTCGTTGAACGTCCTCTAAATCGAAATATTTGAAGCCCGCCGTGGCCCCGTCGCAAAAATTGGCAATGTATTGATCGGGATTGTTTTCTCTATCTTTTCCCGTCTGAGTGAAATAGGGATGACCTCCTTTACCGGCCTTGAAAATACTGCCGTGAAATCGTGCACCGTTTTTCGAGAAAAGATTACAGGCAATCCGCGCCTCATAAGTTCCCGCTCCTTTGAGCGGTCCGCCGTTCAATCCGCAGCTTGTCGTTTCTACCTGCTTAATCGAACCGTCTTCTCCTATAAAGATTTCTTCCGCGCACGCCTGCCGAGAAAAGCAGGAACGATTTGTATGGCGGTGATAAAAGATATAATATCTGCCGTTTACCTCTAAAATACTGCCGTGCGTGTTCCCCGTATAATTAGAAGCCAAACGGGTATCTTTATGATTGTCCAATCCGATATCGCCGTTGCTGACGATCGTACCGCCAAATTTCCATTCCCCGTCGGGAGCATCACTCGTTGCATAGCACAGCTCATGTCCGAGCAAAGAAGAATAAATAAAATAATATCTGTTGTTGATCTTTCTGATCGACGACGCTTCAAAAAAAGCATGCTCGCCTAATTCGCTGTTTCTGTTTCCCGTAATTGTCAGTTTCGGCGGCTTAATTACCGTTTTCATGTCTTTCGGATCGAGTTCCACGACAGCCCCGCCTTTAATTTTCTTTTTCGATACCCCTAACACGGGAAAAAACATTGCCGATCCATAATACAGCCATACGCGCCCGTTTTCTACATATACGGCAGGATCGAACGGAAGATATTCCTTTGTCCACGGATAAAGGTCCACCTCTCCGTGATACCGGAACGGCCCTGTCGGCGAAGAGGAAACGGCTACGCGAATCGCCCAGCTTTTCCTGGTAATTCCGGGCGCAAAAGCATAATAGATATAAAATTTCCCGTCGGGTCCCTGACAGACATCGGGGGCATACATGTTCCCGCTCTTTTTCGGGTCATGTTTTTTACTCCAAATAACGCCTTCATATTTCCAATCAGATAAATCATCCTTAGGAGCGGACCAACAAACGTAATCGTTTTGGCAAAAATTATTCGCGTTGAATCTGTCGTGCGAACCATATAAATATACTCTGTCTCCGAATACGTGCGGTTCTCCGTCCGGAATATACTCCCAGCTCGGAAGAAATGGATTAAATACCTGATTTTTCATAAAAAACTCCTTTATTCGCCGAAATCTATATCTCCGTGTTCATAGATATAATTCAGATACTTTTGCATGGCATCTTTATAACACGTTCTGCCGACAACTATCTTCTGTCCGCTTTTTAATGTAATTTCGTCTCTCGAAAAATTAATGATTCTTTTACAATTTACGATAAAACTTTTATGTACACGAATGAAATAGCTTTCCTTTAAGCGTTCCTCTATCTCGTTCATGGTCGTATGCAAAACATAAGAATCGTCTTCGATTCTGTGGATAATCTGCGTATTTCGAAGACTCTCGATATATTCAATATCACTGATATATATAGTCGTAATTCCGTTTTTATCTTTTATTTTTAATACGTCGGATGCCTCGGAAGCCGTTAACTTAAACTTAATATAACGATTTAAGACACTAGTAATATCGTCTAAAAATTTATCTTTACGGATAAATCCAAACGGATGGACGGCAAACGAATCGAAAACCCTGTTTGAATTGCTCGAAACAAAAATAAAGTCCGGAACGCGGTCCTGCATATATGCAATCATTTGTTTCGCCATGACAATGCCGTCCACTTCGGGCATATTAATATCCAAAAAAACTAAATCGGTAGGATTATTCTTCAAATAAGAAACGCATTTTTTTGCCGACGTAAATGATTTTAAAGAAATATTACCCCCCCCCCGCTTCAAAAAAATCTTTTCGACGCATCCGGAAATTATTTGGAGCGCGGTTTCTTCATCGTCGCATATACATATTCTCAAAGGATTTTGCATAATATTCTCCCTTACATACTCAAAAGAGCCTCAGCTATAAATCTGCCTTCGACTATTTTATAATGAAAAAAGCCTTTATATTTCATTACGATTTGTTTTACAATCTTTGTTCCGTATCCGTGATTCACTTTATCCCTTTTGCTGGTTTCAAGATTTTCTTTCAAATCTTCCTGAACTTTATCGGTAGGATTATCGACGCGGAAATAGAATTGTCCGTTATACACGCGGATCAATACATTCACCTCTGCATCTTTTTCACACGAACAGTTTTCCAAAGCATTATCCACAAGATTGCCGATCAATCCGCACAGATCGATCGCATGAATATTGAGTTCATGCGGAACGAGAATTTCCGTATTTAACTTGATTCCGTATCCGTAGGCTTTTGCCTTTTCCAAATTGATGATGGCATTGATATCGGCATTGCCGCAATCTATGTAATCGTAAAGGACTCTTCCAAAGGTATCCGAAAAAGATTCCACATATTCTTTCAGCAAATCATATTCGCCCGATTCTATCAGGCTTTTCATATAACCATACTGATTTTTGATATCATGTCTTATCTCGCGCAATTCTACGAGATTGATTTCGGAAAGGCGCATCATCTCCATATCTGTTTCACGCTTTTTCGCTTCCAACTGCAATTCAAGCAAACTATACTGTTCTTTACATAAGAAATATGTCAAAATATAAATACAAATATTGACAAAATAAATGATGCCGAACAACGCCGCGATAAATATTTTTATGTCATATTTTACATTTTGAATATTCCATACGGCAATTTGATGCGCATGAACGAGCACGGCAACAATCGTGACTATGGAAACAGCCACGTTAATGACGATTGCTTTTACAGAAAGTTCGTATTTGAGAACGAACATATATCTTATTAAAACCGCGAATGCGATAGAAAGAATGTTGCATATAGTTTCTATCACATTTGCATTGGGGAATTCTGAAATTCCTCCGTCTTCAAAATGTCGGAGAAAGTTTATGGGATGACCGATTTCCATGACAGTCACTACGGTTGAAATCGTAAGTACCGTAAATAATAATTTATGTTTCCAGTCATATCGACAGAAGATCAACGAAAAAATCGTTACGCTGATAATTACAGAGGCCGCAAAATTACTCCCGCGCAAAAAACTTAGCCAGGACTGTGAAAGCAACAAACACGTCACGTCCAGCACAATCATTATCGCAAGAAGAATCGCGCCCAGGCCGACATCTTTCAGTATTCTTTTCCAGAGCGCTTTCGTTTTTTCGTTCGCAGAAGCAAGAATAATAACCGTACAAGCTGACGCAACGATCAGTTGCATCAAAGAATAAATTTGCGTTACAATTGAAATGCTTTCTTTGACATTTTCCCACATAGTTGCTTTGTCCTCTTATCCTTTGCGATACTATTATAAAAGATAAGAGGACAAATTGCAATCTTTTTTATACAAACGGCAACAATATTGTGCCGAACTGCAAACTTCTATGTCGGCAGCTCTTACCTATTTATCTTTCCCGTCTCTATCCGTATTCTTTCGAGGCAAACTTTCATCGTCCGGCCCACGCCCCGAAGCGGAAACGTTTTTCCCGTCGTCCGTTTGACTCATGCACTTATCTCTTTGCACACGGGAAACGAGTCGTCCCGCAATATACAGAGCAACGGCTCCGAACCCGACGATCGCGAAGATAATTTCCAACGAAAGGAGAGTCGCCTGCCACCAAGGCATTCCGGAGGAAAGTTCGTCATTCATGGCAATGCTGTAATTGCAAACAGAATAAAGCAATCTGTGCGCAGAATCGCGCATTCTCAAACAGAAGGTCGGACTCGATTTGTAATCGTCAAGTTCATAGAGATAATCGGGATTGCGCAAGAATTGGTCCGTTCCCAACATCACTCCGTCCATATAAGTCATAAACTGAGCTCCGTTGGAAGAAGCCATATCCGTAATGTTAAAGCCGTCGAAATTCCATTCTTCGTGAAGGACGTTGAAGAGCATATTGGGACAAGCGCCCGCCCATTCGCAGCCGATACGGCTGAACGCAGTCATGACGGCATGAGCGTTTCCTCTTTGCACCGCGGTATTTTCATTGTTTATGTTCAACGCATATTCAAACGGAACGAGCATAATTTCCCGCGCTTCCTGTTCGTTCAGCCAGATGCCTATCCCCGCGCGATCGGTATCCTGATCATTAAAGGCAAAGTGTTTGACATGTGCGATAACGCCCTTGCTTTGTATTCCTTTTACCTCGTAAGCGGCACATACTCCGGAAAGGAAACCGTCCTCGGAAAAGTACTCGGCAGAACGGCCGCCGAAGGGAACGCGATGAATATTTACGCCGGGCGCATAAACGCCCGTATGTCCGGAAGCAATGACGTCTTCCGCAAAATATTCTCCGATTCTTTCAAGCAGTTCGTTATTATAACTCGAAGCCCAAATTCCTTCGCAGGGGAACGAATTCTTGGTTACGCTGGTAGTGTCGCCCGTAGGGCCGTCGGTCTCTATCGTCTTAGGTTTCGATATGGAATCGATCTGATTGGTCAGATAGTTGCCCGTAAGCAAATTCGCCATATCGTCGAAGGACATCTGATCGAGCAGTTTATCCCAATCCTCGTCATCGTAATCTTTCCCGTAAAGGTCGGAAAGTTTCAGACCGTTATCGGCTCCGAAGGTCGGCATCTCGGCGCCCTCGTCTTCGGTAATGCCCTTGTTGCTCGAAATGTCCTTTTGCATTTTTTCCGTCGCTACGGAGAGAACGACTTTTTCCGTGGGGAAGGTTCCCGTCCAATCGTTACGGGACACGTATGTTACGCTGTTATCCCCGCTGCCTTCATAACGATTTACGTCGGCAAAATCAAATTGATTGGTAATCGCCTCGCCCGTATAAATCGACTTGGCATAAGTCGTCTTATCGTAAGCGGAATTGTGCCAAGCAACATCGGCCAATTCGGCATTGCCGTCTTTATCCATTTTGCCTTTCGTATTTTCCGTGGTATATCCTTTTTCGGCAAGAATATTGTTCACCGCATCGTGCGCATTTTTTGCTACGGTGAGATAATAATCGCCTTCGTCCAAAATATACGTTTTTGCCGTCTCGGAATCGTAAGACTTAAAGCTGTATTTTTCCACCGTAATCGAAACGGGCTGGCTTGCCTTCGGAGGCAAGGGCTGTGTCTTGGCATACCCGACAAGTTCTACGGAAGCCTTTTCCACGCCGCCCTGAATATAAGGTTTCTGCAAATAAACCTGGACGACTTCTTTGCCCGTATAGGTGTCGCCGTCATTGGTCACGGTAACATTCACGGTATAGGTGTCGTCCCCGTTATCGGTTACGGAGAAATCGGAATAAGAAAATTCCGTATAGGAGAGGCCGTAGCCGAACGGATAAGCGACGTCGGATTTATAATCGTAATCGCCTGCCTCGCCTGTTCCCATGACATAATCTTCATATCTGGTTTCATAATAGCGATATCCGACATAAATGCCTTCCGTATAAACCGCATACTTCTGCTGACTTGCATTGAGATTCAAAGAATCCGCATTGGCGTACGTACCGGAAAACCAACCGTCATTTACCATCCACCCTGCCATTGCCGGAGAAGAGAAATTATCGTTGAGATAGGTATCGGACAACCTTCCAGAAGGGACAATATCGCCCTTTAAGAGTTTTCCGATTGCTCCTATGCCGGATTTTCCGACATTCCCTACCCAAAGGCAGGCGTCTACGTCGATTCCCTGTTCTTCGCAGAACTCCGCGTCGTCCAAAAAGTCGCATTGGAACTGAGATGAAGTATTCAGGAGAACGATGATTTTTTTCACCGTCCCCGCCTTCTTCAAAGCGGTTATTTCTTTCAAAACGCTGATTTCTTCGTTTGTCAAAGACAGGTAACTCCCGTCGTGACCGTCGCTTCCCGTAGCTGAGACGTCTTTTCCTTCGCCGCTGCTGCGCGAAACGGTAAAGATAGCGGTATTATATTCCGCAAAAGAGTTTTTCTCCGTATCGGAATATCTGTTCCAAGGGATTTCCCGCGCCTTAAAAACGGTTTTTCCTCCCTCTAACTTCTCGTTTCTGCCGTATACTTTTCCTTCGCGGCGGCTCACTTCGGCGCCTACTCCCGTCGTATAGAAATCCCACAACGTTTGATTTACGGAAAATCCCTCGTCTTCCAACGCGGCTTTTAACGTTTTATAGGTAGACGAGTCCGCTCCGCCCGAACCGGAAGCCGTATAATTGAAATTCGTTGATCCCATGAAGAAGCAGCTCAATTTTTCGTCGCCTTTAAGCGGAAGCGCATTTTCATTTTTCAAAAGAACCGCGCCCTCGCCCTCGACTTCCACGCCGAGCTTTTCAAGATCCTCCGAGAGTTTATCGACATCGATATCCGTCTCTCGCTTGTTTAACCCCAGTTGAGAGTTAATGACGCCGGCATAGGTACCGGTAACCGTATATGCCACATAAAAGACGATAAACAGAAGAACGAAAACCGTACTCAAAACTTCCCAAAGTTTTACTTTTTTAAGAACCGATAAAAACTTTTTCATATATTTTTCTCCTATTTCGCCTTTTTGGGAATCCCGACGTTAAATATTGTTTCCCTCGTAAAAATCAGTGCCAAAAGCTCAAACAGCCATCCAAAAAGACCGAAAATGGCGCCGCATAAAAACTCGGCGGTAAAAGAATTGCCATCGATGGAAACAAACACATTTGTAATATAGTTTGCCTGAGAAGTGAGGCTTACGAGAAAAGCATAGAGGAGAAGGCACAGAGAAATAAACTTGACCTCCTTGAAATCGGCAAGAAGCGCGACGGCACAAACGACGATGCCCGCGATATAAACATTCACCGCTTCTTCGGAAATCACGCCGAACTGTAAATTATAACCCTTTTGGTAAAATACCAGCCCGAGGATCGCAAATACAAAGGCAGGAAGAGTAAAATAATATCCTATCCTTCTGCTTTTGAAAAACTGCCCGATAAAATTTAATATCTGTTTCATATAGCACCTATTATATAAAAGGCGGTTGGCATACAACCGCCTTCATCGCTCTTATGCCGCAATGTTTTCCGTATGCGGTTTCCATGTAAGATTTGCATCCGTATCGACATAAATACAATCTATCATGGGTGCTTTCGCGTTGATTGTACCACCGGCGCCCAATTTGGTATTGTTCGTCACTTCGAGGCGGATAATATTCTTTCCTTCATACAGATGAACCTCATTCGAAATGAAATGATTGGTAAAAGGACGTCTCCGGCTGTCTCCATAACCGTCGGTAAATTCTGTTTCGAGAACAATATCGTCAAATTCAAAATACTGCACGTTGGCTTCGTCGTCGATATTTACGCCCTCCTTACGGCAGGATACCGAGAATTCCATATCCGAAAGCGTTATGCTGTAATAAGCGCAGGAAAGGCGAAGCGTCAATTGCGCGTTGTTAACTTCCTTGTCGCTCTCGATCACGAATTCGAGGAAAAAGCCCATCGTAAAGTTATTGCCGATACTGTAACCGTTGCTGCTGTTCGCGTTCGTACTCGATTCTTTTTCAATTAAATTCAGGCCGTAAACCTCGTTCGAATAGCCGCTCCCGATTTTTTCGCCGTCTGAATTCGCGCCGTCTGAATTCGGCTCAAAGCCGGTAAGCTGGGTATATTCGGCCTCAAAGGTATATTGATTCAGCCACTTTGCATAGATGTGCTGTTCGCCTTCGTGTGTTTTGGTAAAGCTGTATTCCGTGGTACACTCCGCTTCCGCATACCAACCCGCAAATCCTTTGCCCTCTCTCACGGGGTCCGCGGGTTTCTTAACGCGTTTGCCGGAGTTATAAGTCGTAGTTAAATAAATTTCGTCCGTACCGTCGTTATAATAGAAAATAACCTTAGTGTCGCCTTCGGTTTCGGGTTCATCGTCTACACTTGCATCGCTTTGGTTTCCCAAATCCCCGTCGCTACCACTAGTTTTTTGCGAATTATCTCCGCAACCGACTAACACAAAGAAAAATATGGCAAGAAAAACTACACTGAGTATCCTTAACCAACTTGATTGTGCCCGTTTTACCATAATAAAAATTATTCCTCCATTTGTTCCTTGTATCCGAGGATGCTGCAAGATTTGCAGCATCCTCTATACAAGTCTAATCAATTTACCTGCTTATTTGTTGTGTCTTTCCTTCTTTTTCGTCATAATAACCGCACCGGCCGCCGTTATGACAACGAGCGCGCCCGCAAGCGCCGCATAACTGGAAACGGAAGAACCGCATCCGCCGTCATCGTTTCCGCTGTTACTGTTTTCAAGCGCCGCATCAATCATGTCTTTTACTTCATCCTCCGTCACGTAAGTGGGAGGTTCTTCCGTCTGGGAATCTCCGGTAACGACAATCTTAAAGCTCACCGTAAATTCATCGGACGTAGACGAGCTACCACCGTCCGGGAAGGTATCACCACCGGGGAAGCCACCTGCATCGAGGAATACAGGACCGCCTTGGTTACCTTCGGCAGCGAGTGCTGCGGGTCCGCCCTGGTCGCCGCTAGGGAAGCCGCCGCCTTGGTTACCGCCGCCTTGGCTGCCCGAAGTCGCCTTAATCTTGACGGTGACTTCAAAGGTTCCCGTTTCCTTCGGAGCGCCCGTAATGGTGCCGTCATCATTGAGTTGAAGTCCTTCGGGAAGCTTGGATTCCGTGCTAAACTCAATCGAATCGTACTTTCCGCCGCTTGTCGTTATGGTGTCGGAAACGATGGCCGCATATACCTCGGTGTCGCCGATTTTCAAAGCCTCAAGGTCGTCGCCGTCCGGGTCGAGATAGAAAGCCTCGTTTACGGTCAGCTCAAAGGTTGCCGACTTTTTCACGTAAGAGTCGATTGTATAGTTTACCGTTACGGTATACTTGCCGTTTTCTGTCGCTTTTCCGCTGATTTCACCCGTCTTGGAATCGATTTCCAATCCTTCGGGAAGTCCCGTCGCCGAATAGAGACAAGAGGAAGGCATGTCGGTATCCGTTCCGAGCACTTCGTCCGAAATGGAGACGTCTTTCGTATAGCTGACGCCTTCGGTCGTCGTATCGGCCGTGAGTACGGGAGTATAATTCGCAAATCCGTTGAACTGAATGGACCGATCCGAGTCCGCCACAAGAACGGATGTCGCGACAGTTCTCACATAATAGTATTGAAGATTGCTGAAATAAGCCTGTCCTTCTTCCGCCTCCATGGAGTTGGCTGCCGCGGGATACGTCATGGTTACGACGCCGCCCGGTTTGCCGTTTGCGTCCTGAGGATTTTCGGACGGTTTTGAGGCAGGTCCGCCGTTGTCGGAGAAAGTACCGTTGTTGTTTTCTTCGCGTCCGTCGATGAGCACGCCGCCGGCTCCGCCGCCGGCATTCGTGATCTTAGTTCCCTTCGTACCCGTAAGTTCACCGGTAGTATCTTCTGTCACCCAAACGCCCGAGCAGTATTCGCTCTTGCCGAGGTGCAGAATCGTATTGTTTCCCGCGCGGATCATCATATCCGGGTCGGTCGTCGTGTAGGAAGAAATGTAAGCGTCAGTTTCAAGGAAGCCTTCCCAGCCCCATTCTTCTTTGATGAGTCCCGTCATGAGTCCGTAATTGTTGGAACAGGTCTGACCGCAAACGCGCGCCATAGAGGACATGGAAGCCTTGGAACCGCCTTCCTGCATCGCCATCTGGAACACTTTCAAGATGTTGCGGAGACTCTGTTCATCCGACCATACGGAGTTGACCATAGTGCCGCGGTTCGTTTCCTGATCGTTAAAGGCAAGGTGCTTCACGTAGCAGATGATACCTACATCCTGAGCGCCCCTCGTAACGGCTGCGGCGATATAACCGCCCTGAATGCCGTCCTGAGAGTAGTATTCGTTGTTGCGGCCCGAGAAAGGAGTACGATGATTATCCATACCCGAACCGTGCCAGCCCTGACATCCGGAAAGGATACAGAGATTGCCGAACATTCTTCCCTGCTTATATGCGAGATCGGGGTTCCAGGTCGCAGAGACGGTCGAATTGCACGCCCACTGGAAAGTGCTCTTGTAATTAGTCGGCGTATCTTCGTTTCTGTCTCTGTCGTTCTTTTCGATCGATTTAATTGCGGGAACGCCGCCGCAATCCTCTATAAGGGAGCACATTTCGGACCAGCTAAGCTCATTCATCAAGAGTTTCCACCATTCTTCGCCCGTTTTGGTCTCTCCGTTGATCGTATACTCAGTGTCGTCATTCGTGACGCCCGCCATATCCGCATAAGTAAGGCCGTTGTCTTGATTCTGCGTCCAGCCCGCCATCTTTGTAGCGAGTTCTTCCTCGGAAATCCACCACTTATCCCCTTCTTTATCTCTGTAATACTTACCGTTTTCGTCTTTATTGGTGATGTGATAATCCCCGTAGTACGCGATCGAATCGAACGCCTCTTGTTTAATCCACAAATCCTCGTTCTGCTTTACTTTGGGAAGAGGAGCCGTCAAAGTATCCGCCGTAACCTTCTCCGCCTCATAGTAAGCAGTTTTTTCTTCCGCGGTCATAGCCGTCCGATCCAGATTGTCCTTCACTGTATTTCCGGCCATGGTCGCACGGGTGATGAGAGTCTGTTCGTGACCGCCCTCTTCCATCATATCCGCGGTACGCATACCCTGATCGTATACGGCATATTCGCCCTTTTCCAAATCGGAATAATGCGTCTCCTCGGAGAAGGCGTTCCCGACCGCGTTCAGCGAGAAGTCGTCGGCTTTTTGAAGCGCCGTTTCGGAAAGCTCAAATTTGTACTCGTCGTACATATCCGTCTCATCCGCAACGTCGGTTTCCATATCATAGTGCGAATCTCCCATTACGCGAATGGTATATTCGCCGTCTTCAAGCTCATAGCTGCCCTTTCCGTCGTCGGCAGCCGTATTCCAGGTCGCCATATCCTGCGTATTGAATTCGACGACGACCGTCTGCGATTTTCCGGGTTTGATAATGTCCGTTTTCGCATAGCCTACCAGCGTCACAAACGATTTTTCGGCGCTTTCTCCCGCCGTATAAGGTGCGGTGATATAGACCTGAACGGTCTTTTTGCCTGCTACGTCGCCCGTATTCTTTACCGTTACGGGAACGTACAGTTTATCGTATTCCGCCGCCTTACCCTCGGAATTTTCGAACTTGGAGCTCTGGACAGTCTCTTCCAGCAAGTGTTCTTCTTTCAGATCGGCGTCCGTATAAACTCCGCCCTTTATGTTGAAAGAGAAGCTCGTATAAGAGAGGCCGTAGCCCATGGGATATGTAACCGCATCTTCATACCATTGCTGCGCGGCTGCTTTCTCCTCAGGAGTCGTCGCCGCGTTATATCTTTCGTAATAGTAGGTTTCGTAATACTTATATCCGAGATATATGCCTTCGTCGTAATCGACGATGTTCAGGTTTTTATCGTCGGGCGAAGAAGTGACTTCCTGTCCGGTCGCGATGGAAACCCATTTGCCGTCTGTCGTCTTCGTAAGAGCCGCCGTATAAGCGCCCTTTCCGTATTTTGTATTCGTCATCTGGGTATTGGTGCCGAAATTATACCAGGTCGGATCCGCCGTAAAGTCCGCGTACCATTCGTCCACGCAGCTGCCGGAAGGATTTATCTCTCCCGATACCACTCTGCCGAACGCGATACAGCCCGTTTCGCCGGGACGGCCGAGCCAAATGATTCCCGAGATGTCGTCGTCGTTCTGAAACTCTTCCATTTCCATGGGGGAAGAACTGTTGATGACGATAAACACTTTCTTGAAGCCCTGGGTCTTTACGTACTCCAAAAGTTCTTCTTCATCATTGGAGAGCATCATGCTGTGCTTGCGATAATTCCCGTCCTCGTCCTGATACAGTGCGTTATGATCCGCTCCGTTTTCGTCGACGTCGTCGGTAATAACGGCATTATCTCCACCTTCCGAACCGCCTCTCGAAAATACGACGAACGCCGCGTCGTTATATTGCTTACAGGAATTCGTCACTTCGCCCGTGAAATCCAAGGGTTCGGTGTGCTTGCCCCCCGTCGTACACTCGTAACCGCTCGCGGTTTCATAAAAACTCTGGAGTACGGGATTTACTCTGAATCCTGCGTCCGACAGGCCGCTCATGACGTTATTTTCCGCAGCGCTCGCGGCAGCGCCGTGACCAACAGTTTCGGCGCCCATAACATTCAATGCACCGCCTCCGAATACGCTTACGCTTTCGCCCTTATTTAACGGAAGCGCGGCATTCCCGTCGGTGTCCTGGCTGTTTTTCAGCAGCGTGATTCCTTCTCCCGCAATTTCAATGTTCAGCTCGCCCGCAGCCTCTTGGGCTTGTTCGAGTGAAGTGTAGTCGGTGTAGAGCTTATTGTTGCTCGCACCGATTGCGGCAGATACAGACAGCATTGAGGTATAGCCCGTCGTGAATGCGACGGACAAAGCTACCAATCCAGCCGTAACGACTTTTGCGGCTGTCTGTTTCTTCTTTGCCTTTGCCATTAAAGTTCCTCCTTGAAATATAAATTCCTCTCTTAATCGAGGTCTATCAATATTTTACAGGCATTGAAAGCCTTTTTCAAGGGGTTCGTGAACAACGACAGGCTAAACGTGCCAAATTCATTTTTTTTCGATTTTGCGAATACGAACGACAAAAATAAGATGACAAACGTAACTTTTCCCGAGCTTTGCTGACAACAAAGATAAAGACGGCATCGAAAAATTTTCAGATGCCGCCTTGTCAAAAACAAAATTTCTTTCGACTCATTTTATAGAACTTTATTCAAATCCTTGATTAATAGCTCCGTTCTGAGTTTCGCTCCTTCATCGTTCAAATGATAGTCCGTATCAAAAAAGAAACGACCGAGAAGCATATAATCTTCGACTCGGGAAATCACCTTATATCCACGAGCAAAAAGTGCTTCTTTATATATCATTTCAAAAGTCAGCCAATCGAGGGTTTCCAAATCTTCAATTTCCAATCCGTTCCTGTTAAACGGAGCAAAGGAAAAATAGACTTCCGCCCCTCTTTCTCGGATAGCGTCATATTTGTCGCAAAGTGCTGCGATAGATGCATTGTTGACAAAGGAAAGATCGAACTGATACTCTCCGTCGGAAAAGGACTTATCCTCTCCTTCAAACGGACGTTCCTCTATATAGTCGCCAAATCGATTATACATAGGAGGAACCGTTTCATACGCGGTTTCCGGCAACTCGTCCCGCGCTATATTATAATTTTTGAACGCGGCAAACATTCCGTTCGTAGAGGAGAAATCCGCAAGGGAAAGCAGATCGTAATTTCCCTCCACCGTGATAAAAATACGCGGTTCGGCTTCGTCCAAAGCCATTAACTGATAAGGGCTCCCCTCCTCCGGCGCATGAATGAAAACATCTCCTTCTTTAATATAATTCGTAATAATATCGAACTGATAAGCGGCATTTATCCCCCCGATTACTCCGAGATTCAATACCTGGTAGTCGGGAAAAGCCTCAGAAATCATCTCGCTGACCAATCCATAGGACATACTGCAACCGCCGAAAAATAAAAGTCTGTCTCTTTCCGATTCGCGCGTTGCCATCAGTCGGTCGATATTCTCGGCGAATTGAGAATTCGGCGCGTCACGATAGCGCGGCGCTTTTACGGCGTTAATGTGCCACGTCTTGATACAGGTATTGCCGAAAGACATATCGTTTATGGAATTTATGCTATCGAAAAAATAAATCTCCTCCGCCTGAAAACCTCCGTAAAAAGCATTTTCTTCTATCGTCCGAAGCGTTTCGGGAAGAATGAGAGTACGGACTTTTATCCCTCGCGCAAAATGTCTCTCTATCCCGACCACTTCTTTGCCCTCGATCATTCTCGGAATCACAAGTTCGTCCGTTTCTTTTTCGCCGAGATATTGCGTAAGAACGACTCCGTCCTCCCGCAATTGATAAGAAAAATTTTGTGTTTCCGTCTGCTCTTTCCATTCCGCATAGAGCGTGAGACATTCCTTTTCTTCGAGCGAAACGCGGCTGCCGAGTCCGATATGTTCTCCGCTCCCGTCTTTTTCCGTATTCCAGCCCGTCAAAACACAGTCCTCTTTATACATCAAGTCGGTACCGAGCATTGTATTCGTCCTTCCGCTGTCGTTGAGAACGCAGCCGACCAAAAAATAAGTTTCTTCTCTGCCGTCATAAAACAGACCGCCGTTTGCCTGATATAAAATTGACGCCTGCATGACGGAAGCGTTCACGCTGACGCGTTCCGAATACCGAACGTTATGGAGAGTCAATTTTGTATTCTCCAACGTCTTTTTTACCGAATAATCCCGATAACTGCAGCTCGAAAAATCCGTTCCGTCCTGGAAATTCAAAGAAACGGTAATATCCTCTCCGATATCCGTGGTTATCGTTTGCTCCGAAAACGAACACAACACATTATCTACAAAATTTACCGTTACTTTTTTCTCCGCGGGGATAGTTTCTCCGCCACAGGCACAACACGACAAAAGCATCGTAAAAAGTACACCGAAAACGATCTGTTTTTTAATACGTTTTATAATGTCCCACATAATGCCCCCAGAAATAATTATTGTGATAAATTCCGAGCGAAGTATTCGGCACGTAAATATAACAGTCTTGTCGCGTCCCGTTCAAAAGCCCGTAACCCACCCCGATTTTTTCCGGATCGGTTTGCAGTAATTTAATTGTCCGCAGAGCGGTGCAACCCGAAAACAAATTATCGGGCAGAGAGGCGATATTTTCTTGAATCGTTATGCTCTCGATGGTTTCGTTTCCGGCAAACGTGTCTGCCGCAAGCGATAAAACGGGCTTTTCGTTATAGACCCCGGGAACGATCAGACTCGTTCTTCTTTTTCCTTCCGCGTTCAATCCTACGATTTTATATCCGTTCCCTTCCTCCTCATACTCAAAATACACGGCGTCCGAATTATCTTCTCCTTCTCCCGCCTCAGGCGGCGGAATTTCGGGCTTTTCGGGAATCGGAGTATTGTTCGGAGTTGTACTCCCGAATAAATTTTTCAAATTGTCCAAAAGCGTTAGCGTATGTAAAACCATTCCGCTTTCATTCAGATGGACATTTGAATCGTAAAACCATTCCGCTTCATACAGCGACGAATACGGACTCCCTAAAAGCGGAAACTTAAATTCCGAACGGAGAAAATCACAAAACGGATCGATGGCCTCAAAATCGGAAACGGACGCTTCGTTCACGGGACAAAAAACATAGTACATTTGCGCGCCTTTTCCTTTTAACGTTTCGTAATATGTATTCACATAATCCGAAAAACCCGCTCCGATGAGTGAATTATCAAAGGAAACAGGATTATTGGAATCATATCCTCCCGCCATTTTATTATAAGCGCGTTCGACATTCTTCATGTCGCAGTTTTCATCAAACGCACTTTTGGTATATACATTTCCCGAATCGGCGTATTCGCCTTTGCAAATATACGTATATTTCTCGGCTACAAACGGAGCAAAAGCTCCCATCATTCTTCCGCCGACTCCGTCAAGAGAAAACAAAAGCGAAAAATCGCTGTCCGCCGCATACCAAAAATCCTTCGCCGAAAAGTACAGGCTCAGCGATTGTGCGTTTATTTCCGGCATAAAAAGAACGATATCGCCCTTATCGATATATTCTTCCGACAAATCGAGCATCGCCCTCGTACCGATGGCACCGTATAATCCGAAGTTGCAAACGGTATAGTCGAATCCATCGGCTTCAAGTTCTTCTTGCAACAAAGCAGAATCCACACCGAAGGCAACGGCAGAATTACCCACTATGACAATCTTGGGCCCCTCTGCCGTTTTAAGTTTTTTCCACATCGGTGCGAGTTCTCCGTAATAAGTATCTCCGAAACGAGAAGCCGAAAAGCCGATTGCACATAAAACTACAATCGGCAAAAGAAATAAAACTACAATCCAAACGGCGGCCATGACCCGAAAAACACGCCTTTGCTTCATCTCTTTCCTTCCTAAAAATCTTTAACGGCGGCTAAACAAAAACTTTTGGAAATCCTTATCAAAATATTCTTTTCCGTAAAAATAACCGAGAAGTCACTCAGAACGGATTCTCCGTTTTATAAGGCCGCTCTTTCGGCTGATTATATCCGATTTTCTCCACGCCCAAATATTTGAAAACCTCAAACATTTCTTTTCCGAAATGTCCGAATGCTACGGCGCCGTGATGAGGGAAACCGTTCTCAATCAGAACATGGCGATAGAATCTTCCCATTTCAGGAATGGCAAATACTCCGATAGAACCGAAGGAATGAGTTTTTACGGGCAAGACTTCCCCCTCTGCGACATAGGCGTAAAGGTGATTATCCGAAGTTGACTGCAACCGATAGAAGGTAATGTTTCCGGGACAGATGTCTCCTTCCAACGTGCCGTTTGTCACTTCCTGAGGCAGACTCCGCGCCATAATCTTCTGATATTTCATTGCGGGATTGCAAAGTCTGCTCGCACAGGTATTTCCGCAATGGAAGCCCATAAACGTATCGGTAAAATGATAACCGTATTTGCCGGCAATCTCTTGATTATACATTTCAAACGGCACTGTATCCCGCAAAATCCCGGTCACACGTTTTATCGCTCCTATATTCCAGCGTGTTATCTATCTGACGATATTTCTTTTCCTTACAATTATAATAATTGACGGCTTCTCCCGATATAACTGTCTCCGTTTCACCTTTTTCGGTTCTATAACAACGTGCGTTTGCACTTCGACGGCTTTTATCTTCATATATGTACTTTGTTTTACTATTTTGTTTATTATTCAAAGTCTCCTTTTCCCGTACCCGTCCAAAAACGCTTTCCCCATTTGTCCCTTGTACATCGGCTTGGTTCGTTTCGATATTTTTTTGTTTTATCTGTTCTATAAATTTCTTCAGTCTTTCATTATACATTTTTGTTACTCCTTATCACTTTTTACTCCGTTTACCTTTTTCGACAATCCGATCAATTCTTCAATTTTTTCATTTACTGCTTCGGAATCGAATTTTATTTTGTTTTCAAGCGCAAATTGATTGACTCTCGTCATCACGTATTCTTTTTTCTCTTCCCCGCTGTAATTTGTAAATTGTTCTGCTATTTCCATCAGCGGTGCCACCGCCTCCAGTAGGACATAACTGTTTTTTAGTTTCTTCTTCGTTATATATCCACGTATGATTTTGACTATAAACAATACGCATGCTATAAACAGACTCAATGCCGTTCCTGCCAATGATACAATCAGTTCCAAGTTTTCCATGATTCCTCCTTAATATATGACTCCTAAAATTTATAAAAAAGGGCAAACATTGTTTATCAACACCGAAAACTTTAATTTCTGCTTTCGAATGTTTTTACAATGTCTGCCCCGCTTTCTTTATCTTCATTTTCGAGATTTTGATTCCGGTCGGCTTTATTTGTAATTCTTTAGAACTCTTTTGATAACTCCTGTTCCTTTAACTTACTCTTTGTTATCACAATGATGCTTGACGGGTCTATCGTTGCCTCAAATAATCTGTTACATTTACTACACTTCAATATAATATGGCTTCCATCCGCTCCTTCAAACAACTTACAACCACAGTTCGGACAATTGATATACTTCATTTCTTCTCCCCCTATAATAAAATTTTTCCGACAAATTCTTTTTCATTCCCCAAAATTTTTGTCAGTTAGTTAACCTTTTCCTATTACGAGTAGAATTATATCTGATAAATTCAAATTTTTCAATATGCGTTAAACAGATTGTCATAATTCGTGTATATTTTGCAAAACTTATTATCAACTGTAAAATTTTTTGTATACTTCCGCTTATTTCGGATAGACACATAAAAGTATAGTTACGTTTCTAGGCTTTAAGTATAAAGCGCGTTTTTAATTTCAGTGAAAAAATTGCTTCGGTTTCTTAAAATTCTAATAATTGTTCCCCATAAATTATTTCTTCAGCTTCAGAGTTTTCGATAGCGACGGCGGACTGTCCCACATGATATTCATCCGCAAATTCTGCGGCCCGAACATCGAAATTGATGGCTTTTACCTCCTGCGTTTCGGCGTGGATTACCGCCAGATCCGTCGTCACAGAGCCTCCGACATATTCACACTCTATTCCGTATTCGCCGTAATCATAGACGGTACAACCCTCATCGTCCGTCTCCTCCGTCGCTACAGGCGACGATTCGCTACCGTACAGATAACAGATTATCTTTTTCGCCAGCTTGTTTTCCGTCGCCGCGTTTTCATCGTACAAAACATGATAGTTCGTTATCATATATATAATCCTCTTCGACGGAATAAATTACCACGGAACCGCAATAAATATTCGTGTCTTCGTAAACCTGCGGCCGGGAAAAAACCGAAGAAAACGATATAGTTAATTCTTATTTCAATATAAAAAGCGAATTCGGGA
>ERZ1106930.32-NODE-32-length-87137-cov-21.634241_pt1 | contig 87137 bp, 87 predicted proteins | sample MGYA00403663_ERZ1106930 | MGnify/ENA primary metagenome ERZ1106930 (study PRJEB35170, sample SAMEA104062438) | human gut metagenome | biome: human gut; feature: human-associated habitat; material: faeces | place: Denmark | collected 2012-06-26 ... | reverse complement strand
GAGCGGTACGTTCGCAACGTACAGGCCACGAGTTCGAATCTCGTTATCTCCACCAAATCAAAATAATCCGAACCTTTTGCTGAACGGCGATTGGTTCGGATTATTTTTTGTCAAAGTTTATTTCCTTTTTAGAAGTTATATCTTGTGATAATTAAAGCGATGGTAATAATTCAGTCGTTTTTGGGTTTACCTTTATCCCGAAAAATAATTATTTCTACGATACGCCACACAATATCCAAAGCCGCAGCAATAAAGCAGACATTTGCCCAAATAATATGCTCATAGTACAGAAGAAAAAAACCTCCCGTTATCAACGCAATAGCTATAACTACGTTGATGCAAAAAACTGCAATCTTGCCCGCCCTTGTTCCTGTCGCACGCTCTACCGATTTATCAAAACGGTCTGCCGCTGCTTCAATGCGCTTCTCTGCCTTTGCCGCTACACTTTCTACACGTTGTTCAAAATGCGCGGCCGCGTTTTCGATAGATTTCTCTATCTTTTCTTCAAATTTTCGCTTATCCATAACTTACCTCCAATATATAAACCGACCGTCGGTTTTTATATTTGTGAAAAATTACTGCCACATTGCGGGCAGTTTTTTATTTTTTTAACATTTGATTGTATGTAATAAAAGGTTGGGCAAGTTCTTCAAGTTCTATATCCGCGCCGATGCGATTGAGAATAGAAACGAGCACTTCGCAACGTGAACGTATCTCTTGATTTGTGGAAGGTAAAAGAAGCGGATTGAGCCATAAACTGATAAGCAGCGATATATATTCTGCCGTTTGACGGGGATATATTATATCGTGCAACGTACCGTCTAAAATACCTTGTTCGAGAATAGGCTGCACATAGGCAGGCGCAACTTCTTTCAAAAGGCTCTCCACCTGCGTCGCCAAAAACTTGGGATTGGAAATCATATACGTCTGCATGGGAACAATTTCATCATTGACCGTATTTCTGAGGGCTGCGGAAAACAATGCTTTCAGTTTCTCTTTACCCGTCATTTTTTCATTATCCCGAACCTTGGAAAGCAACAGCTCCGTCCTCTTACTCGTATTTTCACAAATTTTTATGAAAATATCCTCTTTAGACGCAAAATGGTGATAAATTGCTCCTTTAGAAAGCTTCGTTTCATCCATAATATCCTGCAAAGAAGTCCTCTCAAACCCCTTCGCTGTAAACAGCCTCGCGGCCGTCTCCAATATCAACTTTACGGTTTCTTCAGGATATTTGTTTCTCGACATCACTTATACCTCTCGTTTACAAACCGTTGGTCTGTATATAGGATAGCATAAGAAAAAGCATTTGTCAACTATTTTGAGTAATAAATTCCTGATAATAATTTCAGTTACCAAAAAGATGTACTCTCGAGGAAATTTCAACAGCGGAAAAATTTTTTAAGCTAAAAAATAGCGTTACAATTTCTACTTGATAGTAAAATTTAGCAGTTCAAAAAGTTCATGAAATATTTTTATTCTGCAATAGATTCCCGCAAAATTTCCTCTTTACTGACTTCCCCGAAATAAATAAACCATTCGTAAATTTTTTCTATTAGTTTCTGTTTCCAACGATAATATGTGCTTTCCGATAAGGGAAGCTCTTTTAATGTCATTCTATCAGTATATCCTTTAATAATTTTACTCGTAATCATTCTTATAACTAACGGTTCCGTTTCATAATGAAGAATTTCTTCTATACATATTTTAAGTTTATAAACTTCTGGTTTTAATAGCAACCGTATTTTTCGCCCCGAACGTCCTATTATAATTTCTTTTGTATTTTCTGTTAACTTATCTTTAATTTTCCAATAAATGCGTAAATAACTTCTGATTTCTTTTTTTGTCATTTTTTTCTTCCCTAGTAAGTTTTTTTTGAGGGCGTTATTGCTTAACGCCCTCAAAGGGGCATATGCCCCTTTTTTGTTTGTTTTATTATTTTCATTATACTATTATTTTTTGTAAAAATACTGCCAGATTTTTTTATATTTTTCACCGTTCAATAAAAAAGCTTCACCTTAATTCAAAGGTGAAGCTTTTTTATTTTTTATGTTGTTTATATTTACATGTTTTGACGGATGGTTCGGATAAAATATTGCCGTAGATGTCGAAACGAGAGCCATGACAAGGACAGTCCCATGTCTTTGTATCGCCGTTCCATTTTAATTCACCATGCATATGAGGACACATTCGCCCGAGGACATATAATTTTCCGTCTTCGTCGCAATATACCGCACGTCTTTTTCCCCGATAAAAAACAATCATTCCTTGACCGGGAAGGATACCCGACGTTCTTTTTATTGTAAAACGAAAATAGCCGAGAAAAATTTCCGAAATATTGGTGAACGCATTGGAAATAAATGGAACAAAAGCTTTCTTTATCCTCCTTGACGGAGAAAACAATTCGGCATAAGGATTCCCCCGCTCTAAAATTGCGTCCGTCAATATCGAAGCACACACCATGGAGTTAGTCATCCCCCATTTATTAAATCCCGTCACCACGTAAATATCCTTCAAATTTTTTGCATATTTACCTGCCATGGGCATACCGTCGAACGTCATAACGTCCTGAGCCGCCCAACAATTCGTGATATTAACCGATCCGAATTGTGTCTTTACTCGTTCCGTTAACTTTTCAAATTTCCCATATTTTCCTATTCTTCCCGTTCGATGATCTATTCCGCCGAACAGCGTTCCTTCGCGGAATGGCCTTACGGACAGCCCCTCCGCACGTTCTTCCAGCCACATTCCTTGCGAACATTTTTCCTTGACCGCTATCGTATAAGAGGTCGATTGCCGCAATTTCATGATATAATTTCCGTGGGGATTAATAATCGGATAATGAGTAGCTACAATAATTTTTTTTGCCTTGACACACCCGCCGCCTGTATACACGAGCTTATTGACTACGTCTACCTTTATCGCGCGCGTATTTTCATATATTTCAAATTCAACCGGAAGAGAACTCAAAAATTTCAGTGGGTCGAACAGATACTGTTCCGTCATTTTTAAGGCGGTCGCTTTTTCAAACGGAGCTTCATTCTGCACAATCTCGCAGTCAGCGCCAAGGGAGCGCAAAGTCCGGAAAAGCTCGTCTATTTTTCCCGGTTCCTCTACGGAAAAAATATATCCGTCTCTTTTCTCAAAATCGCAATCGATATCGTAACGGCGGACAAGCTCTTCAAATTTTTTCATTCCGTCAAGCTGCGCCTGATAATATAACAGAGCGACGGATTCCCCATAACGCCGAACCAAATCCGCATAAACGCTCCCCTGATTGGCTGAAATTTTGGCAGTCGTCCGTCCGGTCGTCCCCGAAAACAGCCTGTCCGCCTCCAAAAGGGTGACGCTTTGTCCCGCCTCCGTCAGTCTGAAAGCCGTTAAATATCCGGCAATTCCGCCGCCGATGACGACAATATCCCTGTCGATATATTTTTCTAAACGCGGATATTCCTTTGCCGTTGATCTCCAAATCGATTTTAATTTCATATTTCGCCTTACCTTATAGTTTACCCCGAAATAAGGCCGTCATACGAAATTCATTTCGATTTTTCTCTGCATTTTCGATTTACAATTTTTTGAAATAAGAAATAGACTTTTTCAGATCCTCCGTACATTTGAGCTCTAAAAGGCAATCTGCGCCGATCCGCTCGGCAGTACGCTTATAAAAGGCCGCGTCTATCTTTCCCTCGCCCAAACAAACGTGATCCTTTTTTACGCCTTTTTCCTCTTCTCTGACGTCGTGAATATGAAATTCTTTTACGTTGTGAAAACTTGTAGCTTCAAATATTTTTCTCGGCAAATTCGAGCACATTTCATCATGTCCGATATCGAACACGAAAAAAAAGCCGTCCTTTTTCAGCCGTTCATACGTTCTTTCCATATACGGCACAATTTTTGAATTTTCCAATGCCAAACGGACGCCGTTCTTTCTGCATAACTCGCTTACACGAAAGAGCATTTTTTCCAATCTCTCGGAATATTCTTCGAATTCCTTTTCATAGACATAATGCTTTACGCCGCCGATCGTGACGACAGGTCCCTCTATCAAATGCACGACCAATGTGGAAAGTCCGTATTCCGAAACGGGTACCATGTATCTTTCCAAAAGTCCGAAATAACTTTCCGCCACTTCTTCATAGGTACCGAAATCTGCCTCGTCAAAAAAATGCATGGTCAATCCCAAGCCATATTTTTGAGTCAGTTCGGACATCAAAGAACCGTTGCAAAGTTCTTTACGGCAATAGGAAAAATTCAGATTGAGTTCCACAAAATCAAACCCGTTTTCCGCCGCAAAGGAAAAATTCTCTTCGAGACGATCAAATTCATACAGGACGGGCATACCGATTTTCATCGGATCACCCTCACTTTATAGACGTTCTCGATCTTTGAAAGCGACGAAACGACGCTTGAAGGATCGGCCTCCGTATCGACGACGGTATAAGCGCGGTCGCCCTTGCTGCGGTTGGCCATATTGACGATGTTGATCTGATTTTTTCCCAAGACCGCCGCCAGCTGTCCGATCATATTGGGAACGTTTTTATGCAAAACCGCGAGTCGGTATCCCCCCGTCAGCCGTCCGGCGTCCAGCGTCGGAAAATTCACGGAGTTGCGGATACTTCCCGTTTCGAGATATTCTTTCAATTCCTTCACCGCCATGACCGCACAGTTATCCTCGCTCTCCGAAGTGGAGGCGCCGAGATGAGGCACGGCAATGACTCCGGGCACCCCGTGAATCCTTTCATTCGGGAAATCGGTCACGTAGCGATGGACTTTTCCCGACGCGAGCGCGGCGCGCATATCCTCGTCATTCACGAGGAGGTCGCGGGAAAAGTTCAGGATATTGACTCCGTCCTTCATCTTTGCGAACGTCTCGGCGTTAAAGAGATATTTCGTACTTTCGAGCAAAGGGACATGTACGGTGATATAATCGCACTCCGAAAAAATCTCGTCCAAGGATTTCACCGTTATCACGCTATTTTGCAAAGCGAGCGCATGCTCTATGGAAAGATTGACATCATAGCCGTAAACGGTCATGCCGAGGGAAATGGCGCTGTTTGCGACGAGCACGCCGATCGCGCCGAGTCCGATTACCCCCAGTTTTTTCCCTGCGATTTCCTTTCCTGCGAAGGCTTTTTTGCCCTTTTCGACGGCTTTCGGAATATCTCCTTCAAGAGTCTCGGTCCAATGGATTCCCGCGACAATATCCCTGCTGGAAAGCAGCAGCGCGGCGATGACGAGTTCCTTGACCCCGTTTGCGTTTGCGCCCGGCGTATTGAATACGACAATGCCCCTGTCAGAAAACTTTTCGAGGGGAATGTTATTGACTCCGGCTCCCGCGCGCGCCACGGCCAGAAGAGAATTTTCCGCCTCGGTTTCATGCAGGGAGCTGCTTCTTACCAATGCGGCGTCCGCTGCCGAAAAATCCTCAGTAAAGGTATATGCGTCATCCAGCTGTTTAAGCCCGCAGGCGGATATTTTATCGAAACATTTAATTTTATAGGTCTTACGCACGGCCGTGTTCCTCCTCAAATTTTTTCATGAACTCCACGAGCTTTTCCACTCCTTCTTTCGGCATGGCGTTATAGATGCTCGCGCGCATTCCCCCCACCGTTCGGTGGCCTTTGAGATTTACGAGTCCCTCTTTCGCCGCTTCCGAAACAAACAGAGCATCGAGTTTTTCATTCCCCGTCACGAACGGAACGTTCATCAAGGAACGGTCTTTCTTGACGACGGTCGGGCGGAACAGCTTATCGGAATCGAGAAAATCGTAGAGAATTTTCGCTTTTTCTTCATTTGCCTTTTTCATCGCTTCGAGGCCGCCGCGGCGTTTAATCCACTCAAACACCTTTCCGCAGATATAAATTCCGTAGCAGGGCGGAGTATTGAACATGCTGTTTTCCTTTGCATGAACGGCATATCTGAGCATGGTAGGCGTCCCCGACAGAACGTCGTCCGTGATGAGATCCTCCCGCACGATAACGACGACCGTACCCGCCGGACCTATATTTTTCTGCGCTCCCGCAAAAATGAGTCCGTATTTCGTCACGTCGAAAGGCTCCGACAAAAAACAGGACGACATATCCGCGACCAAAATTTTCCCCTTCGTGTCGGGCAGATCGTGAAATTTTGTGCCGTAAATGGTATTGTTTTCGCAGATATAGACATAATCCGCCTCTGAAGAAACGGGCAGGTCGGAACAATCGGGAATATAAGAAAAATTTCTATCTTCGGAGGAAGCAAGGATATTGACTTTTCCGAAAAGAGCGGCTTCCTTTGCAGCTTTTTTCGCCCAAAGCCCCGTTAAAATGTAATCCGCGACGCGGTTTTTCATGAGATTCATCGGCACCATTGCAAATTGCGTGTGTCCGCCGCCCTGTAAAAACAAAATCTTGTATTCGGGAGGAATCTTCGCAATCTCTCTGAGAACGGCTTCTGCCTCCGAGATGATTTTCCCGAATTCTTTGCCGCGGTGGCTCATCTCCATGACGGACATGCCCGTACCGCGATAGTCGAGAAGCTCTTCCTGAGCCTCTCGTAATACTTCCAAAGGAAGTTGTGCCGGTCCTGCCGAAAAATTAAAAATTCTGTTCATAAAAACCCCCGCGATAGAAAAAAGTATTTGTATTATTATATTATCAAAACACAAATAAGTCAAGTAAATTCTTTTATTTCCTTATAAAACAGCTTTCATAATAGAGAATGCAAGTAATGCCGCCCTATAAGGGTGGCATTACTTGCATTTCGTTTTGCATAAATTTTTATTCAGTTCTATTTCACATTCACAGAGAGTAAAAATCCTCTCCAATGAGCGTTTTTAATAGCACCTGTGCATAAACGCGATGCATGTAATCATTGGGATGATTTGTGTTGGAGGATGTAGTATCTTGAAAACTTTTCCGTAACAATAGTTCCTTATGAATCGTTGTTACGTCCGCGACACCTACACTTTCCCACTTTTCCTCTGCTTCAAGAAGAGCTCCTACATAGGATTCGTGATAATTTCTCAGGCACGTATTTTGCTGATATCCTACCTTATCATTAGGAAGCATGCTTGTGACAACTACAATTTCGGCTTCAGGACAGCGCTTTTGAATATTTTTGACGATATTTTTAATATTGGCACAAAATGTTGCAGCGTCGGTAACGACTCCGTCGTTCATTCCGAAGGCGAGTACGACGAGATCAGGATTCTCGTCACAAACTTTTATATAATTTGAGTATTGCATGCCCCATTCGCTGGTTTCTCCGCTTTTTGACAGATTAACTCGGAAAATTTCAGCCCCGTATTTATCTTCGAGATAATCCATCGCAAGGTCGCAGTATTTTGGACAATACGGGGCGCGATCGACTTCCGCAAGGGCGGTAGATCCCCACCCGTAAGTGATACTGTCCCCATAAAATACTGCTTTAATATTTTCTCCACGGGAAAGCTTTTCGTTGAGCCGGGGAAAGTGCTCGCTTTTAGATTCCGGAATAGAAATAGAGCTGTTTTCCGAATGCGTATATGTGACAGCCAAGCACCAAGCCGACATTCCGGGATTATCCTTTGTCGTCTCTGCAACAATATAAGCACCCGTAGGAGTTGAGGCCGGAATTTGCGTCTGCAATCCATCGTCTGTATACGTCTCGAAATAGTATTGTTCGTACGGAAGAACGGGAATTTTTCCACCGTCAAGAATCCGCAATGTTCCCGCCTCCGTAACCTCATAATCCTTTCCCTCCTCATATTTCACCGAGAGGTCGGCGCTACGCACGGAAATAATTTTATCGATTGGATAAAGCAGGGGAATAGGTTCCGTCTGTCCTTCGGCATTCTCCTTGACAAAAACGCCCTCGGCATAAGAGACTTGTCCTTCCCATATCGGAGCAGTATATTTTCCCAGCTCAAACGTTGTCAAATCATAATCTTCCAAATCTATTTCAGAAGAATCTGTCGATGAAGGAACACTCGTCGAACTTTGGGAAAGAGAGTCCGAATGAGAGGGGCTATTTTCCGAACCTCCGCAGGAAACCATGGGGAACAATAAAGCTGCTCCCAAAATAAAAGAAGTCATCATTGTAAATCCTTTGGATTTTTTCATTATTTTCCTCCTTTTCACTATATTTAAAAGCGATGCCTAATTAAAATAAAAGCCAAACCCAAAATGACAAAAATCCCTGCCGGCGACGTAAAAGAACCGCAACCGGTTGAGCTCTCCCCCTTTTCCTCTTCTCCGAAATTATTTTCCGGTAAATATTCTACGCGAACAATGTTGCTCAATAACCACCAATTTCCCGTATCTCCCCGAAGAATGATTTCGGCATAATCTCCTTTATCCTGCCATGCAAAAATTTCTGCCTGTATCTCCGTCCTTGTTCCGTCAAAATTTTCTATGACGGCGGGTAAGGTAAATCCTTCCTTGGATAGTTCGGCTTTTTTCACGGCAGGTAAATTTTCCGCAGTCAAGCTCTCTGCCAACGCGCCGCAAGATACCGCATCATTGTTTGTAATTCCGTATACCCCGCTGCGAATCGCCATTTCTACATCTATTTCAGTAGGATATGTCCAATAAGCCGGAGGAAATCCTCTTTCGAGAAAATCCCGCATTAAATCGGGCAAAACATTTCCGTAAGACATGTCTATTCCCACATTTTTTTCACACAAGTCGACGATTGTCTTTCCTGTATCTTTATCCGGATTATTAAGGTCTATCGCCCAAAGATAAGGAATTTTTTCCCTTATGGACAACAACTGGTTTCGGTCAAAGGAAATGACGACGATTTTATCTTCCATTCCGTATTCTTCTATCTTACTCTTGAATACCTCCGCAAAATTTCCGGCCGACGTCTTTATCTCAAAAAATAACACTATATCTTTATCCTTGCAATACGAAAACAAATCGTCCGCCGTCGGTATCTCCGATTCTTCACCCGTCAGTTGATTCCCCAGATTTCGGATAATTTTATAGCGCTTTATCTCCTCTAACGTCATCGAACGGATATTTCCGCTCCCGTTCGTCGTGCGCGAAAGACTCGCGTCATGCATGATAACAATTTGATTATCTGCGCTCAAATGGGCATCTACTTCGAGATGCGTAGCTCCTGCTTCGCAGGAAGCGATAAATCCCTCCATAGAATTTTCGTTATAATGGAACGGGTCTCCACGATGCGCGATATTGAGAGGTGAACGGGGAATCGTAAAACCTTTCGTCTCTTGTAGTTCCTCATATACTTCCGCGATTTTATTCGGATTTTCGTCCGTCACCAGACCCAAGGCACCGGAGGCGATTCCCTTTCGTATCTCAAAATCTTCCGCACAATCCAATTTCACCCAAACCGCCTTCATACGGGACTGAATATAACTAACTGTATCCCTATCTGCCTGCGACGAGGACAAAATCAAAAATAACGCTCCCGCTTCATTCGATTCCCGTACCGCTTCGGCGGGGCGGATTATCCTGCGGGCAGAGTAATCCAAGGCCACTCGAAAATAAGGGATTCTCTTTCTCGCCTTTTTTGCCAATTCCGCCGTAGGTGTAATAATCGCCGCATCTGTAAGCTCCGGATTTTCCTCCGCATATCCGACGAGCGCCGAAAGCTGCTGAGCCGTCGATACGTAAAAATTGGGAATCACTTTACCGTCCGGCTCTGATAATGCGAGTTCGAGCGATTCTATCACTTTTTCCGAAGCGTCCAGGACATTAAGGTTTTCATCAATATAGTACAGAGCGTTCGTCGCTGCCAATTCGTCGTTATCCGCAGAGACATAATACAGATTGCGTGCGTCCGTCATTTCAGCCGCAATGGCGGGTGCAGAACGAAGGCGTAAAGAGGAGTAGTCCACTGTATCGGAAAAATTATATTTTTCCGCAATAGCCTTTACCCTGTTGTTTTCTATTTGAGCTATACTCATAAAAGCAAAAGATAGAGAAAGTAAAAACGTCACCGCGAAAATACACAAAAAGTTTCTTTTTTCTCTTTTATTGGAATATTCTTTTTTCCACTTCATTTGCGTTTTCCCTTCGTCGAATTTTCCTTTTCAAACAGCATTATCGCCGCGCAAAGTGGCTTTTCCCCGAGGCTAATTTTCACTGTTCCATCCCTTTCGACAATTTCGACATTTCCGTAAGAGGACACAAAACGATATTCTTCGGAAGGGAATTCTACCGTTCTTTCCCTTTCATTATATGAAAAGGCATAACAGAGCAGTCTATCTCCGTCGGCACTTTTTCTGGCGAGTCGGACAAGTCCTTTCGGATGCCTCAAAGAAGTAATTTCGTCGGTATCGATAAGCACCGTTTCTCCGTCGCGGATAATTTCTTTAATTGTCTGATAATATTCCACGCCTGACCGGACAATAGAAAGAATCTTTTCCGATGCAGTGAGAATATTTCCGGACAGACAAATTCTACCCAGCATGGCTTTGACCATCGTAAAATACACCTCATCAGGCGTATATTCAGAGAGTATGCTTGCCCAAATTTGCATCGTGCGGGGTTGCATGACCCGATGAAGGTCCGCCGCCACAACTGCCCCGTCAAAATTTTCGTGTGCATCGGAAAAGGAAACCATACTGCCCAAAGTCTGAAACAAAGGTTCATGGCGCATACCACCCGACGAGCAAATTTCCATAACCAATTCAGGAACTGCGTTACGAAGTGCCTTAAAAAATTCTACAACGCGTTCGATATGTAATCTAAGCCCTTCACCGGGACTTTCTGCCCCATCTGCGCCCATTCCGATATTCTCGTTATAATCTATTTTGATATATTTAATTTTATTTTCATTGAGCGTATCGATTACCCGACGTTTAAGGTATTCGGTAACTTCCTTTTTTCGGAAATCAAAAAACATGCGTCCGCCGTGGTCGATTACGAGACCGTCCTCTTTCAGCAGCAAATCTCTCCTTTTTGAAATTTCCGAAAGCGCAGTAACTCCTTCAAATTCATACCACAATCCTCCTGCCTTAAAGCCTTCCCGTTCGAGTTCAGATGAGAACTCTTTCAGACCTTTCGGGAACCTCGTTTTAGAAACTTCCCAATCTCCTAATTGGCTATCCCAGCTCTCGCAAAACCACCCCGCGTCGACGACGAAATATTCCGCCCCCAACGAACGCGCCGCCTTCATCTGCGGGCGCAGATTTTCCATCGTGGGATTGCCCCAGCTATACAGATATTCATTATAAATAACAGGGAGAGAATTTTCGGATAAAGGAAGGTTATATCTCGTCTCCTGGTATTTTGTAAGCGCCGCACACGCTTTCGTCAAATCTCCCTTCACCGCAGTAAAAAAGACAGAATGGGTACAAAAAACTTCCCCTTTTCCAAGTTTTTTTCGCCAGTGTCCGAAAAGATAATCCGCATGTCCGCCCGTCAGAGTAATTCCGCCGTAACGGTGCAGAGCTTCTATTTGCCAGGAATCGGGCGCCTCCGTTTGCACCGCCCAAGTGACGGAGTTCTTTTTGTCCTCCAAAGCCATAAACGGGATATACCCGCGCGCAGGCATAGATCCGACTGCGCCGATTTTATGTATCCGAACGCCGAGCGAGGACCAAGAGTCCTCAAAATTGAAATGAGAAACCGGAGTGCTTTCCTTTCTTCCTTCTCCGGACCAATTACTTTGCAGGCAATGTAAGACGAGCGTTTCGGGGTCGTTTTCTTCTTCAAAAGGAGTAAGTGCGGAAATCGCAAATGATGAAGCGAGCTCTATCGTCGTCTCCTCTCCCTCATTTTCTATCTCTGTCCTGAGCTCTGCCGCTTTGTAGCCTTTTCTTTGCGTAAGAATATGCCGAGCCTTCAAGCCGTCGGAATTTTTAAGGAGCGTGATTATCTCTCGTTTTGACTCGTCCTCAAAAACCTGCTGGTTATAAGGAATAAAAGAAAACGCAGTGGAGCTATCGTACAGAGTTGCTCCGGCAGAGAAGTCCCGACGGGGAGAATTTCCCGTACGGGCAATTTGTACCATGGGCTCTATTTCGGGATATGGGTGAGCGGAGTTAAAACTCTTATATAGCTTCCTCTCTTTAATATTGCCTGCCGTTCCTTCGGGAACACAAGTAAAGGACATTACTCCGTCCCGAATTGTATAGATTGCCGTCATACCCTCCAGAGGATAACAGATGATTTGTCGTTTTTGAAAATCCATAAATATTCTGCCTTTAATGCCCAATTTTTCGTAAGATACTATCCTTTTTTGGAAAGTGTATTGATTTTTATATACTTTTCCTCAGTCCAGCCCGATGTTCCGATAATAAATTTCAGCATATAGTCGTCACTGCGGTTTTCTTCCGTCAGCGTCTCTCCGTTTTTAGAGACATTGTCGAGATAAAACGTCCCGAATCTCGCCCCCGGATTTTGTAAATCCACTTCTGCCAGCCGAAGTAAATATCCCGTAGCATAAGTACAATGCACATTCTTAATATAGACTTCGTCAATAAGTTTTCCTTGCTGTTTAAGCTCACAATTTATGACGGCAGGAGAATAACATCGGTAAATCTCAATATTTTCAAAACGGATATTTTCCACCTTGTTGAAATGATCCCCGAGCTGTATCGCTAATGCACCGATTCTCTCGTCCCAATCCGACTGTGCAAATCCTACCGAACAATCGATAAAGGTGACATTTTTCACATCGTGATTCGTCTCCCAGACGACACCATACCCCAAGCCTTTATCCGTCCAGCAATCGTTATCGCGGAAAGTAACGTTATCCGTATATCCCTGCGCCGAAGTCGATTTCGTCTCCATCGCGTCGTCGCCCGTGCGTACAAAACATGCGGTGACCTCGGAATCTCGACAATCCGAAAGCATAATTCCGTCCGAATATGTCCGATACCCGAATAACATACATCGAGATACCGCAACATTCTCACAGTCCGTAAAACACAGAGTCCAAGTATTAGAATTAATCGAAATCACTCCGTCCACTTTGATATTTTTCGTTCCTTGAAAATCAAAGGCACCTTTCTTTTTGGCATCTCCTCCCATACAGGCAGAAAAATCCACTACTCCACGCCCGCAAAGCTTCACATTCTCGCTACCCGCCAAAGTACGAAAGACCGGAGAATATTCCCCGTCTCCGTCAGGATAAACTTCAAGATAAGCACCCGCCTCCAAATATACCTCGGCGTTCGAAGGAATACTCACGGAATCTATAAAGTGTCGTCCTTTTTCAAAATAGTATACCGTATTTTCCGACTCAAAAGTCGTTTCTGCCATGGTATGTTTTTTCGCTTCCAGACGCTGAATTTCCCAGCCTTCGGGGACAGAGAATTCCTCATATTCCGCGAGATACAGCGTCAAGGCCTCATCGCCTTTTTTGTTAAAAGAAAAAGTAAAGCTCCCAAAATCGGAAAGGCGAGCAGTCACTTCCTTTTCCGAAATCTCTGCCTCCACTCCCCGCTTTTGTGGCAATACGGTTACAGAGGGCTCCCATTCGGAAAAAACAGAGGATTGTTCTCTCGCTGTAAGCTTGACCTCCACTTCAAAATTTTTACTTTCATCCGTCTTTTTTATGTCCGCCCAAGCAAAGGAATGAACGCTCTTTGCGCATCTCGTCGAATACACGGGCACCTCTTCACCACCAATAGTCAAAGTATAATAGGGACTTATGACCATACCATTCTTCAATGGTCCGTCGTGACTCGCCGCTCCGTCCGATACCTCAGACGCATAGCGGCCGACATCTTTGATCTCCGAGGCGTCGAACCATAATCCCGAAATTTCACAGTTAACTCTTTCTGCCGCCTCAGAAATGGACGCATTCTCCCCCTCCTTACACGCGGCGGGAAAAAGCATAATTACGGCCAAAATAAATGCCCAAAACGCTTTTATTCTTTTCATGAAAAATTTTCCTTACTCGTCTGAGAGCTGATTGATTTTTATGCTGGACTCGCTGAATCGAGCTCCATCGTCGAGGGCAATATTAGTATATTCCTTGTAATTATCCTCTGTAATCTGTGTTCCGGCATAAGTAATATTATCGAGATAAAGTGCCCCTATCGTACTGTTCTGCCATGTTGCCCCTTCTAAAAGCCGAATAACTACACTCAGACAATATACGGGGAGATTCGTCTGCTCGACGTATTTTGCCGAGATATTTTCAAAATAGATATCTTTAATTTTTCCTCCCTCTGAAGCATTATTCGCACGATTGAATATACTTAAAAGGGAACAGGAGGTTTTATATACTTCTATGTTTTGAAAATGCACGTCCTCCCAAGTGGAAGTTTTGACCGAACCCATCTGAATGACACAGCAACCGAGATGCTCGCTCCAAGAAGCCTGTGCAAAGCCTACAGAATTATTTCTAAAAACGACGTTTTTCACATCGTGTTTTGATTCATAGATACAACCGTAGGCGATTCCTTTATCTGTCCAAACACAGTTATTTTCAAAAAGAACCCCCTCTGTATAGCAATCGGAGTCATTGGAATCGGTAAAAGCCTTTACCTCCATTGCATCGTCGCCGGTACGAACGAAACATTCTCGAGCCGTACTGTCCTTGCAGTCGGAAAACATAATTCCGTCCGAATATGTCCGGTAAGAAAAGAACATACAGCGGGAGACATTTATATTTTTAGAATTATTGAAGCACATGGTCCAATTATGGGAATTGACGGAAATCAATCCTTCTATGTCCATACCATTCACCTGGGTGAAACTGTAAGCTCCCTTTGTCTTTGCGTCTCCCCCCATACAAGCGGAAAAATCTACGAGTGCACGTCCCGCTATTTTTATATTTTCGGAGCCATTGGCAGAAATTGCTGCAACGTAGTCGTCCGTTCCTTCTTCATAAATACGCAGGGAGGTTCCTCGTTCAAAATAGAGAATACTGTTAGAGGGTAAAGAAATCCCAGAAATATCATAGGCTCCGCTCTTGAAATAATAGAGCGTATTTTCATCGATAAAAGTCGTTTCGGCCTGAGTATATTCTCCCGCCTCAAATGTTCGTGTTGTCCACCCCTCTGGCGCGGATATTTCTGAATACGGAGCCACATATAACGTTAACGCCCGATCCGCTTTCTCGTCAAAAGTAAAGGAAAAACTTCCATATTCCGCGATCGTAGCCGAGACAGTATCACCGTTCAGCGTCGCCTTTACCCCCAATTTTTCGGGCAGAACCGTAACGGATTCTTTTTCTCCCGAGAGCAACTTCACCTGTACGTCGAGCGCAAGGGGGCCGTCCGTCTCTATATCTATCCACGCAAAGGAGTGAACGTTATAACCGCACCGCGCGGAATAGACAGGAACTTCTTTTCCGTTGACAGTCAGACTGTGATATACTCCTTCGACAAATCCATAATCTAAGGGACCGTCGTGACTGGCACCGTTCGGCTGTTTCGTTTCATTGTAAAAGGTTTCCATATCCGTCTGCGTCTTTACCTCCGAGTAGGAAACGGGATAAATTTCGCAAAAGGTAGCAATCTCCGAAGAGCTGTCAGGTGAGGACGACTCTCCGCCGTCCGAGGAGGAAACGGAGGGCGAACTATTCGTCCCGCCACCGCCGCAGGCGGAACCAAGGAGCAAACATATTGCTGTAAGCGTCGAGAATAATGCTGTTAGTTTTTTCATAAATTATTGCTTCTCCACTTTTTCCAACTAATATCAATTCTCTATAAGCGTATTGATATGAAGATATTTCTCCATATCATAACCGCCTACTACGTTGTCGTAAATATAACCGTCTTCCTTGTAATTTTCCGGTGTCAAAAGAATATCGTTCGATACGATATTATCGAGATATAAATCATAGATAAAACAATTTTCGCTGTCATAAGTACGGACGTTCAGGAACGCTCCGTAATTCCTGCGTGCGGTGATATTTTTGAAATAGATATTTTTGACAATTCCGTAGCCTTCTCCCCGGCCTCCGCTTCCGCCTATATATACGTTCAGCAGTCCATCGTTATGGGACATGTAGACTTCAATATTATCAAACGTAATATTTTCCATCACCGCGCCTTTTCTGTTCCCCATCTGAATGACGCAGCAGCCGAGATGATTGCTCCATGTACCGAGGGCAAATCCGACCGAACAATTTTCAAAACGCACGTTTCGGGTATCGTGGTTGGATTCATAGATACAGCCGTAAGCAACCGCCTTATCCGTCCAAGCCGCATTGTTTCGGAAAAGAACGTTATCGGTAAGCCCATTTGCAGTTGTCGATTTCGTTTCAAAAGCGTCGTCACCCGTGCGGATGAAACAATCCTCGACAATCGCATTTTTGCAGTCGGACAGCATCACTCCGTCCGCGAATACCCGATAGGCAAAAAACATACAATCCTTGACCGAGACTCCTTCGCAGTCGTTCATGCAAAGTGTCCATGTTTGAGAATTGATAACCGTGATTCCATGGAATGAAACGTCGTCCACCTGATTGAAAATAAGCCCGCTTTTATTGTTGGAATACCCGGCCGGAACCTCTCCCCCGCAACAGGCGGAAAAGTCGAATAATCCCCGCCCTGCGACCTTGACGTTTTTTCCTGTCCCCGCTGTGAGCGCTGCATTAGATCCGCCGCTTTCAGGCGGCATTACTTCAATATAGGCACCTTGTTCAAGATACAATATGCTATCCGACGGCAGAGAAATAATGTCCGTCTTATATCTCCCTGCCTTAAAATAATAAACAGTCTCGCCCTCTTGGAACGCAGTTCCCGATTTCTTCTCCACTGAGGAATAGTCCCCCGGCTCTATATATTCTATCGCATATTCTCCAAAAAGCTCCTTCGTGTCTTCTTTTTCTGCCACAAATACGGTAAGCGCTTCGTCCGGTTTTTTATTGAATGCAAACGAGAAGCTCCCGAAATCCCGAATGACGGAAGTTATCTTGTTTTCCCCAAGCTCTGCGGTCACTCCTGCACTTTCAGGCAATACGACAACACTCGGCTGACGCTCGGAAAGCACCGAACCTGCATCCAATACCGTCACCTCCGTATTTAAGGCAAACTCTTTTGCTTTGTCTGTCACCTCCACGTCGATATAAGCAAAAGAATGTATTCCGTTGGCGCTTCTCGTAGCATATACAGGAACCTCTTCTCCATTGACCGTCAGCGTATAGTAAGGGCTGTAAATTACTCCATCGGATACGGGTAGATTCGTTGACACCTCTCCCGCATAATTGGAAATATCCGAAATCTTTTCTATTCCTTCATATCTCGTGGGATAAATACGGCAATTCGCTTCTATCGGCGTTACGCCTCCGGAAGATACAGAATCGCTCTCCGTTATGCCTCCGCATGCACTCCCTCCGAGTACAAATGCAAGACAAACTCCAAGGCATGCCGACTTAAAAAATTTGTTCATACTTTTCCTCCTTAAAAATTCCTTCCCTGTCTTTCAGGCAAAAGCCCCTTTATTCTTTTACCGAACCTATCATTACTCCCTTAACGAAATATTTCTGTAAAAAGGGATAAATGAGTAAAATTGGCGTAATAGAAACGACAATCATAGCTGCATTCTGCCCTTGGGAAAAGAGTTTTGAACCATCGAGCCCGACATCGGGGTTGACGGGTGTCTCCCCCGCCATATTATTGAGTACGTTTCTCAGTTCAAGAGCCAAGGGATAAAGGTCGTCTCTGCTGGGCAGAAAGAAAGAAGGCCAATACCAATCGTCCCACTTTGCCACCAAATACCAAAGTCCTACGGTTGCGAGCCCCGCTTTTGAGAGAGGAATAACGAACTGAAACAGAACTCTGAACTCGCTTGCGCCCTCCATGCGGCAGGACTCCAAGAGACTTTCTGGAACCTGAGAAAAGAAATTTCTGAGAATAATGAGATTAAAACTATTGATGCCGAACGGAATTACAAGGCACCAAAGGTTATTGATTCCGAGCATCGATTTCACGGACAAATAGAAGGGAATAATTCCGCCCGAAAAAAACATTGTAATGAGAATGAGGGTAAAACAAATTTTTAATCCGGGAATATCCTTTCTGGTAAACGCATAGGCGCCGAAAGAAGTAAGAATCATGGAATATAGCGTCCCGCCCACCGTAATTAAGAAGGAAATACCAAATGCTCTGGGAACTCGCCCCTGTCCGAAAATGAATTTGTATGCTTCTACGTTGAAATCTTTCGGGATGACGAGTAGCTTTGCAGTGAGATAGTCCGCTTTTGAAGCAAAAGACATAAGAAAGACATAGATGACGGGGAAAATACAGATAAAGCCAAACAACGTCAAAAGTGAATAATTGACGATATCGAATACTGTCACTTTTGGTTTGAGTCTTCTTTTTCTGCCCGAAGGCAGAACCGTAGTTTCCGGATTCGATTCTTTGAGAATATCCATGGTCCACCTCCTTAATCAAGCGAATACATGCTATATCCGTTTATCTTCTTCGTCAAAGCGTTGCCGCCGATGAGAAGAATAAAGTTAATGATGTTTTTGAAAAGTCCCACAGCCGTCGAAAACTCCTGTTTTCCTCCAATACCCTCGGTATACACGAGCGTATCGATAATTTCTGAAACATCGAGAATGGTATCGTTATATAAATTGTAAACAGAATCGAAGCCTGCATTCATGATGTTTCCGAGCTGTAAAATAAACATGACGGTAATGATAGGCAAAAGGCTAGGAAAAGTGATATATCTCATATGCCCGAAACGTTTACAGCCGTCTATCGTAGCGGCTTCGTAAAGGCATGGATCTATTCCCGAAATTGCTGCAATATAAATGACAGTTCCCCAGCCCATTCCCTTCCATAGTTCTGTTAAAATGAGAATAGGATAGAAGTAGGAGGAGGTTTGTAAAAACGCTACGCGATCCTTTCCGAACGCCGCTAGTATATTATTGAAAAGTCCGTCGTCTATAGCCAGCATCTGCTTGACGAGACCTCCAATGACAACCCAGGAAATGAAATAGGGAAGATATACCATCCACTGTAATAACTTACGGTATTTTGCTACACGGACTTCATTGAGAAAAATCGCCAAAATAATCGGCGCGGGGAAACAGAATAAAAGTTTTAAAAAACTAATAACGAGAGTATTTTTCAATGCCCGAAACATTGCGGGACGAGTGAAAAATTGCTCAAAATATTTCCAGCCGACGTCGGGGCTTCCTAAAATTCCCATATCGGGAAGATAACGTTTCCATGCAAGAATAATTCCGTACATGGGTACGTAGCTGAATAAAATATAAAATAACATGACAGGTAACAGCATAATATAGATTTGCTTACCTCGCTTCATGCGCTCCCATATTTTTTTTCGCTTCTCCCCGGCCGGAGTTTTGTGAGGTGTTTCTTTTATCGAGTCCTCTACCGGCAAAGATCCGGCTTTTTCTTGTTCTGCCATGTTTTCCTCCTTTTTTTCTTCCCGATTTATTCTTTTGCCTTTAACAAAGGCCGCTTTTATAACCTTAATTTTAGAAAGCGGCCTTTGAGGCATAGAATGTCTTCAATACATTTTACCTTTTGAAATTCTCATTTTTTCTTTTTCAACGCAATAGCCGCTCCGGCAGCCAAAATGACAAATCCGGCGGAAATACCCGCGACGCTTCCACAGCCACTATTATCCGAGGTCTCTCCTCCTGCGGAATCGGAAGAAGAACTTCCTCCGTCCGTCTTTGTATATTTTGCATACAGGGAAATATCCACAGGATTCGCATAATCGAGCGCCGCAAACGGTTTTGTTAACGCAGCATCTGTATACCAGCCGTCAAAAGTATATCCCTCTTTATCGAACGATTTCAACGTCTCATCTCCGTTATGGGTATATTTGCTCGTTCCGAGCTTGGAGTTTCCGTCATAATAAGTGACGGTAAATTCTTCTGCCGAGGCCTCGATAATAACTTCCGCCCCGCCTGCAAGCTCTATGTAGTATTCATCTCCCGCCTCATTTTCAGGCGGCCATTCCATATCCAGGTATGAGACGGCGTCTATGGCGCTGTATTTGTCGAGCACTGTTACCTTGAAGGTCAAATTATGCAATTCCGAATCGATGGGAGTACCGGGCGTATAAGCGTTTCCGTCCAATTTGATTTGCGAAACGCGAACGAGAGTTTCATCATAATCGAAACGGACGGTATAGCCGTATTCCGCTTCCAAAATAAGTTGCTCCGTCTTAGCATACGGCGTGGAGATAAAGCCGTTGATTTCCGTTTCGGAAACCATATACCAAAGAATATTCACATTGATTTCTGTGCCGTTAGAAAGCGTGGCCTTTGTCGTCTTGGGCAAAGTTTCGTTCATGATGACGTCCACGGTATTGACATCTGTGGCCAACAGGTCGAGCGCAGCTGTATCTACGGACGTAACCGAGGTAATATACGTTCCGCTCTCCTCAGCGATAGCCTCTTCTCCTTCGACCAAACGTTTAACATTTGTTTCGGAAAGCGCACTGTCATAAACTCTGCACTCTTTAATGTCCGCGGTTGCATAACATGTTGCTGCATTTCCCGTTATCTGGCACTGTGCGCCCAACGTAAAAGCGTAGGGGTCAGAACGCCAAGAGAAAAATGTATCCGAAAGTTGTATGGGATCTCCTGCCGCTTCACCGTTAATATAGATAGTAGCTGCATTCTTCACTGCGTCTGTACTAACTGTGACAGTAGTCCAATTCGACGTATCGACCGTATAAAAAGCGAGATTTTTTTCCAACCATTGTTGTTTTTCATCATTATTTGTCCCGGGCGCCATATCCATATTGTTGACTTGGATTTCCACCCCATTTTTCCAAGGAGTGATTTGGAAAGCGTCGTTATACCGCCCTACCGCAAGCATATAATGATCGCCCTGATATTTAGAGTTATCCCTGCGGAAAGTAATAGACACTGTATAGGACTCTCTGATGAGGTCGGAAAAATCCATTCCGGAATTGCCGAGTTGCGGAGCATATAAACAAGCTCCCGTTTTTCCGCCTTTGTCCTCGGCATTACGGTCACTGACAAGGGAGACATATTTTTCCCCGTCCGTATCTTCTTTAATTTGTATGGCTTCATCTCCATTTTGAGAGGTATTCAATACTTTGAGATCAAACCCATTTCCGGAAGTATCTTGACCGGGCTTTGTCTCGTCCTCAAATTCATAGAGGGCCATGGGTTGAATGATGTCCTCCGTTTCTGCCGTTGCGGAAACGAACGGCGCGCTTCCCAGCGTCATACCACCCGCAAATAGTGCAAGTGTAAGTCCCAGACTTAAAATTTTTTTCATGTCATTTATCTCCTTATCTCAAATTTTCAATATCCGGGAAGTATTTATTTACTTCCGTCCGCCTTTACGGCAAATCCGCCGTCAATATAGGCGTTATATTCGGATATTACGTCCTCTCCGCCATAATCTTCAAGGTAATCGCTGACAAAAGACTTCCACTTATTTTCAAAGGTCTTTGACACAATGTAGAGATCATCCCAACCAAAAGTCTTTGCGTCATAGGTCCAGCTGCTCGGGTTCCAATAAAGATTTTTCTCATTTTTTTCGAGCACGGCAATCGTCTCTAAGAAGAAATCGTGACAGTCGGTAAGGTACTCTATGCCCGCCTCTGTCTGCAAAGCCGGATAATCGGAAAAGTACGAGTTCGCTTCCGAACGTTCTTCGCGGGCACAAATAATTTCCGCATTCGTACAGGTAGTCACTTTGTAGTGCATCGTCCAATCTACGAGTGCATAGAGGAGCGTAGCGGGGTCCTCTGTGACGATGGTCTTATAGAATCCTTCTTCGTTCTTCTCCAAAAGGTTGGATTTCGTTCCGTCCGTGGACTCTGCATAGTGTACGTCCTCTACGCCGTATTGAAGGAGCTCATACCCTTCGTCGCTGAGGAGAAAATCATACAATTCGAGACATTTGCGGATACGGGAATTGCTGTTTTTAGCGTTGATACAGAAGCCCTGCCAATATCCTTCCTCTCCGGCGCCGTTCCATGTACCGTTTTTGCCTGCGGGAGGATCGCACATAGTAATTTTCGCGGTAGCTTCCTCCAAGGAGCATTTTTCCACAGCCATAATCCCGGACACGAAATTATTCAGCCAGTTGTGCGCATACATCATACCCGCTTTCCCTTGTGTAAATCTGTCCTGCTTGGTACCGTTGTCCGCCGTCAGGGAATCCTGAGACATATATCCGTCTGTAATCATGCGCGCGATAAAAGAAGTCGCATACATGGCCCCGTCGGTAATATCGCTGTGCGTATATTTTCCCGTTTCTTCGTCCTCGACGAATTGATCCCAACCCGTATCGAACGCCATATAAATCCAAGCATCGAAATCTTTGTTCGATTCCGACATATATCCGAAGGTATCGTCTTGCCCGTTATTATCGGGATCATAAATCGTAAAGGCACGAGCGAGACGATAGAAATCCAAAAGGGTTTCGGGCGCCTTAAATTCCCATTTCGTACGCAATTCCGCCGTAAGCTCTCCTTCCGAGGAGATAACGCCGTCCTTGATGAGAATATCCGCTAATTTCGCATTGAGATTATCTATCCAGTCCTGACGTACATACAGCGACTTTTCATTGTGCCAAGAAGAAGGAATAAACCATGACTTGCCCTTTGCGTAAGAGATATTGGAGCGCATATAGGAAAATTCCTGCATGTGTCTGTAAATATTCGGATAAGTCTCCTCCGTCACCCAATCGGAAATAGCGATAATGTCGCCGTTATCGATGAGCTTGCTGAAAAAATCGGGCGCCCCGGGGCCTTCCGTCAAAAAGATGTCCGGCAAATCCTGATCTGCCTGTAAGAGTACAAGCTGCTGTTGCCAATTCGCTCCGGAGCTGTTCATCGCCACGACATCGCAGCCAAGTTCTTCTTTAATTCTTTGATAGACGGGCGAATTTGCCTGGCGTGCATTATTGAACGCAGCCCAATCGTTTTTGAATACGGTGATTTCCTTTACGTTCTCATCCTCCGTATCATTCCATGCGCCACCGTCGGAGACGGAATCGTAGTTGCCCCAATCCGCACTGGTTCCGTGGTTTCCGCAAGCGGCAAATGCTATCGCCGCAATTCCACATAATCCCAAAGCCAGTATTCTTTTGAATACCTGCATATAGTAAACCTCCATTGTTTTATTTTCAAACCGTATTTATAAAATCCGGTCCTTATACAAATTGTTTCGTCCATGCTGCCGGAATCCACTCGGCGAAATCTTTCACGGACGGAAAATCAGCCTTTTTCTCATCGGCCTGCCGCCATATTTCTTGCTGTTTTTGAGTCAGTTTTGTTCATGTCCCATTTTTATTGGACTTCTTGCTTCCAGCTTTCCGACCCTCTTATGCGTCTATTTTGCTCTTTAATCGTGTTTTCTCTTTTTGATAAGTATCGCAGCCCCGATGGACAGGAACGCGATTCCGGCAGAAATCCCGATCATACTCCCGCAACCGGTCCCGCCATTGTCCGCGCCGGAGGAAGAATCCGGCTTTGAAACACTGGTGCTGGAAGAATCGGGCTCCGTGGAATCCTGAGCGGAACCGGACGAGGACGAGTCAGGAGAAGGCGCTGTTGATTTGAAAGTGACCTCTATTTCCGAATCGTCGTCCACAACAAAGCTGTAAACACCGTCCTTTGCTTCGAGTGCTGTGCCGTTTACCATAACGGCATCGACTGTATATCCTTCCGCCGGAGTAACGTCAATCGTGACAGTTTCCCCCGCCTTTGCAGATGCTTTATCCGCCTCTGCGGTACCGTTTCCTCCATTCACGAAGCAGTCTATCGAATAAACAGCCTCATTGAATTCTGCGGTCACCGTCATATCTCCCGTTATCTTAAAGGTATATTTTCCTTCCGAACGAGTAAGTTCTTTATCGTTTACAAAAAGTTTTGAAAGGACATAATGCTCGTCGGGCGTAGCAGTCACTTCTATTTCGGTATCAATTACTCCTTCGTTAGCACTGAACGTAATCGTTCCATGTTCTACCCCTTCTCCTACACAGACCTTATATACCTTCTGTTTGAACGTTGCGCTCACCGTAACGTCTTTATTTCCAATCGTAAAGGTATATTTTCCGTCCGTCGGTTCTATTGCCTCCCCATTGACGGTCACCGTATCAATTTCATAGTGTTCCGCGGGAATGGGCGTAATGGTAATGATATCCCCAGTAACGCCGTAATCGGGAGAGAGAGTAACGGTACCGTTTTTAATATCGGAAGCGACTGTAACAGATTGAGCAGTTTTGACCTCGACGTTCTGGACGATTTCCGTTCTTTCTACAAGGGAGGGAAGTCCGAGACCTGCATTTTGAACATGTCCATGAGCTTTCCAACCGTCATCGGTTTCCTTCACGCTCGTCCAGATGACGGGAAGTTTTTTCTCCGATTTATCGGATAAAGTTCCCTTGACCGTCGCATTCCCCATACAGGCAAGCATTTGCTCCTGGCTCATTTCCTCATAGAGGGTTTCAACTGTTACTTTATCGTTTTCAAAGGTCAGGGTAGAGGAATCCACACTTTCCAGATAGGCAGTGGTTCCTAAATCTCCGGTATCGAGCGAATAGTCTGCCCCAAGTGTTTTTATTTGTTCTGCATTCAATGCAAAATCATAAAAGCATACGTTTTTAAGATTTCCTGTAAAAGCATTATAAAGATTACCCCAACAGCTTTCGCCGCCCATAGCAAAACGCATATTCGAGTCTTTGAGATTAAAGCCTTCGGGAGTCTCGAAAGCATAATTGGCACTTGCGTTTCCGTCAAGGTAGACAATAATTTTTCCGTCCAAATCCACCGTAAGCGCCACCTTGTGATATTCACTTCCGACATTCCCGATTTCATGTCCCCAAAAAGCGTTGCCATGTCCGTCTACGTTACTGACATTTCCAGAGCCATCGTTAATTAAAGCGCTTGCAGAGGAGAATCTTAAAAGGTCGCTGTTTCCTGAAAATTGGAACGTCGCCCATTTCGTAGGATTCCAATCATTCCAGCCGAATCCTATGGGAGAAGCCCAATTGCCCGGAAGAGCGGTTTGCTGTAATTCAAAATAAAGCGTAAAGGAAGTTACATCTTCGGAAATATCGTTTGTGGCAATCAAGCCGGCCGACCCGTCAAACGAAGCCACCCCATCCTTGACTGTTACCTTTCCGGTCTCTTTCCCGTCAGCCACTCGCAGGGAAAGGTCGTAATTTCCCATAGAATCTTTTCCGGGATTTTCCGCGTCTAAAAACTCGTATTTTGCGAGAGGGATAATCGGAGTGACTTCGGCGGTTTCGCCTTCTGCATTTGCCGACACGGCTAAGCCTCCTCCCACAGCCCCCAATGCAAGTGCCAAAGCGCAGGTCACGGCCAACAGACTCTTTCGCTTCGTTGAAAATATTGTGAACATATCACATTCCTCCTTAAATTTTTATTCTTTGCCCTCAAAACGGAGTTTTTGAGGGCTATTTTCCGAGTAAATATTTTTTTACGTAATACGCTGTATTACGTAAACAGGGCCGGCCCTGTTTTTATTTCGTCAATCCATACTCAAAAATGTTAAAAAATGTAAAATTTCGTCGTTTATTTTTTCTTTTTATTCGTTATTTGTAATTTCATTATAATCCCATATCCGCTATCTGTCAATAGGGAAATCCCAAAAAAAGTCACTATTTCGATCTTTTAGTTTGATTTTTTTCACTTGACTTTTTTGAAATTGTATGTGATAATAGATTAAGAATATAAAAAGTGGGGAATAAAAATGGATGTTTCAAAAGCCTTAAAACTCAAAGATTTACAAAATTATACTTTGGAGCCCGTATCTTATTACATGAAGACCTTTGATGATATGTTTGAGGGCATGGGCATGCATCAACATCAATATTTTGAAATCATGTATTCACATTCGGGCAGTTTTACCTTAGAGATTTTCAAAGAAAACGAATCCCCTAAATTGAAAACCTTTTCAATTCGCCCCGGACAAATCATTATTCTCGATGGTTTTACCTTTCATCGAATCATCATTTCTCCTCATACCTCCGCCGTTATTTATAATATAGAATTTAATCCACGGGAATTTGACGAATACAATCCCTTTAACGTTAATTCTGTTTTGAAAGTCGATTTTGCTGCTCTGTTTACCGAAACCAATTTTCGAAGGATTTCATTGAGCAACGACGGATACGCAGTGGTCAACGATACGCACCAGGTAGACAGTACTTTCAAGGAATTGGTCTTAATGTTGACCGACGGCATTTCTTCTCTCGAACAAGCCTGTGCCGTTACGATAGCAGAATTGAATCTCTTTACAGAAATTTCCAAATGCCTTGAAACGACGGGCGGTTCCCTCTCTTATATCCGTAAGACAAACAATTTTATTCAAGAAAATTTTCGACAAAAAATCACGATGGACCAAATCGCAGATTTTGTCGGAATCAATAAAGCATATCTGCAACGGCAATATAAAAAGTACACGGGACAAACAATCCTCGAAAGCATCAATACTCTACGGGTACAACGAGCGACTAATCTTTTGCGCAATACTAACCTGCCCATTCAGCAAATCGCTCTGCAAGTGGGATTTTCCAATAAAAATCAATTAAATTACGAATTCAAAAAGGTGGTAGGACTTCCGCCTTCGGACTATAAGCGTTCTTTTATCAAGAGCACGATCGATCATCATTATGAAAATTACGATTCCGCGTCTATACAGGTAGCTTCCAATACCTTTGGAAATAAAAAATGAGGGAGTTTCAGAAATTTCTGAAACTCCCTCATTTTGCAAGTAAAAATCCCCGAATTTATTTACCGAACGGAAAAGACAGGACGTGTTCGTCTCCCTTTTTTCCCGATTCCTTTTTATTCTCTTTGAGATGTCCCGCAGCGAGGTCGAACAGAGTCCCGAGATATTTTTCGTCGTCCGACAATACCTCCAAAGAAACGATTTCTTCAAGGTCTAATGCCGTATACCCGTCGGGGAGTCCGTTTTCGTTCAAGAGGTGCATTTCGACGATGTTCCAATCCCTGCCCGCCACGAAGCCGCTGATTTTATCCAAAGTCTCGAAGCCGATTTCCATGGTGCAAAGCCATTTGTTTTTTACAATGAAATCGATAAATTCTTCCAGAACCGATTTAGACGAAACCTTCAAGGTCGGAATTTCTTCGGCACGATAACGATAGACCTTAACAAGATTTTCGAGATACCCCGTTCCCGCGTCCAATTTGAGTATTTCTTCGATACGGATACAAAAATATCCGTCAAATTTTCCGCAGGGAGAAATCAATTCCAAAAGTGCAAACTCCCCGTCCGTCTCCCTGACGAATCCCGCGTAGAAACTTCCGGAGCTCTTATAATAAAGTGCGACGGGCGTCTTTGTCTCCTTCATCTTTTTCAAAATATCGGTCATTTTTCTTCTCCTCTTTACTATTATATCATAAGAAGAATTTTTGTCAATAAATTCGGCACGGCCTTCCGCTCTTTTTCGAAAACGGGGTGAAATTTCAAAAAAAGTGCTTGCAAAACCGCAAAAATGCGTTATAATAATGGAAAGAGTAAAAGATAAGGAGTTTTTTATGTCGCAGCGAATTTATTACGGCGGAAACATTCTTACAATGGATAAGGACGGAACGTCGGATTATCTGATTACCGAAAACGGAAAAATCAAAGGTCTGGGGAAAGGAACGCCACCTCCTCTTCCCGTCTCGGCCGAACGATACGACTTAAAGGGCCGAACGCTCATGCCTGCCTTCATGGACCCACACAGTCATATTTCCGGTTGCGCCGCGCGGTTTTTACAAGTTCCCTTGGAGTCCTGCAAGACGAATGAAGAGATCAAAAGCGCGCTCGAAACCTTTCTCTCTCAGACCGCGTTAAAAGCGGGCGAATGGATTTTTGCCTGCGGTTACGATTCGGGGCGCATAAAGGGCAGGCGTCTCACGGCGGAATTTCTCGACAAAATCGTTCCCGAACATCCTCTCGTCGTACAGTATCAATCGGGGCATATGGGAATATTCAACTCCGCGGCCATGAAAATTTTGGGCGTGGATAAAAATACCCCTTCGGCCGAAGGCGGATTTATCGAAAAGGCGGAGGACGGAACTCCGACGGGATATATGGAGGAAGCGGATTTTGTCTCCCGCTTAAAAAATATCCCCATGCCGGGCGGAGAAAAACTGCTCGACGCTTTTACCCGCGCGCAGAAGCTCTATTTTTCTCACGGTATCGTCACCGCGCAGGAAGGGCTCGCCGCAAAGGAACTCCTTCCTCTTTACCGCGCACTCGACGAGGCGGACAAACTTCTCATGGACGTCGTTCTGTACCCCGATATCCATGCTTTCGGAGCCTATTCCGCGGCCTTTCCGGGCAGGGTAAAAAACTATAAGCGTCATCTGAAAATCGGCGGAATAAAGCTGATTTCCGACGGGTCTCCCCAAGGCAGAACGGCATGGATGCGAAATCCCTATCTCGACGAGAGCGGAAAGCCCGAATCGGACGGTTATGCGGGCTATCCCTCCGTAACGCAGGAGGAATTGGAAGCAGCCGTGCGCTTTTCCGCGGAGAGAAAGTTACAACTGCTCGTCCACTGCAACGGCGACATGGCGGCGGAGCGCTTTATAGAGGCCGAAGAGAATTACGGCGACCCCGCGACCCGCCCCGTCATGATTCACGCGCAATTTTTGGGATTGGATCAGCTCGACCGCGTCAAGCGTGCGGGGATACTGCCCTCGTTCTTCGTCGCGCACGTCCTGCATTGGGGAGAAATCCACATCAGAAATTTAGGGCTTCAAAGGGCCTCCAAAATGAGTCCCCTGCGTTCCGCTTTGGAACGAAATATGCATTTTACCCTGCATCAGGACTCTCCCGTCATTCTTCCCGACATGTTGGAGACAATCTATTGCGCCGTTTCCAGAAAGACGGAAACGGGCCGAATTTTGGGCGAGGACGAACGAATCGACGCCTGTTCCGCACTCCGCGCGGTGACCGCGGAAGCCGCCTATCAATATTTCGAAGAAAACGAAACGGGCACGCTTTCGGAAGGGAAACGGGAAAATCTGATAATCCTCAGCGAAAACCCCGTCGGCTGTTCCGAAGAAAAACTCAGAGAAATCCGGGTGGAAGAGACGATACGGGACGGAGAAAACGTGTTCAAACTCTGAGAAACGCGCCTGCCCGTATTCCGTCAAAGTACTCAGCGGAACGCCTTTGACAAGCCGTCTTGCAAAATTGCGGCACCGTTCCTTTATTCTGCAAGGCGCGTTCCCCTCAAAGAACCGTTTTCCTTTTAAGTTCCGCCCGCAAACGCTTGCAAACCGTATTGACCCTATCCCCTTTTTTGCAATCCGACGAAAAAGGCGCGGAATCAACGTTCCGCGCCTTTTTCTTTATAAGAGGAAATAATGTGTGAGCGTAATTGATTATAATTATACTTTCTCCGCGCGATAGACGATTTTCCCGTCGCGAATCGTATAAAGGACGGAGAACTTATCGTCGAGGACGACGAAATCCGCTCTTTTGCCGACGCGGATACTTCCCGTTTCTCCGTCTATCCCCAAGGTTCTCGCGGGGTTGATCGTCGCATAGTCCACAGCTTGCAGGAGAGCCACCCCGACCTTTTCCACGAGATTGGCAATCGCGCGGTTCATTCTCAGAACGCTCCCCGCGAGAGTGCCGTCTTTCAGACGCGCTTCGCCGTTCTTGACGATGACGACCTGTCCGCCGAGCTCGCTTTCGCCGTCCGCGAGCCCTTTCGCCCGCATCGCGTCCGTAATCAGCGTCAGTTTATCCTTGTGCTTGCACTTGACCAAAAGCTGAATCGCGGGCACGGAAACGTGAATGGTATCGGCGATCAACTCGCAGTTAAGCTCGTCGTATAAGAGCGCGCTTCCCACCGTTCCGATTTCCCGGTGATGCAAAGGACTTTGCGCGTTGTAGGTATGCGTGACGTTTTTCGCGCCCGCGGCAATTGCCGAGCGGATATGCGCGCAGGTCGCCCCCGTATGCCCGATCGAGGGAATAATTCCCTTATCGGAAAGATGTCTGACGAGTTCTTCCGCCCCGTCCTCTTCGGGCGCCATCGTGACGATTTTGATTGCGTCTCCGCTGGCGGAATTGTATTCGTCGAACGTTTTGACGTCGGGTTTCGCCACATATTCGAGCGGCTGCGCTCCCTTGTGAGCCGCCGCGATAAACGGGCCTTCGAGATGCACGCCCAAAAGTCTGGCGCCTTCCTCGTGGTTTTCTTCGCGGTATTTTCTGACGGCCTTCATGGCTTTGAGAATATTTTCCTTGCTCTGCGTCATCGTCGTGGCGAGGAAGGTAGTCGTTCCTTCCGCGGCGACCGTCTCCGCGATCGTTTTAAGCGCCTCCGTACTTCCGTCCATGGCATCGGCGCCGCCCGCGCCGTGGATATGTTCGTCGATAAAGCCGGGCAGGACGACGGCGGTTTCGGGTAACGGAATGATTTCGCTCTTTCCGAGCGCCCCGCCGATGCTCTCTATTCTTTCGTCAAATACCAAATTGATCTTTTTCAGGCCTTCGCCCTCGACGTACACGAGAGCATTTTCAAACGATTTTGCCATTTTCCGATTCTCCTTGTTTCATTTCAGCTTTTCCCCTCAAAGGAGCGCAGCAGCCGCCTCGTCGCACACGAGCGTGCAGTCGGGGTGGAGCTGTAAAACGCTTGCGGGCACCCGTTCGGTGACTTCGCCCTTTACGAGCCCGTAAACCGCCTTTGCCTTGTTCGCTCCGTTGGCGAGAATGAGAATTTTCTTCGCATTCATGATATTTTTCAAGCCCATCGTAAAGGCCTGGCGGGGTACCTCGTCGATACTTTTGAACATTCTGGAATTATCCTTAATCGTGCTTTCGGCGAGATCAACGATATGTGTGACGCTCCCGAAGGGCGTTCCGGGCTCATTGAAAGCGATATGCCCGTTGGAACCGATTCCGAGCACCTGAATGTCTCGCGGCATCTTTTCGAGGAGCGCGTTATACCTGTCGCACTCCGCCTGTCTGTCCGCCGCCTTGCCGTTTTCGATATTGGTATTTTTCAAATCTATGTCGATATGGTCGAAAAGATTATGCCGCATAAAATAGACGTAGCTTTGATCGCTGGAATAATCCAGCCCCGCATATTCGTCCAAATTGGCGGTGCGGATCTTTTTATAGCTGGTTCCGTTCTTCTCGTGGTCCTCTATCATATTCTTATAGAGTCCGATGGGCGTGGACCCCGTGGCGAGTCCCAAGACGGCTTCGGGATTTTCCTTTATGACCGCCGCCATCACTTCAAAGGCCTTTTTGCTCATTTCGTCATAATCTTTCGCGATGATAACTTTCATCTTTTCTGTCTCCTTTCTCCTGAAACTGAAAACAAGCGTCTTTTCAAACCCGCTTTTACGCTATGTCCGCGGGAAGAGACGCGGCCGCGATGCTCTGTCCGACCCTTCTGTTCTTTTCGTCGGGCAGGGAAATGTCCAGCTTGGCAAATTCAGGATACTCTTCTTCAAGTACTTTCTTACAGGAATCGAGAAGAATGTTTCCCCCTTTTCCGCCCGTCACCCTGCCTAACAGAAGGACGTGCTTCATGTCGTAAAATTTCGCATAGAAGGGAAGCGTATAAGCGAGATAGACGCCTATATCCTCGTAAATCTGCCGCGCGAGCGGGTCGTCCTTTTCCATCAAAGCCTGTATTTCCTTCAATTTCTCCGCGGGAGTAGCCCCCTCTTTGAAACGATAGCCGCCCGCTTCCGCGAGCTTGATGACGGCGTCCTGAGAGAAGTATTTGCAGCCTACCCCCACATCGCCGCTCCATTCGTCCGCCATGGCGCCTTCGTTGAAATCGACGGGAACAAAAGCGAGCTCGGACAGCCAGCCGTTGATACCGCCGTCCTTGTTGATATATCCCACCGCTTCGCTCGTACCCATCGCAATGCCGAGCACGCGGTTATCGTTCAGATCGATGCTCCCCGCCAAAGCGGTGACGTCCCCGTCGTTTGCGACTTCGAGAGGAATATTCCCCATTTCCTCGGCGATGTTGATATACATGTTTTTGACGTAATCGCCGTACTTCTTCTTGTCCACTTTGATAAAGAGGGAGGCGACCATGATTTTATTATCGACGTACACGCCCGCGGACGAAACGCCGATGCAGTCCACGCGCGGCATTTTGGAAGCCGCCGTCTTCATCGCCGTCAGAATTTCGTTATAATGATAGTGCGGATCCTCCGTCGTCTTGGGATGCCAGACGACTTCTTCGCTGTATACAACTTTTCCGTCTATTACCGCGCTGACTTTTCGGTCGCTTCCGCCCGCATCGAAACCGATGCGGCAGCCTTTCAGGTATCCGCCCACGCGGAGCGAGCAATTCTTCTCTGCGGGAATCTCGTCCTTTTCCAGCCACACGACTTCAAAGGGCTTTTCATAAACGCCGCTCATGAAATCGACGTCGAACGCGCGCGCTCCGTCCGCCGTATACGCCTTTTTCAGGCCCTCGTAAATCTTTTTGCTCCCCGAAACGGAGATTTTATAACCGCCCACGACCCATAAAATGGTCTTCGCCAGACGTTCCGCAATACGGAAATTCCATTCGTCCTTTCCGCTGTCGTCCGCAAACGCGGTATATTGGTAAACGTAGTTGTATCCGCCGTTTCTCTCCGCGATCAGCGTGACTTCCGCCGTGTTTCCGCTCTTTTTTACCTCTGCGTCGTATTCCTCCAACGCCTTGATCATCGGATAAAAATTTTTGTCCAAAACAGGTCTTTTCATACCAAAAATATACTTCTCCCTCTTTTATGTTTATTTTTATTATACTACTTTTTCCGTAAAGTACAATAGAAATTATTTCTCTGTTTTTACAAAATATTTCTCAAAATATTACCGTGAAATATTTTACAAACAAAAACGAGATATGGTATAATAAACGCGGGAGGTAAAAGAATAAGGTCATGAAAAGGCGGGAAACGGCTAAACATTTTTATATGCACAAAATCGCAAATCTCCTAAACGTACAAAAAATCGTGACGATCCACTATCAGGAATTGGAACGGGGATATTCGTCCGCGGAGGAAACGCACGATTTTTGGGAAATTATTTACGTGGATAAGCAGGAAATCTCTGTCGTAAAAGATTCGGCGGGCAGTCTGCTCAGACAGGGAGAAATCGTATTTATCAAGCCCAATCAGCCGCATTATGTCCGCTGCGGAAAAGAGGGAGCGAATATTTTCATCATTTCCTTTGAATGTCGTTCGGAGAGCATGGGGTTTTTCTTTGACAAACAATATTCCGTACCCGATAAATACCGTTATCTGTTACAGAACATTATGGCGGAAGCGCGGGAGACGTTCATCATTCCCGATTTCGATCCCGACCTCAATAAATTGGAGCTCAGAGAAAATCCCAATCTCGGCGGCGAGCAGGTCATAAAAAATTCTTTGGAGCTCCTGCTCATCTATCTGCTCCGCCGCGCAAATAACCGCGACGCTCAGCAGGAATTTTTTATTTCAAAAATCAATTCCTCCACAGAGCTTCAAGATGAAATCGTAAGAATCCTTTCCTCCAAATTATACGACACTTTTGTTTTGGACGACCTATGCAATGCCCTGCACTACGGCAAGACCTATCTGTGCACGTTTTTCCGCGAAAAGACGGGCATGAGCATCTATCAGACCTATCTCAAATTAAAAATCGACGAATCGAAAATCCTCATTCGCAGAAAACTATCCTTTACGGAAATCGCCAACAAGCTGTGCTTTGATTCCCTCTCCCATTTCAACTACGTATTCAAAAAGTATGCGGGCATGACGCCCGGGGAATATAAAGCGAGCATCAAATAAACGGAGGCGTGACAAATTTTGTCACGCCTCCGTTTTTAATACGTCAAATGATATCTCGGAAGATAAATTGAATTTTTCGGCTATTCAATTGTCGGCAAAACAATATCCGATTGAAAGGGAAATTTTTCCGCCCGTTCGTGTAAAAAGTCCACTCGATAACCCGTCCCGCCGAAATGAAAAAATCCGTTCTCCAAGCGGGCGCGAAGATAACACATTCCCTCGTCACTCTCATCGTTATGCCGAAAATACCACGCATGAAAGGCATTCGTCAAAAGCGACCTTATCCGAGCATTCTGCGCATCCAAGGGGTGCCCGATATCTTCCGCGACGGCATAAAACCGAAATTCTCCCGAACAGAAACATACGTGGGGAAACGCCTCTGTCTGCCGCACTTTTCCCGTCGCTCTATGCGTGACGACATAAAAAGCCCCTTCGGAATAATAAATATCCACACTCCGAGCATCCGCTTTTCCGCCCTCTTCTACCGTAGCCATTACAAAGATACAATCCTTTGAAAACAGCCTTTCCATGAGCGAACATGCTTCCGAGAAATTATTTTTCGCTTCGGGTAAATACCTGCCGCCGTAAAGCGAACGGGCTTTTTCAGTATATTCTCGGATAAAATGTGTTTTTGCCGCCGTATATCCGTCGCGGTCGTGTTCAAACTTTTTCAGGAGAGATTTTTTCAGAGCCCCGTATTCCTCTGCGACGGCGGGATATTCGCGCAGATAATCGCAGAAATATAATTCGTCCCAATCTCCCGCACGCCGCACGTGCAGATGAAAGACCTTTTCCGCAAATCCCGCGGGAGTATACCCCTTATTGAACACGAATTTCTTCGGACTTTCGGATTCGGACATCAAAATCCATTCCTCCTTTAATGAGGCAATAATCTTTTCCTGCTCCGCTTCGGGCTTGAGTTCCAATAAAATATCTACGGTAGGCTTGCTGAGAAGTCCGGGAACGGAAGTACTGCCGATATGCCGTATGCGAAAAATATTTTCTTTCCCTATTCTCTTCTCGATATTCTTCCGTTCCTCTTCGTACCAAAGAATATAATCGGGATTATATTCTTTTAATACGACGGGGAAAAGCTGCCACAATTCTTCCATGGTCATTTCTTCCAATTTTTTCATAAAAATTCCCCTTTTTTATTATCGAGCACAACAATTTTTGATTCGGAATCCGATTCGTCCATCGTAAATTCGCCTGTTCGAATCCGAAATCTCATTTTTCTCCGGTCATCTTCCGCTCTTCCGGCTCAATGGATTACAAAAGAGTTTTTTGGAACAAAAAACGGTCTGCCCAAATTAGGCAAACCGTTCTTTTGCTTCGTAATAAAGCTCCAATCCAAAACTATTTCAAAAGCAGATTACTTCAAAATCTTGGAAATAACGCCGGAACCGACCGTTCTGCCGCCTTCACGGATAGCGAAACGGAGACCTTCTTCAATAGCGACGGGCTTAATAACGACAACTTTCATGTTGATATTATCGCCGGGCATAACCATTTCAACGCCCTCGGGAAGCTCGATAGCGCCCGTAACGTCGGTGGTTCTGATGAAGAACTGAGGTCTGTAATGATTGAAGAATGCAGTATGACGGCCGCCCTCTTCCTTGGTCAGGACGTAAACCTGAGCTTCGAACTCGGTACCGGTCTTAACGGTGCCGGGCTTCGCGATAACCTGACCTTTTTCAATATCCGTTCTGTTGATACCGCGGAGCAAAGCGCCGACGTTATCGCCCGCCATAGCCTCGTCGAGCTGTTTGTGGAACATTTCGAGACCGGTAATAACGGTGGGAACAGGTTTATCGATAAGACCGACGATTTCAGCAGGATCGCCGACTTTCGCCACACCTCTTTCGACACGGCCCGTAGCAACGGTGCCGCGGCCAGAGATGGTGAATACGTCCTCGACGGGAAGAAGGAAAGGTTTGGAATCTTCACGTGCAGGTGTAGGAATATAAGAATCTACCGCATCCATAAGTTCAAGGATGCACTTACATTCGGGAGAAGCAAGGATTTCCGCAGCGGGAGCGTCGGAGCTCGCCTTTTCGAGGGCTTTGAGCGCGGAGCCGCGGATAACGGGAATATCGTCGCCGGGGAAGCCGTAGGACGAAAGCAGATCTCTGACGTCCATCTCGACAAGGTCAAGAAGCTCGGCATCGTCTACGAGGTCAACTTTGTTCATGAATACGACGATGTAAGGAACACCGACCTGACGGGCAAGCAGGATGTGCTCGCGGGTCTGAGGCATGGGACCGTCGGTAGCAGCGACAACGAGGATAGCGCCGTCCATCTGAGCGGCACCAGTAATCATGTTCTTGACATAGTCGGCGTGGCCCGGGCAGTCGACGTGCGCATAGTGACGCTTGTCGGTCTGATATTCGACGTGCGCGGTATTAATTGTAATACCACGAGCCTTTTCTTCAGGCGCTTTGTCGATTTCGTCATATCTCATCTTCACAGCGTCGCCTTTGCAAGCCATTACCATCGTGATAGCTGCAGTCAAAGTGGTTTTACCGTGGTCAACGTGGCCGATAGTACCGATGTTGACGTGGGGTTTGCTTCTGTCAAATTTAGCTTTAGCCATAATAAATCCTCCAATTGTTTATAAAAAAATTAAAATGATAACTTATCCGACCTTCGGACGCAGCTATCTATCATTTTCTGATAATATAAGCCTTGTCCAATTTTTTGGACGTCTCTATTATATATTAAATTTTCAAATTTATCAAATCTTTTAACGGTGTTTTCGGAAAAAATTTAAAAATTTCCGTTTTGCTCCGATTTTACGCGGAGCAAAACGCGCTTTTTAGGTTCAATCCTTCTTGCTGCGCTTCTCGACGATATCCTTGGAGATATTGCCGGGCACTTCGGAATAGTGATCAAACTGCATGGTGAACTGTCCGCGGCCCTGCGTTCTGGAACGGAGTTCCGTCGCATAACCGAACATTTCGGACAGGGGCACTTCCGCGTCGATAATCTTCGCGCCGTTTCTGTCGTCGGTGCCAAGAATGGTACCGCGGCGGCCGGAAATATTGCCCATGAGGTCGCCGAAGTAATCTTCGGGAGTGATGACCTGAACTTTCATGATCGGTTCGAGCAGCACGGGCTTCGCTCTCGTCATACCGTCCTTGAAGGCGAGAGAGCCCGCGATTTTGAATGCCATTTCGGAGGAGTCTACCTCGTGATAGCTTCCGTCGTAGACGACAACTTTGAAGTCCACCATTTCGTAGCCGGCGAGATAACCATTCTTCGCGGCCTCCTGAATCCCCTTGTCGATCGCGGGGATATATTCTTTGGGAATAGAGCCGCCGACGGTCGCATCTTCGAACGCATAACCCGCGCCGGGTTCCTGAGGAATAAGGTGGATTTTGCAGTGGCCGTACTGACCTTTACCACCCGACTGACGCTTGTACATGCCCTCCGCGTCGACCGCGTTGCGGAAGGTTTCCCTGTAAGCGACCTGCGGAGCGCCGACATTGGCTTCCACTTTGAATTCGCGCAGGAGTCTGTCGACGATGATGTCGAGGTGCAGTTCTCCCATACCCGCGATGATGGTCTGTCCGGTCTCCTGATCGGTATACGTCTTGAAGGTGGGATCTTCCTCCGCCAGTTTGATGAGAGCCATGGTCATCTTTTCCTGTCCGGCCTTCGTCTTGGGTTCGAGCGAAAGCTGAATGACGGGTTCGGGGAATACCATCTTTTCGAGAATAATGGGATGTTTTTCGTCGCAGAGCGTATCGCCCGTCGTGGTGTATTTGAGACCTACAATGGCGCAGATATCGCCCGAATAGATTTCGGAAATATCCTTTCTCTCGTTGGCGTGCATCTGGACGAGACGGCCGACTCTCTCCTTCTTTTCCTTCGTGGAGTTATACACGTAGGAACCGGAGGACAGAACGCCGGAGTAAGCGCGGAAATACGCGAGGGAGCCGACAAACGGGTCGGTCGCGATCTTGAACGCAAGGCCGGCGAAAGGTTCGTCGTCAGAGGTTTTTCTGATTTCCTCTTCCTCTGTATCGGGGTTGATGCCTTTGACGTGATCGACGTCGAGCGGGCTGGGAAGGAAATAGATGACGGCGTCGAGCAGGAACTGAACGCCCTTGTTCTTATACGAAGACCCGCAGAGCATGGGAATTGCTTCCATTTTAAGGCAGCGCGTACGAAGTCCTGCAATGATTTCCTCTTCGGAGAGGTCTCCGTTTTCAAAATATTTTTCCATCAGCTCGTCGCTGGCGGAAGCGGCTTCCTCGACAAGCTTTGCGCGGTATTCGTCCGCGAGCTCTTTCAAATCGTCGGGAATAGGCTCCTTGCGGTAGTCTTTGCCGAGGTCGTCGTAATAGACTTCGGCTTCCATTCTGATGAGGTCGACGATTCCGCGGAAAGTATCTTCTTTTCCGATGGGAAGTTCGATGGGCACGGGATTCGCGCCAAGTCTTTCGCGGATCATTCTCTCCACGCGGAAGAAATCCGCGCCGTTGATATCCATTTTGTTGACGTAGGCGATACGGGGAACCTTATAGGTATCCGCCTGGCGCCATACGGTTTCTGACTGCGGTTCCACGCCGCCCTTCGCGCAGAAGGTAGCTACGGCGCCGTCGAGGACGCGGAGCGAACGCTCGACTTCCACCGTGAAGTCCACGTGCCCCGGGGTATCGATGATATTGAAACGATGTCCCTTCCAGACGCAAGTAGTGGCGGCGGAAGTAATCGTGATGCCGCGCTCCTGTTCCTGAGCCATCCAGTCCATCGTAGCGGTACCCTCGTGGGTTTCGCCGATCTTGTGCGTCTTGCCCGTATAGAACAGGATACGCTCGGTGGTGGTAGTCTTGCCGGCGTCGATGTGCGCCATGATACCGAAGTTTCTGGTATGATTTAAGTCGTATTCTCTGGGCATAGGCTACTCCTCTGTCAGAATCTGAAATGGGCGAACGCCTTGTTCGCCTCGGCCATTCTGTGCGTATCTTCCTTCTTCTTCACAGAGCCGCCGGCGTTGTTGTAAGCGTCCATAAGTTCCGCCGCGAGTTTTTTGGACATCTCTCTTTCGCTTCTCTTTCTGGTGTTGATGACGATCCAGCGGATGGCGAGGGTCTGACGTCTCTCGGGTCTGATTTCGATGGGAACCTGATAGTTGGCACCGCCGACGCGGCGAGCCTTGACTTCCACGACGGGCATGACGTTTTCCATGGCCTGTTTGAAAATATCGAGGGGATCCATGTTCAATTTTTCCCCCATGATCTTGAATGCGTCGTAAACGATTGTCTGAGCCGTGCCCTTCTTGCCGTCGAGCATGATCTGGTTGATGAGCTTGGTCACGACCTTGCTGCCGTACATAGGATCGGGCAGAACGTCTCTTTTAGGGACATTACCTCTTCTGGGCATGTTTTTATCCTCCTTTGAAATAATTTTTTGAATAAGGGATTTTACCCTTCAGTACAGCTATCGCGTACCCGCGCCGGACGCGGGAGCGAACCTTCTGCGGCGACAGCCGCATACTGCCTACTTTTTTTCGGGGCCTTCGAGCTATATTCCGATTACAAGTAGGATTTTGTTTCGGCGCCTTTTAACGAACGCCGGAATTTGTCTTTGCGCCTTAAAAAATCGAATCGATGTCGATCTGAAATTATTTAGGGCGTTTTGCGCCGTATTTGGAACGGGCCTGTTTGCGCTTTGCAACGCCGGCGGTATCGAGGGCACCGCGAATGATGTGGTAACGCACACCGGGCAGATCCTTGACACGACCGCCTCTGATCAGAACGGAGCTGTGCTCCTGAAGGTTGTGACCTTCGCCGGGAATGTAGACCGTACCTTCCTGCTTGTTGGTAAGACGCACACGGGCGATCTTTCTCAAAGCGGAGTTGGGCTTCTTGGGAGAAGTCGTGGTGACGGACAGACAAACGCCGCGCTTTTGAGGGCAGTTATCCAGAATAGGGCTCTTGGACTTGAACGTCTGCTTCTCTCTGCCTTTCTTGATGAGTTGGTTGATGGTAGGCATTTTTGACCTCCTTGTAAAAATTTTGGAATATATTTCTCGAAATTGCCCTTATGCAATTCAAAGAAAGCGATGTTTCGGCGGCCGTTTTCTCCGCTCCTTAAATCCAAGGCGCCGAGCTCTCCCGCCGCGAACGCTTGTCCCGCGGGATTTCAGACCGCAAAAAAGATGCAAAAAGGGCGAAATACACCCTTTCCGCATTCCAGCACTGTTGATTTTACCATGAAAAAAGGCGTTTGTCAACTGTTTTATGCCAACTTTTTTGACGATTTTGCCGACTTTTCTATGATTTCCGCCCGATTTTGCGACATTATGACATTACGTATATATTTCCGAGTCGCTTTCCCACCCTTTCGTCTTTCCTCTGCGCCGTCGCCCGAAGGGTGCTCCGCGTTTGTTTTCCCGACAATCCGCAGCTTTGTCGGCGGCGCTCCGCGCCCGTTGACGGGGCGCGCGCCCGAATCGTCCCCGCGTCAGGTTCCCCAAATTTCGGGTTTTCCGTCTACGTAATGCCAATAATTTCCTGCTCCCGTCGGCTCCGTTTCAGAATAGAAATAGACGTCGCAAGAAATCCCGCCGACTTTTTTCACTTCGTTCCATTCCGCTTCCGAACCGCGGTAAAACAGCTTGAAGTCGGTACCCATATTTCCGAACGCCGCAGTGTCGATTTGTTCTATCCCCTTTCCCAATATGATATATTCCATTTGCGAACAGCCGTTAAACGCCCTTCTGCTCACATATTTTACCGAATCGGGAAGTTCGGCCGCAAGCAGACCCGTTCTATAAAAAGCGTCGCTTCCGACGGAAACGAGACTGTTCCCTGCGAAAGTAATTTTTTCCAAGGCGGAACAACTATAGAAAGCAGAGTTCCCGATTTCCTCCAAGGAAGCGGGAAAGGCGACCTCGCACAAATAAGGATTGGTATAGAACGCTTCGGCGGCAATCCGATTTACGCCGTCGGGAACGGTATAAGTTTCGTCCGACTTTCCGCGGGGATAGGCGACGAGGATTTTCATCTCCTTGTCGAACAGCACGCCGTCCTGTGCGGAATACGCGAGATTGCCTTCTTCCACTTCAAAGGCTGTAATCGGAGTTTCGGTAAACGGAGCATAACCGATTTCCGTGAGACTTGCGGGAAGCCGCACGGTGCAAGAAAGCTTCCCACAGCCCGCGAAGGCGTATTTCCCTACGCTTCCGAGCCCCGTACCGAGCGACAGGTTCGCAAGAGATATACACATATTAAAGGCTCGTTCTCCTATCTCTTCCACACCGTCGCCGAGCGAAAGCGAAGCGAGGCTTTTACAGTAACAAAACGCACCTTTGCCGACCCTCTTTACTCCGTCGCCGAGCGTTACACTGCCGATATCGAAGCCGAGGAAAGCGTAATCGGGAATCGCCCCTGTCCCTTCTAAGAGAAGTTTTTCTATCCTTTCCCCGCCGATGATGAGGGAAACGTTATCGATCATCACGCGCCAGTCCGCCCCGAAAGAAATCGAGCACCAGTCTTTCAGGGTACCCTCGTACTCGATGTCGTTATGCGAAGATGTGTTCAGCGCCCCTTTTCCGATTTCCTTCACGTTCTTTCCGAAGCGGACGGGGCCCGAGAAACTCCCGCCCGAAAACGCATAGTCCCCGATTTTTTCCACCTCGTCGGGAATGACCAGCTCCGTCACCTTTTCCCCGCCGACATAAAATTCCCCTTTCGTCCCGTTCAAAATGCCGTAGCCGAATTGTATGCCGCACCAATCCGCCAGCGTCCCGCGGTAGTCCACCCTCGTCGGAAAAAATTCGTACAGAGCTCCCATAAAAGCCAATCCCGTCCCCAACGTCACGCCGTAATCTTCGGAATTTCCGGAGTCGAACGCATAATTCCCTATCCGTTCCAAAGAATCGGGAAAGGCCAATTCTTTCCCCGCAAAGGCATGGCGGAAAAACGCATACTCCCCGATTTCCCGCACGCCCTCGTCGAACGCAATCTGCGAGAGCGATGTACAATTAGAAAAAGCATACTTTCCGACTTTCCGCACGTTTTCCCCGAACGTGACGCTTTGTATCTGCGTCAGTCCGTAAAACGCGTAGTCGTTTACGTTCGCGCAGTTTAAGTGCAGCTCCGTCGGCTTTTCGCCGCCGATATACAGTTCCGAAACGGATAGCGAGCCGAGGCGTTTCACCTTTTCCGCCCATTCGTCCGAAGTGCCTCTATAGCGAACCGTCAACCTTCTTCCGTCCAAAGTTTCACACCCTTTCCCGACGGAAATTTCCGAAATGTTAGGATAGTAAAAAAACGACGGACTGACGGTTTCCACGCCGTCGCCGAACACGGCGCGCACGACGCTCGGAGAGTCGTTCAAACCCGATATTCTGTCCGACCACACCTCTTTGATGTCGCCCGCAAAGACGAGCTCGGTCACGTTGAACGCCGACAGGTCTACCCTGTCGGGACAGACCCGTTCGGGAGAAGCGAATATCGCGCGGTATTCCCCGCTCCCCTCCTCGATTTCCTTTATGTAGCACGCCGCCTTTAAGGAACTCTCGGAGCTCGGACTATACAGCACTTTCGTCGCGCCCGAGACGGTATGGCAGCGGCGGCAGAAGCCGTACTCGTCCGCGTCGTGCCCGAGCGCCTCCTCCCCCGCCGTCTCTTCGCGGTAGCTGTCCCCGCACCTCGTGCAGAGATAGGCGGTGTACCCGGGCTCCGTACAGGTGGGCGGAACGACGGTCTCGGCGTACTCGTGCCCCTCCGCGTCGACAAAGTCGCCCTTGTAATTGTCGCCGCACCGTTCGCAGCGATAGAGCGTATATCCGCGCTCCGTGCAGGTGGGCGGAACGACGGTCTCGGCGTAGTCGTGTCCGAGCGCGGGGAGGATCTCCTCGCTCTCGCTTTTTCCGCAGCGGGTACAGCGCTTCGTCCGAAAGCCGTCCGCGGTGCAGGTCGCCTCCGACTCCTCCGTGAAGAAGGAGTGTCCCAAGGGCGGAATTTCCCTCGTCTCGACTGTTCCGCAAAACTCGCATTCGCGGATCTCCTCCCCCGCGCTCGCGCAGGTCGCCTCGCGGGCGGTCTCCCAGTTTCCGAACGAGTGCGCGTCCCCCTTGTCCCCGTCCGCGCACGCCGCGAGCCCCAGCCCCGCGAGGGCGAGCGCACAGCCCGAAAACAGCGCCGCGAAGATTCGTTTCCAATGCTCTTTCATTTTCTTTTCTCCTTTCTCCCGCTCTGTTCAAACCATTGTACTATTCGAACAATACAAGTATAACACACTTAAAGCGCGATGTCAATAGATTTCCGAAAAAATCCGACGGAAGAGAAACATCGAAAAAAACTTTTCGCAATTTCTTCCGCAAAGGGTTGACAAAGGCGGGAAAAACGGGTATTATTATAGACGTGAAAAAATCAAATGCAAGGAGATGGTCTTATGAATAAGAAAACGGTAAAAGACGTAGACGTAAAGGGCAAGAGAGTCCTCGTCAGATGCGACTTCAACGTTCCGATGAAGGACGGGGCGATCACGGACGAAAACAGAATCGTCGGCGCGCTGCCCACGATCAAGTACCTCATGGAGCACGGCGCGAAGGTGATCCTCTGCTCGCACATGGGCAAGCCCCACAACGTGTTCGACGCGAAGCTCGAACTGAACAAGAAGGAGAAGGCGAAGATCGCGGCCCTGCCCGAAGCGGAACAGGCCGCCGCGACGGCGGAAGCGCTCGAAAAGGCGAAGAAGGACGTCAAGAAGTTCAGTTTGGCGCCCGTCGCCGCTCGTTTGGGCGAGCTCTTGGGCGGAAAGGTGACCTTCGCGGCCGACGTCGTGGGCGAGGACGCGAAAAAGAAAGTCGCGGCGTGCAAGGAGGGCGAGTGCGTCCTGCTCGAAAACCTGCGCTTCCATAAGGGCGAGGAAAAGAAGGATCCCGATTTCATGAAGGCGCTGGCGAGCTACTGCGACATCTACGTGAACGACGCGTTCGGAACGGCGCACCGCTCCCATGCGTCCACCGCGGGAATCGTGGAGGAAGGTTTGGTCAAGACGGCGGTCTGCGGCTTCCTCATCGAAAAGGAGCTCTCGGTGATGGCGGACACGCTGGAAAATCCTCAGCGCCCGTTCGTGGCGATCCTCGGCGGAGCCAAGGTCGCGGACAAGCTGAACGTCATTTCCAACCTTCTCGAAAAGTGCGATACGCTCGTCATCGGCGGCGGAATGGCCTATACTTTCATCAAGGCGCAGGGCGGAGAAATCGGCACTTCCCTCGTGGACGAGGAAAAGATCGGCTACTGCAAGGAAATGCTCGAAAAGGCGAAGAAGCTGAATAAAAAGCTCGTTCTTCCCGTGGATACCGTAGCGGCGAAGTCCTTCCCCGACCCCATCGACGCGGCGATCGAGACGACGATCGTCCCCGCGAACGCAATCCCTTCGGACATGATGGGGCTCGATATCGGTCCCGAGACGAGAAAGCTGTTCGCTTCCGTGGTCGCGGGCGCAAAATCGGTCATTTGGAACGGCCCCATGGGCGTGTTCGAAAATCCGACGCTGGCGGAAGGCACCAAGGCGGTGGCGCAGGCTCTCGCGGACGTATACGGCAAAGCGACGACGATCATCGGCGGCGGCGACAGCGCGGCGGCGGTTCAGCAGCTCGGCTTCGCGGACAAGATGACGCACATTTCGACGGGCGGCGGCGCCTCTCTCGAATTGTTTGAAGGAAAGGTGCTTCCCGGCATCGCCTGCCTCAACGACAAGGACTGAGAAATATTTCGGCTTTTGAAAAGCGCGGACAGACGGCCGTCTGTCCGCGCTTTTTCCGTTTACATCTCCTTATGCCTTATTCTCCGCTATCCGTCCTAACGCGCCTTCCTCCTCTCTCTTGTCTCTCCCCGAAAAACTCCTTTGTCTCCCCCTCCGCAATCTGTTCTGACGCAACTCTCGTTGTCGTTCTCTCCGCTATTCGTTGCCCCTCCGAAAAAACTCCTCCCGCCGTTTTCTTGACCGCCTGTTTTTTCTCTGTTCTCCCCTGCCGTCCGTCCCGCGTCGGAAACTTTCCTTTTCGCTTGCCGTCCGTCTCTCTACGAAAAATTTCACTCTCGCCCGCCGTGCGTTCCCTTCCGAAAATTTTCCTTTTCGCTCGTCGTCCGTCCCGCGCCGGAAATTTTTCTTCTCGTCTGTTTCCGGCTCTGTCCGTCCACGGATTTTTCTTCCCCGACGGCCGCCATTCTCGCCGCCACGGCATTCAAACTTCTTCCGAAAAATAAAATTTTCGCTTTCTTTTCGTTGCTTTCCGTCCGAGTTTGTGTTATAATACTTTCCGGAAAAGGAAAAACTATTTCAGGAGAATTCTTATGAGAAAACCTATCATTGCAGGCAACTGGAAAATGAACAATACCGCGTCCGAGGGCGTCGCTCTCGTGAAGGCAATCGCGCCGCTCGTCAAAGAGGCGAACTGCGACGTCGTCGTATGCGTCCCCGCGATCGACATTCCCGCTGTAAGCGAAGCTCTTAAAGGAACGAATATCGAGCTCGGCGCGGAAAATGTACACTTTGCGGAAAAAGGCGCCTATACGGGTGAAATTTCCGCCGCCATGCTCAAAGAATACGGCGTGAAATACGTCATTATCGGCCACAGCGAACGCCGCCAGTATTTCGGCGAAACGGACGAAACCGTAAATAAGCGGACGCTCACCGCCATCGCGGCGGGGCTTACCCCCATCGTCTGCATCGGCGAATCGCTCGAAGAACGCGAAGGCGGCAAGACGGAGGAAGTCCTCGCGAAACAAATTCACGAAGGCCTTAAAAACATCGAGGACATCACCAAAATCGTCATCGCTTACGAGCCCGTATGGGCGATCGGAACGGGTAAAACCGCCACTGCGGAACAGGCCAACGAGACGATCGGATTTATCCGCAAGACCGTGGGAGAAATGTTCTGCGAGAAGTGCGCGGCAAAGCTCCGCATCCAATACGGCGGGAGCATGAATGCGGGCAACTGCAAAGAACTCATGGCCATGCCGGAAATCGACGGCGGCCTCATCGGCGGCGCGTCTTTAAAAGCGCCCGATTTCGCGGCGATCGTCAATTACGACAAATAATTCGGATTCAGATGAGGGGCGGGACGGTCGAAATACTTCGGCACATACCTGCCCCGTTGCTTTTGAAAAAAGGAGAATAAATTTATGAAGACCCCCTATGCCATAATCATTATGGACGGCTATGGAATCAACAAGGACACAAACGGCAACGCCGTCTATGCAGACGGAAGCAAAAACGTCACGGCCCTGGAAAAGGAATATCCCTCTTCTCAGCTCGGTGCCAGCGGCATGAGCGTCGGACTCCCCGACGGACAGATGGGCAACTCCGAGGTCGGACACCTCAACATCGGAGCGGGCCGCATCGTGTATCAGGATCTGACGAAGATCACCAAAGACATCCGCGACGGTTCGTTCTTTGAAAACAAAGAGCTCCTCCGCGCGATGGACGCGGCGAAGGAGAACGGCAAAAAACTTCATCTTTTCGGACTCGTTTCCACGGGCGGGGTGCACAGTCATATCGAGCACCTCTACGCGCTCGTCGAAATGGCGAAAAAGGAAGGACTCGAAAACGTATATATTCACGCTTTCACGGACGGCAGGGACGTAGCGCCCACTTCGGGAGCGGAATTTCTCAAAGAGCTCCAAGACAAACTCAGCGAACTCAAATTCGGCAAAATCGCTTCCGTCGCGGGCAGATATTACGCGATGGACCGCGACAACAACTGGGACCGCGAAGAAAAGGCGTACGATATGCTGACCGCGGGTGCGGGAGTACACTTTGAAGGCAGTGCGGAAGCCGCCGCGCGCGCCTCTTACGAACAAGGCGTGACGGACGAATTCCTGCTTCCCACCAACCTCACCGAAAACGGGAAACCCGTGGCGCTCGTCGGCAAGGGCGACAGCATCATCTGTTTCAATTTCCGTCCCGACCGCGCGCGGCAGATCACCCGCATGTTCTCGCAGGAAGTATTCCCCTTCAAGGACGCCAAGACGGGTGCGACGCTGGGCTTTGAACGCAAGACGGGCTTTCTCGCCCCCACCTATGTCGGATTTGCCGTATACGATTCCTCTTTTGAAAACGTCGGCGTGGCGTTCCCGCCCGACGAAATCGACAATACCCTGCCTCAATATATTTCCTCTTTGGGCATGAAACAGCTGCATATCGCGGAGACGGAGAAATACGCGCACGTCACGTTCTTTTTCAACGCGAAAATCGAAAAGCCCGTGGAGGGAGAAACGCGGATCGTCATTCCCTCTCCGAAGGTCGCCACTTACGATTTGCAGCCGGAAATGAGCGCGTATCTCGTCACGGACAAAGTTCTCGAAGAGCTCGACAAGGGAATTTACGACGTTCTCATTCTCAACTATGCGAACTGTGACATGGTCGGTCATACGGGCGTAATGGAAGCGGCCGTAAAGGCGGTGCATACGGTGGACGAGTGCGTGAAGAAAGTAACGGATAAAATTCTGTCCATGGGCGGAAGCGCCTTGGTCACGGCGGATCACGGGAATGCCGATCAGATGATCGCGGAGGACGGAAAAACACCCTTTACGCAGCACACGACCAATCCCGTGCCCGTGATTTTGGTATCGGAGAAATATAAGAACGTAAAACTCCGTTCGGGCGGAGTGCTCGCAGATCTTGCTCCGACGCTCCTCGACATGATGGGCCTGCCTCAGCCGAAGGAAATGACGGGCAAAACGCTCATCGAAAGATAATCGTTTTTTGGGAATTTTTTAAGAAAAACTCGGGAAACGGGCAAAAAACAGTTGCGCTATTTGAAAGAGTATGTTATAATTTACGGGTATCTTGAAAATAACGGACTGTTCCGTCAAAAGAAAAATGCTTAAAAGGATTAACGGAAATGTTGGAATTTATGAATTTATTGGTTCCCACGAAAAACGACGCTTTATACAATTTATATATGGGTCTGAGCGTGACGATGATCGCTCTAATGTTCCTGTCTGCACTTGCCGCGATTATCCTCGTGTTATTGCAGCCCGGTAACTCCACCGGTATCAATGCCCTCGGCGGTTCCAGCGAGACTTTCTTCGGAAAGAACAAAGGAAAATCCATCGAAGCGAGAATGAAAAAATGGACGATTGCCTGTCTCGTCATTCTGGTAATCTTCTCTATTTCTTTCTATATTCTCCAACTCGAATCCATCTGGGCATAAATATAGCATAAACGGGAATTTGAAAGGCGGCTTTATATAAAAAGGCCGCCTTTTTTGTTCCTCTTTTCTCCCATTCTTACATACTAAATTTACGGAGGCGCATTTTGAGCGCAAAAGAAACTTTACTGCAATACTTTCAGGAGGGAACCCTCTGCGGCAAAACCTTTACCGAAATCGCAAAGTTCCTGAAAATTTCCCATCGGGAGAAAAAGAGCCTTCTCGCCCTGCTCGATTCTCTCTGCGAGGACGGAACGCTGTACGTGACGGGCGGCGGGAAATACGGCACACCCGACAGTCTCGGACTTATCAAAGGCACTTTATCGGGCAACGAACGCGGTTTTGCCTTTCTTGTTCCCGAGGAGAGAACCGTTTACGAAAAGGACTTTTTTATTCCCCATAAAAATCTGAACGGAGCGATGCACGGCGACACCGTGTATGCGGAACGGGTATACGGCAGAAGCGACGACGAAGCCGAGGTAGTCAAAATTCTGTCCCGCGGATATACGGAAATTGTCGGAACTTTCCGAAAGGACTCCCGCGCGGGCTATCTCGTGCCGGACGAGAAAAAATATTTTGAAAATATCTATATTCCCCTTTCCCGCTGCTTCAATATTCCCGACGGGGTAAAAGCGGTCGCAAAAATCACCGAATACCCTTACGGCAAAGCTCCGGGCGGAGAAATCGTCGAAATTTTGGGCGAAGGCGACGACTTTTTTGCGGAGGAACTATCCATCATACGTTCCTATAAACTCCGCGAGGAATTTCCGCAGGGCATAGAACGGGAGGCCGAACGTCAGGCCGCGCGAAAAATTTCCGCGGAAGATGTCGCAGACAGGAAGGATTTAAGAGATACGCCCATCGTCACGATCGACGGCGAGGATACGCGGGACATCGACGACGCGGTCTCCCTCGAAAGGCTGGGGACGGAATACCTTTTGGGCGTGCATATCGCGGACGTTTCACATTATGTCAAATACCGTTCCCCTCTCGATAAGGAAGCCTTTTCCCGCGGTACCAGCGTATATTTTCCCGATCGGGTTCTTCCCATGCTTCCAAGGGCTCTGTCCAACGGAATCTGTTCGCTCAACGAAGGCGAAGACCGGCTGACGCTCTCATGCATCATGCGGGTGGACAAAAAAGGCGCCGTAAAGGACAGCGAAATCGTCAAGTCGGTCATTCGTTCGACGCACCGCATGACCTATACGGAAGTGACGCAAATTTTGAACGGTGACGAAGAGACCTGTAAAAAATATGCGGACGTCAAAGACATGATCTTCCTGTTTGCGGAATTGACGAATATTCTCAAAACCATGCGCGAAAAGCGCGGAAGCATCGAATTGGACGTCAAAGAGGCAAAAATTATGCTCGATGACGACGGAAACATCGTCATTCCCGATTACGAGCGTTCCCTTTCGCACGAAATCATCGAACAATTCATGGTTCTCGCGAACGAGACGGTAGCGGAATATATGCACTCGATCGAAATGCCCTTCGTCTATCGCATTCACGAAAAGCCCGCGGAGGAAAAGGCGGCCATGTTTCGGGAATTTGCCCAGAATCTCGGTCTAAGGGCAAAATTTTCCGCCGACGAAGTCAAATCGTACGATTATCAGAAGCTCTTAAAATCCGCGGAAGATTTGCCCGTTTTTCCCGTGCTGAATCGGGTGATGCTGCGCTCCATGCAAAAGGCGCGCTATTCCCCCGTCAACGTGGGACATTTCGGATTGGCGAGTCCCTGCTACTGCCATTTCACTTCCCCCATCCGCCGCTACCCCGATTTGTGCATTCATCGGATCATCAAGGAAGTGCTCGACGGGAAGTATGCGGAGGGCATGGAGACTTATAACGGTTTTGTCAGCGAAGCGGCGATCCAATCCTCGGAATGCGAACGCCGCGCGGCGGAAGCGGAACGGGAAGTGGACGCGCTGTATGCGACCATGTATATGAGCGAGCGTTTGGGCGAGGAATACGATGCGGTAATTTCCGGCGTAACCGCCTTCGGACTGTTCGCGGAACTGCCCAACACGATAGAGGGCTTTATTCCTCTGGAAACGCTGGAAGGGAGTTTTGAATTTATTCCCGAGCGGTTTTTGTTAAAGGGAAGCACGGAGAGTTATTCCATCGGAGAGGAACTCCGAATCCGCGTGGAAGACGTAGATTTTTTCCAGCGGCGCACCCGTTTTTCTCTGATTGAAAAAATTCGGAAAGGAGAACAAGAATGAAAATCATCGCGACGAATAAGACGGCCTCCTTCGAATATTTTATCGAAGACAAATATGAAGCGGGAATCGTCCTCGAGGGGAACGAAATCAAATCCCTGCGAGGCGGAAACGTCAACATGAATGACAGCTTTTGCATGATACGCGGCGGAGAAGTTGCGGTAAAAAATATGCATATCGCGCTGTACGATAAATCCGACGCATTCAGCACCAAAGACACAAGGCGGGACAGGCGTTTGCTTCTCCATAAGGGAGAAATCGCCAAAATCTCGGGGAAGATCAATCGGCAGGGCTATACTTTGGTTCCGCTGAAATTATATTTCAAGGATTCTTTGGTCAAAATGGAAGTCGCGCTCTGCCGCGGCAAACACACTTACGACAAAAAGCGCTCCATAGCGGAACGGGACGTAAAACGTGCGACCGACCGTGCCGTAAAGAGCGCGGGCTTCTAAATTTTATTTCAAGGAGAAACGATTATGAACGAACGAGAAAAGAACTATCGGAAAGACACTTTATGCGTACAGGCGGGCTATCACCCCTCCACGGGCGAAAGCCGTATCCCCCCCATCTGCCAGAGCACCACTTTTTTTTACGGCGACACGAAAACCATGGCGGATCTGTTCGATTTGAAGGGCGACGGATATTTCTACTCCCGCTTGGCAAATCCGACCGTCGCGGCGCTGGAAAATAAAGTCGCCGCCCTCGAAGGCGGCGTCGCGGGAATCGGCTGCGCTTCGGGCATGTCCGCGACGCTTCTCACGACGGCCACGCTCTGTCAGGCGGGCGACAATATCGTATGCGCGCAGGCGGTGTACGGAGGCACCTTCAATCTCTTCGGAACGACGCTTCCGAAACTCGGAATCGAATGTCGTTTTTTCGATACGGACGCGCCCGAGGAGGAAATCGACCGCCTCATCGACGACAAAACGCGCTTGATTTTTGCCGAGACCGTCGCCAATCCCGCCATTATCGTGCTGGACTTTGAAAAGATTTCCCGCATAGCGAAACGGCATAACGTGGTATTTGTCGTAGATAATACGCTGGCGACGCCCGTCCTGTGCACGCCCTTGGAGTTCGGCGCGGACATCGTCATTCATTCCACGACGAAATACATGGACGGACACGCGGCCGCGCTCGGCGGCATGATCGTAGACGGCGGAAAATTCCAATTCGGAAACAATCCGCGCTACGCTTCTTTCAACGAGCCGGACGAAAGTTATCACGGCTTGATATATGCAACCCTGCCCGCCGCCTTCGCGGTAAAGTGCCGCGCGCAAATGATGCGCGATATGGGCGCGATCATGTCCCCTCAGAACGCTTTTTTGACGTGGCTAGGCTGCGATACGCTGGCGCTCAGAATGGAGAAACACTGTTCCAACGCCAAAGCTGTGGCGGCTTTTCTCGATAAGCATCCGAAAATCGAATGGGTGAAACACCCTTCTCTGCCGAGCGATAAATATCACTCCCTGGCGGAAAAATATCTCCCGAACGGCACGGGCGGCATGATGAGCTTCGGAATCAAAGGCGACGTAAAGCGCTGCGCCCGCTTCATGGAAGCGTTAAAGCTCGTAACGCAGGAAACGCACGTCGCAGACGTGCGGAGCTGTGTCCTTCATCCCGCGTCGACGACACACCGCCAGCTTTCCAAAACGGATCTCGCCAAAGCGGGCGTTCCCGAAAATCTCATCAGGCTTTCCGTGGGAATCGAAAACCCTCAGGACATTATCCAAGATTTGTCGGACGCTCTCGACCAAATTTGACTTAGATAAGTTTTCCGCAAATCTTTTCCCGCCCTTTTTCTTTCCATTCCGTTCTTTCTTTCCCGTTTACGGTCTTTCCGCGTCCTCTTTGTTTTTTCCGTACCTGCCTGTCTTCGTCATCGTTGCATTGTTTTCCTTTTTTATCCATTTCAGCCTCAGACCTTTCGCGGCTCCCGCGCCGCCCTTTTTTGCCTTCCCCCTCTCTGTTTTCGGTTGCGAGCTCTTCTTTTCTCCTCCGTTTTTGTTTTTCTCTTCTTCTGTTTCGTTTTCCCGCTCGGAGCTTTCGTTTTCGCCAACCGTCTCTTATATCATTCTCTTCCGTTGCCTTTCCGCGTTATCGTCGGTTTATTTGTTTTTCTTGTTTTTTCCCCTGCTTCTTTCGTCTTTTTAGGTAATCCGATCTTTATATTCGGGCCTTTTCGGCCTTTTTCCACCATGCTCTTTTTTATTGTTTTTTTCTATCTTTGTACTAATTTTTCTATCACCAAGGAGATTTTTCATGCCCATAGTCATAGACAGCGCGCTGCCCGCCTATAAAATTTTAAGCGGCGAAAAGATATTTGTCATGGATAAGGCGCGCGCCGTTACGCAGGACATCCGCCCGATCGAAATAGCCATACTCAATCTCATGCCGACCAAAGAGGAAACGGAGACGCAGTTCATGCGTCTTCTTTCCAACTCGCCCCTGCAAGTAAACGTGACCCTTTTAAGCACGGAAAGCTATCACGGAAAGCACACGACGGAGGGCTATCTGGGGAAGTTTTACCAATCGTTTCGCAACGTTCAGAGCAAACATTTCGACGGAATGATCGTCACGGGCGCACCCGTAGAGCAAATGGAATTTTCGTCCGTGGCGTATTGGGACGAACTGAAACGCATTTTCGCCTATACGCGAACGAACGTCACCTCCACGATTTTCATCTGTTGGGGAGCCATGGCCGCGCTGAACTATTTTTACGACGTAAAAAAATACCCTCTGAAAGAGAAGCTCTTCGGGGTATTTTCTCACCATAAAGTTTTTTATGAACAGCCCGAACCGTTGATGCGGGGAATTTCCGACGAATTTCACATGCCGCATTCCCGACATTCGACGGTCAAGGTGAGCGACATCGAAAAAATCCCGTCCTTAAAAATTTTAGCGACGTCCGCCCGAGCGGGCGCATCCATAGTGGCGTCGAAGGACGATTCGCAGGTATTCGTATTTGGACACATGGAGTACGACAGAGACACCTTAAAAAAGGAATACGAACGGGATCTGAAAAAGGGACTTCCCATACAAAAGCCTCATTCCTATTTTGCGGACAAGGCCTGCGAAAAGGTAAAAATGAATTGGACGTCCACGGCGAATCTGTTTTATAACAATTGGCTGAACTATTGTGTGTATCAAGTCACTCCTTATCGGTTCGAGGATTAAGCATTTCGTTTTCTCTCCTTAAAAATCTCTTCTCGGCGCCTTGTAAAATCCCCTCCGCCTCGTCTCTATCAAATGGTATTCCTGTTTTTTATCGAAGGAAAATTCCACGGGACTGTCAGGAGATGCGAACATGGTGGCGCCCGAAACATCTGCTATCTGGCTGTAACCGGCCCCGCAGAGACACATGGTGACGCCATAGGAAAACGCTCCGGCGCGAAGAAGCACCGATTCGGTGGAATCGGAAATAATGCCGAACGGACAGAGAATCAGGTCGCTGCCGCAGACGGAAAGCGTGCGTAAAATCTCGGGGAAATAGAGGTCTTCTGCGACGGCGATTCCCAGCCGTCCGACCTTTGTTTCGTAAACTCTCAGCCCCGCGCCGCTCTTAAAATCCCCGTCTATCGCATTGAGCATGTCGGACACGCCGAGAAGCCTTCCGTTTTCCGCCACCACGGCGGATTTTCTCTTTACGCCCCGCGTATCGGTCACACAGCCGCAGACGACGACGTTATGATTTTCCTTGGATAAAATGGCGGCGTCCTCGAAATATCCCGTTTCGCCGCGCAGCTCCTTTTCATAACTGACCTCGCCCAAGCCCTGAAACCCGAAAAAGAGAATGTCCGCATCGCTGCCGCCATAATCGTCCCAAAAGGTATTGAGGGTTCCTCTGCTCACAAAACAAATCCGCATACCCGCCTGCCTCCCCTTTCAGTATATAGCGACGCGCGTTTTTTTGTGCCTCGCGCGTAAAGAAAGCCGTCCGCTCTTTTTGAGCGGACGGCTTTTCTTTAAGAAAAACCATTTGTTATCCTTTCGCTTTTTCCAAAAGCGCATTGACTTCCTTTTGCAGATTTTCAAGTTCGTCGTTCGCGGTTTTTTCATCCTTGGCGCGTAAGGAATAATAAATTTTGAGTTTGGGTTCGGTTCCCGAGGGGCGTACGCAGACGAAGGAGCCACCGGCAAGCTCATAATAGACGCAGTTGCATGCGGGAATATCCATCGTTTCCGATTCACCGGAAGGATATACCGTTCTCTTTGCCGCACTGTAATCGCGGAACGCTTCCACCTTCATGCTCCCGAAGGCTTCAACCTTCATGGTTTTCAGAGCATCTACCACGGCGTTCATCTCTTTCATGGCATTGAGTCCGGAGTATTGAATAGAAACATTTTTATCCAATACATAACCGTATTTTTCATAAATTTCCGTCAGCCTGCGATACAGCGTTTTTCCGATATACGTATAATAGCAGACCATTTCCGCGCAGAGCATAGACGCAACCACGGCGTCCTTATCGCGCGCGTGAGTGCCGCGCAGATACCCGCAGGATTCCTCGAATCCGAAAACGAAGGTATATTTTCCGTCCGCCTCCCACTGTTTGATTTTTTCCCCGATGAACTTAAAGCCCACGGGCGTTTCAAACAGCTTGACGCCGAAATCGTCGCAGATTGCCTTAGCCATACCCGTAGTGACGAAAGATTTTACTACGGCGGCGTTGACGGGCATCGCGTTTTCCTCTTGCAACCGCGTCAAAATATAATCGAGCAGCAGTATTCCCACCTGATTTCCCGAAAGCGCGACGAATTCTCCCTTGTCGTCCTTTACGGCCACGCCGAGCCTGTCGGAATCGGGATCGGTACCGAATACGACGTCGGCGTGAATTTTATCAGCGAGCGCTATGCCCATGGAAAGAGTTTCTTTGAATTCGGGATTGGGTACCTTAACGGTCGAAAATTCGCTGTCCTTGGTCGTCTGTTCTTCGACGACGGTGACGTTGATTCCCAATTTTCTGAGAATAGTCGTCACGGGGACATAGCCGCTGCCGTGTACGGGCGTATATACGAGTTTGAGATTCGCCCCGCACTTTTTGACCGCTTCGGGCGACAGACGGAGTCTGGAAAGCTCTTCTATATAATCCTCGTCCAGTTTTTCAGGCACGGGAACGATCAGCGGGCTGTTTTCCTCACAATCGACCGACAGATAATCCTTTATTTTTTCGATATATCCCACTACTTTTTCCGTATCTTCGGGCGACATTTGAGCGCCGTCCGCGCCGTAAACCTTGTATCCGTTGTACTCTTTGGGATTGTGGCTAGCGGTGATCATAATCCCCGCGACGGTATGCAGGTAACGCACGGCAAAGGAAAGCATGGGAACGGGATGCACGTCGTCGAAAAGATAGGCTTTAATGCCGTTTTTCGCCAAGACTCCCGCCGCCGCTTTGGCGAACACGTCCGACTTTCTCCGCGTGTCGTAGGAAATCACGACGCCCCGCTTTACGGCTTCCGCGCCCAGCTCTTTGATAAACTCCGCGAGCCCTTGTGTCGCGCGCATGACGGTATAGACGTTCATCATATTCATGCCGTAGCCGATAATGCCGCGCATGCCCGCCGTTCCGAATTCCAATTCTCCGCCGAATCGGTATTCCTTGGCCTTTTCGTCGGAAGCGATCGCTTTGAGCTCCGCTCTCCCTTCCTCCGAAAGGCGGGGATCGGACAGCCATGTTTGATAATTTTTCCGATAATCCATATTCTTTTCCTCTTTGATTTCGATTTTGCTTAAATTCCGATATGCGATAAATCGACCTTGCTATTTTATTCTTTGAAATTTCCGACTATTCTTCTTTTGACGAAGTCAATTCTATCCGCTCTGTTTTCGCGATCTCAATTTTTGCTTTGAACTCCCCGATTATCTTTTCGCCTCAACCTTCGAGTCATGGTTTTCACCTGTCGCCTCTGTTTTTGAATCGGTTTTCCGTGTTCCCTCTTCAAACTTTTCGTTTTCTTCTTCCGGCACGTTTTTTAAGTTGTTCATTTCTACGTCTGTCTCGGTCTTGCCGTTACGCTCTTCCGCTTCGTCTTTCGAAGCGTTTGCAGTTCCGCCGTCCTCGCCGTCCGCACGAAGAATCCCGAAATCTTCGGGGTCCTCTACGGTCTCGAAGAAGCGTTCGCTGTCTCCTCGGTCGCGATTCGTCGCTATCTTTTCATAGGTGATGAAATAGGGCTTACCCTTTACGGTATAATAGCTGACGAATTGCTCACAGATGAAGAGGAAATAAGAAGCGGGTACGGTAATGAGCAGCGCACTCCCGAAGGTGCAAAGCGCCCCGACCACATTGACGATGATGACGATATAGACCGTCACTATATAGGTAGAAAACATTTTTCTGCGCCGCTTGCGTTCCGTCTTGTCGCTGAGCCGTATAGCGTCCTTGATAGAACGGTTATCCACGGCCATGGAGGGCAGCCACATAGAGGTAAACGTCAATTTCAGAGCCTGACAAAGTACGATAAAAGTCATCGACAGGAACAGTGAAATGAATACGTTACTGACGAAGGACAAAAGGTAAAAGAAGAGGAACCAGCAGAGTGCGACGGTACAGACGTCTATCAAAAAAACGATGGGGACGTAAACGACGCTGTAAACGCTGGCCTTTCCGAGATTGCGGATATAAGCGGAAGCAAACGGCGTTTCCGCGTAGGTGGACATTCTGTCATTGAGAATGCTGCCGATAGAGAAATAACATAACGTATCCGCGAAGCGTTTCAAAAGATATACGGCAGCACAGCCGACGATAGACCAGACGATCTGAGACATTCTGGAATCCAACAACCTCCATAAAGCGGAGACAGATTCATTAAACTGAGCCTGAAATCCTTGAAGGAATTCGCTGTTACCGCTGACGATGGCTCTGAGGAATTCTTTGAGGTCGGAAACGACGGCCGTCATTTCCATACTGTCGAGAATTTCGAGCAGGTTGGGAAGAAGGAAAGTGCAAGACAGCGCGATAGCGACCAAGGCAACCGCCAGAGTATACAGTAAAATTTTATAGACGTTTTTGAAATTCTCCGTAAGGAGTCTCGTACTGTTGCGAAAACGCATGGATAAACATCTCCTTGAATTTCTTTGTTGAAGGCCGGCGGGCGTCCGAATCAGAAATGGTAATAATTTTTAAGGTCCGCCCGTTCGAGCTGAGCGCGGTCGAAATAGATGACCTGCATACGGACGCAGAACATAAGCGTCATAAAGGCATAGAGAATGGCAGCGATGACGATTGCGGCGATTTTTCCGGGGATAAATACAGCCGCGACACCGAGGAGCACCTCTGCGACGAGCATACTGAACAACTGTCCGAAGATAATTCTCGGTTTAACGGGCGCCACGAGCTGATAGGAATAACGGAGTGCCTCAAACGCTCTGAAGCCCGTAATTTGCAGACACGGGAGCCAGAGATAGAAGATAGAGACGATATAGAGAAGGATAAAGTGCATTCCGAGAAATACGATGACGGAGAGCACATAGATTGCCGCCTTGCTGCCGATCAAAGAGACGAGGAAGAGCAAGGAAGACATAATGAGCGCCCAAATTTCATAAATGAACACATAGAGAAGACAGATACCGCAGGTAGACATCAAGTTATCGTTGAGCTTTGAAAAAACGCCGTTAAAGGTACGTTTTCCGATGCGCATATGTTTTTCCATGAGCGCGGTCATTAAAGAAGCACAAAGGATCATGAGGACGACGCCGATAAGACCTGCGAAGAAAACGCCTACCGATCGAAAATTGAAGATAGAAACCGCGTGAAAAATATCCGTAAAAATCGCGGTAGGATTTCCGGTAAAGTAATTTGTCAATAAGGTATGAATAGCCGTTTTATCGAGCGAAAACGACAAAAACAGCGCCGGCAGGAGTGCAAAGGGAAATATGTATAGAAAATTTTTCAGAATATATTTTATAGTGGCTATCGTGTATTTCATAATCTCGTTCCTTTTTTTCTATTATACACCATAAAGTCTTTCGTGTAAAGTATTTTCGCGGAAAAAAGCAGGAATTAAGCCTTTCCGACTTTTTCCGTCCCTTTCTTTTCTTCTTCGCGATTTTTCACTGTTTTTCTTTTTCTCGTTTCTCCCCTTTTTTCTTCCGTTTTATTTCTGTCTCCTCTCAAGTATACTCTTTACTTGCCTTTCTTCCCCTTTCCTCTCGCCTATTTCTCTTTTCCGACCTTTTCCCTCCCCCTTTATTCTTCCCTCTTTCACCTTCCGACCTTTTCCTGCCCCTTTGTTCTTCTCTCTTCCACGCTCCCGCTCTTTCCTGCTGTTCTTTCTCATACTCCGCCGCCTTACTTTTTCCGTTTCCGCAAGGTTTATTTGTTTTCTTTTGTCCTATTGTCCGGCCTGCGCCGCATACAGCTCGTACAGAGGCGCATATAACTCACCCAGATAATTCAAAGCGACTTTATCCTGTTTGAAAGCGGAAAATTTTTCTTCGGGGTCGGAATAGGTAGAATCGTAATATTCTCTTACGATTTCCAATCTTTTTTCATAAGACAGGGAATAATCGACTTCATAGGGTGCGGAGGTTTCTTCGGGCGGTTTTGAAGCGAAGCGCAGATAAAACAAGAGCCCGTCCCTCAGCCACTCCACTTCCCGTTCGTAGCTCGCGTCCAACGAATCGCAGATTCCCGTCCAAATTCCGGAGCGGAATACTCCGGCTTTCAGAAGGCGAAATTTCTCTTTTCGTTTTTCTTCTTCCAGATCTTCCGTCAACCGATTTTTCTTCATCTGGACGTTTTCCACTTCGAGCAGTTGTTCCTCCGTAAGAGCGGCAAACTGTTCGTCCGTAAACGAAATAATATCTATTTCCATCATGTATTTTTATCCTCCCGCCGATTCAAAGACGTCGAGAACGATTTCCGCGCCGCTGAAACGAGTTGCTTTTTGCGGATAGAGCCGCAGTGAAAAGCGTTCTCCTTTCAGGAGCGGCCTGACGGAAAGTTTCCCGTCCTTGAATTTTCCGTCGAAGCAACGTTTCTCATATTCGTTTTCAACCTCTATGCGACAGGTGCCCTCGCCGTCCAGAGTCAAAGTTTTCCACAATTTCCGTCCCGAAATCCCGAAATCGGTATTTTCTTTGTAGGCGGCATACAGATTTCCCGACGGCAGATCTCCGTCCTTGTCTGCCAAGCAGATGTTATTTTCCGAAAGGCATATAAGAAGACTTTGCGTATCCGAGAGCGCCCGTATCGACGGAACGGAAAAACAGGCTTCCCGGGTTTCGGAATCTAAAATCAGCACTTTGAAGTCCCCGTTTTCGTCGGCATATCTTAGAAAATATTTTCCGTCCCAAGCGGCACATTCGCATACCTGCCCGTTGCGGACGGGAAATACGGGAACGTCGACGCGGGAAATTTTTCTTCCGTCGAAAGCATAGACGCCGCCTTCGGCGAGAAAGAAAATTTTTCCCCCGCAAGCGGCAATCGAACCGCTGAAAATCCGTTCTCCGCCGTAAGGGAGAATCTCCGCCGAAAAATCTCTGGCCGCCCCTTTCGCATCGAGTTTTATGATTCCCCTTTCCCGAAAGAGATAGACGGCCTCATTCAATACTTTCAGTCCTATGAGCTCCCCCTCCTCGGACGGAAACTCGATATATCCCGCGTCGTCCGCATTTTCTTCCCAGTCGTTTGAATCTAAGGGCGCGCAATAGCGTACCGTAAAGGGCTTTTCGATAAAAAACAGTCTCTCGTGAAATACGCAAGCGGCGTTTGCTGCGCTTTCGGCATATACTTGCGAAAACTCCCTTTCCCTGTCGTACAGCCATACGCCGTCTTTGCCGCAAAAAGCGAGTGCCGCCTTCCCGTTTTCGTCGTATACGGGGAGAATGGCGGGAACGTCGTCAAATGTTTTCAAGGTAAAATCGAACGTGCCGTACTTTTCGTTCCAGATATAAGAAACGCCCGTTTCGGAAACGTACATTAAAGCCGTCTTTCGTTCTCCCGCGTCCGTATAGGGCAGCAAAGCAAACGCCGCGGGCGGATCTTCGGGATCGTTTACGGACGGAATTTTCCCCTCCGCCGTATAATAGGGTGAAAATCCGAACCCCGTCTCCATTTTCCCGTCCCGAAACAGACAATTCCGCACGTCGGAAAAAGAGAATATGCCCGCCTTGTTTTCCGTTCCGAGCGCAAAGCCGTCGAATCGGATTTTCCTTTCGTCCGCCCTTGCCTCGGGAAATGTTTTCCGATAAAATCTTCCCATCATGCCCACCTTCTGGAACGTATGATTCTCGACGGTTTGGAGCGATACGCCGCCGCCAGAGCGTCCTTGTATTTCTTATCCCAGACCGCCGCTTCCTCAAACAGCCCCGCCGCGAGGGAATATTCCGACGCGATGCCGTAAGCGAACAATCTGGGAGAGACGGACAGGACGAAATCGGATTCTTCTTCCGCGTTTTTTTCCCGAGGGGTATAAGTGTAAGAGACGTTTACGCGCCCCGGCTGTGTTCTCAGATATTGAGGGAACAGCTTGAACGGGACGGAATTTCCGTATTCGTCCGTAACGCGGATAATTCTCACGCAGGGCATCGTCAGGAGCGAATATTCTATCGTTCCCGTGTCCGACTCCGCTTCGTCCTCGCAACAGAGGGGCAGATAGTCGAGCGCGATTTCGTTTTCCACGATATTAAAACACCTTACGAGCGTTTCCGTCTCTCTCTTTCCCTCCTCCCCCCCGTTTTCGTAATAATTTTTGACCTTATCCCCGACGCCGAGCTCCTCGGCGGCGAGAATCACGGCTTCTTTCACCGTCATATATTTTTTACCTCCTTTATGTTCCGTCCGGGCAGGGGAAGGGCTTTCGCCCCTCCCACGGCGCGGACGATGGTTTCGGTCAATATTCTTCTATTCCCGACAGCATTCCCTGTCCGAAGGGTCGATTGCAGATGAGTTCGGCATATTTCACCAAAGTTGCGGTATATACGGGCTTTCCGGCGGTCTGTTTGAGAATTTTCCCGTCCTCGCTTTCCAGCCACTGCCAGTCGCAAAGCTGATGCAGACAGAAATCTTCGGTATTGAGCAGATACATTGTTCCCTCGGGGCAGAACCGATCGGCGACCACGGGAATCCCGTTGAAGATCAACGCCTTGTAACCGCCGAGGATTTCTTCGGTCGGCATGAACGTCCTGTATTGGGTATAGAATTCGGCCAAGGCCCTCTTCACGCCCCAGGAGCAGACGATAAAATTGACTTTTCCGCCGGAATTTTCCTCAATGGTATCGATGGCGGTCTGTACGATATTTTCGCTGATGGTGCCAACCTCTTCTTTGATGTAAGGTTTGAGCCAGGGGTGTTCCTCCCTGTCTACGCCGTACAGAGTTCCCGAATCGGAGAACAGCGCGCCGAGGCCGGTAATTTCATAGCCGTAGGAATTTTGCAGAGCGACTTTGGATCCTGCGGGAACGGTCTCCGCGGAGATCGCCGCCCCGTCGACGGAGAACGTCTTGTTTTCCCTGTCGATTTTCAGAATTTTCCTGCCTCTGGCGGAAGCGATAATTGCGCCCGTGGAGGAGCAGAAATCGACGACCATACCCTCGGCCAGAGCCCTGACGCTGTCCGCGGTGACGATATTATCGGAACCTACCGTTTCGATGGTACACAGCGATCCGGAACCGTCCCCGTAGAGCATTCTGCCGAAATTGAAGGACGAGCTTCTGATGAGGGACTGCATTTCGTCGTTGAGCAGATTGACGAAAGCGCCCTCGTTGTTGGCGGAAGCGCGGATCGCCTTATCGGAAATTTCTATCGTTCCGTAGAGATTTTTGAGGGAAGAGACGAACTGAACGTAATTATTACCGGAGGCCTCGGGCAGATTACCGGTTTCGGTGCCGGCGCCGATGCCGCCGTTGATGCCGTATCGCACCAATTTTCTGACGTCTTTTCCCCAGACGTCGGCGGTAGAGCGTTTAATCTGTGCGAGGAGCGGATTGACGTTCATGTTGAGCGCCTCCGTCACGGCGTCGAGATAAAAAGACTTCAGTGCGTTGTCCGCAGTTTGCATTGTAACCATAATGAAATTCTCCTTTTTGAAAATAGTTTACGCTTGACGGTCTTTTTTGAAATAGTTCAGAGCCATGGTACCCGCTTCGGAAATGGATTTGGCTCTGACGGGAGAAGGAGCAAGCGTACCCGTTCCCCCGCGCATCAAAGGCGCGTCGGCGCCCCTCAAAGACGAGAGGTAATCCCCGATGATTCTCAATCTGACCGCTTCGGAATTTCTGGCGGCCTCATAGAGCTCGTTTTCGGTCTTTTCCTTCGCCGTATCGAATTTTTGAGCCGTCGTCCTCTGCGCGGTATCGGTTTCGGACAGGCTTTGGGCGGGAGCGGGTTCCGCGTCGGGTTTCGCCTCCTCTTCGGGCTTTTCCGCCTTTGAAGGAGCCTCGTCGGTTTTCAGGGAATTGTCCGCTCGTTTTTCCAGTTCTTTGAGGCGTTGACTGCGACGGGTAAATTCCGCCTCCAAAGCGCTGTAAGCCTCTTTGAGGGCGTCCACGTCGCGAAATTTTCCCAAAACCGCCGAGCCCTTTTCTTTTTCTCGTTCCGCCTCCGCGGCATGCTCCGTTTTGTTTTCTCCGCATTGTAAAACGTTCTCCTCTTTTTCCATAATTTTTTCCTCCTTTTTGTCTCATTGATTTTTTTCCGCCTCTTGTTCCCGCAGCATTTTTTTGTGCTCGGCGATGTGGGAGACGTATCTTTGTTTGAGTTCCCCCGACTCGATTTTTTTGAATTCCTCCGATAAGAGGAAGCGCACGTGCTCCGCGACGTGCAGAACGTGGTCGTCGTAGACGTCGGGGGAGACGTCCTCCGACTTCAACCGCAGATTTTCTTCTCCCGCCTTGGTTCTGTGCAAGGCGGAAAGATCCTGTGAATTTTCGTAGTTTTCAAATCCGAATTCTTCGAGGATGCGCGTTCGGTTTTCTTCGGAGAGCGTGCCGTCCTTTCCGGTCAGAATCCCTGCTTCCAAGAGCTTCATGAGCGTTTCCCTCCGTTCGAGGGGAGTATCTTTTTCCTCGCTCTCGAAGAGGATGTCGTTTGCGGCGAGATCGGCGGCGTTGAAGTAATAGACCTGTGTCTTTTTGTTCTTGCCCGTGAGGGTGAGCAGCCTTGCGCTCCCCGCGAATTGTCTGTAAAGTCTCAGAATCTGCCTTCCTGTTTCCCTCAGCGCGTCGGAGACGTTTTCGGCGGTGGCGGCAAGCCTCAGTTCGTCTTGGGAAAGCAGCAGTTGCAATCCCGAAGCGCTGGTGACTCTGGACGGGGTGGAATTTTGCGACAGATCGCTGATTCCGCTCACGACGACGAATTCTCTTTCGAGCCATTCCTCCTCGGCGGCGAATTCTGCGGGCACGCTGCCGCAGTCGAGCATTTCGGGTGGTTTTCCGCCCTGCCTGTAAATGAGCACCTTTCCCGGCGAAAGCCCCTCTTCCGCGAGCTCGTCGGCGTCCACGGATCCGTCCTCGACGGTCAGAACGCCCATAGAGATGCGGTTAAGGAATTCGTGTTTTCTGTTTCTGACGGCGTTGTAAGCGCGCTGTATGGGGATGAGCCTGTCTACGATACTGCCCGAGAAGAACGCGCCGGGTAATCTTAAACAGTCCTGTTTTACGAAGGGGAAGCGCCTTTCTCCGCGTTCCCCGTTCAGATAGGGAAGGGGGCCGAGATACAGGAGCTTTCCGCCCGCGACGATTTCCAGCCTTCCGTCAGGTTCCTTGGCGGAGGGGCGGGAATATCTTTCGATGAGGATTTCCGAATCCCCCTCCTGTTCGGGCAGATGACTTCCCCCTGTCTGCAAAGCGGGATTTTTCCCGTTGGAAGGTTCGCTGTACCCTGTCAAAGCGAGCTCGGTAATTTTTCGTCCCTTCAAAACGACGCCGAATTTTTCTTCGATGTAAGCGACGGGAACGGCTTGGGCGTGAATGAGGCTTTGCAGCTCCTCGATATTTTCCGCGCCCATGCGGTCGGGAAAGATTTCAAAGGGCGGTACGGCGGTGACGGAGACTTCCCCTTCGTATACGGGCAATCCGCCGTCGACGGCCACCTGCCTGCCGCCGTCCCGATCCCAGGTGATTTTGTAAAAGGCGCATCCGCACGTTTCGGACCATAAAAGCGCTTTTGCCTCGGTCTCGTCGAGTCGGATTCTCTCCCGTACGTAATCGAGAATCCCCGTGGAGAGTTTCGCGGCATTGACGTCCGCTTCCTCGTCGGAGAAAGGCTTCACGCGGAGCCGCGGCCGCATATTCGTCAATTTGGCGATTCTCGAATCGATCGTGGGCGCGATATGGTTGAACACCCTCCGCGACTGCCAGTAAAAACGCTTGTCCTCCTCGACGATTCCGCCCGCGGGCGAAATGTCGCAATATTGGTTTCCGCTGAAAAAATTCATATTCAGCAGCCAGCCGCTCTCGACGCTCCGCCTCGCCTCCCGTCTCCTTTCAAAATCCTCCGTGACCTCCGCGGCAATTTTTTCCCGCCGCCGCTCTTCTTTTTCTGTCTCTGTCATATCTTTGTATCCTCCTGTTTTTCCCTTTCCTTTTTCTTTACGGCCCGCTTTCGCTTTGCCGCTCTCCGCGCCGCTCTCCTCTTCGGAGCGCTTTTTGCCGTCTTTGAGCTTTTCTTCACCGTTCCTTTTGTGCCTCTCTCTTCCGTCCCCGCCTTCTGAGCTTCCCCGCCCTTTTCTTTCTCCTTTTCCTCTATATTCCCGCCCTTGTTTTTTTCCTTTTCTTCCGTATCCCCGTCTCCGTGCTTCTCAACCGCCGCAATCGGTTCTTCCTCGATTCCGTTTTTTCCCTTTTCTTCCGTGTCCCCGTCTCCGTGCTTCTCAACCACCGCGCTCACTTCTCTCCCGCCTCCGTTTCTTCCCTTTTCTTCCGTGTCCCCTTCCCAACTCTTTTCAACTGCCGCGGTCGGTTCTCTCCCGTCTCCGTTTTTTCCTTTCGATACGGGGGCGTTTCGGATTTGCTTTTTGTTCCCGCCCGCTTCTTGTCCTCGGAGCTTTTCAATTCGTCCAGCAAGCGTTGTCGTTCTCTTTCCAGCTGTTCCTCGGACATCGAGGATAAGTCCTCGCTATCCGATGCCAATAACAGCTGTACCGCTTTCAAGTCTGGCGGAATATCTTTTTTCGTTTCCTTTCGCCTCGTGAGCTTGAACTTTCCGTCCACTTCGGCATATTCTTCCGTAATTTCCTGCAATCGATAACCGAGAGCGACTTTCAAAAGTGCATCTCCGATTTTTTCCTGTTTTTTCTTTCCGGCCATAAGGTCCCCCTTTTTGAATATTCAATCCGTGAATCTCCTTGCGGAGATTTGTCTCCACCGCCTTTCCTTGTCTTTTTGAATGAGTGATTTTTCCGGTTCAGGCGGCAATTTTTTCGGTCTCGACATCAAGAAATATCTGAGTGCGTCCAAGGCATGATCGTCGGTCTTTTTCGGTACGTCTCCGTTTCCCCAGAAATATCCCTTGAATTCCCGAATGAGGTTGACGCAGGAAGAAAAGATATATAGATTGGGCAGCCCGTTCTTTTCGTTCAAATAGCTTTTTACGCGGGAGATTCCCGAAAACAGATCCTTGTCCACATCGGGATTGACGAGAATATCGCGTTCATAAAAGAGTTCGCATACGCTTTTGACGCCGGATAAGGTATGTTGTTTTGCGGCGCTGTCGATGAGCGCGCAGATTCGGCCTCTTCCGTCCGTATGCCAATCGAGATTTGAACAAATGCGTTTGATTTCCGCCGCGTGGTAATCGATATCCTTTCCCGCGGCGAAGTGTTCGTATACGACGTAAACGTTGTCGTCGTAATCGACGGCGAACCATAGAGCCGCGAGCGGATTATTCAGCCCGGGATCGATGGAAATGCCGTCCTGCCATTCTTTCGGAACGGAAAAAGGCTGTATGACGTGAATGCGTTCGTCGAATTCGGGATATACGAGCCCCGCGACCGAGGAAAATTTTCCGTACCTGCGGCTTTGCAGCTGTTCCTCGTCGAGGCAGTTTTCGAGCCTTGCGATTTCCTCTCCCGAAAGGTAGGGATTATCGTTCCATTCCATAAATTCGTACCATACTTCGCCGTCGCCGTGTCGGTTGAGAAAAATCTCCTCATAGACGAAGGTCAGGCCTTTTAACGGAGTCATCGTCCCGAAAATATCTCCTCTGCGGTCGATGACGCGCATGCGGCATTCCTCGTAGATGTCGCGGGGCGGCTCTTCGTCGAACCAGACGAAATCGAGGGAAGCGCCCTGAAATTTTTCCCGTCCCTGATCGCAGCTCTTAAAGCCGATGGTGGAGATTCCGCCGAAGACGTTGCGGATGCGGATGAAGTCGATGACGCCGTTTTCGGGGCTGTCCTTTCTGCCGCTCTGCATGACGATTTCCTCAATCCAGTCGGGGCGGAGGTAATAAAGAATTTTCCTCTGTGCGACATCCCGCTGCACCTGAGCGGAGAGGGAGACGACCCATCCGACGGTATTTTGTCTGTTTTTTCGATAGGGGTGAACCCCGCGGGAGATATAGATACACTCCACGGCGCCGCACTCCGTCTTTCCGGAGCGATTTCCCCCAAAGACCCAGCGGTTGCGTTTGGGGCATTTGTGGAAAGCGAGCTGTTTCTCGTGTTTTTTCTCTCCGACGTTGTATCGAGCCAGACGGTCAGCCGAGCGCCTTTTTTCCAATTCGTTTTCTATCCTGCATAACTTTTCTACAATTTCTCTCATAATCCCCGCCAATCGGTCAAAAACTCTCTTTTCTGTATTTTTATAATAGAAAGCATGAAAAAGTTTATCTTATCGGCATTGCTGCCGCTGTTATATTTTATCGTTTCGGGACTATATCCGTCGGTTCGTGCTCCGGCCGAAGCGGAGAGCTTTTCGTATGCCTGTATTCGTTCGGAGAACGTATATTTATACTCCGAGGAGAACGACAGAAGCGGTCTTTTTCTTCTCCCGTACACTTATTACGTCAAAGTATTGGCAACGGGAGCGGAATATTCTTACGTAGAATATCTTTCGGACGGACCGAACACGCGCAAAATCAACGGCTATTGTAAGACTGCGGAGCTGACTTTTGTCGATTACATACCCGAACGTCCGTATCTGTATTATACTTTTGACGTGACCTATCACATCGAGGATTCCTCTTCCGAGGAAGGCGACGATTTTTTGACGAGTATTACCGTCACCTGTGCGTATTACGGAGATTATCGGGTAGGCTCCAAACTTTATTGCTATGTTTTGCGCGAGGATGCGTTCGGATATATTCCCAAGCCCTCGGATTTGTCCTATGAATTGAGCGATGAATATGACGACCACATGTCGGAAGAACCGAACACCGACGCAGGGAATTTCGGAAACGGCGAATCGATGCCGCCCGCACAGATAGCCGTTCTCGTTCTTTTATGTATTTTGGTCCCCGTCATTGCGACTCTGATTCTCCGTCCCCCGAAAAAGCCGCCCTACGAATCGGAGGAATAAACTTTTTTTGCTTGCGGCATTTCCCGCCGCTCTCTTTTTTCGGGCAATTTTTCCGTTCTTTTCGCGGCGTTATTTCGCCGCGATTTTATATTTGTTCCTTTTTTCCCTTTCAGCCAGACCTCCGTTCCCGTGTCGTCGCTTTTTCCGGAAAGCAATCCGACCAACGAGCGTTCCCGTCCTGCGGCGTTTTTTTCTTTTCCCTGTTCTATAAATCGACACACGGACATGAGCCATTCAAATTCGCCGTATTCCTTTCGGAATTTTTCCTCCGTAAATCCGCGGCATTTCAAAATTCCCTCTAACTTATTCTGTAATTTTGCCTGTTTGCGAAAATATGCTCTCTCACTGCCGATTTCTTTCAAGTCGACTTTCTGACAGAATTGTTTCAGCCTCCCTTTTCTTCGGAAATATCTCAGTTCGAGCAGAAATCTTTCTTCTTCCGTCAGCCGTTCCAGTGCCTCGTCTATCGTATTTCTCAGTTTTTCTATCTTTTCTTTTCTCAAAATTTCTTCCGCCAGATAAACGGATAACTTTTCCGTCGTCACCCGATAATCGTAGGACATAAAGGCCTTGTTTTTGATGTGCTCCTCCCAATCTCTCTCTATCCTCTCCAATCTCGGATATACATACAGCGCCGCTTTCAGATAATTTTCCAATTTTCCTTCCTCCCTCTTTGGCTCCCGCGCTTCGGGAACGCATTTATTATCGCACATCTTTTTTATTTGTCCAGCAGATACTGCCAGCTTTTTCCAAGATAAGCGAACATTTGTTTGTATTTTATTCTATTATAACACATAAAATATGACAGATGTACGCAGGTTTTTAAAAATAATTTATTGATTTTGAAGAAAAATTTTTCTGATTTGGAAAAATATAAGACGGGGGAATTTTTTTGACAATTTGTTGCGTTTTTTGTCGAATTATGATATAATTTGTTCATGAAACGTTTTTTGGCGGCAATTTTATCGGTTTGCCTGCTTTCGTCAGCGACTGTGAGCGGGTTTTTTTCCGCATACGCCGAAGGGGCGGAAAGTTCGGAGCTTTATAGAAGCGAGCGAATATCGTCCGACGATAAGGACAAACTGTCCGAATACGAGCAAGTCTCGGCGGACGAGCTGATATTGCCGTCGTCTTATGAACAATACCTTCCCCTTTCGGAGCCGTCCGACGTATCTGTAACGGAAAATTACACGGCGATCGCCGACGGCAGCAGGATTTACGTTTACGATCGGAGAGCGGGAGAATATCGGTGCTATGAGCATACGGCAAACGAGGACGAAAGTAATAATAAAATAACCAAGCTGCAATTTTCCGAGACAGGGGAGCTTTATTTTCTCGACGTTTCTCTTTTCCTGTATTCGCTCGATCCCGTCACGCTGGAATCGGAAAAGACTTCTCTGACCTGCAATACGTTCACGATTTTTTCTGATACCGTTTACTTTACAAACGTTTCCCAGATTTTGCGGACGACTTTGGACAAGCTGGATTCTTCTACGGCGGAATCGGTCGTGAGCGATGTGACCTCGAAAGCGGCTCTTGCGCAGGATAACGGTGTTTTATATTATACAGACGCAGGAAAATACCTGCGCAAAATCGATTCGACGAACGATACGTTGATCGGCCAGCTCACCTCGGCGGAAACGGTGGTTTCCTTGGCGGTTTACAGCGGAATCCTCTACTATACGGATACGGCAAAAACGCTCTATGTCTACGACCTGACGACAAACGAGCAGCTGAATTCCTTTGACGGCGGTTACTCTGCGCTGTCCGTTTCGGACGGGTATATTTACGCCGTAAACAACGATTCGGTCAGACAATATTCCCCGTCGGACGCGGCGTTCACCGATTTTGAAATCTGCGCGTCCTCTTCTTCGCAAAACCGTTTGAGCGGCGCTTCGGATACGATTTTAGTCGGGGACAAACTTCTCTTTGCGGATAACGGAAATAACCGTATTTCTTCCTACGATACGAAAACGGGAGAAAGGCGGGTTTTTCCGACGGAAATACAAACGGATTTTCTTGCTTCCGACGGAACGACGGTTCTCGCGGCGAGCGCGACGGAAGCCGTTCTCTATGATTTTGACAGCGGAGAAAAAACAGCTACTTTCGACGGCTTTAACAGCAATCTCGCAGGAGTCGCGGCGGTATACGGCAAATATTATTTCATAACGGACAACAATTATTTTTATTGCGCCGAACAAAATTCCGAGGGAATCTGGACGTTGAACAGCACGCCGAAACCCTCCGCTTCTCACACCGCGCGCCTTTTGGCAGCGGACGTATACGGCGCGTTATACGTGGCTTATTCCGACGGAAGCGTGTATCGCTTTGAAGAAGACGAATTTATGGCGCCCGCGGAAGTCGGCGAAAAAACCGCTACCGTACCCGTTCAGGCGGAAAAAATCGCCGTCGATTATGAAGAAACGGTCTGCGCGCTCTACAAAAACGAGTTGTACGTATGTGCAGATGCGCAAAAGAAATATTCCCTTTCAAAAACAGCGGTTTACGGACAGACGGCGGAAACGAAAGTGCTTTCCTTTACTTTTGGAATAGAAACGGGAGACGTCTATCTCCTGTATGAAGGAGACTTTGTCCTTTCTACGCGGGACATTCCCCTGCCTACCGTGAGGACGATCGAAGTCGGCGGCGCGGACGAGGACATTTTCAGCGAACAGAGCGCCGAATTTTCCCTCGTAAAGACAGCGGAAAACAGTCTGATGGTGACTTTCGACATCGAAGCCCTTTCGGGCGCGGAATATTTCCCCTATCTTGACTATTCGCGGGAAACGGAAAGCCATACGGCCTTGAAACTCGGCGAAACGGACAAATACAATCTGATCGCCGTATTCGACGAAACCGAAAAAACCTATTCCGCCGCGCTCATTCTCAAACGCTATTGCGAGGAAATCCCCGAATCGGAATATCTCATGCCCGCGGAAGGCTTCACCGACGGAATCGGTTATTTGACCAATTCCGTAAAGCTGTATAAATATCCCTATCTGACATCGCTGCTCACCGTAACCGAATTGGAAAAAAATACCGCCGTCACAGTATTGGGTAAAATCGATACCCTCGATTACCGCTACTATTACGTTTCCTATACGGACACGGACGGCACCGTTCGCACGGGATACGTTCCGCAAGGCTATGTCACGAATTTCGACGGCGCTCCGCCCGACAGTCAAAACTTTGAAGTGGGCGCAGGTAAGGCGGATTACGACTCCCTTTGGAGACTCGCTTTCCTCCTTCTGGGCTGCGCGTCTATCTGCGTTTTGACCGATTATCTCATTCTGCACAAGCGGAAACCCTGACTCAAACAAAAAACAAAGCCGACTGGTTTTACGAAACGACCGTGCTCTATAACAGACGAATATTGCAAAATCCATGCGCCCCATAAAGTAAAACGGAATCTCTGTTCCGATAATCAAAACCCTGCCCCCGCATAAAACGTTTGGAGAACGAATCGTTTTCTTGTCGATCATTTCCATGCGGATACAAAAAATGCTCCGAAAATATATTCGGAGCATTTTTTTATAAAATACTTGACAAACTGTCCGTTTTATTATATAATGAATCTATATTTTATCAGGGGAGGGAGAAATCTGTGGGGACTTTTGTTATTTTGGCTTCATTGTTTATTCTGTTCTGTTTTATTCTGTCGGCAGTTTGGTTTTCCCGCGTAAGAGGAAAAAAATTCGACCAATTATGTGAAGAAGATAAGCGCCGCATATACAAATTAATGAACAAGGGGAACTATAAAAAAACAGCGGACGACTTTGTGAAAAGAATCAAAATCGCGTTTATAGTATCCTCCGTTGCTTTCGTTTACGTGTTGATTATATGGATAGTTATATTTGTCCGTTTGCTCGCTTAAAACACAGCCGCCCCTTTCGGACTTCCGAAAGGGGCGGCTTTTGATTTTCAAAAATCAGAGACAGATATTCGTTTCATTCGAAATAAGCGATTCAATTTTTATCGAATATCGGATTCAAATAAGTTCGTTGGATTGGATTAAACCAACTCGATGATAGCGGTCTCCGCCGCATCGCCGCGGCGCTCGCCGAGAAGATAAATTCTCGTATATCCGCCGCCCTGGCCTTTCTCTTCCTTCCTCGCCGCATACTTGGGTGCCAGCTCGTTGAAGAGTTTATCCATTAACGGGTGCTGCACGTCCGCCGTTCTCGCTTTGTACGCGCTCTTCTTTTCGTTGAAGCCCTTGATTTCCTGCAAATCATAGGTCTTTGCCATAATCGCGCGGCGAGCCGCAAGTTTCTTGGGACCGTCCTTGATATTCGTGACTTTTATTTCTTTGCCTTTTTTATCTTTCTCGGTCACTTCGAATTCGATATTGTCGTCATAGGTGTTGACGGCTTTGGTAATCAATTTTTCAACATAAGATTTCAGTTCTTTGGCTTTTGCGGCGGTCGTTTCGATTTTGCCGTACCAAAGCAGCTGGGACGCCTGGTTTCTCAAAAGCGCCGCTCTCTCTTTGGAAGTTCTTCCCAATTTACCGGGCATAATTTTAATCCTCCTGTTTATTTAATGACAGACCGTAAGACTCCAATTTCTGAATGACTTCGTCCAGAGATTTTCTGCCGAGATTTCTCACTTTAAGCATATCGTCTTCCGTCTTCTTGGTTAAATCTTCTACCGTATGAATATTTGCTCTCTTCAAGCAGTTGTACGAGCGGACGGAAAGATCCATCTCCTCGATTGCCATTTTGAGAACCTGCTGCTGTTTGTCGTCCTCCGTCTTGACAAGGATATCCATGCCCTTGATCGTCTCGGAAAGATTGACGAACAAACTGATATGATCCTGCATGATCTTCGCGGCCAGAGAAATGATTTCCTTGCCGGAAAACGTTCCGTCCGTCCAGACTTCGAGCGTCAACTTATCATAGTCGACCGCCTGCCCCACGCGCGTGGGTTCGACCGTGTAATTCACCTTCTGCACGGGCGTATAAATCGAGTCGACTGCAATATAATCGACGACGGGCTGTTTATTCTCTTTCGCGGGCTTATAACCGCGGCCGCGGCCTATGGTCAACTCTACATCGAACTTCCCGCCTTCGTCGATCGTACAGATATACTGATCCTTATTCACGATCTCGATTTCAGCGTCTACGTTGAGGTCCTCGCCTTTGAGCTCGGCAGGGCCCTCTTTATAGATATGCAGAACCTTTTCATAGTCTTTATCAACGACCTTCGTTTTGATGGCAAGCGATTTTAAGTTGAGGATGATTTCCGTGACGTCCTCTTTGATGCCTGCGACGGCGGAAAACTCGTGCTTTACGCTGCCGTCCAGAAATTTGATCCCTTCCACCGCCGCGCCGGGCAGAGCGGAAAGCAAGATTCTTCTAAGGCAGTTTCCTATTGTAAGACCGAAACCTTTCTCCAAGGGCTCGCACACGACTTTCGCATAGAAATCGTCGTTTTCGAGTACTTCGAGTTTGGGCATATCCATTTCGATCATTATGCAACCTCCTTATTCGGTTCGATTATTTGGAGTACAACTCGACAATCATATGCTCCGCAATCTGGCTGTCGATATCTTCTCTCGTCGGGAGCGCTAATACCTTTCCTTCAAGTTTTTCTCTGTCGAACTCAACCCACTTGGGCATATTGGAGCCTGCCTTCGTTTCTTTGAGCGCCGTAAAATATTTGTTGCCCTTTCTGTTTTCCTTTATCGCGACCACGTCGCCGGCCTTCACGATGTAGGAAGGAATGGTGACGGTCTTTCCGTTGACGGAAAGATGCGCGTGATTGACGATCTGGCGAGCCAGCGTCCTCGAAGGAGCGATGCCCATTCTGAACACGACGTTGTCCAGTCTTCTTTCCAACAGCGAAAGCATGTTTTCGCCGGTGACGCCCTTCATGCGGTCCGCCATCTCGTAATACTTTCTGAACTGTCCTTCCTGGACGCCGTAGATTCTCTTCGTCTTCTGTTTTTCGCGGAGCTGCAATCCGTATTCGGAAACCTTCTTTCTGTCCGCGCCGTGCTGACCGGGAGCAACCGGACGCTTATTGAAGGGGCATTTCTCCATATAGCATTTATCGCCTTTCAGAAAAAGCTTCGCGCCTTCTCTTCTGCAAAGTTTGCATTTTGCTTCTCTGTATACTGCCATAATACTCTTTTAGCCTCCTATTAAACTCTACGACGCTTAGGCGGTCTGCAACCGTTGTGAGGAATGGGGGAAACGTCCGAAATCAAAGTGATTTCCAGATCGCATGCGGCGAGCGCGCGAATCGCGGATTCTCTGCCCGCACCGGGACCCTTGACGTACACTTCTACGCTTCTGAGGCCGTGTTCCTTCGCTGCCTTTGCCGCCGTTTCCGTGGCCATCTGCGCCGCGAACGGAGTGCCCTTACGGCTGCCCTTATATCCCAAAGAGCCTGCGCTGGACCAAGATACCGCGTTGCCGCTCATGTCCGTGATCGTCACCAGCGTATTGTTGAAGGTGGACTGAATGTGCACCTGTCCTTTATCGACTTTTTTCAGTTCCTTGCGCTTGCGAGGAGCCGACGTCTTTTTTGCGTTTTTATTGTCTGCCATAATGCTCTATCTCCTCCTTGGATTACTTCTTCTTTCCGGCGATCGCGCGCGCGGGACCCTTGCGGGTGCGGGCGTTTCTCTTCGTGCTCTGTCCGCGGACGGGCAGGCCCTTTCTGTGGCGGATTCCGCGATAGCAGCCGATTTCCATCAGGCGCTTGATATTGAGCGACACTTCGCTGCGAAGTTCGCCCTCCACGCGGACATTATGGTCGATATATTCTCTGAGTTTGGATACGTCGTTTTCGTCGAGGTCCTTCACTCTCGTATCGGGATTGATACCCGTCGCGGCGAGGATCTTCTTCGACGTCGTCAGACCGATGCCGTAAATATAGGTGAGACCGATTTCTACTCTCTTTTCTCTGGGTAAATCTACACCGGCAATACGTGCCATTTGATTTATAACCTCCGTTAATGTAATTGGGTGTGTTTTATTTTAATCTATCTTGAACGAATGTCCCGCGGCGGGCAGTGGAAAATGCCCTGCGGCGCCATTGTATTGTTTTCGATGCGTTTCGCCGCCCTGTTTTTTGAGACGCAACAAAACTGAGTTTCCGTAATTTTTTACGGAAATTCAGTTCCATTTACGCTATTTTTACCCGTATCGGCGGCCGTGACGGGTGCTCGTCCCGTTTTTCAGTCGCATAAAAAAATTATACCACAAAAAACGCCCGATTGTCAAGCGTTTTTATCAGCCTTGTCTCTGTTTATGGCTCTTGTTTTTGGAACAAATTACCATGACTCTGCCGTTTCTTTTGATTACTTTGCACTTGTCGCACATAGGTTTTACAGAAGGTCTGACTTTCATTGTTTTTCTCCTTGTTTTATAATGCTTTTTGCGTTTATGCGCAGGCGCCCTCTCAGGACTTGCTGCGCCAGGTGATTCTTCCTTTCGTCAAATCGTACGGACTCATTTCCAGCTTTACGTTGTCGCCTTCGATGATTCTGATATAGTTCATTCTCAGCTTGCCGGAAATATACGCCGTGATCGTATGGCCGTTGGAAAGCTGCACCTTGAATGTCGCGTTGGGCAGCGCTTCGATTACTTTGCCCTCCGCTTCGATTACGTCGTCTTTGGACACAAAAACTCCCTCCGAATTTTTTTATTATGTTCTACGCTACCCGTCAAAGGGTCAGGATTTCTACTCCGTCTTCGCGGATTACCAACGTGTTTTCGTAGTGCGCCGCGGGCTTTCCGTCCACCGTCACCGCGCCCCAATCGTCGTCTAAAAGCCGCGTGCGATAGCTTCCCATCGCTATCATCGGCTCGATACAGATGACCGTGCCGGCTCTGAGCCGCACTCCCGTGCCCTGCTTCCCGAAATTGGGAACGGACGGGTCCTCGTGCATCTCCCTGCCGATACCGTGCCCCGTATACGAACGTATGACGCCGTACCCGAAAGATTCCGCATAGGTCTGCACCCTGTATCCGATATCGTAGAGCGGCGTTCCCGCTCTCAACCCCTCGATGCCCTTGAAGAAACATTCCTCCGTGACCTTGACGAGCTGTTTGACCTCCGGTGCGACTTCGCCGATGCAAAACGTCCGCGCCGCATCGCCGTGAAAACCGTTCTTGTAGGCGCAAAGGTCTACCGAAACGATATCTCCGTCTCTCAAAATCGTCTCGTCGTCGGGAATCCCGTGCACGACCATGTCGTTCACCGAGACGCACGCCGAAGCGGGAAATCCGCCGTAACCGAGACACGAAGGGTATGCCCCCGCCGAACGGATATACCGTTCTACCAGTTCGTCCACTTCCTTGGTGCTCATGCCCGCCTTGATTTTCGAGCCGACGAATTCCAGTGTGTCATGGACGATTTTGCAGGGCTCCCGCATCAGATTGATTTCGCTTTCGCTCTTTACGTGAATCATAATTATTTGAGTTCGTCGAGCTTCGCGGCGACCTCCGCAAACAGGACTTCCGCGGGCGCTTCGCTGCCCGTGAAATTGAGAATGAGTCCCTTCCGCGTATAGTACTCGATGAGGGGCGCCGTCTGCGCTTTATAGACATCCAGACGCTTCTGCACCGTTTCGGGATTGTCGTCCTTCCGCTGGTACAGCTCCCCGCCGCAACGAGCGCATTTCGTCTCGCCGCCAAGCGTGGATACGTGATAACTTTCGCCGCACTCCTTGCAGACGCGGCGGCCGCACAGCCGATCCATCAAAAGGGAAAAGTCGATATTGATATTCACGACCGCGTCGATTTTTGCGAACTTGTCGAGCTCTTCCGCCTGCGCGATGGTGCGGGGAAATCCGTCCAAAAGATAGCCGTTTTTGCAGTCCTCGCGGCCGAGCCGCTCCTCCACGATTTTGCAGGTGACTTCATCGGGAACCAACTGGCCTTTATCGGTATAGGACTTCGCCAAAAGACCGATGGGCGTTTCGTTTTTGATGTTCTCTCTGAAAATGTCTCCCGTGGAAATATGGGGCATGCCGTAGCGGTCGGAAATTTTCGTCGCCTGCGTGCCCTTACCCGCGCCCGGGGCGCCGAGTAAAATGATATTCATGCTGAAATTCTCCCTTCTTTTCCGCCAACGTCGCGTTTTCGCGTCCATAAAGGACGGAAAACGCTCCGTCAGATTTTATTGTCTGTCTGATAAGGCAGAAATTACTTTAAGAAGCCTTTATAATTCTTCATCATCATCTGCGCTTGAAGCTGTTTTTCGAACTCCATGGCCACCGAGACGACAATCAGGATACCCGTCGTGGAGAACACGTTGACGAGGTCCATGGACGCCCAGGCAAACGCCAGAGAGGGAATGAACGCGACCAGCGAGAGATAGATGGCACCGAACAGCGTGATGCGGTTAGAAATCTTTTTGAGATATGCCTCCGTCGCTTTACCGGGGCGAATACCCTGAATAAAGCCGCCGTTCTGTTGAATGCTCTTGGATACGTCTTCCGGGTTGAACTGCATCTGCGCATAGAAGAACGAGAATGCGAAAATCAAAATGCAGAGAACCACCGAGTAGATGATACGGCCGCCCGCAATATCCGAGGAACCGGACATCCACCTCGTCCACCAAGTCTCAAATCCAGAGCCCGGCCAGAACAAGCTGGCAAGCATCTGCGGGAAGCTGATGATGGAAAACGCAAAGATGAGGGGCATGACGCCACTGCCGGCGATTCTAATCGGAATGACCGACGACTGACCGCCGTACATTTTTCTGCCTTTGATCTGCTTGGCATACTGTACGGGAACTTTTCTTTCGGACAAATCCACGTACACGATTGCGAAGAAGATGACCACGCACACGAGCACGAAAGCCACGAGCTCCCAGATTGCATCGAGGTTGGAGGGGATCTCCGCAAACTTATTGACAATCGCCTGTCCCGCCGTCGCGATGATACCCACGAAAATGATCATGGACTGACCGTTGCCTACGCCGTAGTCGGTAATCCGTTCGCCCAGCCACATGACGAGCACCGCGCCGCCGGTATAAACGACCGTCAGGAATAAACCTGCCAGCCAAGTCTGGTCAAAGAAGAGCTGTGTCTTAATGGAACCGCTGTCGCCGGCAAAATTGACGATGATACCGATAGACTGAATCACCGCGAGGAGAATGGTGAGGTATCTTGTATACTGAGAAATCTTTTTCTGTCCCTCTTCCCCTTGCTTCGAGAGCCGTTCGAGCGGGGGAATCCCCACGCACAACAGCTGCATGATAATGGATGCGTTGATGTAAGGCCCGATACCCAGCGCGAACAGCGTACCGTTTGCGAGCGCGCCGCCCGTGATACTGCTCATCAGCGTAAGGAAATCGTTCCCCCCGTCGCCGAAATTCGATTGAAACAACTCTCTGTCCAGTCCGGGAACCGGAATATAACAGCCAATGCGGAATACCAGCAGCAGGAGTAACATCATCCATACTTTTCGCCGGATATCCTTGACCTTGAAAGCATTGATAAGTGTCTGTAACATTTTTTTCTCCGATATTGGGTTTTTACGGACGGAAATCCGTCCGACAGCGTCCGCGTATGCCATACGCGGTTTAGGAGAAATAAACGCGAATCACGGAAAATCGCCGAAAAGGCAATCTTCCGCGTCTCCTGTTTATTAAAGGGTCTCCGCAGTTCCCTTCGCCGCCTCGATTGCTTCTTTGGCGGAAGCGGAGAATTTCGCCGCCTTTACGGTGAGCGCGACTTTCAGTTCCCCGTTTCCGAGAACTTTGAGTCCGCAATTATTCTTGACTTCTTTCGCAAGTCCGTTTTCCATGACGAATCCGTAATCGACCACCGTTCCTTCGGGAAGTTCCGAAAGCGCGGAAAGGTTGACGATGACGTATTCCTTTTTACCGTTATGGTTAAACCCTCTCTTGGGTACGCGGCGCGCAATCGGCATCTGGCCGCCTTCGAAGCCCGGCCTTACGCCGCCGCCCGAACGCGCCCACTGTCCTTTATGACCTTTACCGGAGGTCTTGCCCAGCCCCGAACCGATACCGCGGCCGAGTCTCTTTGCGGGCCTTGTTGCTCCCTCTGCGGGAGAAAGAGTATCTATTCTCATGATAAAGCTCCTTAGATGTTTTCTACTTTGACGAGATGCTTCACCTTCGTGAGCATTCCGCGGATTGCGGGCGTGTCTTCGAGTTCTCTGCAAGAACGGATTTTTTTCAGGCCCAGTGCCGCGACCGTGCCCTTTACGGCAGCTACTTCGCCAATCGTGCTCTTAACGAGCGTCACTTTGATTTTTGCCATTTTCTCTGTCCTCCGTTCCTTAACCCAGAATTTCTTCCACGCTCTTGCCGCGCAGCGCAGCTACCTGCTCCGCCGTTTTCAGCTCGGCAAGGCCCGCGACCGCTGCCTTTACGCAGTTGCCGGGGTTCTGTGTGCCGTGGGATTTCGTTCTGATATTCTTGATTCCGACCGCTTCCATGACCGCACGCACGGGACCGCCCGCGATAACGCCGGTACCTTCCGTGGCGGGCATCATGAGCACCGCCCCGCGGCCGAATTTGCCGATTACCTGATGAGGAATGGTGGAATCCACCACCGCGACGGAAATCATATTCTTTTTCGCCCGCAGAGTAGCTTTCTCGATTGCCTCGGGAACTTCTTTCGCCTTTCCCGTGCCCACGCCGATTTTGCCCGCGCCGTCTCCGACGATGACCAGCGCCGCAAAACGCATGTTCTTGCCGCCCTTGACCGTCTTGGATACGCGGTTTACCTCGATGAGCTTTTTAATCAGGCCGTCGTCCTCCGCCTGTCTTCTCTGAGGTCTTCTGTTTTCTCTTTTTTCGTCTGCCATTGTCGTTTCTCCTCTCAGAATTTAAGTCCGGCTTCTCTTGCGCCGTCTGCGACTGCCTTTACGCGTCCCGTGTAAAGATACCCGCCTCTGTCGAATACTACCGATTCGATGCCTTTCGCCATCGCCCTTTCCGCAGCGACTCCGCCGACAACTTTGGCAGCGTCCGTCTTGCTCAGGCCCGCGACCTTCTCTTTCACCGCTTTTTCCATCGTGGAAGCAGCCGCCAAGGTCACGCCGCCTTTCGCATCGCCCGCTCTGTCGTCAATCACCTGTACGTAGATATGATTGAGACTTCTGTATACGTTCATCCGGGGCGTTTCCGCCGTTCCCGTAATCGTCTTTCTCACACGCGCGTGACGTTTTTGTCTGACTGTGTTTTTATCAATTTTGGAAATCATACTTTAACGCTCCTTATTTCTTGCTCTTACCGGAGGTCTTGCCTTCCTTATGCTCTACGTACTCGCCCTTATAGCGGATTCCGTAGCCGTGATAAGGTTCCGGCTCTCTGACCTTCCTGATGTTCGCCGCCGTCTGACCGACCAGCTCCTTGCTGATGCCGGAGACGGAAATTTCGGTAAGGGAAGGGCACTCGAATTTGATGCCTTCCGGGGCAAGGAATTCCACCGGGTGGGAGAAGCCGACGTTCAAAACGAGCTTATTGCCCTGAACCTGCGCCTTCCAACCTACGCCCTTGACTTCCAGTCCTTTCGTGAAGCCTTCCGTGACTCCCTTCACCATAGCGGCGATGAGCGCCCTGTAAAGGCCGTGTTTCGCGTTCGTATCCGGATTTTCGTCGAGCGGTTTCAAGACGATTTGTCCGTTCTCCGTCGCGATGTCTAAGTTTCCGACCACTTCGCGCGCCAAGGTGCCCTTAGGGCCCTTGACCGTCACGACTTTGTCCTTATATTCCATTGTTACGCCTGCGGGTACCGCGATGGGCATTTTACCGATTCTTGACATAGTATTGCTCCCTCCCGATTACCAGACATAGCAAAGGACTTCGCCGCCTACGCCCTGCGCCTTTGCCTGCTTGCCGGTGAGTATTCCCTTATTGGTGGACAGAATTACCGTGCCCAATCCGCCGAGAACCTTCGGCATGTCTTCTACGCCGGAATAGCTGCGGAGGCCGGGTTTCGACACTCTCTGCAAGCCGTTGATGACCGACTTTTTGTCGCTGTATTTCAAGGTCACGGCGATTTTGCCGTTATAGCCGTCCTCGACGAGCTTCACGTCCTTGACGTAGCCCTCGGACAGGAGGATATCGGCGATTGCCTTCTTCATATTGGAGGCGGGAATTTCCACCGTCTCCTTCTTCGCGGTAATCGCGTTTCTGATTCTTGTAAGCATATCTGCGATAGGATCTGTCATGTTCGTTTCCTCCTATTACCAGCTCGACTTCTTAACGCCGGGAATCTCTCCCTTGTACGCGAGGTTTCTGAAACAGATACGGCACACGCCGTACTTTCTCAAAACCGCGTGAGGTCTTCCGCAAATCGAGCATCTCGTATAAGCTCTCGTGGAATACTTGGGCGTCTTCTGCTGTTTATTGATCATTGACTTCTTTGCCATGTTCGTTTCTCCTTACTTCTTGAAAGGCATGCCGAGCGCGCGGAGCAGCTCCCTTGCCTCTTCGTCCGTGTTCGCGGTTGTCACGATGCATACGTCCATACCCCTGATTTTCTCCACCTGATCGTAGGTGATTTCGGGGAAGATGAGCTGTTCTTTGAGACCGACGGAATAGTTGCCGCGGCCGTCGAACGCCTTGTCGGACACCCCTTTGAAGTCTCTCATGCGGGGAAGCGCGATGGAGATGAACTTGTCGTAGAAGTTATACATTCTCTCGCCTCTCAAAGTGACTTTGATGCCGATGGTCTGGCCCTCTCTCACCTTGAAGTTGGCGACGGATTTCTTTGCCTTCGTCAAAATGGGCTGCTGGCCCGAAATGAGTTTGATTTCGTTCTCGGTCGTCTGAATGGACTTCGCGTTGTCCTTGATGTCTCCGAGGCCCGTATTGATGACGATCTTGACGAGCTTGGGGCATTGCATAACGGAAGTGTAGCCGAATTTCTTCATGAGAAAAGGTACTACTTCTTTTTCGTACTTTTCTTTCACTCTGTTTTTATATACTTTCTCTGCCATGTCTTTCTACCTCGTCACTTGTTTTCCGTCGTCTCGGGAGTTTCGGCAGCCTTCTGCGCGCGCTTTCTCGTGCGCTTCTTGGGAGCCTCGCTCTCCGCCGCCGCAGCAGCCTTCGCCGCCTTCTTGGAGTACGCCTTGTCGAGCACCGCGCCGCACTTCGCGCAGACGCGCACTTTCTTGCCGTCCACGACATTGTGCTTCACTTTCGTCGCTTTGCCGCACGCGCCGCAGACGACCGCCACGTTCGACGCGTCCACGGGACCGGGCGTTTCCACGATTTTGCTCGTTTCGTTCGCCTTTCTCGCCTTCTCGTGCTTCTTCTGAATCCGCACGCCTTCCACGACTACCGTATTCGCTTTGGGGGATGTGGCAAGGACTTTTCCCTGTTTGCCTTTATCTTTACCGGCTATAACAAGTACGTTATCATTGATTTTTACGTTCATTGTTTCTTCCTCCTTGCGATTACAGCACTTCGGGTGCAAGAGAGATGATCTTCATGTAATCTTTATCTCTCAATTCTCTCGCGATCGGCCCAAAGATACGGGTTCCCTTGGGCTGCTTCTGGTTATCGATGATGACGGCCGCATTGTCGTCGAACTTCACGAACGTTCCGTCCGCTCTTCTGATGCCCTTGGAGCTTCTCACGATGACCGCCTTGACGACGTCGCCTTTCTTTACCGCGCCGCCCGGAGCCGCCGATTTTACAGACGCTACGATCACGTCGCCGATGTTGCCCGTTTTACGGAAGGAGCCGCCCAATACTCTGATGCACATAAGCTCTTTTGCGCCGGAATTATCGGCCGCTTTAAGCCTTGTCTGAGGTTGTATCATAACTTATTACTCTCCTTGAAAATTACTTCGCCTTCTCGACGATTTCCGCAACTCTCCAATTCTTGTCCTTGCTGAGCTTTCTCGTCTCGACGATTCTCACCTTGTCGCCCACTCCGCACGCATTCTCCTCGTCATGAGCCTTGAAGCGTCTCGTTTGGGTAACGGTCTTTTTATAGATGGGGTGCTTGCTTCTGTCGGAAATCTCCACGACTACCGTCTTATCCATTTTATCGGATACCACAAGCCCGATTCTCTCTTTTCTCAAATTTCTTTCCATGATTCCTTGTCCTCCGCTTTACGCTTTCAGCTCTCTCGCGCGAATTTCCGTATTCACGCGCGCAATGTCTCTCTTGCAGGTCCTGATGGAAACGGGATTTTCCAGCTGTCCCGAAGCCAGACGGAAACGAAGGTTGAAAAGTTCGCTTTTAAGCTCCGCGAGTTTCGCGGTAAGCTCGGCGCTCGTCATTTCTTTTACTTCTTTAGCTTTCATTACTGTTCACCGCCTTCAGCCGGCTCGGCCTGAACGGGAGCGGCTTCTTTCTTGACAAATTTACACTTCACGGGCAGCTTATGTCCCGCAAGTCTCATAGCTTCTCTCGCGTCCGCCTCGCTGACGCCGGCCATTTCAAACATCACTCTGCCCGGCTTCACTACGGCCACCCAATATTCCACGTTACCTTTACCGGAACCCATACGGGCTTCCGCGGGGTGTTTCGTGATGGGCTTATGAGGGAAGATGTCGATCCATACCTGTCCGCCGCGCTTGATAAATCTCGTCATCGCGATACGGGCAGCTTCGATTTGGTTGGATTTGATCCAGCCGCACTCTTCCGCCACAAGACCGTATTCGCCGTATGCGACGGTGTTTCCTTTATGAGCCGCACCGGTCATTCTGCCCTTGTGCTGCTTTCTTCTCTTGACTCTCTTGGGAATTAACATTACTGTTCGCCTCCTTCCGCGATGGCGGGCTTCTTGACGCTCTTCAAGACCTCGCCCTTATAGATCCAGCACTTGACGCCGATCATGCCGAACGTGGTGTGCGCTTCCGCAAAACCGTAATCGATATCCGCGCGGAGCGTTTGCAGGGGAATAGAGCCCTCGTGATACTGCTCGCATCTCGCGATTTCCGCTCCGTCCAGACGGCCGCTGACCATCATTTTGATACCCTTTACTCCCGCGCGCATGGAACGGCCGATCGCCTGTTTCATGGAACGTCTGAAAGACATACGCTTTTCGAGCTGCGCCGCAACACCTTCCGCCACGAGCTGCGCGTCGCAGTCCGGCTTTCTCACTTCCGTAATGTTGATGCTGATCGCCTTTCCGCCCGTGAGCTTCGCAAGGTCCTTCTTGATGTTCTCCACTTCCGCGCCCGCTTTGCCGATGATGACGCCGGGGCGTGCCGTGAAGATCGTGACCACGATTCTCGAAGCGGCTCTCTCGATGAGAATTTTGCTGATCGCCGCCGCATAGTACTTCTTCTTGATGAAGGTGCGGATTACGTTATCTTCTTTGAGATATTTGGAGAATTCCTTCTTATCGGCGTACCACTGCGTACTCCAACCGTTGATGATTCCGACTCTCAAACCATGAGGATTAACTTTCTGTCCCATTATAATTCTCCTTCCAACTTCTTCACGTCCAGAATGACGGTGATATGGCTCGTTCTCTTCAAAATCGCGTGGCCGCGGCCCTTGGATACCGGCTGCATTCTTTTCAGCATCTGTCCGCCGTCCGCAAAGCACTCCGCAACTACGAGGTCGGCTCTATCCATACCCTTGTTGTGTTCCGCGTTCGCCGCCGCGCTCATCAGCACTTTCTTCACGGCCAAAGCGCTTCCGTTCGTGCTGTAATCGAGGATCGCCTTCGCTTCCTGATAACTCTTCCCGCGGATCAGGGCAAGAACCGTTCTTACCTTGTAAGGGGAAACTCTGACATATTTAGCGACTGCATAAGGGCGTTTTTCTCTGTTTTCCTCCACCCTTTTCGTCTTTTTATTCATGTTCGTTGCCATTTTTTCTCGTCTCCTTATTTACCGGGCTGGGTCGTCTTTGCGGCATGGCCGTGGAACGTCCGCGTAGGCGCAAACTCGCCGAGCTTGCAGCCGATCATGTCTTCGGTAATATATACGGGCACGTGCTTGCGTCCGTCATACACCGCGATGGTATGACCGACCATATCGGGGAATATTGTTGATGCTCTCGACCAGGTCTTGATGACCTTCTTCTCGTTCGCGGCGTTCATCGCCTGAATTCTATTCAAGAGCTTGGCTTCGACATAAGGTCCTTTCTTTACGCTTCTTGACATTGTTTATTCCTCCGATTAGTTGATTCTCTTGAGAATGAACTTATTCGTTGCATTCTTCTTCTTTCTCGTCTTATAGCCGAGAGCGGGCTTGCCCCAAGGCGTTTCGGGTCCCGCATGACCTACGGGCGACTTGCCTTCACCACCGCCGTGAGGGTGATCTACGGGGTTCATGACCGAACCTCTGACCTCGGGTCTCTGGCCGAGGTATCTCGCTTTGCCCGCCTTGCCGAGGGAAACGATTTCGTGATCCACGTTGCCGACCTGTCCGATGGTCGCGCGGCAGCGGAGGAGAACGAGTCTCATTTCGCCGCTGGGCATTCTCAGCGTCGCGTACTTGCCTTCCGCAGCCATGATCTGCGCGGAAATGCCCGCACTTCTCGCAATCTGTCCGCCCTTGCCGGGGGTCAGCTCGATGTTGTGCACCATGGTACCTACGGGAATGTTTTCGAGGGGAAGCGCGTTGCCCACCTTGATGTCCGCATCGGGTCCGCTCATGACCTTATCGCCCACGCTCAGGCCGAGGGGAGCCAGAATATACGTCTTAACGCCGTCCGCATATACGAGAAGTGCGATGTTCGCGCTCCTGTTCGGGTCATACTGAATGCTCTTGACCGTCGCGGGAATACCGTCTTTCGCTCTCTTGAAGTCGATGATGCGGTATTTCGTGCGGTTGCCGCCGCCGATGTGACGGCAGGTGATTTTGCCCTGATTGTTGCGGCCGCCCGAATGGCGCTGGTCGTGCAGCAACGATTTTTCGGGTTTGTCTCCCGTCAGCTCGTCATAGGACGATACCGTCACGAAACGACGGCCGGAAGAAGTCGGTTTATATGTTTTGACTGCCATGTTTTCTGCCTCCTCTGATTACGACAACGACTCGAAGAATTCGATGGGCTTGCTGTCCTCTTTCAGAGTGACAATCGCCTTCTTGCGGTCGGGCGTGTAGCCCTCGTTTCTGCCCATTCTCTTGAGCTTACCCTTGCAGGTAAGAGTGTTTACGCCTGCGACCTTGACGCCGAACAGCTTCTCGACCGCCGCTTTGATTTCCGTCTTATTGGCGTCCTTCTTCACGATGAACGTGTATCTCTTGGACGCGATTCCGTCGTAGCCCTTTTCCGTTAAAACGGGCTGTAAAATGATGTCTTCGGCAAACATTATGCGTAAACCTCCTGGAATTTCTCGACTGCCGCCTTCGTCATGACGATTTTATTGTTCGCCACTACTTCGTAGGTGCTCAGCTGCGCGAGGGGAAGCGTGGAAAGTTTGGGAAGGTTCGCCGCCGCGCGGATTACGTTGATATCGTCGTTATCCATCACCACGAGCGCCGTCTTATCCAAATTCAACGCCTTCTTGAACGCCGCCATTTCCTTCGTCTTGGGAGCGGAAACTTTCAGCTCGTCCACGACGATGAACTCGCCGTCCGCCACCTTCTTGGACAGCGCGGAAAGGAGCGCCTGACGCTTCGCCGCAACGTTCATCTTCTTGGAGAAGTCGCGGGACTTGGGAGCGAACACGACGCCGCCCTTTATCCACTGCGGCGCGCGGATGGAGCCCTGACGCGCACGGCCTGTGCCCTTCTGTCTCCAAGGCTTCGCGCCGCCGCCGCGGACTTCCGTCCTCGTCAGCGTGGACTTCGTGCCCTGTCTCTCGTTGGCGAGCCGCGTCACGACTGCCTGATGAATCAAAGACTCTTTATATTCGACGCCGAACACGGACTCGTTGAGTTCCATCGTGCCGACTTCGGAGCCGCTCATATTATATACTTTAATAGCCGTCATGTCCTTTCTCCTTATTTGCTCTTCTTAACGCTGTCAGACACCGTGACGATGCTGCCCTTCGCGCCGGGAATCGCGCCCTTGATGAGAAGCACGTTTCTGTTCAAATCCACCTTCACCACTTCGAGGTTCTGAATGGTCACGTTTTCGACGCCGTACTGTCCGGCGAGGTGCTTCTGCTTGAACACTCTCGAAGGAGAGCTGTTCGCGCCCATGGAACCCGGCTCTCTGTGCACGGGGCCCACGCCGTGGGTCTCTTTCAGGCGGTGTTGATTCCATCTCTTGATGACGCCCGTAAATCCGTGGCCCTTCGTGACGCCCGAAACGTCCACTCTCTCGCCCGCCGCGAACACGTCCGCTTTGAGCTCCGCGCCGACCGCGAACGTCTCCGCGTTCGCCACGCGCACTTCTTTGAGCACTTTGTGCGGCTTCACGCCCGCCTTCTTGAACTGCCCGAGTTCGGGCTTCGTGAGGGCTTTCTCGTTCGTTTCGATGAAACCGAGTTTGAGCGCGGAATATCCGTCGTTTGCCACCGTCTTGACCTGCACTACGGGGCAGGGGCCGGCTTCCACTACGGTGACGGGAATCATTGTTCCGTCCGCCGCAAAGAGCTGGGTCATTCCGACTTTGCGTCCGATGATTGCTTTATTCATAGATAAAGTTCACTCCTTAAAAAATTTATTTTCGAATACCTTTGAAAAGTATTTCTCGGCGAAATATGTTTTCAAATCAGAGCTTGATCTTGATGTCCACGCCTGCGGGGAGGTGAATGGAATCGAGA
>ERZ1106930.31-NODE-31-length-92141-cov-646.665964_pt1 | contig 92141 bp, 87 predicted proteins | sample MGYA00403663_ERZ1106930 | MGnify/ENA primary metagenome ERZ1106930 (study PRJEB35170, sample SAMEA104062438) | human gut metagenome | biome: human gut; feature: human-associated habitat; material: faeces | place: Denmark | collected 2012-06-26 ... | reverse complement strand
GAATCGAATCCGTTGAATTTCCCGAGAAAAGTGTCGTGGTCGGTGTCAAAGCCGCAAGTCCTTTCGTTGACGGAATAAAAGGCAAAATGGTTGCGCCGTTCGCGGTATTCCGTCTTGTGGTAGAGGACGGAAGGCTCGATTTCCACCTCTCCCGTCGAGTAATTGCGCTGGAAGTTCGTGGTGTCATCCACCGCATTCCAAAGACACCATTCGGCTGCGGCAAAAATTTTCAGCGATTTTTTTTCGCCCGACGCGTTTGTCAGCGTCAGCTGCTGGATTTCGCATCGATCGCCCCGCGGCACAAAGCAGAGCAGTTTGGTGCAAACGCCGTCCTTTTGCGCGGAAAAGAGGGTATAGCCCAGTCCGTGCCTGCATTCGTAAAGGTCAAGTTTCGTCTTTGCGGGCAGAAAGGCGGGCGAAAAGAACGTTTTTCCGTCTGCAATATAAAAACATCTCCCTCCGCTGTCCGTCGGTACATTGTTGTAGCGGTAGCGCGTGATCCGCCTGAGTTTTGCGTCTTTGTAAAAATTATACCCGCCGCCCGTGTTGGAAATCAGCCCGAAAAAGTCCTCGTCGCCAAGGTAATTGATCCACGGCAAAGGGGTAAAGGGCGTCTCGATCACATACTCTTTGCGCTCGTCGTCAAAATGTCCGAATTTCATATCTGCTTCCCCGTAGTTTTTCTTTTTATTGTAACAAAAAAGCGTTTTACAGTAAATATGAGGGAAAGGACAGGTTAAGATTTCTAAAAAAAAGGCTAAGAAATATGTTGAAATTTACCTTCTTTTGCGGTACAATAATGATCGGGATCGCAGGAGGAATATGCTATGCAATCAATACGGGAAAAAATACTGGATCTTGTATTTTATCAGGTCTATCCGCGCAGTTTTTACGATACAAACGGTGACGGGATCGGCGATTTGAACGGCGTCACCGAAAAACTGGATGTTTTGGCGGATCTCGGGATCAATGCCATCTGGCTTTCGCCCTGCTATAAAAGTCCCAATTGCGACAACGGTTACGATATCTCCGACTATCGGGATATTATGGACGAGTTCGGTACCCTTGCAGACTGGGAACGTTTGATTTCGGAGGCGCACAAGCGCGGGATCAGGCTGATCATGGATCTTGTGGCAAACCATACCTCCGACCGGCATTTCTGGTTTCAGCAAGCGCGTCAATCACGGGACAATCCCTATCATGATTACTATTATTGGGCGGAAAAGCCTTTGAACGACTGGAAAGCGTGCTTTGGCGGTTCGGCGTGGGAGTATAACGAACCGACGGGAGAATATTATCTGCATTCTTTTGCGGTTCAGCAACCCGACCTCAACTGGGAAAATCCGCGCGTGCGGGAAGAAATGCGCGCGGTGGTGGATTATTGGGTGGATAAGGGAGTGGACGGTTTCCGCTGCGATGTTCTGGATTATATTTCCAAAGATTTCCGGCAAGGGAAAATGTTTAACGGCCCGCACCTGCACGAATACATCCGCGAATTGTTTGACAGAGACAAGACCCGTCATATTTTTACGGTGGGGGAATGCCAGTCCGGCGAAAAGGATATTACCGATATCTGCGGGGCGGACAGGCACGAACTGACCTGTATTTTCCAGTTCGAGCATTTCGGCGTCGGGCGAGGGAATAAATTTGAACGCCGTCCCTATGCGATAGACGAGGTGCGCGATATTCTTGTAAAGTGGCAGAATTTTACGGCACGGCATGATCTTTTCTATACCCTGTTTACGGATAATCACGACCAGGCGCATTACATTTCAAGGTTGGGAAACGATACAACGCTGCGTTACGAATGCGCTACCATGTATGCTGCCATGTTTTATCTGCTCCGGGGGATCCCGTTTATTTATCAGGGTCAGGAATTCGGCACGCCGGATCCGCATTACGATAAAATTACGGATTTCAGCGACGTGGAAACATGGAATTACTATCGTGAAAATCTCGGAAAAATGCCGGAAAGCGAGCTGATGGAACAGATCAATTACGGCAGCCGCGATAATGTGCGCCGTCCCATTGCCTGGACGGGCGGGGAAAATTTCGGGTTCGGAACGGGCAAGCCGTGGATCACTCTGCATTCGCGCGGGGCGGAAGTCAATGCAGAAAAAGACGCGCAGTCGGAAAAATCCGTGTACAGGTTTTACAAAGCACTGTTAAAATTCAGAAAGCAGAGTCGGGCGATCAGATACGGAAGTTTTGTCGATCTCACCGAGCAGAGGGGATGTTTTGTCTATCTTCGCACCTATGGGGAGGAGGAGATCCTCGTCGTCTGCAACTTCGATCGGCCAAACGAGATTTGTGTTCCCGCAGGAGAATACAGCCTTGTATTGTCCAATCTCGGGCATACTTCACGGGAAGCGGGCGGCAAATATATGCCGTTTGAAACAGCTGTCTATGTCCGCAAATAAAGAGAGATTACGCGGAAATATGTTTCAAAAAGAAAGTTAAAAACGGAATGTAAAGTTTGCAAAGCAAAGTATCATTGTCCGGGCCGATGCCTGATTAAACTTGTATTAAAAAGCCGAGCAAGGCTTCAATGCCTTGCTCGGCTTTTTTGTTTTTGATTGGAAATTCACTCGCTGAGCGAGCGAAAGGGTTAACAGCGATAGATAAAATAAACTTAAAAAATCTGCCTTGTGTTTTGGGTTTAAAAAAATTTATAGGTCGGATGCGTATTGTTGTTTCTTTACGCCGATCATTGAAAGAATGCTGATGATTCCGAATGCCGCGCATAAGATAAAAAAGCCTTGGATCCCGAGCCATGAGATCAGATAGGAAGGACACAGGTATACGAAAGCGAAGGGGAAAGAAAAGATGCTGTTGAGGAGGATAAAGCGAGACATGTTTTCTTCGTTTGCCAAGTCAAGCACGCCGTTAACGTATCCGACCCAGGAAGAGAGCGTGATGCCGCCGCACAAGATCATCATCGCTGCAAGGAGCAGGTTTCCGCCTGAGAGAATCGCGAAAAAACCGAATACGGCAGAACCGAGACCTGCAAATGCAAACAGGCGGATGGTATTCATGGTGCCGAGTTTCGGGGTAATGAATACGCCGATAAGTCCGCCCAGGACGATGCCCAATACCTGCAGCAGATACAGATTATTGACCAATGTTTCCGAGTAATGGAAATACGTATTGCAGATAACGAGGCTGACGGGAACGGAGATGGTGGCGAGAAAGAAAAAAATCTGGCTGATCTCGATTTTTAAAAAGTTTTTTTCTCCCTTCAAGGTCTGCGGAAGTTTTTTGTACTCGTCGAGGATCTTAAAGTTTCGGTCGGGGATCAGATTTACTTTCAGAAAGAAAATATTTATATAAGAGAAAACGAGGATGGCGGCAGCAATCGCAAAGATGATCAGATATTGCGTGTTTATTTGCAGGTCGGCGTTTAAAATCATTCGTACGACAAAAGCGCCGATAAGCGCCAGTACCCCGCCTGCGCCCTGCATCAGACCGGAAACTCTTCCCCGTTCGATGCTGTCCATGGTTCTTCCGAAAGTATCGTAAAATCCGATGTAGAGGCTGCCTTCGAAGATCCACATACAAAATACGGAGACAAGTACGGCGATCGCAATGAACAGGTCGGAAAAGTTGAGTAAAATTGCGATGACGGTCAGGATGGGGGAAGAATAGCTTGCCATCATCAGAAAGCCGAGATAGTGCGGAATATTTTTCTTTTTCAAAAACATCATCCCGAAAGAAAGCTGACCCAAAGCGGAACAGGCTAATTTCAGAACATACGGCAAAGATGCAAGGACGAGGCTGCCTGTGAGCTTTTCCACATACACGGGCAAGACGTTGCTTGCATCGAAAAATGCATACCCGAAACAAAAAACATTCCTTGAAACAAGAACAGCCAGCCGTTTCTGCTAAAATATCTCTTCATGTGCGGTTCCTTCATGCGGTATAAGATATTTTTATTATAATTGCTTTTTTCGGTAAAGTAAATCGGCAAAAAAGAAGAAAATGTGCCAATTGTTTTGAAAGATGGAAAAAATATTGATAAAAGGTCGAAGCGAATAAAAAAATTCGTTGGGGCTGATCGCACCCAACGAAATCAGATATTATCGTCGTAGGGGATATTTTCTTCCAGGAAAAGGTTTGCACGGTATTCGCGGGGAGAGATATTGAAATATTTTTTGAATACTTTTGAGAAGTAATGCCTGTCCACGAATCCTGTTTTTTCCGAGATATCGGAAATTTTCAGATTTTTGTTTTTCATCAGCTCGGTAACCTCCTGCATTCGTGTCGTGATGATGAAAGTATTGAGGCTCAGGCGTTCTTCTTTTTTGAAAATGGAGCAAAGATAGCTGAGAGAAATATTGAACTTGTCCGCGATATAGGAGGGGGACAAGTTGATATTCGCCAGGTTTGCTTTAATAAATGTTTTGATGCTTTTTACGGTCTTGATCGAATTTCGTTGGCTGACCGATTTGACGTTATCGCAGACGATCTGCAGGTATTTCGAGAAATGGTCGAGCAAAGCCTGTTTGCTGCTGAGATATTTCATTTACAGAATGTTATCGGAAAGACATATGTTAAAGAGTTTTGTCGTATCGTTTGTTTTGTCCGCGAAATTATACAGAACAGTCAAAAGTCTTGCGGTTTCGTCCTGAGCGGAGGCGAAAGAGCTGTCCTGAAACGCTTTGGAGTTTCTGGTATATTGCATGATCTTATCATGATCGCCGTTTGACAGAAGGGAAATGATGGATTCCTGCAATTTTGTGTCGTAAAATTTGCTGACGATTTCGGAATACAAGTTTTTATTGTTCTGAATGGTGCGGATGTGATTTTTGATGCTTTCCACTTTTTTTGCGTCGATGGGTTTGGAAATATAGCCGTCCACACCGAAATCGATCGCGACTTTGGCATATTCAAATTCGTCGTAAGCAGTGAGAATGAGGATGTGGATGCCCGGCATTTCTTTGCGGAGCGTCTTGATGAGATCGATCCCGTCGATGATGGGCATTCTGATATCGGTGATCACGAGATTCGGAAGAAGAGCTCGCGCGATGTTCAGGGCGTCGTAACCGTTTTCGGCGGTACTGATCACTTCGCAGTCCAGCTCTTTCCAATTAATGCAGTACTTTAATCCGTTCAATGTGTCTCTTATCGTTGCACTTAGTTTAACAAATTATCTTCCAAATTAAGGCAGACAGGAGGCGGGCATTCTATGCCCGCCTCCTGTCTGCCTCGCGTTTTCGGTTAACTCTTTACCGTCTTAGCCGTGGTTCAATTTTGGTTTCATTAAATAAAAAAGCAGAATCCGTATACGGATAAAAGTGTAAGTTTGCGTTTGCTAAATACAGGCAAACGAAATGTGCGGAGAAACAAAATGAAAAAACGGTATCCTTCTGTTCAATCTAAGTAGGATGTTCCCGGAACTTCAGGATAGCTACCCATGGCGATCAGAAGTTCAAGCCCTGTTTTTCGTGCGGCAAGAACAGCTTCTTTTACCGCCGCGGCATCTCCCGAAAAGGCCAGGATCACTTCATTGGAATGACTTGTTCCTTTGTCAGGAGTCATATATCGTACGATTTCAATTTGAGCGGCTTTCATTGCATTATCGGCCATGACCAATCCGATTGCGGCAGGGGAACCTGCCAAAAAGCCGAAGGCCTGATTCGCTTTTGCGGAAAATGCTTTTTGCAAAACTTTTCCCGCAGAAGCAGAATAAGTGAATTCCAGATGTCCTGCCTGGCTTATGTATAATTCCCCAGCATATTTATCTGTGAGGGACAAGGCGATTTCAATCGCTTTGCGCACATCCGAAGGGGTATTTCCGCCAATCACCACATAATTTCCGTGACCGCCCCAGCCTTTTGTATCGCGCGGCAATTCAATATCTAAAACTTCAGTATTTGTTGCTTTTACGGCTTCATCCAGAGCCGTTAACTGTCCCGCCGCTCCTGTTCTGGAACTGTAAACGCCCAGACAGCGGTATTTTTCACCCACGTTCATAGTTTGCAGCAGTTTTTCATCAACTCCTGTAATAACGAGGCCTATTGTATCCAGTACAGCCGTACCGACAAATTCGGTTCGCGTACATTTTGTAGAAATTGATCGAAAATCCATAATTGATCATCCTTAATTCTTCTCTGTTATTTTAGCAGATATCTTTTTTATTTGTCAATTTATAGGCAGTATTTTTGGAAGTAAAAATTAAATTACAAAGGGATTATTAAAATTGATTTCGTAATGTGACGACAAATGGTTGAAAAATTTTCCCCGTTCCGCCGCTGACGATACGTCGAGGAACATACTGTATAAAAGAGAAAAATTCAGCAAAAATTTTTTACTGTTACAGTCAAAATCGGTTACAGAATTAGGAAGCGGTATTTTCTTTTTTATATAAAAATAGGCTCTTACAATCAAAAAAGTGTTAAATAAAAAAATTAAACTATGATATATAAGTAAAAAATCGTTAAATAACTAGTAAAAACTGGTTATGGACTGATATTGAAAATGTTGATACAATTAACGCAAGCGAAAGCAAAGAAAATAGGGAGGTTTAGAATGAAAAAAAGGGGAAAGATTTTTCTGACGCTGCTTATGATTCTATGTATGTCTATATTTGCGGCCGGAGGAACAATGCTGTTCGCATCTGCAGAAGAAGGGCAGAATTTGGCAACAGATACGGCGAACTGGTCTGCGGAGAAAAGTATAGGTTATTCGGGGGCGAGTTTCAGCGCGGACGGTATTAAAATGACAGAAGCGCCCAGTGCATTGGTTCTTGCCAGCAAGGTTGCAAAAAATTCGAAGATAGAATTGGTATTTGAAGGCAAGGCAGAGAATGCAAGCTGGGGTAATTTTTGTGTGATGTTCAAAGCGGGAGACAGCGTGGCGGCGCAAGCCGGATTGAACGGAACGGGCGATGGCAATTATCTCGCATTGAAATTCGGGTCGGATGGTACCTGGATCTTGGAAAGCACCGACGGTGTATTGAAAAAAACAGATAAGTCGAATGCTTTGACCGATCCGGAAGCGTTGAGCGGATATGACAGTTGGTATCCGCATAAGCAGGTCACGGAAATTACGATACAGACAATCGATACGTCGTCTGGCGTAAACGTTGAGATCACATATCTGGCGAGCGGACTTGCTGAAAATACAGGCAAGACGTATACGTTGACTTATTCTTCTGTCAACACGGCACTTGCGGGAGATTATAATGTGGCGGTCAGCGCAAATTGGGATAAAGTGACAGCTCCTGACAGTTATATCGGTGTAAAATCATTTGTTGTATCTCTTTCGGAAAGCGGAGAAACGGCGGGATCTGTGGATGCATTGATAACTGCCCTGCCTGAAACGGTAACGGAAGAAAATTATGCGACGGCAAAGCCTCAGATCCTTGCGGCAAGAAATGCGTATGAGGGTTTAAGTGAATCTGAGAAACAAAATGTGACAAAGCTGGATAAATTGCTGGTGGCGGAAGCGGCTGTAAAGGATTATGAAGCCACGGTTGCGGCAAAACCTGTCAATGATCAGATCGCAGAACTTCCTCAGGAAGTAAATTCATTGAATTATGCCTCTGTGAAACTCAATTACATTGCTATTTGTAATAGTGTTGAAAAATTAAGCGATGAGGTTCAGGAGAAAGTCAATATTGCTGATTTAAATGCAGTCGGGGATGCTCTGACGGCATATGAAACATCGGAAGAGGGCAAGAGCGCCAACCTTGCAACGGACGTTGCGTATTGGAAAAGCGGTGTGAATCCCGTATGTTTTTCGTTTGATGAAAGAGGGATGGGATTGTGGGATACTCAAAGCGGGGCTATGGTATCCAACCAGGTTGTTCCCGCCAATTCTTCCATTTATTTGGATGTCAAAGGAACGCAAGTAAATGGTGCATACGGAAACCTGTATGTTGTCTTCAAAAATGATGCGAAACGCAATATTTTTAATGGCGGTGTGACTCCTTTGGCAGAAGGAAACTATCTTGTGTTCATGATAGGGGCGGACGGATGTAAAATTTACGACTGCAAAGACGGTGTGGTCAAAACAGAAGTCTTTGATGCAGCCGATAACCTGGATGCTTGGTATTTTTACAAACAGATGCTGAATTTGATGATCACTACAACAGATACGGAAACAGGCGTAAATGTGACCATTGAATTTGTCGGACCGAGCGGAAAACTGACGCATAAAGATTACGTGTGTGAAAATCCGGCGTTGAAAGGGGAAAGTTATATGGGAGTAGAGCTTTTCCTGAGCGCAGGCGGTACAGGCACTGAATGGGTAAATATCAGAGAATTAAAAGTCATAGGCATGGAAACAGGTTACATACCCGAGCTGGATGTTGAAGAACTGAATACTTTGGCGGAGCAGACGGCGGCAATGGCGATCACGAGTACCAATATTGAGCAGGTCCGTGAAAATTTGCAGACTTTGAAAGAAGCGCAGGCTGACATGAATTACCCGCAGAGTGTAGAATTTGATGCGCAGAAAATTGTGACGATAGAAGCCAATATAGCGGCATACGAAGCAAATATACTGTTGGCACAGGCAGTCGACACACAAATAGAAGCTCTGTCGGAAGAGGTGAATGCTGAAAATTACGAGCAGGTAAGCGCTGCAATACAGGCGGCAAGGAGTGCTTACGATGCTTTGACCGCGGAGGCAAAAGCTCTTGTGGAAAATGTTTCCAAGTTGGAAGCGGCAGAAAGTGCGTTGAAAGCATATGAGGACAGCTTGGGTGCAGATGAAGAGGCCGAAGCAGTGGATGATAAAATCAATGCGCTCCCTGCTGAAATAACGGCAGAAAACTATGAAAGTGCCAAAAAAGCAATTCAGGAAGCGCGGGCGGCGTATGATGCTTTGGACAGTGAGTCCAAAGAAGCGGTAACGCAGCTCTCAAAACTTACTTCGGCTGAACAGGCGTTGCAGACGTATGAAGAAAGTTTGGACGGCAATGGGGATACACAAAATAAACAAGAAACAGGGTGTTCCGGTAGTCTGAATGTTTATGCTTGGGGAATCTCACTCTTGATCCTTTCGGCTGCGGCTGTTGTTGTATTCAAAAAGAAAAAACATATTTAATATTTTAAAGAAAAGGGCACACGTTCCCGTGTGCCCTTTTCTTTTTAGGGGAATTGTATGATTTTAAAAGAATTGTATAAGATTTGTCCTAAAAAACCGTTTCAGAAAGATTTTGTCGATCTTCGTTTTCGGTTCAGAATCCTTGAAGTCCCTCAGGAACTCCCGGAGGATAAAAATTTTCCGTATGAAGATGAACTTTTTCTTGTAAATATCGGAGAAGAAGGGAAGTTTCATGCATCTTTTATATATCAATCCAAATTTGTGGTGTTTAAAGAGGAAGATCATTTGCTGTTTAACGGCTATGCTCCCGATTTTTGCCGGAAATCCAATATTATACGAAACGGGGGAGGAGCTGCTTTTATAGTCGGGCAGTTCTATGATGTCGCGTTGCATTTGAGTAAATACCGCTGTTATGTAGAGATAAACGGAGGAGAGGCGAAAACTTCTTATGGAAACGGTCGCGATAAAATTACGGATCTTATATTTTTTGCGCGAAAAGGGGTTACCGTAGAGCTGGATGAATCAAATATCTGTTTTTCGGAACGGGATTATTATGAACCTGTTAAAGATATCGGGTTGGAAAGGTTTATCCGGGAAGGACTTTTTTGTAATTATCAGTTTTGGCACAATGCCCCGGACGGCGTTTATTTCGATCGCCTGAATCTGATCCAGAATATATTATGTACGACGCGCAATTCGCCTGCCTATCAGACAAATATTATGATCGATGCGTATTCCGATACGCGGAATATCGGAATCATTTTTGAAGTAACGGATCAGCCGACGGAAGAATGGCCGCTTCTTTTTGCTTTTTATATCAACGGGGAAAAACAACCCTTCCAGGAGATCCTTTGCAGAAAAGACAGGGTATATTCTGTCAATTTCGCGGTTTCGATGCAATATCCCGTTTATAATCGATTGACGATCGTATTCCCTTGTTCGATGTCGCTTGCATTAAAGCATATATCATATGATAAAGGAGCAGTATTTTCTGCGGTCGAAAAAAAGGAAACGGTTTATTTTTTCGGTGATTCCATTACGGAAGGAAGCGAATGTTTTGATCCCGGGGAGATGTATGTGAATCAGATCACAAGAAAATATGATTTTTATGCGATAGATCAGGCGGTCAGCGGCAGAACATTTTGTGATTACACAATATTAGGGGAGTATGAACGCAAACCCGCCTATGTATTTGTAGCATGCGGTACCAACAGCTTTTGCGGCGGAGTTCAGGATAAGGCCGTCTGTTTTGCCGAACTTGAAAGACAGATGGAAATTGTTCTTCAAAATGCGGAAAAATATTTTCCGGGTGCAGTTAAAATCGCGCTTCTTCCGATTTGGCGTTCCGATGAAAAAGGAGTAAACTTTACATTGCAGGATATCGGCAGAAAGATGCGGGAAATTTATGAACGCAAAAAGGATATTATTATCATTGATTGCTATGATTTTATTCCTCCGGACAGTCATTATTTTTCAAACAGTGAACTTGCTCTGCATCCGAACAGTTTCGGACACAGTTTGTATGGGGCAAAGCTCTTGGAAAAATTAAAAAATATTTTAGGCGCGCCGCCGTTGCGCAATGACGCGGAGACAGCGAAAAAAACGTTACAGAAATGTGGTGAATGCCGTAAAGCAGAGAAATCATCTGAATTTTGAGGATTGATTCGAGAAGGGGCGCGGACGAAAAGGAATCACAAGGTAGCAGATCGTGGGGCGATGATCCGAATTTCAGCAGTGAACAGGAAAAATACGGAGCTTGCAAATTTGCAAGCTCCGTATTTTTTACTCGCGTTTGGATTTATCTGCATGTTTTGTTTTACACTTTGCCTTGTAAGCGTTGGGTGAGGTACCGAATTTGTTTTTGAATATGCGGCTGAAAACAAATATGGAAGAATAGTTGAGGTGAGCAGCTATTTCAGTAATAGAGAGAGAAGAGGATTCGATAAGTTGTTTTGCCAGATCAAGTTTTTTATCTGAAAAATAAGCGTAGATGGATTTTCCGAATTTATTTTTAAAAATTCTTGAAAGATAAACATAGTTGTAATTCAGGTCATTGGCTATGTCACTCAGATGGTTGATTTTCGTAAGGTTATGATCGATATAGTTTATGATCCTGCGGTAAAGAGCTTGTTCACTGTCAATGACAGGAGAAGTATATATTTTTGTGTGTATCTTTGTATAAACCTGGACAATATTGATTGTCAGCAACTTTGCAAGAAGTTCAAATTTTAAAGAAGCATATTCATTTTCCGATTCGATTTGTGAAATCAGTTCCGGGAAAGTTCCCACAATGGATGAAGAGTTATAAATACGCAGATGCTCGTTCAGTTTCAGCATTTTATTATTGTATAAAATCGGATAAAATGTACTGTCCGGTTTGAAACTGAATGCAAAAAAATAATAACGCAATGGTTCGGATTTATCAGAAATTATTTTATGTTCTTCGTTGGGCAATGATAAAAAGAGATCAAACTTTGTTAAGGGAACAGGTATTTTGTTTGCATAAGCAATGCCTTGTCCTGAGAGTACAAAAGTGATCTCAAAAAAATTGTCATGCGTATGAGATTCGACGGCGGCGCTGTTATCACAATAAATTTCTCCTAATTGGAAAAGTAATAAATCGTTAAAAATCCGAGGATTATTCAAATAGTTGAAATTGTAATGAAATTTGTTTTCAATCTGAATATTGTTGTTGCGCATGGTCCGTTCCTTTTAGCTAAAATTTATTTAATTTTACAACATTCTTTTCTTTTGTATAGGCTAAACATTAAATAAGTAAAAAATAGTTAAGTAAGTCGTTTTAAAACGTTAAACAAATTACAAAAGATTTGTTTTTTATCAGTTGGTAAAAAAATGTTAAATAATAAGTAAAAAGGTGCTATGGATAGCAAAGGTTTTTTGTAATATAATGTTCCTAATTTAAAAGTAGCGATTAGGAGGAAACATGAGGAGAAAACTTTTTAAAATTTTGACTTTACTATTCATTCTCTGTGTTGCCGCTGCGATTTTTTCCGGATGCAGTTCGATCGACGTCCGTTTGCAAAAAGACGGGGCCGGGACTGCTGTGCTGACGATTGCGCAGGAAGAAGGTATCACAGAAGAGAGCATCCGATCTCAGCTGGAGGAAGTGTTCGAGGGAGTAGAAAAACTGTCTAACAAGACAGATGTTTTGAAAATCAAAAAAATCAAACAGCAGGACGGTTGTTTTGAAGTAGAAATATCGTTTCGTCGCATTCGCTACATCGAGGGGATCGGTGAATACAATTACATGACATTTCAGGATTTTCTGAAAGAGATAAACAAGACGGCAATCATTTCAGGTTGGGAGCAGGGAAAATATAAAACCATACAGAATTACACGGAAGATATTTACAATTTTAATAACCGATCGGATGAAAGCCGGGCCTTTTCTCCCGAAACGATAGACGGCATAAAGATAAGCGCGGAAGAATTTTTAGACAAAGAAGGCGTTTACGCTCAGAACGCAGACGCAATACTTTTTTCTTACTACATAATAGATTTTGAGGGATTAGAATCGGTTACCTTCCATTTTGACGGAGATATAAAGGTTTTCGGGGGAAAGAATATTGAAGTTGTAGACAATAACACGATAAAAATACTTCCGCTCAGCACGTCAGTAAATGTTACGCATATCGATGAAAACGGTGATCCTGTAGCGATAGAAAAGAATGTTAACAGTTTCGCGGGGTATGTGTATTTTGAGCCGGGGGCAAACATTGCGATGATCCTTGGGTTGAGCATCGGCGGAGTTGTTTTGGCTGGATTCATCATTTACGGGATTTTAAGCGGATTGTTTAAAAAGATCTGGAACGGTCCGCGCATGAAATCGATTCGTAAAAACTACAGTCTGTATTTGATGATGTGTCCTGCGATCGTGCTTTTGATTCTGTTCTCATATCTGCCGATGTCCGGAGTTATCCTGGCATTTAAAGATTTTTCGATCGACGACGGTATTTTTGGCAGTGAATGGGCCGGGATGTTCGGATTTAAAAACTTTTACGACGTGATCACCACACCGGGAACCAGTTTCGGAATGCTGGCGAGGAACACGGTGATACTGGCTGTGTTAAAATTTATTTTCGGATTTTTGTGTGCGATTTTACTGGCGATCCTGTTCAGCTATCTTAAAGATAACTGGTTCAAGAAAACAGTGCAGACGATTTCTTATTTTCCGTATTTTATATCGTGGGTCGTTGTGTCAGGGATCGCGTATCTGTTTTTGGCAGCGGACGGCGGAATTCTGAATCAGTTGCGGATGCTGTTCGGCCAAGAGGCGGTCCAATGGTACAGTGAACCTCAGTATTGGCGTGGTATTCTGACATTTACTGCAATATGGAAGACGGTAGGGTATTCAACCATTGTGTATCTTGCGGCAATGACTGCGATCGAACCGTCTTTGTATGAAGCGGCAAGGATTGACGGCGGAGGAAGGATAGCGCAGCTTTACCATATCACGCTGCCGGGGATGTTCCCCGTGATCGGGATCCAGATTATATTCAGTTTAGGCAACCTTGTGCGCGATGATTTTGATCAGATTTATACTATGACGGGCGGCGGAAATTCTTACTTGATCGAGACGACGGAAGTTATCGGTACGGTTGTATTCAAAGCGATCGGGACAGTGGCAAGTTATTGTACGGCTACGGCGATGAGCCTTATGCAGAGTGTAGTGGCGTTGGCAATTGTTTTGTCCAGTAATATCATCGTAAAGAAGATAGGACTGCAAGGAATGTTTTAAGAGGGGAGGAAGGATATGATAAAAAGCAAAGGCGAAGCGGCTTTTGATATATTCAATCTGTTTTTAATGATCCTGCTTACGATCATATTTATTTTTCCTGCACTGTTGATTGTATGCGCATCATTCACATCGGCCGGTGCGCTTACAAAATACGGATACAGCCTGATCATCCGGGAGTTTTCTCTGTCTTCCTACGATTATATTTTTATGGCACAGGATCTGTTTTTAAGGGCAATGGGAAACTCCTTGTTTATGACGGCGCTTGGCACATTTTTCCTTGTGATCACGACTTCTTTGTATGCGTACAGTGTTTCGAGGAAAGAAATTGTATTTCGGAAATTTTTTGTGATGATCCTTGTCATTCCCATGTTGTTTTCGGGCGGTACTATTCCGTATTATCTGGTTATTAACAATTTGGGGCTGATGAATTCACCTTGGGCGATTATTTTACCTTTTTCCGTCAATGCCTGGTATATCGTTCTGGTCAAAAACTTTTTCGGGAATCTTCCGGATGCACTCATCGAAGCGGGACAGCTGGAAGGTGCTAACAATGTGCAGATCCTGTATATGATCGTTTTACCGCTCGGGTTTCCTGTCATGGCGACGGTTATCCTGTATTCAGCGGTGGCGATATGGAACGATTGGTTCCAGGCGATGTTGTTTATTGACAGTTCTCATAAAGATCTTTGGCCGGTTCAGTCGGTTGTCCGAGAGCTGGAAACAGAGTTTGCTTCTCTGGTCGGTTCGATCGGGGGCGGATCCACGGTGGGGCTAAACTCGGAAGGAATCAAAAGTGCTGCCGTTGTGGTATCTACATTGCCGATTATTTTGGTTTATCCGTTCCTGCAAAGATATTTCATAAACGGCGTGCTTATGGGATCAGTGAAAGAATAGAGGGATTCTGCAAGAGGAAAAACGCCGGTTCGGCGTTTTGAAAATAAAAAAAACGGGAGGAATAAGATGAAGAAATTAATATGTTTGTTGCTGGTGATCGCGGCGGTTTTCGGTTTGGCTGCTTGCGGGGAAAGGGAAGATGAGCCGGGTGGCGATTCTAATCTGTCTTGGGAAGAAGCGAAGAAAAATGCGGTTACGATCACGGCATATGTGGATGAAAGTAACGTTTACGGAGCTTATATCAAGGGAAGCGATGAAGCGTATGTAAAGGATACGATTGAGAAAAAGTTTTATGAAGATACCGGCTATGCTGTCAACTTCAATATTAACTATGAATCTCATGCAACATTCAATACAAAGATGGGCGGCGTTATGACCACCGGTCAATGGGACATAGCGGTAGGCTATCTCGGAAAAGCCGGGCTTGACGAAGTGGTGTTGAAGCAGGATGTTGCTATGGATCTTTCAAGCCTTCTTGCTGCGTATCCTAACATACCGGATGCGATCGGTGAAGAGACCATGTATGCGACTACACTTCTTACCGGTGAAATAATTGGAATACCTTCTTCGGTGAAATCCAAAACCAAAGCGATCCTGATCCGCAAGGACTATATGACGCAGGTAGGGTATACGGAAGATAAGGCGGAAGCGGATGCATCGGGCGGAACGTTGAAATATTGTCAGACGATTGATGATTTTACGGATATGCTTCGCAAAATGAAAGAGCAGATCCCCGCATGTACGATGCCGTTGATGGGAAATTCTTATGATATCGAATATGCGATCACGGCAGGTGCTTGCGGTACGGCCGGTTTTCAGTTTAATTCCATCAACTATAATACAGACGGGAGCGTAAAGGAAGTTGTACCCGGCTGGTTGAGCGAAGGGTATGATGAGGTGCTTGCATACGAATATCTGTGGCAGCATGAAGGGCTTTGGGAAGCGGATAATTCGGTCAAAACAAAAGAACAGAGAATTACGGATTATTCAAACGGCAAAGGGGCTGTCTTTTGTGTGGATACGAACATCCTGAACCTGATTGATGTTGCAAGGCAAGTAAAAGCGGTGGATCCGTCTGCAGAGTTTACGATCCTGAATCCTTTGGACGGTGTGGATGAATCGGGCAACGCGGTGGAAGGAAGCGGCGCGTTTGCTGAAATTTCCAAAGCGACGGATTGTATGATCATTAACAAACGTTCGGAAAAAGCTGAAATTATTTTGGCGTACATGAACTGGATGTATTCGGACGTAGAGAATTATGAATTGTGCTCTTACGGTGTCGAAGGTGAGCATTGGATAGACGTTGGGGAAGGTTATTTTGGATATCCGGAAGGCAAAGAAGACCGTTATCTCGTGAATCCGCCTTATTCGGGAGTATTCAAGTTTGTCAGCAACGATGACTTTGCGTACAGATTGTTCAATAATTACACAGAACAGGAAAGAGAATGGATCGAAAAGACAGAGTCCGCAAATACGGTCAAAAATCCTACGGATTGCATGTTGTTCTATAATATGACGGCTGCGATAGCGAACGGGTTCCAAACGGCTGAAAACAATTTCTATCTGAATTGTCCGACGAAGGCATGGAATGGTTCGGCAGATCCTGCACAGACGTATCCTCAGTGGTCTAATACATACAGGGAGCAGGCAAAAGAATATCTGGAATGGCTTACGCAGCAATATAAACTGTATGTGGCCCAGCGCGGTTAAAAAATCGTTCATGCGGAAAAGATGAAAAAACATAGGAGGGGAAAATGAAAAGATTCAAGTTTATTTTTGTAATGATTGTAGTTTTGGCAATGATGTTTGCAAATGCCGTGGGTGTGTTTGCGGCTGAAGAAGCGGCAGGGGACAACAATTATACTGTGGACATCAAAGATGAAAATAATCTGGCCGGCAATAAGTGGGATTGGGACACGGACGGAGTGGGCAACGCGACTACAATTTTTGACGATTCCGGAATGCGGCTGGAAAACTTCAACAAGGGCGGAAGCTGTTATGCAATTTACAAGACAAATAAGTTCAACGAATTTAAATATTCGATGTATGCAAAGCTGAATCTGACACGTCCGAGTGAATTTGTGGATGAAGGATACGAATTCGATTATTCTAACCTTTACATATCTTTCATGATCGATGCGGAAACCCCTTCGCCGGTGTATACATGCCCTTGGAACGGCGATAAAGCATATTTCAGCCTGTGTTTTGAAAATTTACAGGGAAACGACAAGACGATCGTATACATGAATGAAGTCTGGGCAGGCAGCGGCGCTACCCGTATTCAGGTGGATACACACGATGATATCCATTGGAATGACGGACAATATCACTGGTATGAATTTGAAGTGATCAATGCGGAAAAAGAAGACACGGAACAGGGAAAACCTGTAACGTATACCGGAAAATTGATCAAATTCTATTTTGACGGTGAACTGAAATTTGAATATTTCCAGAGGGACCAGCATGTCTATTCAACGTATCTGGGGAAATATGAAGATGTCGATTTCAGCGGAACATCCGGTTATCTCGGGTTCTGGACGAGCAGCGATTTCCCTGTCGGAATGGATACGGCGCAGACGGATTGCTATGTAGATATTGATAAAATGCAGATTACCTCATACGATGACGGAAACGAAGATCCTTACACGATTGCGCCTAAGCCTGAATTTGATATCAAAAGTGTGAATTTTTCTCCGGAAGCAAGCTATGAAGCCGGTTACGAAATTGAAGTGAAACTTTCCGCGCTTTTCAGTTATGAAGGGGATGATGCGCTTCAGTATACGGTCAAGAGCGGCGGACAGGAAATCGGAATGATCCGAAATGGTTTCTGGGTGTGGACTCCGGAAAAGGCCGGTAATTATGATGTAGACTTTATTGCGACAAATGAAGACGGAAAATCGGCTACAAATTACGTGACGATACGTGTGGTCGGCGGCGAAACGACGGATCCGGGCGATACCGATACAGATACGGATGAAGGAGGATGCGGCTCGTCCATAGCGGCATCTGTTGCCGGCTTGTCGATAATTGTGACGCTTGGCGGTGCGGTGCTTTTGAAGAAAAAGGATCGGTGAAATTACAATGAAGATCAGAAAAATAACGGTATTTCTTCTTTCGATGATACTGTGTCTTTCGATCGTAGCGTGCGGTGACGGAAAAGATGATTCGGGAAATGGTTCAGGAGATGATGAGGTGAAAATTCAGGAAGGTTATACCCGTTTGGACATTACCGAAAGCAACGGAAGAAAGACGGAAGGCTTCGGTACGCAGTTTGATACTTGTATCGTAGAGAGTCAGAACGGATTGACCGAAGAAGAATGGCAGATCCAGGTCGATGCTTTGGAGCGAATGAACTTGCAGAATGTTCGCATACGGTTTTATCCGGAAATGTACGAGCGCGGGAATGATAATGGGGATCCGAATGTATTTGACTATGAATCTTCCAACGTCGATTTTGATTCGATCGAAATGAATTATCTTTATAAACTTCTGGATGTATTTGAAAGAAACGATGTTAAAGTTGATTTAAGTTGGTATGGTTGCAGGACAACTTTTAAGTCGGAGGACGGACTTGTAACAGGAAGTTGGCTCGGCGGAAACTATGGAGAAGAAGGCGTATCCAACTGGGTGAATCCTCCCATCAAAACGGAACATCCGAACGAAGAATTTGCCGAATCTGTGGCCGCGTGCCTGAATTATCTGATTCAGACAAAAAAATATACTTGTATTTATGAGTACAGTATGTTTCCCGAGCCGGAAGGAGTCATCCATGACATGGAACAATACGGGGAAATTTGTACGCTTGTAAAAGCCAACCTTGAAAAGTACGGCATTGCGGATAAGGTACTTTTTTCCGGACCTGCGGATTATGGGAACAACACGGAAAGATACGAAAACGTTTATCTTTCCAAGTACAATTACCAGAAGGCGACGTCTTCCGTTTATCCGTTCAATAATGATTCACAGAATGCAGAAATGCTGGCATTTGCACAGAGCTATGCAGCCGTATGTGACAAATACAATATCAGTTGGGGGATCGCGGAAAGCGGAACAAGCAATTTTGAAACGGCGGTAAGCAATTCCGATTCTGATAAATATGAACGAGCTACGTTTATGGCTCGGTTTATGATCAATATGGTGAATGGAGGATGCACAAATATCAAGTATTTTGTTTTCAGTGACTGCTATTATGATGGTGCTTTGAATGAACTCGGTCTGTTTCGTTTCAGACATCAGGACTGGAAAGCAAAGCCGGTTTGGTACAGTTGGTCTTTGATTTGCCGCTATACGGATTTTGGCAGTGATATTTATCCGATCGAATCTTCCGATCCGAATGTTTGCGCGGTGGCATTTAAACTTCCGGATGGTTCCTGGTCTTATATGGCGGCGAATAATTCCGGCACGAATAAAAAAATTGCGATCGTCAACACGAGGGAGGATCGTCCGCAGAAATTGAATGTCTATAAACTTACAGGTTCATCATATCCGGAAGATGGGGCATTGGAGCTGATCGGTAAATCGTCGGAAATTTCCTGTGAAAACGGTGTATCGCATATTGTTTTATCACCGAATTCGTTTGTGGTTATGTCCGATAAGGCTTAAAAAGACACGGGCAGCCTGCCTTGAAAGGCAGGCTGCGGTTGTTCTGAAGAAAATATACATATTGAATATAGGGGAAATTTATGAAAAAAATTATTTGTTTGCTGATGGCTGTTCTGATGCTGTTTTCGCTGATAGCATGTGATACGGATCAAAGCGGCGATACGGGAGGGGACATCGAAGTAGACAGCAATTATACACGATATGATGTTACCGAAAAACTGAAATATAAAACGGAAGGGTTTGGCGCACAGATCGATACGGATGTTTATATGCCGTGGAACAACTTGTCTTCTACGGAAGAAGAAATGTTGGAACAGCGCATTGCGGATATGAATCTTCAATATACACGTATCAAGTTTTTCCCTGAATTTTTTGAAAGGGACAATGATAATGATGATCCGAACGTGTTTAACTATGATTCGCCGGACGTGGATTTTGAATGTACGGAAATGCAGGCGTTGTACAAAATACTGGATATTTGTGAGAAATATGGCATCAACGTAGATTTGAGCTGGTACGGTGCATACACGACATTCAAGTCTTATGACGGTCAATATGAGGGAAGTTGGCTGGGTTACGACGAGATCGGTTGGGTTTCTGCTCCGAGAAAGACAGATGATTTTGACGGCTATGCAGAATATGCGGAAAATATAGCTGTGGGGCTGGATTACCTTATCAATGAAAAGGGATATACCTGTATCTGGGGATTCAGCGTGATCGCAGAAATGTTCATGAATGGAAACAACGTTATCAGCTGGTCGGATTATACGGAATGCTGTGAGGTGATCCGCGCAAGGCTGGAAAAGGATGGCTTGTTGGAAAAAACGCAGTTTATCGGCACATCGAATATGTGCAACCAGGTAAAATGGTTTGAAGAGGAACAAGCCGCGATGGTGGATATTTACGATGTGTTCGGTATCGGAAATTATCTGTGGGATAACAACAGTGAGTTTGAGGCTGCAGAATTCTATTTTGAAGACATTATGAAAGTCTGTGAGAAATATGGCAAGGGACTTGTTATTTCAGAATTCTGTCAGGGGCTTCACTTCCTGGATGCGGTAAACAAAACAGATATAGATGATTATACGGCAGGAATGTATATTGCACGGTTTATGATCGCGGCGGTACAGAACGGAGTTTCCGCATTGAATCATTACATTCTCGGGGATACATTTTTCACAAATGCCTATGTTCATACAATGGGGTTGTGGATGTATCGTGACAAGGCATGGAAAGCGCATCCTGAATATTATTTCTGGGGATTGATCTGCAAATATACGGATATCGGAAGTGAAATTTATCCCATTGAATCTAAAGATAAGGATGTCATGATGATCGCATTCAAACTTCCGGACGGTTCATGGTCGTACATGATTGCCAACAATGGCGCGAGTACCAAGAAAGTGGCCGTTGTGAATACAAAAACAGACAAGCCGGCTTCGATGTCTGCGTACAAAATCACAGAATCCTTGATCCCGGAAGACAGAGAAGTGGAATTGCCTTCTGCTTACGATACGCTCGACACATCGGACGGCGTTGCTTATGCGGTTTTGCCGCCGATGAGCTTTACGGTTCTTTCCGATAAACAAGCGTAAAATAGTAAAGGAGAGAAAAAGATGTACCGAGAAGCGGAAAAAATTATTTTGGATTGTCTGAAAGACAAGGCATTTCTGCCGGTAAAGCCTCCTCAGGATAAATTGAAATACTATTTTGTTGAGCCGGGAATTGCTTATTCAAAAACGCTGTGGGATTGGGATTCCTATTGGTACGTTTTTTCTCTCCTGGATATCTGTGAATTGTTCAAAGAGGATCCTGCTTTTGATTATTCTGAAAAAAAGAAGCTTTTGTGTATGGCATCGAAGGGCGATGTTCTGAATTTTCTGGATTTCCAGGAAGAGGACGGTTTTGTACCCATCATGCTGCGGGCGGATTATGAAAATGATACTTATGCGATCCGCCCGAATGTCATGAACACGCACAAGCCTTTTCTGTGTCAGGCAGCTTTGCTCGCGTGTCGGTGCAATGGGGATTATCATTGGCTTCCGGTGCAGAAACTGATAAAGTATATAGAATATTATCGGAAGAATCAATATGATGCACAAAGCGGATTTTTTTTCTGGCGCGATGATGTGATGATTGGCGGGGATAATAACCCTACTGTTTTCGGTCGTCCCAGAAATTCTTCTGCCGATGTTTTTTTAAACTGCTTTATGGTTTCCGAATACAGGGCGTTGGTAAAGATCATGGAAAATCTTGGACTTGATCCTTCCCGTTACAGGCAAGAAGGGGAAGAACTTGCTTCTATGATCCGCAGTGAAATGTGGGATGAATTCACGGGGTATTTTTATACACAAGATATACAGGTAAAAACGTATAAAACGGAATGTTTTCAGCACGGATTGCCGGCTTTTTGGAAAACGATGCCATTGAAAATTAAGTTTTGGGGGTGTTATCTTCCGCTATTATGCGGGATCGCTTCTTCTGAGCAGGCTGAACGGATGGCACGCGATTTCGCCGGTTCGCCGATGAATGCGGCTTACGGCGTAAGGACGTTGGCGAAAGATGAGAAAATGTATAATCTGGCGCCTTCCGGAAATCCATCCAACTGGTTAGGGGCATGCTGGACAATAGCAAATTATGCTTTGTTCCAAGGTTTTTTGAATTATGGGTTTTGGGAACAGGCACGGGAAATTTTTGCGAAAACTATCCGTTGCCTTTCGGAGGACATTAAATCTCAGGGAAGTATGAGTGAGTCTTATCATCCTGATACGGGGAAGCCGATACTCCACAATATGTTTTTCAGCTGGAATTGCCTGGCTGCTTCCATGATTAGAAAAATGCGCGACTTATAAAAGGGAGGAACTATGAAATTAGGCGTAATCACAGACTGTTTAAAGAAGCAGTCGTTGGCGGAAGCACTTGTTTGTGCAAAGAATTTAGGGTTGGATGGCGTACAGATTTATGCGACAAAGGGTGCGTTCAGCCCGGAAACCCTGACCGCGGAAGAAAAAAAATATTATAAAGAGCAGCTCAAGAAAAATGGTTTACAGGTAAGTGCTCTTTGTGGGGACATGGGCGGATATGGTTTTGAAATTGCTGCTGATAATCCGAAACGTATTGAGAAAACGAAAGCGATTATTGATCTGGCAGCGGAATTTGGCACCGGAGTGGTGACCACACACATCGGCGTCATACCTTCTCATAAATCCACTCCGCGGTATTCTGTTATGTTAAAGGCATTGACGGAATGCGGAAAATACGCGAAAGAAAAGGGTATAACCCTTGCGATTGAGACGGGCCCGGAAAAAGCGGCTGTACTGAAAGCGTTTGTGGAAGATACAGAAGGCGGTGTAGGCGTCAATCTTGATCCGGCGAATTTTACAATGGTCACCGGACAGGATGCGGTTGAGGCCGTCTATATATTGGGGAAATATATTGTACATACGCATCTGAAAGACGGACGTATGCTGGATCCCGAACAGGACCCTGCCGACGTATATCATGCGTTTGCGGAAGGAGGGGTGGAAGCCTTGAATGCTTGTTCTGGCTTTGAAGAACTTCCGATCGGGAAAGGCGACGTGGACTGGGACGCATATCTGAAAGCATTGAAAGAAGTGGGCTATGACGGATATCTTACGATTGAGCGTGAAGCCGGGGATCACCCGGAAGAAGATATTGCGCAGGGAATCAGATTTATACGAGGGAAGCTTTGAACAAAACTTTTTTAAACAGACCGCGGTTGCATTTTACACCTGCTTACGGATACATGAATGATCCGAACGGGCTGGTATATGACAGAAAAAAAGATGTATATCATGTTTGTTTTCAATACCAGAAAAATCCCCGCTGTGATCTGAATGTCTGTTGGAGGCATGCACTCGGAAAAGATCTGTGTGAGCTGGAAGAAAAAGGAACGGTGATTTATCCTTGTGACGGCGGGGTTGCTTTTTCGGGGTGTTCCGTAATTGACGAGAAGAACTGCAGCGGTTTGTTTTCGGAACCAGGGACAAATATTTTGTCTTTTTTTACGGTGCATAATCTTGAAACCAAACACGAATACATAGCTGCAGCGTATTCACAAGACGGCAGGAATTGGCAGGTTTTGAATCGTCCGGTGATTGAAAACGCAAACGATGAGTATGGCGTTAACGGTTTCAGGGATCCGAAAGTCATTTGGACTGAGCAATTTAACAAATGGCTGATGATCACGGGCGGCGGGAAAGCAAGATTGTTTGCGTCGGAGAATTTATTGGATTGGGAATACCAGTCCACCGTTATGAATGTTCCCGCTGCCGATGCATCCATTATCAGTGAATTGCTTGTACTGCAAAAATATCTGCCCGAGAACGATCCGTACGCAAAAGAGTTAATTACAGAATGTCCTGATCTTTTTCCGTTATCAACGCAGACGGGAAATATAAAATGGATTTTATCGGGAGGCGGATTGTTTTATGTTGTCGGAGATTTAAAAGAGGATGACGGAAAAATTGTGTTTTCTCCTGTAAGTCTGCGGCAGACCTTTATGCAGTGTTCTGATTTTTTTTCGCATAGGGGAGAGCCTTATGCTTTGCAGACATTTGCAGACGGCAGAACTGACAGACGTCTGTCTTTTTCATGGTTAATGGACGATACGGCTTTTGAGATTTCCGAAAAACCCTATAACGGAGTTTTATCGCTGCCGCATGAGTTAAAACTTGTTAAAAAGGAAGAATATGTTGTTTGCATTTATCCGATCAAAGAACTGGAAAAATACCGCGAAACATTGCTTTGGGAAGGAATGATCGAAACGGGCAAGGTCTTGTCGGAAAAGAAAGCAGGACTATTCGAAATATTGTTGGATTTCGATTGCTCAAAAACTGATTCGTTTGATATATTGTGTGAAAATGAAGATAACGTATTGCGTTTTCTGTTTCGCACGGAAGAAAAAAGAATGTATATTGACCTTACGGGTGCGGATCCGTATTTAAAGCATAAGGTCCATGTAATGGAGCTGAATAAATGCAATGTCGTCCGTATTATCAAAGACACGTCGGTATTGGATATCTATGTGAATGAAGGAGCCCGGTGGTACAGTGTGTTTACATTTCATACAGACAGTAATTTTTATGTTTCGGTGCGTCCGACAGGCAGCAGAATGAAAATACGGAACCTGGAAATGTATTGTCTGAAATCAATATATTCTACCGAATAAAAGTGAATACAGACAGAAAAATAAAAGGAGTAATAATATGAAAGAGAAAATTTGTATAGCAGTCATTGGTTGCGGAAGAATTGCAACAAACGGTCATTTTCCCGCTTTTGCGGCGCTTTCAGACAAAGTCAGAGTAAAATATGCGTGCGATCTGATTGAGTCAAAAGCGGAGTTAAAAAAGAAAGAATATCCGGATTTGGTCGAAAATGTCATCACGGATTACAAAGTGGCGCTGGCTGATCCTGAAGTCGAGGCAGTGTATGTGCTTACGCCTAATTACGCGCATTATGTGATTACTATGGATGCATTGCGCGCAAAAAAACATGTGTTTTGCGAAAAGCCTATAACAATTAATTATAAGCTGTCTTGTGAGATGGCTGAAGAAGCAAAAAAGCAGAACAAGATCCTGAATATAGGTGTTTGCAATCGTTATAACAAATCTGTTGAAATGCTGGAAGAGATGAACCGCAAAGGCAAATTCGGAAAAATCTATCACGTTTATTGTTCATTCAGAAGTTACCGCTGCATTCCGGGGTTGGGTGGTGCTTTTACGACAAAAGCTCAATCGGGCGGCGGCGTGCTCATCGATTGGGGCATTCATTTCCTGGATCTGATTCTGTACATACTCGGAGGGGCAAAATTAAAAACAGTCACTTGCGATGCATATAATGAAATGGCAAAAGACATGAAGTCTTATTCCTATCTGGGAATGTGGGCGGAAGATACTGCCGATATCGAGAACGGAACAAACGACGTAGATGATTTTATTACAGGGTATGTCCGTACAGATAAGGCTTCTATTTCTTTTAACGGAGCATGGGCTCAGAATATTGGTGAAGATGAAATGTTTATCGATTTTCTGGGGGACAAGGGCGGAGCAAGGCTGACATACGGCGGGTATTTTACCTTCTATACCGCGGATGAAAACGGCGTGCTGGAAAAGATAAATTACAGTTACAATATTCCCAATCAGATTCAATGTGAAGATGCTGCGTTCCTGTCTGCAATTCGTACGGGCGAGCATACGAAGACTTACATTGACAACATTTTGGAATCGGCAAAATTGCTGGATGCGTTGTATAGTTCGGCGGAAAAACAAAGCGAGCTGAAATTGTAAAAGGGAATAATTGTTTATGCAAAGAAAAGTAAGAGTCGGAATTATCGGGTGCGGCAGAATTCTTCCTATGCATATTGTTCCGGCGACGATTCTGGAAGAAGCAGAATTGGCGGCGGTATGTGATATCAAGGCGGACAGGGCGCAGAAAGCGGCAAAAAAATATCATGTGAAAGCATATACAGATTACAAAGAGATGCTTGCCAAAGAAAGATTGGATGCTGTGCATGTCTGTATCCCGCATTATTTGCATCCGATCGTTTCCGCTTACGCGTTGAGCCAGGGAGTAAATGTATTGTCTGAAAAGCCGATGTCGATCGATTATGAATCCGGCTTGCGCTGTGTAGAGCTGGCTGAACGTCTGGATCTTCAGTACGGAGTGATCTTGCAGTGCCGTTACAATAAGTCTTCGCAACTGGTGAAGAAAGCCTTAAACGACGGAAGGCTCGGGAAAATAATTTCTGCCCGTTCTACTTTGACTTGGACGCGTCCCGACAGCTATTATGCCGAATCGGATTGGAAGGGTACGTGGGACAAGGAAGGCGGCGGCGTAATTATCGATCAGGCGATTCATTCCATGGATCTGGTCAACTGGTTTATTCAGGATGATCCCGTAAAAGTGGATATTTCTATGGCAAACCGGGGACATAAACAGGTTTTTGTGGAGGACAGTGCGGAAGGATTGATCACATATCGCAACGGGGTGCGTTACGGTTTCTATTGTATGAACAATTACGGGTGTGACGAGCCGATCGAGATACGTCTTTATTGTGAGAAAGGAAAAGCAGTGCTCACTTACGATGATGCTTGTATTCAATATAATGACGGTACGACGGAAACGGTTGTAGAAACGGGATCGGATATTGAATACGAAGGCGGTAAGGATTATTGGGGATTTCAACATATCAAGCAGATACGGCAGTTTTATCGTTCCGTTTTGGGGCTGGAAAGCCTGGAGATCAGCGGCAGAGAAGCTCTGAAAATACAACATCTTATTTGTGCTATGTATGAGAGCGGTAAAACAAAAAAGCCCGTATACTTTGAATAAAGGCTAAAAATATTGACTTTTAGCAAAAAGGAAATAAAATATGAAAAAAATAGGTTTTATTGATAATTTTTTGAGTGAATGGCATGCAAACAATTATCCGGAAATGATTTTAAAAAATGCAAGAGCACAGGAGCTTGGAATGAAGGTCTGCTATGCTTATGCAAAAGAGGATGTGTCGCCGTATGACGGGGTTACGACGGACGAATGGTGTGCTAAATATGGGGTGGAACGCTGTAATTCTGTAGAGGAACTGGTCGATAAATCGGATTATATTGTCGTGCTTTCTCCGGATAACCCGGAATTGCATTATGAATTGTCCGAATACGCGTTAAAGAGCGGAAAACGCACGTATATTGATAAAACTTTCGCCCCGAATAAAGCAACGGCCGTCAAAATATTCGATTTGGCAAAGAAGTATCATACTCCGGTGTATTCAACTTCATCTTTGCGTTTTGCGGATGAAATGACAGGATATCGTGCGGGGAAGGTCGGCGCTAAAAGTTGCATGGTTTGCGGGTGTTTCCGCTTCGATATTTATGCGATCCATATTTTTGAGCTGATGTGTACGATCATGAAACCGGGAGCAAAACGGCTTATGGCAGTGCAGAACAGCCGCAACCGCAATATTATAGTCGATTACGGAGACGGAAGGTTTGCTTCGTTTATACAAATGCATACAGACGATCCGATCGGTGTGCCTTTTATTACGTCTGCCGAAATGCCGGACGGTACGGCGCATTATTATACCATTCAGGACGGATACCAGCAGCGGTTTATAGAACATCTGGTAGAATTTTTTGCAACAGGAGTTCCGCAGGTAGACTGTCAGGAGACGATCGACCTGATGGGAATGCTGGAAACAGCGGAAAAGGCTTTGAAAAAGCCCTTTACCTGGTTTGATATATGAACCGTAAAAAATCATTGAAATGAAGAAAGCCGCGGCGTCGGCTTTCTTGTTTGATTACAGGTGAAAGACATGAAAAAAATATTTGATTTAAGGTGTATCGGGGAAGCTTTTCCTCTGAATGTAACGGATCGCCTGTATTTTACATGGAAGCTGGCTCCGTGTCAAAAGCAGGATAGTGCAACGCTGCGCCTTTTTGATAAAAAGGGGGAATGTATTTATCTGAGATGCTTTGAAAGTTCAAAGCAATTTTTGGAAGCAGAAGATCATCCTGAATTTGTGCCTTTGGAGACTTATACGTACACCATTGAGGTAAAAACGGATGCGTTTACGGAAGAAAGCGATCCGTGCGGTTTTATGTGCGGATTGACGAAAGGCTTTTTACCATCAGCGAAATGGATATCTTCGGGAGCACGTTTTGTGGCCGAGAGTGAAACGGTTGGTTCGGCGGCGCTTTATTTCAAGAAAAACTTTTTAGCCAAAGTAACCGAAAACGCTGTTCTTCATGTATGTGCGGCAGGATTTTATGAAGCATTCATCAACGGTAAAAAAGTTTCTGACCGCGTATTGGAACCGGCATTTACGCAATATGATAAGAGGGTGCTTTATTCTTCTTACGATGTTTCGTCCATGTTGAAAAAAGGGGAAAACAGTCTGGAAATCGTATTGGGCGACGGATGGTATAACCAGACGACAAAAGATACGTGGGGATTTTACAGAGCTCCTTGGCGGGATGTGCCAAAATTTATTTTACAGCTGAATATGAAAGATACGGCGGTTGTTTCCGATCGGGAATGGGATTTCGGGGCAGGCAATATTCTGTCAAATGCAGTGCGTGCAGGGGAAATGATCGATGCACGCAAAAAAACCGTTTATACATCCAAAGCGTGTGTCGTAGCTCCACCGGGCGGAATCATTTATCCGCAGCAAATGCCTCCGGTCAGGGAGGTAAAAACTTATCTTCCTGTTTCGGAGAAAAAAACGGCTTCGGGGCGTCTCTATGATTTCGGTCAGAATATGGCAGGTTATTGCAGTGCCGTCTTGAAAGGCGTTGCAGGATCAGAAGTGCAATTTATATATTCGGACAGGGAACAGGATGGCATATGCGATAATACAAGCAATTCCATGTATATATTTAATCCTGGATTATGTTACCAGACCGACACTGTTTATCTTGATAAAAATTATTTTGAATATTGTCCGAAATTTGTATATCATGGGTTTCGGTATGTTCAGGTAAAAGGAGATGCGGAAATAAAAGAAATCAGGGCGCATTTTGTGCATACTGATTTCCGACAGATCGGACAATTCATATGCTCGGAACCTTTATTAAATAATTTATATGCAATGTCTTTGAATGCAATATGCAGTAATTATCACGGGTTTCCAACGGATTGTCCGCACCGTGAAAAAAACGGTTGGACGGGCGATGCTCAATTGTCTTTGGAAACAAGTATTATGAATTTCGATATGCACGAGTCATATCGAAAATGGCTGAATGATTTTAAAGATAATATGCGTATCAGCGGACAGATCAGTGCGATCGTTCCTTCCTGCGGTTGGGGGTATAATTGGGGAGGCGGACCAGCGTGGGATGTCGCAATGTTCAGAATTACAAAGGCTCTGTATTACTATTATTCGGATAGAGGGACTGCACGGGAAATGCTTTCATATCTCAAACGTTATGCAAAGTATATGGAATCCTATGAAAATAGGGATGGCTTGTATTCCTATGGCTTAGGGGACTGGAATTATCCGAAAAATTTAACATTTGACATCTGTCCGACTGAGTTGACTGATTCCTGCTATTGTCTGGAAATATATGATACGTTATATGATTTTTGTAACGTATTTGAAGAGCAAAATTCAAATTACTATGCAGAGAAAGCAAAAGCGCTGCGAAGGAATATAGTGCGTAAGTATTCAAGTGAAAAAAGTCTTACGGGTATGTGCGCTTTGACATATTTTCAGCTTACGGATCGTACGGAAGATATTTTAAAATATTTAAAGGAACATGATCACAGGCTGCATTGCGGTATCATAGGTGCGAAATTTTTATTTGAAGTTTTGGAACAGAAAAAATTACCGGAAGAGGCTTTTAAGATCCTCACCCGGAAAGATTATCCCTCTTTCGGTTATTGGGCTGCATGCGGGCAGACGACATTGTGTGAAGATTTTGAACTGACCAATTCCTTGAATCATCATATGTACAGCATGATTACAGAATATATGATGAAAGCATTCGGAGGGATCCATTTAGGGAAAGGTATGCGGGAAATCATGATCATGCCGAGCCTGCCCAAACAGTTAAAGGATTGCAAATGTTCTGTTCGTACGCAATACGGGGATATCATTGTGGAGACTTCAACGGATTTAAAGGATAACCGTAAATTTAAGATTTGTATTCCTCCGAATACGGAAGCTGTGTTTGTTTATGGCGGTACCGAAAAACGGCTGTATAACGGGGAATATAATTTTACGTTTTAAATCTGTTTCGGTGTTTTTTATCAGTGCAAATCCATTCAAATAAATATCTTTAATTTTGTGCTGTAATTTTGACATTGATGTTCATATTTTGCTGTGAAAACATATGGGATCAAAACCTGTATCTTTCGGGTATAGATCTTTTTTACGCGGCAGACAGCATGTGCGTGGGCAAAAATTTTGCCCACGCACATGCTGTCTGCCGTTGCTTTGATATTCTAAGTGTATAAATCAGAAGGATTAAGGGGATGTTATGTTTTTATGAAAGTATTTTTTATAAAGCCTGCTCACGTAATTCGGATCGTTGTAGCCAAACATTTCAGCTGCTTTATAAAGTTTGGTGTTTTCTTTTTTTATGATCGTGCTGATTTTTTCTAATTTAATACGATTAATAAAGGTCATCATGGAAATGCCTTCGGTATTTTTGAAGATGGAACACAAATATTCCGGAGTAATGCCGAGATATTTGGCTACTTCTTTTTGTTCAATAGGAACGTGAAGATGATCATAAATATATTTTTTTGCCCGTTTAACATATTGAATATCGCTTGAACGTATGGAAGAATACGTTTTTTTGTTGCATTCATGGATTAAGTCAAGCAGATGCAGAAATTGTCCCAGACAAGTCAGCCGTTGGCTGGAATGTACAGTGCTCAGACGGATAATATTATCGATGACGGTCAAAATCCGATTGCCGTCCTCTCTCGGATGCGTTAGAACGGGCAAACATATATACTCCTCATCGGACGAATCGGAATGATCAACAGGGAATGAGTAACAGACAGTATGATGTTCGTGGAACTTGTCTGAATGAATGTTCAACGGGGAGAGAAATGTATTGCAAATGATGTCATTTTGCTTTGCTTCAAACGTTGTTCCGTTTTGTGAACAGGTCAGGCTTCCCTTGGTAATAAAACTGATCTCAACACGTTCGGGGCTCGGGAGAAGTTTGTTGTCGTAGTTTTCGGCATTAAATATATGTGCAAACACGAGTTGCGGAAGTTGATTGATCTTGATCGTATTCATAATATCTCCTTTGAAACAGTATAAAAAATCATATTAATTTTGTCAAGAAATATTAAAAATGTTTATTGAAAAAAAGAGGAAAGTGCCATATATTTTAACGGAGGTGAAAATATGAATACGACTCAGCTTCTGAAAAAAGAATTTGAAATTGTTCCCAAAGGAATTTATGCTCCGTATTATTACAGATATTTGGGTTACGCAAAAGATTTTAGTGCAGAAAAGGCGGCTGCGCGTGCCAATGGTATCTATGCGCTTTTTACCCTTCCCAAAGCACATATATATCGGAATGATTTGATTGTCGGGAGTATACGCCCTTTGTTCGCTGTTGCAAGCGAAGAGGAAATGAAGTATGCTGCAAATGTGGTAAAAAGTTATGGCGATCGTACTTTTGCGAATAATGCCGATCATTTTTCTCCGGATTATGAACGGATTGTCAGAGAGGGTTTGCCCGGTCTGCTGGAAGAGATTTTACTCTCGGAGCGTAAGCATAAAGGGGATGAAAAGGCGGAAAAATTTTTGGCAGCCATGAAAAGGACAGTCCTGGGTTTAAAGGGCATGATAGAAAATTATCGGGATGCGGCAAAGTCTGAAAGGGAGGGGTTTGACGAAAAGAGGCTGGCATTTATTTATAAAAATTGTGAGGCGATTTTGTCGCATGCTCCCCGACATTTTGCGGAGGGACTTCAGCTCATATGGTTTTGTCATCAGAGTTTTGTCTATGAAGGCAGGGCAGCCATGGCATTGGGAAGGATAGATCAATATTTGTATCCGTTATATCGGAAAGACATCGATGCCGGAAATTTAACGGATGCGTTTGCGTTGGAACTTTTGGAAAACGTTTTTATCAAGATCTATGAACACCATGTCTACCGAGGCGGAGATGATGTCAACAACATTTGCATAGGGGGGACGTCTGCTGCCGGAAAATGCGAAGTGAATGAATTGAGTTATTTGGTGCTGAAAGCCGTAAAAAACTGCAATATCCCGGGACCGAATCTTTCTGCACGCATTTCAGCGGATACGCCGGACAGCTTTTTGGATCAATGTCTGCAAGTGATAGGTACCGGCTTGGGGTATCCCGCATTGATGAATGATTCTGTCAATATTGCGGCTCTCAAAGAGTACGGATATGAAGAGAAAGATGTGTACAACTATTCAATGGTTGGCTGCATTGAAAATTTTATAACGGGTAAACAGCCTCCGTGGAGTGACGGAAGATTTGATACGCCTCGTTTTTTTGAATATCTTTTTAACAGGGGAAGAGGTATTTACCATCCTTCACTCGGTGTTGATACGGGTGATGTGGAAGAAATAACTTCCATGCAGGAATTTATGTCAAGGTTTGAAACGCAGCTTGCACACGGGGCGGATGAGTATATGATGTTTTTCCAAAATGAAAATACGAGGTATAATCCTGAAGAATATATTCAACCGTATTTGTCATGTTTTTGCGAAGATTGCATAGGAAGGGCAAAAGACATAAACTGCGGAGGCAGCAAATACCCGTCGGTCCATGGAGCTGCGCTTATGGGGGTAGGAACGGTCAGTGATTCCCTTGCTGCGATCGAAAAAGTAATTTTTATAGATAAAGAAGCGACTTTGACAGAACTGCGCGATGCGATCTTGCACAATTTTGAAGGATATGAAGGGCTGCAAAAAAAGTTATTGGCGGCTCCGAAATACGGAAACAATGATCCGTTTGCAGATAAGTATGCCGTTTGGTTTGTCGATTATATGTCGGAATTATTCCGAAAATTCAGAACGCATGACGGCGGAGGCGTTTATATTGCGATGGCCGCAAATATCAGCAATATTTATGCAGGGAAAGAGATAGCGGCGACGCCGGACGGAAGAAAGGCGGGAGAACCTCTTTCAGATGCGGCCTCGCCTTCCTACGGCCGAGACGTGCTTGGAGCTACTGCGACCATAAACAGCATTACTAAACCGGATTACAGGAAAGTGGCGTGCGGAACAGTTATCAATCAAAAATTCTCTCCTTCCATGTTTGGAGACGAGAAGCGCAAAAAATTGCTTGCTCTTATCAAAGTATATTTTAAAAAAGGCGGTCAGGAAATGCAGATCAATGCGACGTCGCGCGAAGTCTTGATGGACGCGATGGATCATCCGGAAAAATATCCCTCTTTGGTTGTAAGAGTTTCCGGCTTTTCAGCATTGTATATTTCGCTTGCACGCGAGGTGCAGGAAGATATTCTGCACAGGACACAACAGGGGTAAGGATGGATATAATTATATTTTCAGGTCAAAGCAATATGCAAGGGCAGACGGAAAGTTGTCCCTGCGAGCCTGCCGTAAAAGGGGCGTACGAATATCGCTTTTTCGAAAATAAATTGATTCCTTTGCGACATCCCGTGGGAGAAAATATCGGGAACATTTTTCTTGCAGCACACGAAGGGCACGGATCGCTTATTCCGGATTTTTGCAGGGCATATATTGCGTCAACCGGGAAAGAGACAATGGCTGTCCACATAGCAAAAGGCGGAACAACGATCGCGGAATGGCTGCCGGAGCATGTCTCCGAAAGGTATTTTATGGCGGTCAGGAAAGCAAAAAATGCGAGGCGAAAAGCCGGAGAAATCGGCAAAATGTATTTTGTGTGGCTGCAGGGAGAAAGCGATGCGATAGAGGGGACATCACAGATCGATTATGAAAAGCGCATGCTCAAATTTCGTGAAAATCTTGTCAAAGATCTGAAAATTGACGGTTTTTTTATCATACGTATGGGTAAATTTGTGCAGGACTCACGGGATATAGAAATTTTACGCGCTCAGGAAAATCTTTGTGACGGAGAAAAGTTTGTCATGCTTACGCGTATCAGCGGGGTGCTGACACAGTGCCCAAAATATATGAATCCTTATGCGGCGGGGCATTACAACAACGCGGGAATGAAACTGCTCGGGATGGCGGCAGGGGAAAACCTGGCAAGGATAAGGCTTGGAAGGAAGATCGTTTTGGAAGAAGAACCTTATAAAGAGATGAAGAGATAAAGAGATGAAATTGAACGTATCGGAGATTCAGAGATTTTCTGTGGGAGACGGTGAAGGTATCCGTACTACTGTTTTTTTAAAGGGCTGCAATCTGCATTGTCCGTGGTGTCATAATCCGGAAACACTTTCCGCCGTATCGCAGACATTGCGTTTTTCAGACGGAAAAGAGAAAATATGCGGACGGTTTATGTTGCCTTCAGAAATTTATGAAACAGTATCGGAAGATTTAGAATTTTTTACGGAAAGTGGGGGCGGAGTTACGATCAGCGGCGGCGAAGCAATGTTACAAGCCGACGGGGTTGCCGAACTGGGCATGATCTTGAAAAGACGCGGTATACATGTAATATTGGATACGGCGGGTAATGTGCCGTATAAGGAGTTTGAAAAAATAAATAGTGTGACGGATGAATTTTTATATGATTGGAAAGCAGCGACGCCACATGATTATGAGCATGTGATCGGAGGGGATTTCAAAATGATTCTGGATAATCTTTGCCGGTTGATTGCGGAAGGAAAAAATGTGCGTGTGCGCATCCCCTTGATCGAAGGATTCAATACGGAGAATGAATATACAGAAGCAATGTGTCAATGTTTACGGCAAGCGCAGGTAACCCATGTAGACTTGTTGCCTTTTCACAGATTGGGAAGTGCAAAATATAAGGCTTTGGGTGTTGATTATGCTTATGGAGGGGTACCGTCCATGACTATTTCTCGGGCACAGGAAATCTCAAAGATCTATGAAAAATATTTTGATGTTAGAATAGAAAAATAAGGAGACTATTATGAAAGCAAAGGCAGCAGTTTTTATGGGAACCGAAAGACCGTTTGAAGTGCGAGAGTTTGAAGTTACAAAGACACCTGCAGGATATGGGCGGTCCGAACTCATTGCGAGTGGGATCTGCGGGACGGATATTCATATTCATCGCGGAAAATTGTTTACGGCATCGCCGTCAATTATCGGACATGAATTTGTGGGGAAACTGATAGATTTGAATGAACAAGAGGGGGCAAAATACGGACTTAAAAAAGGTGACAACGTTATTGCGGATATAGCTGTTCCGTGCGGCGAATGCCTGCTTTGTAAGACCGGAGACGATGCAAACTGTGTCAATATGAAAGTGACAAATGGCGGAAGTATAAACGAAGCTCCCTATTTGTACGGAGGCTATACGGAAATCAATTATACGCCTTTGTCAAATCTGATCAAAATTCCGGAGGATCTTGATCCTGTAATGGTATGTACTTTTGCTTGTCCGGGGCCGACCGCCATGCATGCGTTTGCGTTGGCAAAGAGAGCCGGAATAAATTTATGTGATGTCAATACGGCCGTGGTGCAGGGCTTAGGCCCGGTTGGTACATATGCGGTCATGTATCTCAAAGCCATTGGTGTAAAAAAGGTTTTTGCGATTACGGCGGGGAACAATGAAAAGCGTGAAAAGATTGCATTGCAACTGGGAGCAGAAGAAGTATTGAATCTGACAAGGGTAACGCCGGGAGAAATTACAAAACGATTGCAACAGGAGAATTCCGGATTGGGAGTCGATCTCGTTTTCGAAGCGTCCGGCGCACCCTCCGCTGTACCTCAAGGAATGGAAATATTGAGAAACCGCGGCGTTTATTTAATTCCGGGGCAGTATTCAAACAGCGGCGGAGTTTTGATTCAGCCGCAACTGATTACGTTTAAGGCTTTGCAAATCATAGGATCTTCTCAATATTCGAAATGCGATGTTAAGGACTATCTCTTATTTTTGAGCGAACATAAAGAATTGCATAAAAATATTTTAGAGCTCGGGAATAAATACAAAATACAAGACATCAACCAGGCTTTTGAGGATGCAAAAGCGGGAAACAATATAAAAACAATGCTGGTAAAATAACTATGTTCATATATAAATGATGAATATAAAACACAAAAGACAATAGGGTCATTTGCCCTCAAAAAAACAAAAAAATTAGCGAAAAGCCAGGCAAAAAAGCCTCTTTTTGCCTGGCTTTTATAGAAAAACCTTTTTTTTAGTAATTCAAATTTTTAATTTCGCAAATTTTCCCCGCGTTCAAAGGAGACGGAAAAGGCGGAGGCAAAAGAACAAAATCAGCCCGTAGGATTTTCGTCCTACGTGGCTGATTTTTTTATTTTCTTCCTAAAAGAGTGTCGAGTGAGAGGTCGGGCGCAGCTGCTAAATTATTGAGGCTATAAGGAAAGAGTTTGTTGGATGAATATCTAAGATGTGTAACGTTTATAAATTAACTGCGTAATAAAGTTTATTCAATTTTTTTTGAGAAATACAAATTTTTAAACAATAGGAAAAAATCAAAAGATATTGACACAATGAAAATTGAATGCTATAATAAAATAAATTTTTAAAGTGAGTTTAAAATATAATAATTAAATTTAACTTATGGTGAGGGGGGGGAATGGCAGATTTCAAAGAATTGAGAACGGTTTTGGAAAGGGGAGTTCCGTCCCGTCCGGTATTGTTTGAGTTTTATTTGAATGAGAGGTTGTACCGACGTGCTTGCGGAAAATTGTATGATGTGTCCAGTCCTTATGCGGTGATGCAAACGATGGTGCGCTCATTTGCGTATTATGGCTACGATTATGCGACGGTACGTGGAAGTGAATATTGGTTCGAGAACGGTGAGATGCAGGATAAAGCCACTATTTCGTTAAATTCGGGTCATTGTATAACGGATCGGAAGAGTTTTGACAAGTACGAGTGGATGGATCCTGCGACGTGCGACTATTCCGCACTGGATAGGATAGCCGATGATCTTCCCGAAGGCATGAAAACAATCGTAATGGGACCGGGCGGGGTGCTGGAAAATTGCATTGCGCTGGTAGGGTTTGACAATCTTTGCATGATGTTATATGACAATCGGGAACTTGTGGGAGATATTTTTGAACGGATCGGCAGTGGGCTTGTCGAGTATTATCGTCAAAGTGCGGCACATGAAAGCGTGGGAGCATTGATAAGTAACGATGACTGGGGATTCAATTCGCAGACAATGATTTCGCCCAGTGATTTGCGTGAGTTTGTATTTCCTTGGCATAAAAAAATCGTGGAGACCATTCATGCGGCGGGTAAACCGGCGATCCTCCATTCCTGCGGAAATTATTCGATGATATTTCAAGATTTGTTATCTTTGGGGTACGATGCGCGCCATAGTTACGAAGATAAGATTATTCCGGTGGAAGAAGCGTACGAACAGTTTTGCGGTATAATGGCGGTTTTAGGCGGCATCGACGTGAATTATCTGATTCAGGCATCGGAGGAGGAGATCGTTTGCCGATGCAAAAAGCTTCTGGAACAAACTTCTGAAAGGGGCGGGTATGCGCTTGGCAGCGGTAACAGTATTCCTGCGTATGTGCCCGATGAAAAATATTTTGCGATTTTGCAGGCGGTGAATAAGGGAAATTGGTAAACGTTCGAGGAGGGGAATTTTGAAACCTGTATTTTCCAAAAGTCAATGGATATGGTTGCATGAAAATAAAGTTAACCAGTATGTCGATTTTCTGACGGTGTTTTCGTTTTCGGGAAAGGAGGCGTTATTACGTATCAGTGCCGATACGAACTATGCATGTTTTATTAATGGCAAGTTTGTTTATTCGGGGCAATATCCCGATTATCCTGCCTATAAGATATATGATGAATTTTCGATCGGACAATATTGCAGGGTCGGAAAAAATATTTTGGCGGTTTTGGGTTGGAGCGCAGGAGCGGATTCCAGTACATATCGACGGGAACAGGCAGGTGTTTTATTTGAGATCGAATGCGGAGGGGAAATAGTCGCGTACAGCGGAGAGAATGTTCTTTCCCGTGAGGACCTTTGTTACAAGAGCGGTGAAATAGAAAAAATCAGTCCTCAGATCGGTTTTACGTTTTTGTACGATTCGACTCGGGAAGATAACTGGATAAACGGCGCAGCCGATGGGTTTTCACGCAGTACGGTGGTGACGAAAGAGTGTAAAATGTTTCTCCGTCCCGATGAACGTTTGCGATATTCGCAAGATGATCGGGTGGTAATGTGTGCGCAGGGAGAAGTTTTATTCAACAAATTTTATCCTGCGGCAGCGCAGACGGTATCCGAAGCATTTTTAAAGCATAAGCCGTTAGATGCAATGGGCAATGACTTTGCGGAGAAGGCATTGCTTCCCAACGCCCATGGATGGAGGTTAAAGAGTGAGTCGTACGGAGTCTATGCCATTGTAGATATGGGAAAAGAGGTTTCCGGATATGTTTGCCTGGATCTGGAAGTTTCTGAGGATACGGATGTGATGGTAGCGTTTGGTGAACATTTGCTGGATTTGAGGGTGAGGTCTTTTATAGATGACAGAAATTTTGCGTTTACGTACCGTGCACATCGTGGCCATAATGTTTGGTGCGGATATCTGCGCCGATTGGGACTCCGATATTTGCAGATTTGTTGTCCGTGCGGCGAAATGTTATTGCACGATTGCCGTGTTCTGCGTACAGAGCGAGTGGTTCGGCTGCGGTCTTTCAATATTCGTGACGGTCTTTTTAATATAATTGACAGAAACGGTATTCGTACTTTAAAAAATTGTATGCACGAACATTATGAAGATTGTCCTTGGAGAGAGCAATCTCTCTATGCTATGGACAGTCGAAATCAAATGCTTTTCGGCTATTATGTTTTTGAGAAAAACAATTATGCACAATCGAATTTGCGGTTAATGGCGGAAGGGTTACGCGAAGATGGTTTGCTGGATTTATGTTTTCCTGCCCGTGTGGGAGTGACTATCCCGTCTTTCAGTTTATATTACGTAATTGCTTTTACTGAAAATTATCGGCATACAGGTGACAGTGAATTTGCCGTTAAAATTTTACCTGTTGTGCAGAAAATAATGGAGAGCTTTGAAAGCCGACGCGATGCTACGGGTCTAATTCCTGTTTTTTCGGAAAAGGAGTACTGGAATTTTTACGAATGGAAGGATGGGTTGGACGGAGGATTGATTTTTCGGGATAATGTTTTACCTCTTTATTATGAAAGTTGTCTGAACATACTTTACTTATACACATTGCAGCAGATGTCGGCAATGTGTTCAGCTTTAAAAATTTCAGATGTTTATGGGGACAAAGTTCCTTTTATTAAAGAAGCGATCAAAAAGATGTTTTACGATAACGAACGGCAGGCGTTTGCGGCGGTAAACAAAAATGGTAAAAAGAGTGTATACGCACAACTTCCGCAGGCATTGGCATTGATGACAAATTGTTTGCCCGAAGCGGAAGATATTTTGCTTTCCTGTCTGACGAAGAGAAAGGATTTGATAAATTTGAGTTTAAGCAATAAAGTGTGGGCTTATGATGCTCTTTTAAAGTCGGGTAAGAAATATTTGGGCTTTGTGTTGGAAGATATAAAAAACACTTTTGGAGATATGGTGATCAAAGGAGATACTACTTTATATGAGACGGAGAACGGTGCCAATGATTTTCATATGGCGGGCAGTCTTTGTCATGGGTGGTCAGCAGTTCCCTGTTATGTTTTTCGTCGTTATGCGGAGGGGATGATCTGATATGGAAGAGTTTAAATTTGCCCGTATATTTCGGGATGGTATAATTTTGCAGCGGGATAAAGAGATCAAAGTTTGGGGCAGGGGTGCGAAGGGAAGAGTGACTGTCGTTTTGACGGGCGCCGTGACCCGACGTGCTTGCTGTGACAGCGATGCAGACGGTGGTTTTTGCGTTCGGTTGGATGCGGTTTCGGGTGGAAATGCGGAATATGATTTACGGGCAGAGTGCGCATCCGGAAGTGCAGAAATACATAATGTTTGTTTTGGGGACGTGCTGTTGCTTGCGGGACAATCCAATCTTTCGTATTGCCTTTCAGCTGTCGAAAAGCGTGAAGAGTATGAAAAGCGGGTGCATCGTTGTCGCGTTTCCGTATTACACTTACAGGAAGATGCCGTCGAACTTTCAGAGATCACTCGCCCGAAGATGCCGCAACGCGATCTGAAAAAAGAATATGAATATATTACGCAGGATTCTGAAAAAATTATGTCTTGTTCTGCCATCGGAGTCATGAGTGCGGTTTTGTTGTATGAGAATTCCGGTATACCTGTAGGCATTATCGATACTTCCATGGGAGGGCTGTCCGTGGAAAGTTATCTTCCGCGTGCGGCTGCGGAAGAAGATGCCGATTTAAAAAATTTTTTGGTGCGTGCAGGAAGGTATGTAGCGATATCCGAATACAATCGATCAGGCGAACGGAATTTCACTCAACTGAGCGGTGTCTATAATGAAAAAATTACACCGTTGACGGGGTTAAATTTTCGTGCGATCATCTGGTATTTGGGAGAAAGTTCGGCCTTTGATTATGAATATGCACAGTATTTTAAACGAGAATTAGCTCAAATCGTGACGCATTATCGAAGTCTGTTCGGAGATATTCCTTTTTTGTCAGTACAGATTGCACCCGAGTATTATCCATATGGAGACAGATTCGGATATCTGTATGTGAACGAAAGTATTTTTGAACTTCAAAACGAGATAGAACAGTATTATGCAATTCCTACGTATTGTGCAGAGCCTCGCTGGCTGATTGAGGATGGGGATTTATATTATCATCCCATACATACAGTTAATAAAGAACCTGTTGCAAAGTCAATCATGCAGGTACTGGTGAAGGGGCAGAAATTTCCTTCCATTGCATCGGTACAAAGAGATGGCGCTTTCATTTATTGCCGTGTTTCTGACGTTGGATTGGGGTTGGCGGCACAAAAATCGTTGGGAGGGTTTACTATCGGCGGAGAAAACGGAAAGTATTTTCCGGCACAGGCAGAAGTTGTCGGAAAAGATGTCGTCAGACTTTTCTCTCCGCATATTCAACATCCGGTGCATATGACATATGCTTTTTGTCAGGATCAGAGCGCGTGTAATGTCCGTTTGAAAACAGGTGAGGCTTTGTTGCCGTTTCGCAGTGAAAAGGGAAGTATCCACAAAGGATATTATTTTTCTCCGCCGTATTGGGGTTTGAGACAAAGATATGTTCGTGAAAATTGTTTTGGATATAATGTGGGAACTTGCCGTCTTTACCCTTGTTGGGGAACAGGAAAGATTTACGGCGCGTCCTGCCGCATTGCATATACAGGGAAAGGTTTGAAGATCAAGGCACGGCCAAAAAATCGGGATTATTTCTTTTTTGGAATATCTCCGAATATTTGTCTGTCCGGGCAGCGAAATCATCTTGCTGATTTTGATTATATGATTTTGGAAATGAAAGCCGATACAAAAGGAGTAACATTTTATGGGATTGCTGTGCGTAATGATAGGGGCGAAGTATTCAGGTTTGCTCCTCTGAATAGCGGAAAGATCAGCGATTGCGTGCCGATGCCTGATGAAAAAAGCTGTTATTGTGTAGAGCTGAAAAGGGTGTACGGAGGCGATATGTCGGTGCTGCCGTGTTCTTCGCAGGAAAGGGAAAAGTTTGTGCAGGCAGAATTTCTTTTTCGCAGTAAAGAACCGTGTACGGTGGATATTTATAAGACAGACTTTTCCGATGAGCCTTCTATGGTAATGTACGGCGAATCGGAGACGGAAAAAATACGTCAGGATTCACAGCTTCCAAAAAATAACAAGTGAGGTTACTATGGATTATCGTATAGCAATTAAATCAGAAGACGGTTTGCAAAAAGCGGAAGAAGAGTTGCAATGCTATTTGAAAGCAATCGGCAATGTCTTTGAAGTGGAAGCCAAGTCTTGGAATTTTCTGATAACATTACAAAAGAAAGAAATGCAGAAGGGGAGTTATTCTGTCTGTTCGGATGGGAAAAATTTGGTAATTTCGGGAAGCGGACTGAGTGAGGTATTATGTGGCGTTTATACGGCGTTAGAAGAATACGGGATTCGGTTCGGGATTTCGGGAGAAGAGATTTGCATGGAAGCAGATTTTTCCAAGCCTTTCAAAAAAGAAATTGTGCCGTTGGTTTTATATCGCGGGATTCGCCAGCATTTAAATTTCCCCATGGATATCAGCTCATATTCTTTAAATGAAGCAAAGCGCTATGTGCGTAATTTGGCGCGGCTGCGCTATAACAGTATTACGTTTCACAGCTATCCAGGACAGTTTTATTGCGGGATCTATGCGGGGAAAAGGCTTTTGGCGGGGAAATTTTTTTACGGAGAGGTGCAGCCGGTTTCCAATATTGCTTATTTGAAAAATTACGTTAATAATCTCCATTATTATTGCATCGAGGAAGCGGAAACATATTTTAACGACGAAGAAAAGCTGTCTGCTTATGCGGTGTTTTGGTTGCGTTCATTAATGGAAGAGTGCAAAGCATATGGTATGCGCATTGTATTTTCGTTTGAAGTGCGGGATGCGGATGATCAGGAAATCGATGATATGATTTCCTGGATACGAAAAGCATATCCGGCGGTAGACATCATCGAACTGGCGACGCAGGAATGCGGATGCGGTTGGGATACTTCTTCTTGTATGCCGGAAACGCAACTGCAGGAATTGGTAACGAGTTTGTTTGGTGAAAAAACTGTTTCAGATAACAAACAATGGATAGACGGTAAAGACAGTCAGATGCCTTTGACCGTACAGGAAATGAAGAAATGTATGGAGGCGGTCAGACGAAATCAGGATTGCCGTGTCCTCATTTATGCGACCAGTATGCCTACTCTCCGGCTGTGCCGGAATATTTTGATGGGCGAAAGGATCCGGCATTCTTTTTTATGTGCGCACGGGGCAAAATATGTAAAGCAGAATCTGGAAGAACTTATAGAAAAAGAGGAATGGCTTCCCGCCGTTTACAGTTGGATCGAGTTTGACGGTGATATGTTTCAGCCGCAGGATCAGAATGGTCACAATTTTGAAATGATCCGACTGTTAAGAGAAAAAAGTGCAGGTCGGCAAATTCCCGAAGTTGCATACAATCATTGGCGCAACGCAGAAAATTCCGTTTCGATAGCATATTGTGCACAACTTATGCTTAATGGGTCGGAGCCTGATTTGTTTTTCTCCGAAGTGAGTCGGATTTGCGGTTTGCAAGAAGGGGATGCGGCGACATTGTTTGCTGCGATCGCCCGTGCAGAAGATTTTGCCCGAGATGAACTTCCCAATATAGGTTTTTGTGCGGTGTACTGTTGGTATAATTCCGATCCGACCTATTTGGGATACATTTCATTTTATACAGAGGAAAAGTTATCGGAGTACAGGGCGCGTATGGAAAAAGCATTGCGCATTGTTTCGGATTTTTGTCCGCAGAATAATACAGGGGAAAGATTGTGCATGTTTTGGAAGAATCGCCTGACTGCGGGGATCTGTCATATTCGCGTGATTGAAGCGCTGATGCCTTTGAAGACGCTTGCCACAAAACAAAATTCGGAAGCTGCCGAAGAAAAACAAGCGGTCTTTGCGCGTGCGTTGAGTCTGGCAAAAAACTATTTGCGTATTTCTTCGCGTTGTGTGGTGGATCGGTCAGGCGAAGGCATACTCGTCAGCTATTATAAGACTGTTTTTCATTACATTTATGTATTGCGTGAACGTTTTTGCGGGATTCCCGTCCCCGAAATGTATGAAAAGAGGAATCTGGATACGCCGCCCAGTCCTATGATCCATTCAGTGTAAAGGTTTGTTTGCTATACTATTTTTGAGTTAAATAAGATAGGAATGAAAAGTAGCCGGACGCAAATTTTGCGTCCGGCTACTTTTTTAAAGATAAAACTGCAGATTGAAAAGCTCTAAACAGTCAATTCCGAGCAAAAAGAAATATCAACCGAAAATCAAGAGTGATTTTTCAAAATATCCGAATTGATTTCCTTGCTTTACCGGGCATAAACCGTAAGCGCAGGTATCGGCATAGGAGAAACGTTGTTTGCTTATCTGCCCTTGTGTATCGACATAGGCATAGCTGTTGTCTGTGAGGCGTAAAACGGCAATTCCGTCCGAAAATGAATTAAATTCTGAAACGTTTGCCTGTATTTTTACGGCGTTTCCGTTGAGGTCGATGACATAAGCAATGTTTTCTGAGTCGGTAACGATTGCATAGGGAGTATCTTTCCCAAAATCTGTAGCGGTAAAATACTTTGCTTGTATGATCGTTGTGCCTTTATCATCCACAAAGCCGAACAGGTTATCGCGGACAAAGCGTATTCTCTCAGAAATACAGGAAAAACTGTCGTCAGCATTGAGTGAAAATACTGTATTTCCCTGTGCATTTACATAAATCAGACGTCCCTGCATATCTTTACATTTTGCAATTGTGTTGGTAAAAGGCTGTATTTCTTGAAAGACAAAATCGGTTAGAAGCCTGCTTTCACTATCGATCATTGCCCAATATTGTTGTTGATTTGCGATCGCGGCGACTCCGTTACTAAAGTCAATGGTGTTGGAAATTTCGACCGTTACACTTTCTCCCAAACGCGTTTGTAATTGGCATTTGGTCGAACCTTCTGCAAAATCAAACAGTTGATTTCCTTCTTTGTCGATAAAATTAAATTGCATTCCGTAGCCGTGTCGCAGTGTGATTCTCGCAAAATTTTCTGAAAAAATAGTTGCCGAATAATATTGCAGAGGAATGGCAATTGAACCGTCGAGATTTAAAAAACCGTATTTTCCTGCTTGTTCAACACAAATCAAGCCTTCGGACACGCCTAAAATTTGATCATAACTCTCTGTAAGCACGGAATTTCCTTGCGTATCGATTAATTTATCTCCTGTCAGATCGGATACGATGGCATAACCTTCGTAAAACGGACTGATTTGCTTAAAATCGCCGTCAAACGCAAAAGTAACTTTGGTCGCAGGGGTGCACCCGAAACATGAAACAAATATTGCTGCGGCCAGAACAATTGCTGTCATTGTCTGTTTAAATAAATTTCTCATAAATTTTATCTCTTTTTTAGTTTTTTTATATCATATCACATGCAGGTTATCCTGTCAATATATTAAAGTGAGTTTAAAAATATTTTTAAAGTAAGTTAAAAAATGTATTGACAAAATGCATGACCTGGTTTATACTATAAGCAACAAAACCAAGAGGAGGAAATGTATGAAAAAAATTTTAGCGGCCATTCTTGCCTTTGTATGTGTATTTACTGTAGTCGGTTGCAGTAATCGCGGCGCAGGCGGCGATCCAAACCATATATGGATCGCTTTTGCCGAAACGGGATTCGGAAGAGAATATCTGGAGGCATGGATTGAGGAGTTTCAAGCCGCGTATCCTGATGAAGAATGGGAGTTCGAGTTGGAAGGGGATCCGCAAATGACCGGACAGATCAATACTCGATTAAGTACCAATAATGAAATTCCCGATCTCTTTTTCGGGCTGACGACCAATTGGCAGCAATGGGCGTCGCGCGGGTTGCTTGCTGATCTGGGGGAGGTTTATGAATCTCCTGTGGACGACGAAGGTACGACTCTTCTCGAATTTATGCGGCCTGGTACGGAAAATTTCGGGAAAGTTAACGGAAAGTATTATGCGATTCCTTGGAACGATAGCGCGGCGGGATTTATTTACAACAAGGCGATTTTTGATCAGTATGATTTATCCGTTCCCGAGACGGTAGACGATTTGTATAAGCTTTGCGATACGATCAATGCACTGCCCGTCAATCAGGATGCAGATACGAATAATGACATAGCGCCATTTGCATGGGGCGGTCAGGTCATTTCTTATTGGGATTTTGTTGTGCAGACATGGTGGGCCCAGTATGAAGGAGCGGAGAGATATTCTGAGTTCTTCAAGTATGAGACGGTGGAAGGATTTCAACAGGAAGGGCGTTTGAAAGCGCTTGAAGTTTTTGAAAATCTTGTGGTAGGGACGGAAGGCGTGCCTAAGAACAGCTATTCGGGAGCCATGGGCGATTCGCATATTCTTTCACAGATGGCATTTTTGCAGGGAAAGGCGGCCATGATTCCAATGGGAGGCTGGATGGAAACGGAAATGCGCAAATCCATACCGGAAGGGTTTGAAATGTTGATGATGCCTACGCCGTTTATTGATGGGGCAAAGACGGATTCGAACGGAAATCCTATTCAGATCAACGCATCGCAGGCAGGTGATTTCTTCATTGTTCCGAAAAATGCTCCGAATTTGGAAGGAGTCATGAAATTTTTGAAGTTTATTCATACGAAAGAAATGACACTGCTTTATACACAGAAAACGGGTTCGGCTCGGCCTTTCAATTATAATCCGCTCGAAGTGGACGGGTTGAGTGATTTTCAGAAATCTTGTCTGGAGATTTATGAAAACAGCGTGACGGTTTATGAGTTTTCGCAGAATGTTCTTGCATGGCAAAATCTTGTGAGTAAGTGGCCGGGTACCGGGACGCCGTATTCCAGAATGATATTAGACAATGAAACAGCATCGGACATGTATGCGGAAATGAATTCGTATGTGAGTCAGAAGTGGAGTGAATGGCAGCAGATCGTTAATATGTAATAGAAGGGGGAAAAAATGAAGAGGAAAGTCATTTCAATGGCGCTTGCTTTATGTTTGTTAATGCCTGTCGTGGGTTGTGGGGGCAATGAAGGAAACTATATAAAGGAAGAGCCGGATTACAGCTCGTATGAAAATACGTTGCAGATGCATATCGGCGGCTGGGTATCGCCTCCGCCCGCACAGAAAGAGGGTGATACGGATTATTGTACACAAGAAAACTACGACGATATTGCCGATTTTGGGATCAACACGATTTATGGGCTTTATGAGCCTTGGGGGTTGACGGTTGACGGCAAAAACGCGAATGAACGGGCGCTGGGTTATGCGGAAAAAGCAGGGATCGGTTTTTATATCCGTGATTTTGCCGCAGGCGTTGCGTTGCAGGAAGCTGATCAGGCGACGTTTGACGAGGTTTTCGGAAAGTATCTTGAATACGATTCGTTTGCGGGGATCATGGCGACCGATGAACCGTCGACGGCAGCGTTTGCCGAGATCGCTGCGATGCGGAAAGGCTGGGATAAATTTATACCCGAAAAAGATTTTTACGTGAATCTGTTTCCCACATATGCGATGCCGAATCAATTAGGCATAAGCGAATCGGAAAACTATCGTGAGAACTATGTTCGGCGTTTCTTGGATGAAACGGGTGTTAAGTTCCTGTCTTACGATCATTATCCGCTTCTGGTAGACGGCTGGGGGAACGGTTCGCTTACCGTCGATTATCTTTTCAACCTGGAAGTCTGTGCCGAAGAGGCGCGGGACGCGGGTGTTCCTTTTTGGACATTTTTGCAGGCGATGAGTTATGATAACGCGACGCGTTGTCCTACCGAACAGGAATTGCGCTGGCAGGTTTTGTGCAGTATGGCTTTCGGTGCGCAGGGCTATCAATATTTCTGTTACTGGACGCCGCCCGGACAAGGTGATAATGTGGCAAAGTCTGCCTGCGTCACGGAGTACGGTGAAAAGACGCCTGTCTGGTATGCCGGACAAAAAATTAATCGGGAGATTTTAAACTTCGACCATGTCTATCTCAATTATGAATGGCAGGGGTTGATGCCCGTTCTCGGCGGAGAGAATACTAAAAATAAACTGTACAATATGATGGAGCATCCTCTTGAATCAATCGACAGAATTCGTTCGGTAAAATCTGATCAGGATGTAATTGTAGGGGCGTTTAAGGATAATGCGGACAACGATGCTTTCATGGTTGTAAACTTTTCCGATCCCGGGGAAAACAAGGCATGTACAGCAGAAATCGAAATGAAAGGTGTTTCTTCTGCTGTTGTTTATTGGCGAGCGCAATGTTGCAGAAGCGAAAGGCGGTAAGTTGACATTGGAAATGGAGGCGGGAAACGGAGCGTTTATCATACCGTTGCAGTAAGCAAGGAGAGTATTATGCCGAGAGAAAGAACAATTTCGGGCGTGAAACAGGGCGATGAGCCGTCGGTGAAGAAACAAAAAATCAAGAACAATTTAAGTATGCCTCGTTCAAGAAAAATTTTTATAGTATTGATGCTGGCTTATCCTATCTTGCATTTTCTGGTGTTTTGGTTTTACATTAACATCAATACTTTTATCATATCGTTTGAACGGTTTTCGTATACGGAAGGAAAAAATGTTTTTGTTGGGTTCATGAATTATGAATTATTTTTCCGCAATTTGGGTTTGACATCTTCGGCCACATTGCGGCATGCGATCGTGAATTCCATTTTGTATTTGCCATTTAATAACTTTATTTTGCTGCCGCTTTCCATTGTTTGCGCATATTTTCTGTTTAAGAAAGTATTCGGACACAGGGTTTTTCGGGTCGTGTTCTTTTTGCCGTCTATTATTTCCATCGTTGTTCTGACCATGTGTTTTTCGTTTATGTTCAACACGCAGTTCGGGCCGGTCGTTAAAATCCTGCAATGGCTGGGCTGGGAATCATTGATTCCGCCCAATGGATTTTTTGGTACGCCAGGTTTGACGCAGGGCATGATTTTTCTGTATTGCTTATGGGCGGGGATCGGCTATAACGTTGTACTTTTGACGGGGGCGATCACACGTATACCGGAAGAAGTGCTTGAAGCGGGGAAATTAGACGGCATACCCATGCGGAAAGAATTATTTTTGGTTGTAGTTCCTTTGATTTTCCCTACGATATCGACTCTGTTCATTACGGGCAGCATGGTGGTTTTTACGCTCTTTTTGCAGCCTATGCTCTTGGCGAACGGTGGGCCAAACGGGACTACATATACCATAGCATATTATATCGTGGACATGGTCAACAACAATCGTTTGGAAGAAGCGGCGACTGCAGGTATTATTTTCAGCATTATTGGAATCCCGATCGTTCAGTTGATCAAATGGTTGATGGAAAAAATCACCCCGCAGGTAGATTTTTAACCATAAATATAAGGAGGAATTATGAAGAGAAACAAAAAAGTTTTGTCATGTGCGACATTGGCGCTTGCGGCGGCAATGTCTATCGGAGCGGCTGTTCTGGGGACATCGGCATCTGTCGGGAGTTATACCGATTTTATTCGGGAAGACTTCAATTCCGGGGTTTTAAGCAGTGAAGTCTGGCAAACTCCGGCTGAAGGTATCTCTCTCGTTAATGTGGAACCGTCGATCAATTACCGTATTTATCATCATAAATCAGTGTCAACCAAAGAAGAAGTGACGGTAGCGGACACGGATGTGCTTGTTGTGGAATATGACTTGAAAAGCATTGACGTAGAAGGCGGTTACTGGGGTGTCACATACGGTGCAGAAAGCACCGATCTGACGCTGGAAAATGCGATCTGTTTTTATGGTACCAGCCAGATGTTTTTTGGCGGCAATGAAATCAATAATTTCGTTTATAATGCCGATTTTACAAGTACGCGTTGGGTTGCATGGTCTAGGAGTGCCGTTACGAGAGTTGTCATCTATCCCGACGGCGCACAAAAATTGTATCAGAACGGTGCTTTGGTTGCGCAAGTGAAAGCTGAAGATGTCGGGGAAACGCAGCGAGACAGAAACGGATTTCTTGGAATCGCTTTCAGCGGTTCGGGAGCGGAAGCAAATGTAACTTCCGTGTTTGGATATTTTAAAATAGGGCACGCTGCGGTTGCGGAAACGGTGGAGGACAGCAGCATTACCTGGGATCTTGCGGACGATACGGCAGAAACGGCGGGGCTTTCCGCGGATTTTGTATCAAACCAACCGGATATACAGGGCTGGATAACGAGTGCGGCATATATCGTATCAGGTGAAAACGGGGGAACACTTTTGTCAAAACAAGAGATCCCTGTTGTCGATTCAAGAATACGCACGGCGCTTTCCGCAACTGCTGATCTGAATACATCGGCAATAGCGGGCGGTTTTGCAAAATTTGTATTCGGCATCGATAAGGATGCTGCAACAGCGGACGGTGAGGATACGCTTGCCGCAGGTGTTAATTCCAAAGAAGGGAAATATTACCTTACGCTTTGGGATGGCGCTGAAATTAAGACGGAACAAGAAATTACTCCCGGACAGGGACAGATCAGAATATCCTATGGTCAGAGCACGTTCAGTGCGACATACGCAGGGGCTACTGTTTCGGCTGATGTCGAAAATACGCCTTTCGGATTGTTTGCGTACACAGCGGCTGCGGGTGCACAAAATGTGCAAGCGGATAATATTTACGTGCGCGTAGCGGGAGAGTATATTCAAAATACTGCAAAATCGGCGGCGATCAATTTTGACGGGATGACATCGCTTGACGATATCGATGAAACGGTTTGGCATACGGGCTCTGCTTCAACGCCTGGTTATACGGATGGAGGTGTTTTTGTTGCGGACGGAAAATTGAGCTTCTTTAATGCTTCAGACGGATCAATGTTTGTTTCCCAGGAAAAGTTTCAGAATTTCGTATTGCAATTTGATGTTCCGTATATTGAAAGGGAAGGCCAGGAAGATGACGAAGGAAATCTTACGCGTACCGTATCTACATGGCTTGGCATAACCTTCGGAATGGAAAATAAGGACACGTTATTCAGCGCGCAGGGGCAGAAAATGATTTATCTCGGACCCGGAACGATCGATCTTTCAAACGCAAAGTTCGATAATGATACTACGCGCGTATGGGCTCCGAAAAATCTGTGGGATATGAATATGGTCGGCAAGACGATCACGGTTCGTCTTACGGCACGGGATAATAGTTTGTCACTGGCGTACCGAATTGTCGAAGATGAAGACATTTCAGTTTTAGATACTCCCAAAGCGGTAATTTCTGAAATCGATACATACGGTCATATCGGCATCCAATGTACGGCAAACGGTAATTTTGATATCGATAATCTTATCCTGATTAATACGGATGAAACGGAAAACTATACTTTGACGAAAAAAACTTTGTCTGATACGAAGATCACGGTATCGAAAGGCGAAAAAATAACGGGCAGCATTGATCTGGGAGATATGGAGAACAAAACGGCTGTCTTTACGCCTGTAAACAGCGAAGGCTTTAAATTGAACGAGGACGGCACATATGAATTTACTGCTCCCGCGTCGAAACCGGATGAAGCGATCGAGGTCGATTACACCGTCACGATTGACGATTGGAAATTGGACGGCTGGTACTCTCCTGTGGGTGACGCATCGGTTTATACTGTAACAGGTAAAGTTATAATTGAAGTTTCGGAAGTTACGTTAAGTGAAATTACTGTTACGCCGCCTTCCAAAACGCAGTATACGGTAGGCGAAACGCTGAATTTGGACGGAATGGTTGTCAAGGCAATAATGAGCGACGGAACGGAAAAGACTTTGGAGGCATCAGAGTATACGATCGATACTTCCAAATTCGACGGCGAAAAAGCCGGAACGTATGAAATTAAAGTGACATATCAATCCAAGTCGGCAGCATTCAGTGTGACGGTTGCGGAAAGTGCCAAGACGGGATGTGGGGCTGCGATATCCTTGGCGGGAAGTGTGTCTTTGGCAGCAGTGATCGCAGGAGCGGCGGTTGTTGTTTTAGGGATCCGCAAAAAGAAAGATTGAGTTCGGTAAAAAGACGGGTACGCTTTAACGCGTACCCGTACTGAAGGGAGAATCGGGATGAAAAAAAGTAAAGCGGAAAGGATTACTCTTTGGGTTGTTTTCGTTGTGTTTTTTCTGTATGGGATCAGTCTTGTGTTGCCGCTTATCTGGACATTTATCAATTCCTTTAAAACGAATCGGGACTTTTTCGAAGACATATGGGGACTTCCCAAGAAATTTTTGACCGAAAATTATATAAGCGCATTTCAACTTGAAGTCGGCAGAACAAATCTTGCCGGTATGTTTATGAACAGCGTGATTCTGGTGGTCGGTTGTACGTTTGCAAGTATTTTTGTATCCACGTTATGTGCTTATGTTGTCAGCAAGTTCAAATTCAGAGGCCGCAGCATTATCTATACGGTGGCTATCGCCACGATGCTCATTCCTACTGTCGGTACACTCACGGCGACGTATAAGTTAATGGTCAGCACGGGTCTGTATAATACTTATATCGGTATTATCATTATGTGCAGTGGCGGTTTTGGCATGAATTTTATTCTGATTTACGGTTATTTTAAGAGTATTTCCTGGTCTTATGCTGAATCGGCAATGATCGACGGAGCAAGCGATTTCCGTGTCTTTATACAAATTATGCTGCCGCAAATCAAGCCGGCTTTGATTGCAGTGTCGATTATTTCCGCAATTAATTATTGGAACGATTATTTTACGCCTTACATGTATCTTCGTGCGCACCCGACGGTTGCGGTCGGTTTGCAGTCTATCGTGAATCTGATGACTGCGCAGTCCGATTGGCCGAAGTTGTTTGCAGCAATGATTATATCTATCATTCCTGTTATGGTTTTGTTTATCGTTTTTCAAAAAACGATCATGGAAAACACGGTGGCAGGAGGATTAAAAGGTTAGGAGAGAAGAAATGAGACGATTGTGTAAAGCAATGGCAGCTATATTGACGGCCGCATGTTTGGTTTTGCCTGCATTTGGATGCGCATCTTCGGAGAACGAGAGCGGCGGTGAACAAGAGGAAATTATGACGGAAGAAGAATATCAGCATTATGGGGCATATGCTTATTACTATTATCCACAGTTAGGGCGAGAAGTTATGCCGATCGGCGCATGGTGTGCCCCTCCGACTCCTGCGTTTGCAAACTTCAATAATCCGAATTATATAACGGATGAAAATTATAAGGTGATGTCGGAAAGTGGAATAAACAGCATTTATGCTCTTTATGACACGCCCATCGATTATCTTGAGCTGATTTTGCAGGCATTGGATTATGCGGACAAATACGGAATGGTTTATCTTGTGCGCGATACCCGTATGCTGGTGGCGGCAGAAGAACCTGAAGTGTTTGAATTGTTCGAGGCGTATACTTCTAAGCCTGCTTACGGGGGAAATCTGATCATTGATGAGCCTGGCGTAAATTCTTTTCAGACACTTGCCAATTTAAAGGTAAATTGGGACAAAGAATTTGGCAGCGGGAAAAACATGTATGTAAATATGTTGCCGATGTATGCGTCGGAAAATCAGCTTCTCAACGGGGCTGCAGGCGGAGAGGAAACAGGTTCCATAACATATGAAGAATATGTAAGTCGTTATCTTAGTATGGTAAAGCCTGATTTTTTCAGTGTGGATTATTATCCTTTTAATGGCAAGAATCATAATGTGCAGCAAGAATTTTTTAAGCAGCTTTCTATCATAAAAAGAAGAGTGGAGCAGGTCAATATCCCTTTTTGGACATTTGCACAGGCGGGCTTTTTTGACGGGGCAGGTACCCGTAAGCTGGAGGAATGTGAGTTGCAGTGGCAAGTGAATGCGGCGCTAAGTTACGGGGCAAAGGGAATACAATATTTTAATTATTGGCATCCTTTGGAAATACCCGGGAATAATTGCGGTTTTGTGGATCGCGAAGGAAACAAGACATATATTTATGATTATGGTGTCCGTTTGAACCGTCATATTGCCGCTGTTGACGAGATTTTGATGAAGAGTGCCAACCGCGGAGTGATTTGTGCGGGCGAAAGTCCTGCGCCTGTTCCGGAAGAAGATATTTTGGAGGAGTATGAACTGTTAAAATCTGTTTCCGGAGGAGATGCGCTGGTCGGTTGTTTCGACTATCGGGATAAAGTTGCATATTATATTACGGCAAATTCCCTGACAAAAGATGCGGAAATAACTTTGACGTTTTCCGAAGATGTTTCTGCATTGTGTATACAGGATGCGGTTACATCAGAAAAAAGCGGTAAAAATATTCAACTCTCTATCCCTAAGGGCGAAGGAGTTTTGATCGTAATTGATTAAGGAGGAATAAAGATGAATAAAATTATAGCGGTTGTATTTGCGGCAGTTTTGAGTTTAAGCGCAATAATGTTTGTGGTTGCGCCTAATACGGCGCAAGCGGAAGAAGCGTACATAGGGCCTAATTTCAGTGAAGATTTTGAAAATTATAAAACGGAATCGGAGAGCGGATATGACAGCAAGCAGATTTCGGTAAAATGGACAAACGGATGGATCGATCCGCCTGCGGAAGGAAATGCGGATACGGAAGGAGCGGACGACAAATTTTCGATCGTTACGGACCCGAAAGACCCGACAAATAAGGTTTTTCATATGGATACTGCTACGACGAACAGTTCATTTTTCTATCTGACGATCAAGGATGATGCAGGTGAAGCGATCCGCGTAAAGAATTTTGAGGTATCTTTCCGCTTTTTGTGTGCACCGGGCGGAGAGGCATATTGGTTTGGTATTGCTGCTCGTAAAGGAGAAGATACGCGTTATAACGGGACGAACTGTGTCATGATGAACGGCCGTGTTTGGAGTCAATCCGGATTCAGACCGGATGCTTACAGGCAACTCGGTATGTCCGGCCTTCAGCTTTCTTTGAAAAATAAAGACCGCACAGGGGATTATACTCCCATGGATATAGCGGACATTTATGCGGATTGGCATACGTATAAACTGGTTGTACAGGATAATGACTTTGATATGTATGTGGATGACGTTCATTTCGGCGGGGCAACGATCACGCAGACGTCTGCAAACAAACATGGATATCTTAGCTTGATTTCCACGGTTGCAAATGTATATATAGATGATTTCCAAATGGTAAATAAAGATACGGAAGCACCTCCTGCCATAGAAGACACCGAAGAACCTGAACCTACGCCGGATCTCAGTCCTGTGCTGACGGGTGAGAGTATATTTACCGTCACGGCGGGCGAAAAGAAGGATCTTATCGTCGGTATGGATACAAAAGATCAGATTATAGTGAAAGTTGATGCGAATAATCGCGGTGTCATGAGCAAGTATTATTCTTATGAAAATAAGCAGTTTACCGTCAGCGGAGATTATTTAAGCGGATTGGATGCCGGTGAATATGAGTTTCTTGTCGGAACGGACGGGGGAGAAGTAACTTTTAAAGTTACTGTTGCTGAAGCTTCTGACAAGGGAGGCTGTGCTTCTTCGGTTGCTGCAGGCAGTATGATATTCGCCGTAACGGGTTTGCTGACGGCGCTGCTATTGACTTTTAAAAAGAAGTAAGTATATTTTGTTTAAAGGGCGGCGGGATTGCGGTTCGATCAATCCCGCCGGTTTTATAAAAAGGCTTACCGGAGGCAGAATATGGAAAGGGTTATCAGGTTTGCATATAAAGAACTGGGGCGATATTTTCATTTAATGACAGGGGCGGATCCGAAAATTATTCTGTCAGTGAATGATTCTCTTCTTGAAAACGGGATGGATCTGGTGCTGGATGATAAATATGTTATCAATGTGCATGGCGGAGAAGGAGAGATCGTTGGATTGAATGCACGCAGTGTTTTGATTGGTGTATATCGCTTTTTTCGCGAATGCGGGTGCGTTTTTTTCCGTCCAGGCAAAGACGGAGAAAGCATACCTATCCGAAGTAAAGAATTTTTGAACATATCTCTTACTTGTCGTCCTCAATATCGTTTCCGCACAATTACGATCGAAGGCTCGAATTCTCTGGGTACGATACTGGATTTGATAGACTGGTCAATAAAAAACGGATTCAATTCTTATTTCACGCAATTTCGGGACAGTAATACATTCTTTGAACGTTGGTATAACAGGGAAAGAAATGAGCATGCTCCGCAGAGAACCTTACAACCTGAGGAGGCGCGTGCTTTTGTTCATCTCGTTTCCGAAGAATTGAAAAAAAGAGGGATGCTTTATCATGCAGTCGGGCATGGCTGGACGTGTGAGAGCATCGGCTATGAGCCGCGCGGCTGGTATAAAGTGCCTCCTTCGCGTGTATCGAGTCGGGACAGAGAGTATTTGGCAGAAATAGGTGGCGTGCGTAAGTTTTATCAGGATACACCTCTTTACACACAATTATGTTATTCCAATGAGCTCGTGCAGGAAAAAATAATCAACAGCGTCATTGAATATGTGCAGGATCATCCTGAAGTGGATTATCTGCATTTTTGGTTGGGCGATAACTTTAACAATTTTTGTGAATGTGAAAAATGCGCTCGCCTGACGCCCAGCGATTGGTATGTCGTTCTTTTGAATAAGCTGGACGAAAGGCTGACCGAAAATCATATGCCGGTTAAAATTGTTTTTCTTGTCTATTTTGAATTGCTGTGGCCTCCCGTAAAAAAGCAGTTAAAAAATCCAAATCGTTTTATCATGATGTTTGCTCCGATCACGCGCACATATTCCGTAAGTTTTCTGGGCGAAAAACAAGATTTGGCGAAGCCTGTTTCATTGCCGGAATTTCACTTGAATAAATTGCAATTCCCGGCAAATCTGAAAGAAAATCTGGCGTTTTTATATGCGAATCAAAAGAGATTCTCCGGAGATGCCTTTGACTTTGATTATCATTTGATGTGGGAACCGTTTAAAGATTTGGCAGGAATTCGTTTGGCTCAGGTAATTCATGACGATGTCATCGCGTTACAGGATTTAGGATTGAAAGGATTGGTTTCCTGTCAGATACAGAAAGTGTTCATGCCGCACGGTTTGGGTATATATGTAATGGGGCATATGCTTGAAGATTCGACATTGGCATTTGAAGACTTGAAAAAAGAATACTTTGAGGCAGCATTCGGAAAACATGCTGCATTTATTGATGAAACGTTGCACTTGTTTTACGATTTTAAATGTCCGGAATATTTGCGTAATGAGAGCAGAGAAGTGGATATGTTGCAAGCAGAAAGGTTTGCTGATTGTGTAGAACAGTTGCGGGCGAAGGCAAAAATAATTGCAAAATTGCGGGAAAATGAGACGGATAAACCAGTTCGGTTAAGTTTGAAATTGGTGGCATTTTATTGTCAGCTTTGTTCGTATTATCTGTCGGCATTGGCAGTAAAAGCGCGCGGTGAAAACAATAAAAAGGTCCAGGAAGAATTTGCAAACTTGCACCGTTTTTTGTTTGAAAACGAGCGTGAATATGGAGAATATGTTGATACATTTTATTTTGATTTGATGTCAGAGCAAATATTGAACAGCAAGTGGAATAATGTCATTACAGCATGATTAACCAAAAAATAACAAAATAAATATGTTTTGTATTGACTTTCCGGCAATTAAATTGTAAACTTTAAAAAAGGAGAAGGGAAAATGCAAAACAAAAAGAAAGGTGTTAAAAATCAACAGCCAATTCGGTATAACAATCAAAAACAAGTCATTGAATTGATGCGCTGCGGTTCACAATCTTGCAGCGATATTGCAAAAATGACAGGATTGAGCAATACTGCGGCAGAAAATATAGTCGATGAATTGGTTGAAATGGGAGTCCTCGTCAAGGGAGCCGTGACAGAATCGGGTAAGCTGGGAAGGCGGCCGATAAAATATAAACTTAACGGTGATCTTGGCGTGGTTGTTTCTGTCGATCTGACAGATCGTGACCTGGTTGTTTGCATATCGAATATGAATCGTCAGATCCTTTTTCGTTCGCAGGTGAAAAATATTATTATGATCACCAAAGAAATTTTAGAAGATATCGTAGAAATTATTCAGCAAGGGCTGCATGAACCGCAAATTGAGGGAAAACCGCTCTTGTGCATTTGTTTCGCGATTCCGGGCTATTTCAATAAAGATACCGGGGAATTTTTGCTTGCCAACCGTATTGAAAATTGTCGGCAGGTAAATATTAAATCTTTGTTTTCAAATATTTTTCACTGCGATATACTTTTGCAAAAAGATATTTTTTCCGGAGTGATCGGGGAAATGCAATTCGGCGTTTTGAATTCCCGACAGACGCAAAACGCCATGTTTATGCATTTTGACATAAATATTGCTTCCGCATTTATTTTTGACGGAAAAATGTACGAGGGAGATCATGGTTTTGCGGGTGAAACAGGATTTTTTGTGCCCAACATGACCGATCCGTTGAAGGGAATGGGAGTACATATTTCGCTTACGGCAATTTTCATCAATATTATCGAAAAAATCAAGAAAGAAAAGCTGTCTCATCCTCTTGCAGGTAAAGATGTGTTGGAATTTGATGAGGTAAAATTGTTGTTCTTGAGTGGCGATGAAACAGTTTGTTCCGTTGTAAGAACTACCGCAAAAAAATTAGCAATCCATTTTCTGAACATAAATTATCTGTTAGATATCACTCAGATCGTTTTGGACGGCAGAATTGTGGAATTTGGTGACAAATTTCTGGAATACGTCAATGATTATATAAAAAAATACAATCAAGGGATGTCCGAAGTCAAAGTACATTATTCGGGGCTTATGAATCGTGCGATTACTTTGGGAAGTATCAGCAGTGCCGTGGATTCGCAGATTGATAAAATTTTACGCTCTCGCAATTGAATCGGCTTCGGCGGTCAGGGGAATATGCAAGGACGTTATTTTTGTTTCACTATAGTGATTCGCGTGAATCAGATCGAAGTTGCGCCTGGAGTCAATCTCGGCGTAGACGAAACGCGCGAAAATACGCTCGAAAATTTGGTAAAGTACAGGGAAAGTATCTATCGGGCAGATCCTTCGGCTCGCATAACGATTGCGCTGAGCGATGCTGCTCTCAGAAACGATAGTTTGCAGTTTCGGCTGATCCGCTCTAAATTATGCGAATATCACGAAAGGTTCGGAGATGATATAACCTATATGTTAGGGGCATACTTTTCAGCGGCTTATATCGGTCGTAAGGAGATTTGTGAGAATGTGCACCAGGCAATAAAACTTTTACAGGCCTTTATGGGAAAAGAATATCGGCCCAAATGTATTGTGGGAGGGTTTATTGCCGCGGAAGTGATTCGTTATATAGCCGATTGTGAAAATATCCATGTTGTCCAGGGAAATATTTTCAGTCAGTATGCGGTGGATAATCAGGACGGAGACGGCTCGATATGTTATCCCTATTATCCGTCCAAAGAGCATTTTTGCAAGCCGGCGCAAAGTGAGGAGGATTTCATTGATTGTGTCAACCTGGACGGATGGACAGTGGATTTCATCAATGCGACGTATTGCGGGGTAACCCAGGAAGGGTATAACAGCCGTATGGGGTGCGGGCCGATCGAAACATTGCGTCCGTTCGGGGTTGAAAAAGGACTGCGCATCATGTTGGCTGCCGCGGATCAGATGTTGGAGGAAAATTATGAAAGGAATGGGTGTTTCGGGTATGCCACGGCAATCTGGGAATTGTGCCTGATACAAAAGGACGGACACCACCGCATGAACATAGATGAAAACGTCATTACCGAGTTTTTCAAAAGGTTGCGGAAAAAGTATCCCGATGTGCAAATCCTCCCGTTTGGTGAAGTCGGGGAACGTTTTCGCAATATACATAAGGATAATTCACATTTAAGCTATTTATTTCAGCATCGGGGAACGGGAGAAGGCGGCAGCTTACGGAACATACGTCTGTACTGGTTTATGAATAAATATTTTCGCCTTTGCATACGGGAAAATCTTGCAGACGGGGAAAAAAGGGTTATTGATTTTACCGATTATACAAAAACATACTCGGAACCTGAAGACTCTGATTATCGCATAGGCAAAATTTGCAGAAATTGGAGCCTTCTCGGGGATATCAATCAAAAAGGATTAAGGCCACAAGATGTTCCTGTCCCTTTTGAAAATCTTTCAGAAAATCAAAAGGCGCTCATCCGCAAAGCGGAAAGCGAGTTTGGCTTTACTGTTTCATTTTGATCATAGTCTGAATACTTCATAGAAACAGGTGCGAGAATTTTCGCCGCAAACTATTGAAACAATTTGCTGAAATAGTTAGGTGAAAATCTATATGGCTTTGCAAGCTTGGTGCTATTGAGGCCTTTGCTGAAGTGATTTGCAGTGCAGGTAATAAAACTGGAAAAGATCTCATTCTGATGTGCGTCTCCGTTGTTGGAAACGAGGGAAAGGATTGTCTGAATCAGGAGAAGAACGTCGGCTTTCATAGCTAAAACCGAGATTGTAAAAGAAATCGAGGTAATTCCGTAGTATTCGTAGGATTTTAAGGCAGTCAAGGCCCTCAAAAAAGCATCAAAAAAGCCGCTTTTTTGCCTAGTTTTTATAGAAAAACCTTTGTTTTTTATCAATTCAAATTTTCAATTCCCCAAATTTTCCCCGAGATCAAGAGTCGGTGCGAAAGAACAAAATCAGCCCCGTAGGATTTTCTCCTATGGGGCCGTTTTTCTTTATTTTTTCCCCATTTTTTCCCCATTTTCTCCCTATTTTCTCCCCAAAAGGGTATCAATTGAGAGATCGAGCGAAGTTGCTAAAGTAATGAGACTAACAAGGGATGGAGTTTGTTTTCCTGCGTACCAACGCAGAAGTTGTGACTCGTCTATGTTAGTTTTTTTGTGGATTTGATATCTAGTCATCTTGGAGTTATCCATGGCTACTTTCACGTTTTCCGAAACGCTGCCTGTTACAGTAAATGTTTGCGGAGTGAAGTCAGCAACGAAGCCGAACAAATAGTCTAAAGGGCAGTGAAAGACATCGGCAATTTTGATAGCGTTTTCCAAAGAAGGAATGTGTTCTTTATTCAAAAAGTCGTAAAGTCTGGATAACCTTATTTTAGTTTTTTCGGAAAGTTCTTTGATGGACATGCCGCTGTCGGCAAGAAGTTCTTTCAGACAATCTCCAAAGTAATTTAGATGATCCATAAAGCGATCCCTCCTTCGGCAAAAAGTTTTCGACAAAATTCGTCAAACATTTTAAATGAATCAATAATATTATGTCATTTTGGTGGCTTTCAATGCTTGATATTCCCACGAAAATCAAGTATACTAAATATAAATTAACGGAGCGCAACGTTAAGAATAAAAAGGAGGCTGACGAAATGTCAGAAAGAAAAATGAAGGTAGAAGAATTTATTCGATATCTGGAAACAATGATGAAGGACGAGTTTATTGCAAAAGTCGTAAGGGAAGAAGACGGGCTGCATGTAAAATTTGTGGACGGAGCAGAGTTCATAGTAAAAGTAGAGGAGTGTTGAATTACTTTAATAGATAAAAAGTAAAGTGTGAGAAATTCGAGTAAATAAAAAAGAACGGCGGACAATTTTGTCTGCCGTTCTTTTTTTGATAAAAACACTTGAAGTCACGTGTTGGGAAAGATGATAACAGTTGAGGCTTGAAAAAACTTCGATTGTATAAAATGAGAGGTAGCCATAAAGCAAATAAAAAAGATGTAATAACCGAATTGTGTCGCACTCTTAAAGCGCCTAAGAGTGCGTTGTCTGACCGCGCTCAAAAAGAAATAGAAGCAAAGATACATGCGCAAAAAGAACTTGACGAATACGCTATTGAACTTCATAAAATTCGTCCGACGATAAACAAAACACTTTATAAATTGTATGAAGAGGTTGCAGCTTGCAGAAAAACGCCTGATGTTGAATTTGTTATTCAAGAAATCAAAACTAAGGGTGAAGAATATATAAATAAAGCAGAAATCGCTTTAACACATTATATTGAATATGTTTCTTCCGTTGGTTATGATTATCATCAAAATTTTTGGTATGGGTATGTTGACCTTGATTCTTCGTATCAATCGACCGCACAACTTAAATCTGATTTAAAAGACGTTATAACTTTTTGTGATCGTATTAAAGAGTTAAACGCTACGCTTAACGAAAAATATTCCATTTCAGCTGAAAATATATACCAAGCATACGCATTAAGGGACTTCTTTAATTTGGTAAAAACAAGTGAATTTATCACTCCTGCATTACTTGATTCGTCTACTCTTGTTAGTGTAGTAAAGACGATAAAAGAAATGGATATTTTGGCAAAGGAAATTTTAAACAATAAACAAATAATAGACAATATGTTTGATGAGGATGTCTACAAACTTGATGGGCAATCGCTTCATAAGAAGTTGATTAAAAAGTTTAACGGCTTCTTCTCGCGGCTTTTTAGCGGCGAATATAAGCATATTGTAAGTGAGCTTACTCTTTGTAAAAAAGACGGCAAGAAAATAAAATATAAAGCGGCTGTTTCCATGATGGAGACATTACGCAATTATCAACAGAAATCTTGCGAATTTAATACTTTAGAAGAAAAAATTAAAGATCAAATTGGTGCTGCATATAACGGCGTTTCAACGAATTTTAATGGGTTACTTGCAGAACTTGAAACACTTACTAAAATTCATTCTACGGCGTTGCGGTCGGGTATAAACTGCCCAACAAAAATAGTAATGCCTATTTTGTGCTATTCAAAAACAAGTTGGACGATTCGTTGGATTGCGTGGAACTTGAAAAAGCATACAAGAAAATTTGCCGCAAAAAGTTCTCTTTTCAGGATAAGAACGAAAATTCTTATACTCTCGCCGTTGTCAACGTAAAATTTAATTATATCTATAAACCGCAAGACGGCAGTCACGTCAACCTTAAAGCGCTTCGGCAGCATTTCTATGCAAACGGCTTTTGTCTGGACGGTATTCACTATGTCAGGTACAAGCGCAGCGCAGGCAGTTCGCGCGAGGGAAAATGCCTTTTTATAGACGAGCGACTGAACAGGCATATGACGAAGTGGAGCGAATGCGGCTTAAAACCGCAAAAAGACCTTGCTTCGTGGGAATCATACCGGGCGTTATCGCTTAGCAGTATCAAGGGGACAATAGAAATCCCGCTTGAATGTATTTTGCTTGTGCCTGACTATAAAAGTACATTTACAGATGAGGTCATCTCTGTCGAAATGCGGGACGGTAAACTTTCCGCAGAACAGAAGTCTGTGCAAATCACCAATGAGATCTGGGACGGCGAAAGTCTTTTAGATGAGAGTTTGTTTACGGTTAACTATGTGGACAAGCATATGCTGCTGTTACGTAATAAGTTTTTTAAGTCGTGCGCCTTCCGTACCAGATTGCAGAAATGGTTCAAAGATAAAAATATTACGTTAGACTCATTGAAAGCTCGAGGTTTTGTCACGCTTGCCGAGGACATACATAAGATTGTCATGGTGACGACACCGAACAGCCTGAAATATCTCAAATTCGCGGGCGGATTAACTGAGAAAAATATCCGAAAATGGACGGCTCATACGGACAGTACCTTCGGGGTGGTTAAATATGATAAGAGTACACGCTTCTTCCACGGAAAGATGGTGCAGAGTAGTTATCAGCTTATCAATACGCTTTCTTTGTCCGAAGAGGAAGTCAAACATCTGTTACAGCCGAGCATCGATTATATCTCCTTATTACGCAGGGATATTGACTTCATGCGCTATCATTTCACGGATGCCTTTGCACGTGAAAAAGAGGGGGAAGAAGAACATATGGACGGTCTTGCGGAACGTGCGGATGTTATCTTTACGCTCATGCACAAGTATCCGCATTTCGATGAAACCGAACTGTATGCCAATTTCCGTAATGACGTTGTGCGCTGCATGAAAGAACGATTAAAGCGTGGGCATATTCTGTTAAACGGCACGAACGCCACTCTCTTCGGAAACGGCACGGAGCTTTTAAAGTATCTTGCTGGCGAAGAAATGACAAGCGAATTAAAGCCCGGACAGATCCGTTGCGAACGCTTTAACGATGGGGCAAAATTGCTGTGCGCGCGTTCTCCGCATATCACGATGGGCAATCTCTATTACGTTGAAAATAATCTTAAAGGCGAAATCTGGGATTACTTTGACTTGGGTGAAAACATTGTCTGCGTCAACGCAATAGGCGAGAATATTCAACAAAGGCTTAACGGCTGTGATTATGATTCGGATACGATGCTGATAACGGATGACAAGCTGTTGGTAAACGCGGCCGCGCGATATAAGGATTTTTTCAAAGTTCCCGTGTGCAACATCAAAGCAGAGGAAAAGACGGAACAGACGCTCTCTAAACTCGACCATGATACAAGCATCAATAAGATCGGGGAAATCGTCAACCTGTCGCAAAAGCTCAACAGTATTTTGTGGGATGAACTACATAAGGGCGCAGAGGAGGGAGAGATGCTTTCCGTTTACGAGGACATCTGCAAACTTGCGGTTCTTTCGGGATTGGAGATCGATAAGGCAAAACGCAGCTTTGAAAACATTTCTGTAAGCAAGGAACTTGCGGTATTGCGAAAGAAGTATCAACGTCCTTCTCCGAATTTCTTTGCAGAGATCGACGAGAGTAGAGGCAAACAGCACGCTTTTTATCATACGGCGATGGATGATCTGTATGCGCTTGTGAATAAGGTGCATTTCCGAAAAGGCAGGGAGCAATATGGTGACTATTGCCCGATTTCGTCAAGTTTAGCGTATAATATTGCTTCAGGGAACGCTACGGAATACAGGCATAAAGATAAAATCGTACAAATCATAGATGAGAGCAAGGCGGCAATCAACCGCTTGTATTTGTCGATACGGACAGCGGATGAACAGGAACGGGAAGTCCTTTATGAGCAAATAACGGATATAAAGGCAGAGCGAGATCAGCAGGTTGCTAAATGGCTGACGAATGAAAACGTATTGATCCTCGTGCTGCGCCACTACGAGAAGAACAGCGCGGCGGATTGGCGTATTTATGCGGCGTTTATCAACCATCCGATATTCTCGGAACTGTTATGGGAATTATACGATGGAACGGCGAAAGAAGTAACGGAAGATGAGAACGGAGAATATAGTTTGTACGGAAGAAAATTCGCAAAAAAGTACAAAAAAATGAGAATGAAGTAATCTTCGGTTTGGATGATTGTGCCACAGTAGTTAGAACAAGAAGTAGAATAAAGCGGAGAATACACTGTTTTTTAAGGGAAAACAGCCGTAAAATTGTGGCATTTTCATACCAACGGAAAACAGCTCTAATCAGCGTAATAGGAAGCACCTGAACAAGGTGAAGTTCCGAGCCCGACCGTGAACAACGGTCGGGCTTTTGCATTGCTCGAACAGTGCGGTGCAGGTGGGTTTACGAACAGGCTACTCAGAAAAAGAATAACGAGGAGGTGATAGTAAGAGCAAACAAGGCAAGCCGATGAGCCATAACCGTCGGCAAAAAAATGAAGGAGGAAAAAGAATGGAACAATTTACATTTTATGAATGGTATGCAGACATTCTGCAAAGTATGGACGATATAAGCGCGGGAAAACTGGCAAACTATATCTGTGCGTATGAGTTTGAAGACAGAGAGCCTGCGGAAGAGTTATCGGTCAGGGAAAGCTTCTATTGGAGCAACATAGCGGACATTTTGAAAGAAGTCAAAGAAACAGAAAACATTGGGAAGATGCCGAAGAAGTATAATCTGCAGTCCAAGCATTTTACGTTTTACGAAACGTATTACAAGGCAATGAAACTGATGAATATAAAGAAGCAAGGGATATTTGTCAAAGCAATTTGTGCGTATATGTTCGGAAATGAAGAACCGAAGTTTGAGGATAGGACGATGCAGGGATACTTTAATTTGTGTAAACGGAAGTTGGATGTTTCCAAGAAACGCAAGAGCAGCGGGAGAAGGGGTGGCGCGCAGAAAAAGAAAGTTTGCGCAGCACCTTTGACCGAAGAAGCGGTATCTGAATTTCAACAAACGGAAACGGTTACGGCACCGAAAATACTGACGTATGATGATTTTCGCAACGCATATCCCGATATACAAGGCAGTTTGTTTGGCAGTGCGGAGCGGTATAAAATGGACTTGGATTGGGGTGATGTTGCTGCAAAGTATGATGCGGATGAAGAACTAAAAAAAGTACGAAATATTTTTCAATTGGTGCGGAGATACGAGCAAAAATACAGTCAAAAATGGTAAGCAAAATAATCGAGAAGGTGGTAGCAAATTAGGGAAAATTTGTAGCAGGATAAGAAAAACGCATTTCGTTGTTGCACTTTGCGTTTTTGCTTTCCGATGTGGGAAACCCGCCATCGGTTTGCCTGCGGCAAATAAAAAGCAAATTGACATGAAAAATTAAACAAAAGGAGGAAAAGCCATAAGTAATCAACCAATCATATTTAACATTACATATACGCCGTGGAAGTTAAAGAGTAACGCAACGACGGAAGAATGCAACAAGTTTGAACGGGAACGCCCTTATTATGAGATGAGCGACGGCGGCAACAACATTTACAAGTACATGACTTCGGACAGGAAATTGAACGGAGAGAACTCTAAATCAGATATGCGTGACATGATTTCGTACTTTGAAAAATCCACAGGCGTGTTCAACGACGACGGGTTCATCTCGCAAGAGGAACTCAAAGAAATACAGGAGCGGGCAAAGGCAAACAAAATATTGTGGCACGGGTTTATCTCTCTTAACGAGGAGATGAGCCGCAAAATCGATATGCCTGAAAAATGTATGCGACTTGTAAAGCGAACATTCGGAGAATTCTTTCGGGATATGGGGCTTGATCCGAAGAATATGGATTTAATATGTTCACTGCACAAGGATAAGCCGCACCATTTGCATATACATTTTTGGTTCGCAGAGAAAGAGCCGAAGTGCAAGTACAGGAAAAGAGAGTTGGAGTACCGACACAAGGGAAAAATTGAGAAAGCGGTGATAGACCGTATGCACGTTCGGTTGAACGCTTTTATAGATGAAAGAACGGATAAGATGTATATGACGCGCGACGAGGCTTTGCGAGAATTGAAAAGGATAACTTTTCCCAAGAGCATTGTAAGCGAAGATGCGGTGCGGAAGGAATTAATCGCGCTTGCTAAAACGATACCGAAGGACGCGAGTTTTTTCTATAGTAAAAAGGATATGTTGCCGTATCGGGAGCACATCGATAAAACAGTAAATCAACTCATGCTTTTTGATAAACGGGCAAGGAAAGCAGATAGAAAATTTTATGAGCGGCTTTCGGGTTTGCAGCGTAAGATAGACGAACTTTGCGAACCGACAAAGAGTGGCAACCATTATTCCATTGATCCACAGAACATAACGCTCATACAAGAATTGGAAGAAGATTATAAAAGGCGGCAAGGTAACATCGTATTGCGTGCGGTCAAAAATATTAAATCTGAAATCTTTGAGCGGAAGTATAGGCACAAGGTCAATGACAATCGCCTGAAACGAAACCTCGCTATTTCGCACCGAAAGGTAGGTAAACTCATCGGCGGCTTTTTGGCATCCTTCGGAGAGGAGAGCGAGTATTTGAGTCGTGACTTATCCAATCGCCTGCAAGAGATCGAGCAAGAAATGGAAGCCGAGCGCGAACAAAGCAAAGAGCGAGAAAGAATAAACAGCCGTTGGAACTTTGAAAAAGGGGATTGAGCCAAAACCCGCCTTTTCAAAAAAAATTGGGGAAGAGGCTTGACAAAATGCAAAAAGTGTGGTATCGTATCGATACGATAAATATAAAAGGAGAGATGCAAATGAAAACAGTATTGCATGCAAGTGGAAAAGTGGTCGGTACGATGCTGAAGGTTGCGCTGATAGGGGTGTTGCTTGTGGGACATCTGGCAGCAAATTTTATTGGTTTAATTGTTTGCGCAGTTACGGAGGGATAAAGATGGAGAGAAAAGAGAACACGCCTATGCGCGAAACTCGTAGGCGGTACGAGGAGAGGAACAAAGAGCAAAGAAAGCAAAAGAGCGGGAACTTCGGAACGATGATCCCGCGGGAGCTTTTCGAGGAGATCAATTCGTTTTTGAAACGATACGGCTATACGAAAGTACAGTTAATTGAGGCAGGGTACAAAGCTTTGCAGGACGACGCCGCCGAACACAATCTTGCGCTCGGCAAACTTGTGGACGGCTATGATGATTTCTTTTCGAGCGAGTTGGAAGCCTTTGAAAAGCAGAAGAAAGACAACTGAATCGCAAAAACTTAGGGAACGTGGGAAGTCTCTCGTTCAGGAGACGGACGACTATAAGAAATGCGGAAATCACAACTGAATGAATTCGCAGTCATGCGGTGAGGAGCGATTGTAGCGTGAACGAGCCGTCGCTGAAATCGCCGCGTGCGCGAAAATATGGACAGGAGCAATTTGTGAGCGGCATTGCCGCGATCCGCACAAATAAATAATAAGGAGAAGTGACACAGGAAGAATTATTAAATATTGTACATGAACTAAGAAACAACAAAGACTGTTCCGATGAACAGCTTTGCGAAGTGATCAAGGCGGCGAATCAAACGATTACCCTTGAGAACATCGCCAAGCTCATCGGAGAAAGACCTGCAACAGAGAAAAACAAAGGCAAAAAAGCGGCAGTTAAATTTACCCAAAAGGAGATAAACAAAATGCCGCAAAAATTCAAAAATATTTTCAAATATAACAAAGTGATCGCGCATATTATTATGCGCAAAGGAAACGTTTACGAGGTGCGCTGTATGATCGACGGCGTACGTTATTCGGGCTCGTCGAAAGATCTTGAAACCGCTAAGCAGAAATTTATCGACAGTCTCAACAACTGCGGAAAACGCAGGCGTAAGTCGGAAAATCAAAAGGTGATGTTTAACGACTATTTCCTGCGCTGGCTGGAAACTGTAAAGATGCCGTACATAAAAGAAAGAACTTATTCTGAATATGTATACAATTTTCGCGCGAATATTTCCCCTGTGTTTGCCAACATGGAGATTGCAGACGTAGATAGCTTTTTCTTACAACAGTACATCAATGGGTTTACATCGCAAGGGCATTTCCGAACGGCGGAAAAAATCTATAACCTGTTGATGCCTTGCTTTAAGTATGCGGTGGCGGACGGAGTGATCCCGCGCAATCCAATGGACAAGATCGTTTTACCCAAGTATGATAAGAGGGTAGGAATGCCGCTCACGCGCGAGGAAGAAAGGCACTTGCTTGACGAACTGCAACGGACGGGCAGCATTTACGCGCAGGCGCTCGTATTCCTTCTATATACGGGTTTACGCGTCGGAGAACTGGCGTCTGTGACCATGGAAGGGGATTGGGTGCGCGCTGTATCGTTGAAGGGCAGAAAGGGCTTAAAAGACAAAATACGGCGTATTCCCGTATCGCCCAATTTGAAGCGATTTTTGCCGCTTATTCAAACGGATAAAATCGTTAAGCTAAGCTCGGATGCCATTGCGCGCCATGTAAAAGATTACTTTGAAGGACATCGCACGCACGATCTGCGTCATACCTTTATCACGCGCGCGCAGGAAGTTGCTATCCGCAGAGAGATCGTTTCTTTGTGGGTGGGGCACGCTCCCGATTCGAGCGTAACGAGCTTGATTTATACTCACTTGGAGTTCAACGAACAACTACAACTGGATGAGATCAAAAAGTTCGATTATGTCCCGTAAACGGACTAAAAAAATGTAAAAAACATACAATTTATTCCCCAAAACTTTCCCCAAAAGCGGTGTTTCACGGATTTTAGCTCGAATTTTTGTGAATTTGGCGTGTTAAAATCAAACATTTAACATTTTGTTTTTTGGGGAATATAGAGGGGATGAAAGACGTAAAAAAGACAAAAAGAAAAAACCACAATATACAGCAAATTAAATCTAAAATCTACCATATATAGTGGTTTTTCCGTGGTGCCCGCGATCGGACTTGAACCGATACGTTCTTGCGAACTCAGGATTTTAAGTCCTGTGCGTCTGCCATTCCGCCACGCGGGCATATGAAAATTTTATTCAATTATAGTTAATTTTAATCAAAAATAGAGGATCACGTCTGATTTTAAGTCCCTTGCGTCTGCCAGTTTCGCCACAGCGGCATATGAAAAATGTATTCAATTATAGTTAGTTTTGATCAAAAACAGAGGATGCCGTCTGATTTTAAGTCCTATACACGTGCTGTTCTGCCGTGCCGACATTGCAGATTCGTTTATAAAAAGAAATTACAAGTTATTCGGATTCTCCGTTCAGTAAAGGCCCCCAATAAAGCTCATCACGAATACGGTCGATTTTTCGAGCGCTGACACTGTAAATCAAATGCGGCATATCCATGCCGTAGTAATGTTTTACCGTTTGCCCGCAAAGAGTCATGTGGTTTCGAAGGGCTACGTTCTGGGAGGGCTGATTGTTTTCACGTATAACGGAATAAATTTTCTTTGCGTTTAACATATCGATAGCGTAGCAGATGCACGTGAAAGCAGCTTCGCTTGCATATCCCTGATGCCAATATGCCTTTTCAAATAAGTAACTGACTTCCAACAATTTTTTACCGTCTGTTTTTTGATAGGTCAAACCGCATTGTCCGATCATGCGCTCGGTCCCTTTCAGGATAACAGCCCAAAGTCCGATTCCATCTTTTTTGTAACGCGCAAGCTGTTTGTTCAGCCATTCGAGGACTTCTTCGTCCGAAAATGCGTGTTCGTAGGCGTACATGACGTCCTTATCCTGCAAAACACGTTTGATGTCTTCCAGGTCATCGGGGGTAAGTTCCCGAAGAAAAAGCCTTTCGGTTTCCATGACGATTTTCATTGGATAAAAGCCTCCGCTTCGCTGCAGCGAAGCGGAGGCTTTTTCTTGGAGGCGCCACCCGGATTTGAACCGGGGAATCAGGGCTTTGCAGGCCCATGCCTTACCACTTGGCTATAGCGCCAAAAAATAAGTGCGGAAGTTATGTTGGAGCGGGAAACGAGATTCGAACTCGCGACATTCACCTTGGCAAGGTGACGCTCTACCCCTGAGCCATTCCCGCATTTCATTCCGCACTGTATTTATAAATTAAATTATTGGTGGAAGTTATAGGGCTCGAACCTATGACCCCCTGCTTGTAAGGCAGATGCTCTCCCAACTGAGCTAAACTTCCGTTCGAACGCTTATATACTATACCAAATATTCGAAAGAATTGCAAGCGAATTTGCATTATATTTTTTATTTTTTTAAAAAACTTTTACTCGATTGCGGCAACATTTGCGGGCTTTTATTTTTATTCTTAAAAAAACAGTACGAATGCGCAAAAAACGTATATAATATATATATGAAAGGAATAGGCGAAAGTTTCGTCCGGGCAAAAATCGCGAAGGGGAACAATGATACAATGCCGGAAGGGGATTCGCCGAGGAGGAAAGCAGGTGCAATGCCAGCCGAATATACGCATCAGATCATCGCAGAAAAAGTTTACGAAAAACTTCCAAAAGAAGTACGCAGCCGCACGGGGGATCTGTTTTCGTTTGATTTAGGAGCGCAGGGAGCAGATATATTTTATTTTTTACACCCGTTTCGGCGCAGAAATTTAGGAAAAATTTTTCACAATGAAAAAGTTTATGAAACGTTTGAATCCTTCCGAAAAGCGGCGGTCAATGCCGATGAAACAGTCTTATCTTATTTAGCCGGTTATATTACGCACTATGCGGTGGATTGTATATTTCATCCGTATGTATACAGCCTTACGCAAAAAATGATCGATGCGGAACCGACGCGCAGGGTGCGGTGGCATTCTTATATTGAAAGCGATCTGGACACGTATTTTGTAAAAAAATTTTATCGGAAAGAAGTAAATCGGTTTGAATGCCGTCTACGCACGGGAAAGGGGATCCCGAAAGAGGTCGCCGTGCTGATACGGGAGGTCTGCTCTGCAAACGGCTTGCCGAATATTTCGGACGGAGCGTTGCGCCGCGCCGTTTCGGGATATCTTTTGTTTGAACGATTTTTTACGGATAAAAATTTCCGCAAACGCCGTTTTTTTGAACGAGGCGAAAAGTTTCTGCACTTGCCGCAGGTTCTGAGTGTGCTTTGCCGCCGAGAGGATCCCGATCAGAGAGTTTTAAACGTTTCCAGGACGCAATGGTCTAATTTATCGGATTCTGACAAAGTTTACGAGGATGATGCGGATACGCTTTTTGATCGTGCGGTAAGCGAAAGCTGTCGGCTGATCTGTGAGTTTTTCTGCGATCTGGAGGATGGAAAAACTCTGCCTCGCGAGGATTTCGGAAAAGGTTTTCTGTCGGGGGTGGATACAGAAAAACAGTTTGTCCGGCCCGTCCGTACAAAAAGCGGATCCAATAGGGATAGTTCTTAAAAATGTGTCACGTACTCTTGTTTTTGCGACGGAACGCGCCTATAATCAAATAAAAAGGGGGCGATTTCTATGCAAAAACTGTATGATTCCAATATGCAGCTGATCGGTTACACGTCGACGGGAGTCACGGGCAGGATCACGGTCTATGATTCCGATTATCAGATGCTCGGCTATTATAATCCCAAAAGCGACAAAACGTACGACAAAGACCGCCGTTTGGTCGGGAAGGGTAATCTGATAACGAATTTCCTTGTAAACGGTGCGGGGACGAATTGATCGGTTCGAAGAATCATCGGGCAGACGATCGCGGCGAAAACGGATCGTCTGCCCGATTGTAATGCAGGCAGAAACGGCAGCCGGAAAAGCAGCAGCTTTTTCCGGCTGCCGTTTTGTGTGAGGAGGTAAAAGAAAAAAGGAAAAGCGGCGAGAGAGTAAAACGACAGACGAATGAGGCGACAAAAAGGCGAGACAACAGGAGGGCGAGGCGGCAGAAGGGCGAGACAACAGAAGGGCGAGGGGCAGAAAGACGAAGGAACAGAAGGGGGGGACAGCAGATTGAGGCGGCTGTAAGCGGAGGACAGGGAGAATGCGGAGGATTGAAAAGTGAGAAAAGCGGGAAAATGCAGGCATTCGGAGTATAAAAAGGGAAACGGGGAGCGCAAAAATCATAACGAACAAATAAATGGGCAGGAAAAGAAAAAAAGAGCGGAGCTTTGAGGGGCTCGGCTGCGGCAAAGCAGCGGCACTGCGACGGCACTGCGGATACTCTGCGGAAAGGAAACGAAGGGGAGGAAGTTAAGGAAAAGAACAAAGAAAAAGCCTGCGCGGACAGAATGTCTGCGCAGGCTTTATGTTGCGGATGAAATGGAGCGAAAGCAGGAGAAGTCAACCCTGGCGGATCGCTGCGATGACATCCTGTTCAATTTTGCTAAGCTGTTCGGCGGAAGGCTTGTACGCCTGTTTGATGGCGGGAAGAAGCGCTTCGCATTTGGAAGCGGCTAACGCTTCGTAAACCTGATCGGGGGATTGTCCGCCCCAGCCGTAGGAACCGAACGCGATAAACTTTTTCTTATTGCCCGTCAGACCTTTGAAGTAGGTCAGAAAAGATGCTACGGAAGGCATCATATTGTTGTTGAGCGTGGGGGAACCGACGGCAATATATTTAGCGGTCATTGCGTCTGCGATGATGTCGGAATTGTGGCTGTAATGCAGGTTATAAAGGCGCGGTTTGAGTCCGCAGGCAAGAAAAGCGTTCTCGATCGCATGCGCCATGCTCTCCGTGGAATGCCACATCGTGTCGTAGACGATGATCGCCGTATCGTCGTATTCGTTGGCGACCCAGGATTTGTAGAGCGCGAGAATGTCGGGAATGTGTTTTGTCCAGCAGATGCCGTGGCTCGGGCAGATCAGATCGATCTGAAGTCCTGCGCAGGCTGCCAGGGCTTTTGCGGTCTGCATTCCGTAAGGCTGTACGATGTTCGCATAATATTTGCGCGCCTGAATGTATGCTTCCGCCAGGTCGCAGTCGGTATCCAGACGTTCGTCGGAAGCGTAATGCTGACCGAATGCGTCGTTGGAAAACAAAATGTTTCCGGGCGTCATATACGTTACCATGTTGTCCGGCCAGTGTACCATGGGCGTGGGCACGAAATGCAGGGTATGTTTTCCGAGAACGAGAGATTCACCCGCCTTCACCCCGTTGTAACCGAGATCGCCGTAGTAGGCGGTCAGGTTTTTGACTCCTGCGCCGAAAGCGGTGTATACTTTTGCGTTTTTCGCCACTTTCAAAACGGCGGGAATACTGCCGCTGTGATCGGGTTCCGCATGGTTGGAAACAATGATATCGATCTTCGAAGGATCGATCACGGAAGATATGCGGGAAAGCATTTCGCCTTCGAAGCCTTCCTTGACCGTATCGATCAGGGTAATTTTTTCGTCGAGAATCAGATAAGCGTTGTAGGAAGAACCTTTTTCCGTTTCGTATCCGTGGAAATTTCTGAGATTCCAGTCGATGGCGCCGACCCAATAGACGCCTTCGCAGAGCTTGAGTGCCTTCATGTCGCAAATTCTCCTTTTCATTATTTATATAATACAGTATCGATCAAAGATCAGTAATCGGTCATTTGCGCGGATATTATACACCGAAAGGGCGCCGATAGGCAAGGAATTTTCGGCTCGGAGCGTAAAAAAAACGGAAACGGCGCGGATTTTTGTGAAATCGGCGGCTGCAAACGCGGAAAAATCGAAAATGAATATAAAAAACGGTTGACAAGGTAAAAATATTATGATAGACTTTAAAACACACACCGGCGGAAGGTGTGATTTTTTTGCATGGAGTTTTTAAAAAATGGCTGCCATAAACAGAACAAAAGTCACATTCGAATGCACCGAATGCAAACACAGGAACTATGATACGATGAAGAATAAGAAGAACGATCCGGAAAGACTGCAGCTGAACAAGTACTGCCCTTTCTGCAAAAAGCACACAGTGCATAAAGAGTCCAAGTAAGGACCTAAAGGATAAGCGGGGGAGCGCTAAGGCGTTTCGGCGCAAATTTTCAGAGGTAGAAATGAAAGCGAAAACAGCGGTTAAAAAGCCCAACATCTTTGTGAGAATGGGCAGAAAACTCAAAGAAGTTTTTTCCGAGCTGAAAAAGGTTACTTGGCCTACGTTCGGCAAAGTCATCAAGTCAACGGGTGCGGTACTTGCCGTGGTCATCGTGTTTTTGATCGTGTTCACGGGCATCAATTACGGACTGAGCAAGCTGCTTGAATTGATCACCGGCCTCGGAATGTAAGGAGAGGTTATGGAGAATTCGCGCGAGAGCCAGGCCAAATGGTACGTCCTGCATACCTATTCGGGGTATGAAGCGATGGTCAAAAGCAGTCTGGAACAACTCATCGAAAACAACAATCTGCAAGACAGTATTTTCGATCTGCGCATCCCGATGGAACAGACCATCGAAGAGAAGAACGGCAAAAAGAAGGTTGTGGAACGCAAACTTCTGCCTTGTTATGTCTTTATCAAGATGATTTATTCCAATCAGGTGTGGTATCTGGTAACAAATACGCGCGGCGTGACCGGATTCGTCGGGCCGCAGGGCAGACCGTTGCCTCTGAAAGAAGAGGAAGTCCGCAAAATGCAGCTGGAAAAGGTGGCGGTGAATGCGGATTTTGCGGTCGGCGACAGCGTGAGCATCGACGCAGGTCCTCTCGCAGGTTTTATCGGCGAGATCAAGGAGCTGAACGATTCTACGCAGAAAGCAAAAGTCAACGTGCTCATGTTCGGCAGAAATACGGACGTGGAAGTCGACTATGTGCAGATCAAAAAAATAGACGCAGTGCCTAAGGGCGCGGCGGATAATACGCAGGAATAGGGATTTTCCCTTTTCTAATAAAGTGGGAGAAGCGCAAATTTTTCACGGCGCTTTGTTAAAACCACAATCTCAGGAGGAGAACTTATGGCTAAAAAGATTACCGCGGTCGTAAAGCTTCAGCTGCCCGCAGGTAAAGCTACCCCGGGTCCCCCGGTCGGTTCGACGCTCGGCCCGCACGGTATCAACATTCCCGGCTTTACCAAGGAATTCAATGCGAAAACCGCAGACCAGGCAGGACTGATCATCCCCGTAGTCATCACGATTTATCAGGACAGATCTTTCACGTTTATTCTGAAAACGCCTCCGGCACCCGTCCTTATCAAGAAGGCTGCCAAGGTGGAAAGCGGAAGCGCTCGTCCGAACCGCGACAAAGTTGCAAAACTTACTGCGGCGCAGGTCGAAGAGATCGCCAAGCTGAAAATGCCCGATTTGAACACGACTTCGCTCGAATCTGCGAAGAGCATGATCAAGGGAACGGCACGCAGCATGGGCATTACCGTCGAAGAGTAAATAGAAAGGAGAATGTGGGAGAGAAAACTCGTTTGAACCACAAGGAGGTAAATAAATGAAATACGGGAAAAAATATGCCGACAGCTTGAAGGCATACGATCGTTCCAAATTATATGACGCAAATGAGGCGCTCGGCCTTGTCGTGGAAACGGCAAAGGCAAAATTCGATGAAACCATCGAATTGCACGTTCGTCTCGGCGTCGATCCCCGCCAGGCGGATCAGCAGGTCCGCGGCGTGCTCGTTCTTCCGAACGGCACCGGCAAAACCAAAAAAGTACTCGTGATCGCCAAAGGCGAACGCGCGGATATCGCTCAGCAGGCAGGCGCCGATTATGTCGGTGCGGAAGAAATGATCCAGAAGATCCAGACGGAAAACTGGTTCGATTTCGACGTCGTGATCACGACCCCCGACATGATGGGCGTGGTAGGGCGTATCGGTAAAGTGCTCGGCCCGAAGGGCTTGATGCCGAACCCGAAGTCCGGTACGGTCACGATGGATGTTGCGAAGGCTGTCGCAGAAGTTAAAGCAGGTAAGGTCGAATATCGTCTGGACAAGACGGCGATCATTCACTGCCCGATCGGAAAGAAGAGCTTCGGCAAGGAAAAACTTGCTGAAAACTTCACCGCGCTGATGGATGCGATCGTCAAAGCAAAACCGGCTGCGGCGAAAGGCCAGTATATCAAGAGTGTCGCGGTTTCCAGCACGATGGGCCCCGGCATCAAAGTGAACTACGCGAAACTGTAAAAAATTCGCGCGGCGCACGAAAAACAGTTGACAGATTACCGCGCAAACGGTATAATGTACAGGAAAATTTCATAGTACCGCAGAAAGCAGGCATCTTTGATTTAATTGCGTGAGCAGCCCGCCGAGGTAATACGTCAGACTGTTTGAATTTACGGACAAGTCCTTGTATCCTCGCGGTACAAGGACTTTTTTTCGCGGCTTTACCGATCTGATCGGGCGGCGGCGAAACTCGCAGCGGTTCGCAGCAACTCTTTTGCGAGGACCGCGAGTATAAAAGGATGTATGAAAAAGCAAAAACGACGCTTTTTGCTTTTTCCCGAAACGTCGCGAAAGCGACGGGGTACGGAAAGAGGAATTTGCGGCGCATAAAAAAAGTGTGCCGTAACAAAGCGCCGCAAAGGGGAAAACAGGGCGGCCAGCAGTAAAACCGCGTGTCCGCAGGGTTTTCCCGAATCACGAAAACTTGTTTTGTCAGCGCAAAACAAGTTTTGTGAGGTAATTTTAATAACAACTGCGCAAGCAAAACGACGCTTTTGCGCCCGCGCACCCGATTTGCCGTGAGGCTCATGAAAGAGGGTGAAAGCGCGATGCGTAAAAGACGGAGAGCCGTAACAGGCATCGCGCAGAGGGAGAAAACAATGCCGAGGGCACAGCCCGAACATTGTTGTCGCCCTTAGATCGCAGCGGTTCGCAGCAACTCTTTTGCGAGAACCGCGCGAGTAAAAATATTTAGAGGAGGTAAACAATGTCGGCTAATTTAGAGGCAAAAAAGCAGGTAGTCGAAGAGATCAAAGCGAAGATCCAGAACAGCAAGTCGGTTATTTTTGTCGATTACAAGGGCCTTACGGTTGCGGAAGTTTCCGAACTGCGCAACAAGTTCCGTGCTGTCGGCGTAGAGTATAAAGTTTATAAAAACACGCTCGTACGCAAAGCAATGAACGAACTCGGTGTAACTGCTTTCGATAACGATCTGAACGGCCCGACCGCAACCGCGTTCAGCCCGGACGAAACGGCTGCCGCAAAGATTTTTGCGGATGCGGTGAAGGCGATGCCCGAGAAGATCATCCCGAAGAGCGCCTATGTAGACGGTGCGTATGTGGATGTCAACGGGATCAAAGCTCTCGCAACGATGCCTTCGAAAGAAGAACTCATTGCAAAGATGCTCGGATCCATGCAGGCTCCGATCGCAAATTTCGCAGGTGTGCTTTCCGCAATGCTCAGAGGTGTTGTGGTTGCGCTCAACGCGATCGCGGAAAAGAAAAACGGCTGAGTTTTTCAGTGAATGCGGCATAAGCCGCCGCCGCGTCGTTCGGGCGTAAAACAGAGCGAAAAAAATTATTTTAAAAATTATTCGGAGGAATATTAAAATGGCTGATATCGCTAAGTTCATCGAAGAGATCAAAGGTATGACGGTTGTTGAGCTCAACGAGCTCGTAAAGGCTTTGGAAGAGGAGTTCGGCGTCAGCGCTGCTGCTCCCGTTGCTGTGGCTGCTGCTCCGGCTGCAGGCGCTGCTGCTGCAGAAGCTGCTGAAGAAAAGACGGAATTCAACGTGAAGTTGAAGGACATCGGCGCTAAGAAGATCGAAGTTATCAAAGCTGTCCGTGAATTCACGTCCCTCGGCCTTGCGGAAGCAAAAGCTCTCGTTGAGTCCCTCGGCATGATCAAGGAAGGCGTTAACAAGGAAGAAGCTGAAAAGATCGCTGCCCGCATGAAAGAAGCTGGCGCAGAAGTCGTTATCGACTAATTTCCGCGGAAACGAAAAAATGAAAAGGCGCAAAAGTCATTTGGCTTTTGCGCCTTTTTTCTTTTTTGATCGCTTTTGAATTTTCCTTGCCGATTCCTTCCGTTTCGTGTGTCATTTTTGTTTGTGTTTCCTGCGTGCGGCAAAAAAGTACGCCGTGACTATTTGTCCGATCAGAAGGGCGTTGCGCTTAAATGCTAAAATACAAATAAACGGACTTGGGTGGAACAGTTACAAATACGTTGAAAAATTTAGAGAGAAAGAATAAGAGGAAAAAAGAGAAAATGCAGCCCTCTCCCGCATTTTTTGCGGGAGAGGGCTGCATTTAAGCAAGACAAGCGGCCTGTCAGCGCACATGGCGATGTACCGACAGGCTTAAAATATGCTGTCTTTTGCCGAGAATACTTTTTTCAGGTTGTCCGTTCGTCAGACCTTGCGTTTTGAGTTATTCCCGTCCGAGCAGGTAGTCGCAAGTAACTCCGAAAAAATCCGCCAGCGCCACAATATAGGATGCTTTGGGTTCGTTCAGACCCCGCTCCCAATAATCGATGGCCTTCTGGCTTACGCCGATCGCCTCTGCCAATTTTGCCTGCGAAAGATCTCTTTCCTGGCGCAATTCTTTGATAATCTCACCGACTCTCATATGTATATTGTAGAAATTTTCTTTTCAAAAACAACACAAAAGAAGAAAACTTCTTGTTAATGTCAGTTTGTCTTAAAATGTAGTTGACTTTTTTGTTGGTATTATGTAAAATTGGTGTATTAAGAAGAAAACTTCTTAAAAAACTTGTGGAGGAGAGGTATGCGTAAACTTTTATGTGCCGCGCTTGCGGTGGTTTTGGCGGCATCTGCCATACTGTTGGCAGGATGCGGCGGAGCAAATGAGGAAGAGGCGATCGAGATGGCGGCGGGCTCTTGGGCGTTGCTGGAAGGCGGCGAGATGCAGACGAGTGCCGAGGACGGGGTCGTGCCGGATCCGACGGGATTTGTTTCGGCGAGCAAGTGGCTGCAGTTCGAGGATCACACCATGACATATTATGAAGGAAGCGAGCCGAAGAATGCTTCGTGGTCGGCGACGATGAAATTTTCGGCAGGGAGCGCGGGGTATGCTTCGTTTGAGCTGGAAGGCGGAAAAGATTATTATTATGTCGGCATTTATGTGGAAGAACGGTATAAGAATAATGACGGCGAGGAAGTAAAAGGGACGGTATCCGACTACCTTATGCGTGTCGTTCTGAGGAGAGGAACGTCCTCGTCGTATGCGGAAGAAGAGTATATTGCATATAAGATCGACAATATTTCTTCGGCGTCCTCTTTTTCGTTGGAAAATCATTTTACATATGCGGCACCTGAAATCTGGACGGCACAAAAGGGAGTTGAATTCTATTCCCGCAACCATTCCTACCCGGTGAGCGATACGGAAACGCCGGTCAATCACGGTGTTCTGGATTGCGTCGGAGCGGATCCGGTCGTGTATATAAGCAACGACGAACCCGGCGTATGCCTGCTTGTTTTGATTTCAATTTCTACCAACAGACAAACAGGGATGATCGAGTATTCGGCGTATGAATTTGACATTGCGTATGTCGATTACAGCGGACTTAACGTCAGCGGCTGGGAATCGTAAGCGGCGAATCATCTTTTAAAAACGCCGAGGCGTTTTCGTTTGCGATCGTAAACAAATGCGCCGCGCAAAAAACGCAAAGTCAGTGCAATAGGGGCGGATGTGTTCGTTTAAGACAAACAAAGTCTTCGGATGCTTCAACGCAAAGAGGCGAATTATGCCTCTTTCAGGCAATAAAAATAATGGGATTTGCGAAAAAAGAGAGGCGGTTTTACTGATTTTTTTCGGTAAAACCGCCTCTCTTTCCGCATCTTATATTTTATGTAAAAAAAGATAAAAATATACTTCAAATTATTTGACAAGTCTTGACGGATATGGTATTATATTTAAGCTGTGTAATAGGGTTGAGGCGTAAAGTTACTTTAATCGCTTCGGGTTTGCAAGGATAAATACAGCACAATTGCGCCCAAAGCGAAGATAATTTATGCCGACAAATGTGGGGACTCGATCCCTGCGACTAACCGGAGTACAGCCATTCAATCAAATATTTGAATGGCATTTATTTTTCTCGGCTGCTCCGACACACACGGCACAGTTGACGTAAAGTTAGTATAAAAAACGGAGGAATTCAGACAAATGGCAGGACAGAAAATCAGAATCAAACTCGCCGCATACGATCATGAACTCGTAGATTTGGCGGCGCAGCGTATTGTGGACGCGATGCAGAAATCGGGCGCGAAGATCGGCGGCCCCATTCCTCTGCCCACCGAAAAGGAGATCGTAACGATCCTTCGCTCGCCGCACAAGTACAAGGACAGCCGCGAGCAGTTCGAGATCCGCACGCACAAGAGGATCATCGACATCTACAGCCCCAACGCGAAACTTTTGGACAGCGTACATCTTCCCGCGGGCGTAGACATCAAGATCAAGCTGTAAAAGATTCTGTTTCTATAATACAGAAAAGCGCGGAAAGCGCGAAAACAAGTCAATGTAATACTTTGTAAAATCAAGGTATTCGCGATAAAAAAATTTAAGGAGTGAACTTTATCAATGAATAAAGCAATCATCGGCCGCAAAGTCGGCATGACGCAGATCTTTACTCCGGAAGGGAAAGTGATCCCCGTAACGGTAGTGGAGGCAGGACCTTGCCCCGTAGTGCAGATCAAGACAGTGGAAAAAGACGGTTATGCCGCTCTGAAACTCGGTTTTGACGAAACGACGGAAAAGCGCATCAACAAGCCTGAACTCGGACAGTTCAAGAAAGCGGGCGTAAAACCGCAGAAAGTTCTCAAAGAGTTCCGTCTGGCAGACCTTTCTGGATACGAAGTCGGCAAAGAAGTGCTGGCGGACACGTTTAAGGAAGGGGACAAAGTGGACGTTGCGGGCGTTTCCAAAGGTCACGGATTTTCGGGCGTCATCAAGAGATGGAACCAGCGCCGTCTGAAAGAGACGCACGGTGTCGGCCCTGTACACAGGGAAGTGGGTTCCATGGGAGCAAACTCCACGCCGAGCAGAGTTTTCAAACAGAAGCATATGCCGGGACAGTACGGTCATGAAAAAGTAACCGTACAGAACCTTGAAGTCGTCAAGGTGGACGCGGCGAGAAACGCACTTCTGATCAAGGGCGCGATCCCCGGTCCGAAGGGCAGCATCGTCACGGTATGTGACAGCGTCAAGTCCAAATAAGGAGAGTAAGAGAAATGCCTATCGTGAAAATCTATAAAATGGACGGATCGGAAGCGGGTCAGATGACTCTTTCCGACAAGATCTTCGGCGCGGAATACAACGAACCCCTGATCCATCAGGCGGTGGTAACGCGTCTTGCCAATGACAGACAGGGCACGAAGAGCACGCTCACGAGGACGGAAGTCCGCGGCGGCGGTGTGAAGCCCTGGAGACAGAAAGGCACGGGCCGTGCGCGTCAGGGTTCCATCCGTGCGCCGCAGTGGATCAAGGGCGGCGTCGTGTTCGCACCCAAGAGCCGCGACTTCTCCAAGAAAATGAACCAGGAAGCGAAACGCGGTGCGTTGTTCTCGGCACTCTCCAAGAAAGTGGCGGACGGCGAACTGATCGTTGTGGACAAGTTGGAAGTTTCCGCACCCAAGACGAAAGAAATGGTGAAATTCGCGGAAGCGCTCAAACTTGACAAACGTACGGTGCTTGTCATGGACAACAGCGACGCAAACGTCATCCTCGCGAGCCGGAACATTCAGACGCTGAGCACTTTGCCCGTCGAGCAGATCAACACCTACGACGTGGTTGCCAATGCGAAAGTGGTTCTTACCAAGGCCGCGGCTGAAAAAATCCAGGAGGTCTACGGAGCATAATGAAAGCGCAGGACATCATCATTAAGCCCATCCTCACCGAGAAAGGTTACGACGGCATCGCGTCGAAGAAATACACTTTTAAGGTTGCAAAGGGCGCAAATAAGACGCAGATCAAGATGGCTGTCGAAGAACTCTTCGAAGTCAAAGTTGCAAGCGTGAACACCTGCAACGTGCGCGGAAAGTTGAAGAGAATGGGCAGAAACGAGGGCCTCACATCCTCCTACAAGAAAGCCGTCGTTCAGCTGACCGAGGACAGCAAGCCGATTGAATATTTCAATTCGCTGTCTTAATGTGAGCAAATCGGAGGAAACAGAAAATGGCTATTAAAAGATATAAACCTACGTCGGCTGCGCGCCGTTTCATGACGGTGCATACCTACGAAGAGATCACGGAAACCAAACCGGAGCGTTCTCTGATCGAGGATATGCGCAAAACCGGCGGCAGAAATAACCAGGGCAAGATCACGGTTCGCCACATCGGCGGCGGAAACCGCAGGAAATACCGTATCATCGACTTCAAGCGCGACAAAGACGGGATTCCCGCAAAAGTTTCGAGCATCCAGTACGATCCGAACCGCAGCGCGAACATTGCGCTTTTGCAGTATGCGGACGGCGAAAAGAGATACATTCTCGCGCCGATCGGCCTGAACGTGGGCGACACGGTTCTTTCGGGACCGGACGCGGACATCAAAGCGGGCAACTGCCTGCCGTTTGAGAACATCCCCGTCGGTACGATGGTACACAACATCGAGCTCAAGCCGGGCAAAGGCGGCCAGGTAGCGCGTGCGGCGGGCATCGCGGCACAGCTGATGGCAAAAGAGGGCGCTTATGCGACTCTGAAAATGCCGAGCGGCGAAATGCGCCTCGTTCCGGTCGTGTGCCGGGCGACGATCGGTCAGGTCGGCAACGTCGAGCACGAGATCATCAGCCTCGGCAAAGCGGGCAAGACGCGCCACATGGGCATCAAACCCACGGTTCGCGGCGCAGTCATGAACCCTTGCGATCACCCGCACGGCGGCGGCGAGGGCAAGAGCCCTGTCGGTCATGCAGGTCCTCTTACGCCTTGGGGCAAACCTGCTCTGGGGTATAAGACCAGAAAGAAGAAGAATGTTACGAGCAAGTTCATTCTTAAACGCATCAATTAAGGGAGGATCATCCAAATGAGCAGAAGCGTAAAGAAAGGGCCTTACGTTGAAGCGAGACTTTTGAAGAGAGTCGAAGAGCTCAACGCGGCAAACGATAAAAAAGTTCTCAAAACATGGTCGAGAGCGAGCACGATCTTCCCGCAGATGGTAGGACACACGATCGCGGTGCATGACGGAAGAAAGCACGTTCCCGTATATATCACCGAAGACATGGTCGGCTGCAAACTCGGCGAGTTCGCGCCCACCAGAACCTTCAAGGGACATTCCGGCGGCAAGACCACCGCTGCTAAGAAGTAAAGGAGGTCGCAGTTCAAAATGGCTAAAAATACGCGTGAAAAGACAAAACGTATCGCGGAAAACAAGGACAAACGTCCTTATGCGACCGCAAGGCATATCCGCATGAGCCCTTACAAAGTGCGCAGAGCACTGGCGCTCATCCGCGGCAAGAGCGTGAACGAAGCGGCGGCGATCCTCGAATATGCGACGATCGTTTCGGCGGAACCCGTCAAAAAGGTTTTGCTGTCCGCGGCAGCGAACGCTGAGCACAATTTCGGCATGGACAGAGGCGATCTGGTCGTCGCGGAAGCATTCGCGGATCAGGGACCTACGCTCAAACGCATGAACCCCGTTTCCAAGGGCAGAGCGCATTCCATTCTGAAAAGAACCAGCCACATCACGGTCATTCTTGACGTGCAGAGTAAGTAAGGAGAATTGTCATGGGACAGAAAGTTAATCCACACGGTCTGAGAGTCGGCGTCATCAAAGGCTGGGACACCCAGTGGTATGCCGATAAAAAGGATTTCGGCAAGAACCTGAAAGAAGACTACGAAATCCGTAAATTCATCAAAAACAAGTACTATGCGGCAGCGATCAGCAAGATCCTGATCGAGCGTGCTGCAAACAGGATCGTCGTGACCGTCTGCACGGGCAAGCCGGGCGTTCTGATCGGCAAAGCGGGCGCGGAAATCGAAGTGATCAAGAAAGACCTTTCCAAACTCACGAAAGGCAAGAACATCGTCATCAACGTGACGGAAGTGCGCAAACCCGACGGCGACGCGCAGCTGGTAGCGGAAGGCGTTGCACAGCAGCTGGAAAAACGTATGTCTTTCCGCCGCGCAATGAAACAGGCGATCGGCAAAGCGATGCGTTCGGGCGTAAAGGGCGTCAAAATGATGGTTTCCGGCCGTCTGGACGGCGCCGAGATCGCACGTTGCGAGCAGTATCATGAAGGATCCATCCCTCTGCAGACGCTGCGCGCGGACATCGATTACGGTTTTGCGGAAGCGCACACGACTTTCGGTATGATCGGCGTCAAAGTCTGGATCTACAAAGGCGAAGTGCTCAGAGCAAAGGCGCGTGAAGGAGGGGATAAGTAATTATGTTGATCCCGAAGAGAGTCAAGAGAAGAAAACAGCACCGCGGCAACATCAAGGGCCAGGCGCATAAAGGCAATAAAGTGGCTTACGGCGAATACGGACTGGTCGCTGTCGAGGGCGCACGCATCACGTCGCGCCAGATCGAAGCAGCTCGTATCGCCATGACGAGATTCATCAAACGTGGCGGCCAGGTTTGGATCGACATCTTCCCGCACAAACCGATCACGCGGCACCCTGCCGAATCCCGTATGGGTTCCGGTAAAGGTGCGGTGGAATACTGGGTTGCGGTCGTGAAACCGGGCAGAGTCCTGTTTGAAATGGCGGGCGTTCCGGAAGATGCGGCGCGCGAAGCAATGCGCCTTGCAGGACACAAATTGCCCATCAAGACGAAATTCATGGCCAAAGGTCAGGCAAATCCCGTAACGGGCGAACTGCCGGAAGGCGGCGAAAAAATTACAGAAGGCGGTGAAGGTTAATGAAAGGGAAAGAACTTCACAACATGACAGACGAGGAGCTGAAAAATAAGCTCAGCGAGCTGAAAACGCAGCTTTTCAACCTCCGTTTCCGTCATGCGTCGGGCCAGCTCGACAATCCGATGACGATAGCGTCCTGCAAGAAGGACATCGCGCGCGTTAACACCGTGATCCGCGAGAGAGAGATCAAGGCGAGAGGTTAATCAATCATGGAAAGAAATTTAAGAAAAGAAAGAGTCGGGCTTGTCGTTTCCGACAAAATGGATAAGACGGTCGTCGTTGCGATCGTTGACAAGAGCAAACACCCTCTCTATAAGAAGACCATCACCAAGACGAAGAAAGTCAAGGCGCACGACGAAGCGAACGAATGTGTCGTCGGCGACAAGGTCCGCATCGTCGAGACGAGAAAACTTTCCAAAGACAAGAACTGGAGAGTTGCCGAGATCGTCGAGAAAGCGAAGTAATAATATAAGGAGAGAAAGAGCCATATGATACAACCACAGACAAGGCTTAAAGCGGCGGATAACTCCGGTGCGAAAGAGCTCATGTGCATCAGGGTTCTGGGCGGTTCGTTCAGAAAGAGCGGCAACATCGGCGACGTGATCATCGCGAGCGTCAAAACCGCAACTCCCGGCGGCGCCGTAAAGAAAGGCGAAGTCGTAAAGGCAGTCATCGTCAGAACCAGCAAGGGCATTCGCAGAGCAGACGGAACGTATATCCGTTTCGACGACAATGCAGCCGTCATCATAGATAACCAGAAGCAGCCGAGGGGCACGCGTATTTTCGGGCCCATCGCGAGAGAACTGAGAGATAAGGACTATATGCGTATTATCTCCCTTGCTCCCGAAGTGCTGTAAGGAGGCCGGACAATGAACGTTAAATTGAATGATACGGTCGTCGTACTCACGGGCAAAGACAAAGGCAAAACGGGCAAAGTGGTCGCCACTTCCCCCAAAGCCGGCCGCGTAACCGTGCAGGGCGTCAACCTCCAGAAAAGACATCAGAAAGCGAGAAAGGCGAATGCGGTTTCGCAGATCGTGGAGCGTGAAGGCGCGATCGACGCGTCCAACGTCATGGTTATCTGCGATGCCTGCGGCAAAGCCACCCGCGTAAAACACTCGTTCGTCGAACAGGACGGCAAAATGAAGAAAGTCCGCGTCTGCAAGTGCGGAGCCGTTCTCGATAAGGTTTACAAGAAACAGGCGAAGACCGCTGCGAAAGCGGAAGAAGCGCCCAAGAAGAGAACGAGAAAGCGTACCGCAAAGAAAGAAGAAGCGGTCGAAGAGAAGAAGGACTGAGGCGAGGTAATTTCCAATGGCAGAAAAAGAAAAGAACAGAGTCCGGGCGGCTTACGAAACGGAAGTAGTTCCCTATCTCGTCAAGAAGTTCGGCTATAAAAACATCAACGAAGTACCGAAACTCGTGAAAATCGTCATCAACTCCGGTCTGGGCGACATCAAGGACAACGCGAAGAGCGTTCAGATCGCGCACGACGAACTGAAAGCGATCTCGGGCCAGAAGCCCGTCATCACGAAGGCGAAGAAATCTGTCGCGAACTTCAAAGTCCGCGAGGGGATGAACGTCGGACTGAAAGTGACGCTTCGTCAGGACAGAATGTACGAGTTTTACGATAAGTTCGTATCCATCGCGCTTCCCAGAATGCGCGACTTCCGCGGCGTATCCGCGAACTCCTTCGACGGCAGAGGCAACTATGCTCTGGGCGTGAAGGAACAGCTGATCTTCCCCGAGATCTCCTATGATCAGGTGGAAAAGATCCGCGGGTTCGATATCTGCTTTGTCACGACGGCAAAGACGGACGAAGAAGCGAGAGAGCTTCTTGCGGCAATGGGAATGCCCTTCAAGAAATAAGGAGAAACGGACTTATGGCAAAGAAATCAATGATCAATAAACAGCAGAGAACGCCCAAATTCAGCACGAGGGCGTACACGCGCTGCAGTATCTGCGGACGTCCGCATGCAGTTCTGCGCAAATACGGAATCTGCCGTATTTGCTTCCGCAATCTCGCGTACAAGGGGCAGATCCCCGGCGTGAAGAAGGCGAGCTGGTAAGGAGGTACATCATGACAGATCCTATCGCAGATATGCTTACAAGAATCCGGAACGCCATCACGGCGAAACACGAGAAAGTGGAAGTACCCGGATCGAACATGAAAAAAGCGATCGCAAACATCCTGCTTTCGGAAGGCTACGTCAAGAACGTTGAGTTCGTGGACGACGGTCTTTCGGGCAAGATCGTGATCGAACTCAAATATGCCGAGGGCAGCAAATCGGTCATTTCCGGTTTGAAGAGAGTATCCAAACCCGGTCTGAGAAGCTATTCGGGTGCGGAGAAAATGCCCAAGGTCTTGGGAGGACTGGGAACGGCGATCGTGTCCACTTCCAAGGGAATAATGACGGACAAACAGGCGAAGGCTGCCAACGTCGGCGGCGAAGTGCTCTGTTTCGTCTGGTAAGGAGGCACACGCAATGTCCAGAATAGGAAGAATGCCTGTTGCGCTCCCCGCGGGCGTTACGGTCGAAGTAAAAGACGGCAAAATGTTCGTCAAAGGCCCGAAAGGAACGCTGGAACAGGATATTGACGCGCGGATCAGTCTCGCCGTGGAAAACGGTCATGCCGTTTTGTCGCGTGCGAACGATTCCAAAGAACTGAAAGCAAAACACGGTCTGTACAGAGCGTTGCTGCACAACATGGTAACGGGCGTTACGGCGGGCTATTCGAAAGGTCTCGTCATCAACGGCGTCGGTTACAAAGTGGCAAAGCAGGGCAACAAGATCGTGCTGAACATCGGGTTCTCCCATCCGGTCGAATTTGCGGAAGTGGAAGGCATCAAACTGGATTGCCCTTCGCAGACGGAGATCACCGTTACGGGTATCGACAAAGTAAAAGTCGGTCAGGTCGCCGCGAACATCCGCGCGCTGCGCGAACCCGAACCTTACCACGGCTACGGCATCCGCTACAAGGATGAAGTGATCGAACGTAAGGAAGGCAAGACGGCAGGCAAATAAAGGAGCGTAAACCATGATTTCTAAATTTGATAAAAACGCGGACAGAGTCGTGCGTCACGCACGTGTCCGCAAAAAGATTTCCGGCACTGCCGAAACGCCCAGATTCAACGTTTACAGGAGTCTCAATCACATTTACGTTCAGATCATCGACGACGTAAAGGGCGTAACTCTCGTATCCGCATCCACGATGGAAAAATCGGTCAAGGAACAGATCAAGGATCTGACCAAGACGGAAGCAGCCAAAGTCGTAGGCGCGGAAGCAGCCAAAAAGGCGCTTGCGGCGGGTATCGAAACGGTCGTTTTTGACCGCGGCGGTTACATTTACACGGGCCGTGTAAAGAGTGTTGCCGACGGCGCAAGAGAAGCCGGACTGAAGTTCTGAGGGAGGAGAGTTCCATGGCAAGAGAAGAAAGAAAACCTCAAAGAAGACAAGAAGAGAACGACGGGTTCATCAAAAAGCTGATCCAGGTCAACCGTGTCACGAAGGTTGTCAAAGGCGGCCGCAACATGCGTTTTGCAGCGCTTGTGGTCGTCGGCGACGGCAAGGGCAGGGTCGGCGCAGGATCGGGTAAAGCGAACGAAGTTCCCGAAGCGATCGAAAAGGCTACCGCACAGGCAAAGAGAAACCTCGTGACGGTTCCGATGGTCGGCACGAGCATCCCCCACGAAGTGGACGGAAAGTTCGGCAGAGGCCATGTATATATGCTTCCTGCTTCCGCAGGTACCGGCGTTATCGCAGGCGGCCCTGTCCGCGCGATCATGGAATGCGCAGGTATCAAGGATATCCGTACGAAATCGCACGGCACGAGCAACCCGATCAACTGCGTAAAAGCGACGATCGCAGGGCTTTCCGAGCTGAAGACGGCGGAACAGGTTGCGGCACTCCGCGGCAAGTCCGTGGAAGAAATTCTGGGCTGAGGAGGAGCTTACAATGGCACAGGTAAAAGTAACATTGGTCAAGAGCACCATCGGCAGCACACAGACGCAGAAAGACACGGTAGCGGCTCTCGGTCTGAAAAAGATCCGTTCCTTCCGTGTTCATGAAGATACTCCCGCTTTGCAGGGACAGATCAAAAAAGTGGCTCACCTCGTGAAGGTCGAGACGCTGTAAGGAGTTGTAACTATGAGAATTGATACGATACAACCCGCAATCGGCTCGAACACTCCCGCCAAGCGTCTTGGCAGGGGTATCGGCTCGGGCCTGGGCAAGACGAGCGGCAAGGGCCACAAGGGCCAGTGGGCACGTTCGGGCGGCGGCGTACGTCCCGGATTTGAAGGCGGTCAGACCCCGATCCACAGAAGACTTCCCAAACGCGGTTTCAACAACAAATTCCGTAAAGAATATGTCATCGTAAATCTTTCCGCGCTCGCGAACGTAGCGGCAGGCACGGTCGTAGATTACGAATACGTCATGGCGAACAAGCTCGCCAAGCAGGTCAAGGACAACAGCGGCCTGAAAGTTCTGGGCAGCGGCGAACTCACGAACGCGCTGACCGTAAAAGCTGCGAAGTTCTCCGCTTCCGCGAAAGAAGCGATCGAAAAGGCCGGCGGCACGGCGGAAACCCTCTAAGTTCCGCGCCCGTCGGGGGCTTGCGCGGAGCGTGACTTCATTTTTAGGAGAGCAAGATGTTCGAAACTTTAAAGAACGCATTTAAAGTCAAAGAGATCCGGAAGAAGATCTTTATCACCCTTCTTCTGTTGCTTGTCTACCGGCTCGGATGCTATATTCCGATCCCGGGACTGGACAGCGCGCAGTTTGAAACGGTGATCAGCGGAAACAACTTCCTAACTCTTATGAACGCCGTCACGGGCGGCGCGCTGGCAAGCGGCACGCTGTTCGCGCTCGGTATCGGGCCGTACATCAACGCGTCCATTATCATCCAGCTGCTCAGCGTCGGTATTCCTGCGCTCGAACGGCTTTCCAAAGAGGGGGAAGAGGGCAAGAAGAAAATCGCGCAGCTCACCCGGTATCTCACGCTTATCCTTGCCATCGTGCAGGCGATCGGCGTTATCATCAATTTTGCGAATGACAGTGCGATCAGCAGTCAGATCGTAGCCCTGTTCGGCGGCGAAGGCAACAAATGGCTCGTGTACATCTACATGACCATCATTTACTCCGCAGGCGCGATGCTCACCATGTGGCTGGGCGAGCGCATCACCGAATACGGCGTCGGCAACGGCATTTCGCTCGTCATCTTTGTCGGTATCATTTCCACGGCAGGCATCACGATCATCGTTCAGCCGATCGAAGAAATGGTTGCCAACGGTTTCGATGCAAGCACGCTCATTTCCATCGTGATCTTCTGCGTCATCGCGATCGTGATCTTTGCGCTCATCGTGGCGGTCGACCTCGCGGAACGCCGTATCCCGGTGCAGTATGCAAAGCAGGTCAAGGGCAGAAAGATGTACGGCGGACAGTCCACCGTTATCCCCATCAAGATCTCCGGCAGCGGCGTTATGCCTCTGATCTTCGCGTTTGCGATCATCAGCCTGCCCGATCTGATCATGGGCCTGTTCTGGAGCGGTTATTCCAACAGCTGGTACGCGCAGAACATCAGCGGCGGCACGGGGCCGTGGGCGTGGGTCTACATCATCGTATTGTGCCTGCTGATCTTTGCGTTCTCGTTCTTCTATGCAAAGATCCAGTTCAATCCCGAAGACGTATCCAAGAGCATTCAGCAGAACGGCGGGTTTATCCCCGGTATTCGTCCGGGCAAACCGACGGCGGATTATCTGAACAAGATCTCCAACCGTATCACGCTGTTCGGGGCGATCTTCCTTTCGTTGGTCGCGTTCGTACCTTCGCTGGCATTCAGTTTTGCGGGCGAACAGTTCGTCAACGTGTTCTCCACGACCGGTATCCTGATCGTCGTATCCGTTGCGCTCGAGTTTGACAAGCAGCTGCAGTCGCAGTTGATGATGAAAAACTACAAAGGATTCCTGAAATAAGAAAGGCGCGGCATCTGACCCAAAGAGGCAGGGACGCGGCAGGGGATCGAAGAGTTTTCCGGATCGAAAACAGCGGGCTCTGACCGAAAACGGCAGGGACGTTGTCCGGAAACGAAAACAAAAAAACATTTTGCCGCGCGCTATGCGGCGCGCGGCAAAGTAAATAAAAAATGAGAGAGGTTTCCATGAACATTCTTCTTCTTGGCGCACCGGGAGCGGGCAAAGGCACGCAGGCGACCCGGATCAGCGAAAAGTTTCACCTTCCGCACATCTCGACGGGCGACATTTTCCGCGACAACATCAAACGCGGCACCGAGATCGGGCTTCTGGCGAAATCCTATACGGACAAGGGCCAGCTGGTACCGGACGAAGTGACCTGCAAGATCGTGGAGGGCAGACTGCAAGAAGCGGATTGCGCGAACGGATATCTTCTCGACGGATTTCCCCGCAATCTTTTCCAGGCGCAGGAGCTGGACAAATTCTCCAAAGTCGACGCGGTGATCAACATCGACATCGATTTATCGCTCCTGATGGACCGTCTTTGCGGACGGCGCGTCTGCAAAAGCTGCGGCGAGAGCTATCATGTGAATTTTCTGAACGGGAAAACCGACTGCGAGCGTTGCGGCGGCGAACTGTACCAGAGAAAGGACGACAACGAAGAGACGGTGGGCAACCGTCTGAAAGTGTATAACGAACAGACAGCGCCTCTGATCGACTATTATGCGAAAAAGGGCGTGCTGATCAACATCGACGGCGTAGGCGCCATCGACGAAGTGTTCGGGAGAATTTGCGACGCTTTGAAAAAGTAAGCGTTTGGGGTCATGATCACAGTCAAAACGGAAAAAGAGATCGACGCCATGCGTGAGCCCTGCGCGATCGTGCGCGATACGCTCGCCTATATCGGAACGAAGATACGGGCGGGGGTGACGACGCAGGAACTGGACGATCTGGCGCGCGAATACATTCGTTCGCGCGGCGCGGAGCCTTCCTGTCTCGGGTATTGCGGATATCCTGCGAGCATCTGCGCATCGGTCAACGAAGAGGTGGTGCACGGGATCCCGTCGCCGGACAGGTTTCTGAAAGAAGGCGACATCATCAGCGTGGATCTTTGTGCGTACAAGAACGGATTTCACGGCGACGGCG